>Ga0315274_10003369_pt1 | contig 23785 bp, 23 predicted proteins | sample YL17G02_20_MG_FD_203700 | JGI IMG/M metagenome (GOLD analysis project Ga0315274, IMG submission 203700) | Sediment microbial communities from Yellowstone Lake, YNP, Wyoming, USA - YL17G02_20 | ecosystem: Environmental > Aquatic > Freshwater > Lake > Sediment | place: USA: Wyoming | collected...
AACTTTTCAAGTAGCGATCTGCATTGTCCAACAATACCTTGGCCTGCTCGGGCTGAGCTATGTCGCAATAGATATCGTCTACTTTTCCCTGTATGAACATTGAGTACTTCTCTGGGAAGCGAGCATCTTCAAGTATCGGCGACGTGTTAGATCGGTATGGGCAGACGTTCTCGACCAAATCCCTGATCGAGCGTGATGCAAACTCCACGCAGTAAACATGGCCCTTTTTTCCAACTATGTCTGAGACGTGACTAACTGTTGTTCCAGACGCGGCGCCTAAATAGAGGACTGAATGGTTCGGTTTGATAGGAACGGTTCTCAAGCCTTTCAGAATTGCGGCCGCGAGTTTGCTTCTGAAGGCATCCCAAACGCGGTACTCGAAGCCCCTATGCTTGATTAGCCTCTCACCGTAAACGTTTCTCCCCGGCGACAGATTTTTGGTAGCCAGTCTCTGGGAACCGTCTTCGAGCACTATTCTGTAGATTCCAGGGAACTCAGGATGGGGTTGGACTTTAACGTTCACGTCGCTGCTTTCTCCATCTTCTATCACTTTGTCTTTCATGCCGTGGTTTTTCACGAACGATTGGAGGTGGCTGTTCGTATTTCTTATGGATTTCATCGATTCTTTTTTCCATTTTGGCCTTGAGTTCATCGCCGATGGACCTTCGTCCGAATGCATCGGCTCTTGCGGCTATCGCCAGTTTTCCTGCTATCGCTCGAGCTATCTTCCCTCGTTGCCACCTTTTCGCATCATGCAGAAGTGTATGTTGGAAGATTAGTCCATGCTTTGGAGGTCTGGTTCCTGTTTTCAGAGATCTGAAGAGTGCTTTTTCGGCGCCCAAGACTTGAATAGTGCTTGCAGGTCTCTTGGCGAGATTCATCAGGCCTCCTGAGACTGCAATCAAACGCGCCCCTAAGAGCGAACCTACCAAACACTGGATGTTCGGAGCGACTTCGCTCATCGTTGAATCTAGGTAGGTCTCAAAGTCTGTTCGAAGTCTGTACAAGTCCAGAATGTCCTTGCAGAGTGCTTGGATTTGCCACAAGTCTGATTCGCTGAGGTCTGCGCCCATCGATTTTTCGGCGACTTTCGATATTGCCTCAGCCTTGGGCTTGGGAACATCTTCTTTTTCAAGGTTTTCAGCTGTAAAATTGTCCTTGTTGCCTAGCTCAACTACGAGGCGGGCGTACGTCTCATGCTTTTCTAAAAGTCGGTCCAGTTCAGGAAAATGTATTCCATACCATTCTCTGACTCGCGCCATAAGCATGTTTATTGTTTTTTCCAGCTCGTCCAGGCTCTGAACAGCTTGGGCTACGATGAGATCCCTTTTTTCTACGGCTCCTCTGACCCTGAGTTTTGTGATCTCCATCGTGACGTTATGCGTCCAGAGAGAAAAGTCGGTTGCGTCTTTGACGAAACCAGTTTTCACGGCAAATGATTCAGACTTGGCTTGAAGAAGCTTCCCTGCTTTTGAAGGTTTCGAGGTTTCAACGTGGATTCCCATTGTCGTTTCTACTTCTTTGGCGAGGTTTGCGTTTTCGAAAAGGAATTCGCTGAAGCCTTTTTGCTTTAGGGTCGTGATTAGCGTGGAGACTTCATCGGTTATCTTTCCTGCTTCGGTCTTGATGAGTATCTCTGCTGCTTCCTGGGGTTTCTTCGGAAATAGGACCTTTTCGACCAGCTCGTTTTCATCGTTGAAAGCTAGGATGCCAAATGAGCTCTCGATTATTGTGGCTTTCATTCGGACGTCTCACCAGTACTATTGCTTGATCCATTGTTAATATAAACCTGCGTGGGGCATTCCCCTCGTAAATCGTTATTGTTGATTACTAGAATAGCTAATATAAACGGTGATCATAAGAAAAGGCAGGTTAGGGTGAAGAGTTCTTGAAAGATGCCGGTCTGAGCGTGGATTTGGCGGGCGTAAGGCTCATCAACCCGACGATGCTAGCTTCTGGAATTCTGGGATATTCTGCTGAGACGCTGGCTGAGGTTGCAGAAGGAGGTTGCGGCGGAGTTGTGACAAAATCTGTGTGCTTGAAGCCCAGAATAGGATATGCGAACCCGACGGTCGTGCAGGCGAGCGTTGGCTTAATCAATGCAATGGGTCTTCCCAACCCTGGGATTGACGAGTTTGCGGAAGAGATCAGGGAGATGAAATCCAAGTTAACTGTTCCTGTTGTGGCCAGTGTTTTTGGGTTTTCAGTTGCGGAATATGTTGTGGTGTCGAAAAAAGCGGTGCGTGCCGGTGTTGATGGGGTGGAACTTAACGTTTCGTGCCCGCACGTGAAAGACACGGGCTCTGAATTGGGTCAGGACCCGCTGCTTCTTTCAAAGGTTGTTCGGGGAGTGAAGGCTGCTGTGGACAAACCTGTATTTGTCAAACTTACGCCGAACGTTACGAGTGTCGTAGAGTTGGCGAGAACGGCTGAGCGTGATGGGGCCGATGCGCTGACGATTATGAACACCGTAAAAGCAATGGCGATAGATGTCGAAACGGGCATGCCGATCTTGGCTAATCGGGTCGGCGGTCTTTCGGGTTCAGCTGTGAAGCCAATTGCTCTGAGGCATGTTTTCGATGTTTACGAGGCGGTTGAAATACCTATATTGGGATGCGGAGGAATAGTCGATTGGCGCGACGCGGTCGAGTTTCTTTTGGCAGGTGCCTCGGCAGTTCAAATCGGGACTGCTGTTGCTGTGAGGGGGATTGGAGTTTTTGGTGAAGTTGTGCGTGGAATACGTGCGTACATGAGAAAGAGAGAGTTGAGGAGTGTCGGGGAGATTGTCGGGTTATCGCACAGGTGCTAATCGGCTTAGGACGACCGGGCTCGTTGATGTGGAGCGTGTGAGTCCTACCGTCAAGACTTTTCGGTTGAAAGATAGTAAGTGTGCGAATGCCAAGCCTGGACAGTTTTTGATGCTATGGATTCCAGGGGTGGATGAGATTCCTTTGAGCATTCTTGATGGCGACGGAAGACAGGGGGTTTCTGTGGTTGTGAAGAATGTGGGTGAAGCGTCAAGCTCGCTTCATAACGCAAAGGTGGGCGACATTGTGGGTGTTCGGGGGCCGTTTGGGAATCATTTTACTGTGAGTGGCCGCAGATTGCTCTGTGTTGCCGGGGGGACGGGTGTTGCTCCGCTTTTGTTTCTCGCGCGCAGATTCGTTCCGCGAGAGGTTTCTGTCACATTCGTTTTGGGAGGGAGGACCCGTGAAGAGTTGTTGTTCTTGGCGGAACTGGAGAGGTTGAAGAGTAAGACGTTGCATTTGGTGACTTCAACAGAAGATGGCAGCTGTGGTGTCTTAGGATTATGCACGAAACCTGTCGAACGGTTGTTGGCTGAGGAGGATTTCGACTTGATTCTCGGCTGCGGGCCGGAATTGATGCTGTTCAGAGTTTTTGAACTTGCGGAAAAACACGGCGTGCCATTTCAGGCGAGTCTTGAACGGCTGATGCGTTGTGCGATAGGTTTGTGTGGAAGCTGTGTATTAGGTAAGTACAGGGTGTGTGCGGACGGTCCGGTGTTCGCTTCTGGTCAGCTGAGGGAAATGGAGGGTGAGTTCGGTTTTGCTAAGCGGGATTTTTCTGGAAGGAAAATCCCCCTTGGCTGAGTGAGTGTCTAGTTTCAGAAAGGAAATTTGTTTGTGGACCGTTTACTGCGAGCACGCGTTGTTGTGATTAGGCTTCAATTCTTCCTCTGCCGACTTCTTTTTCGTTCGTTGATCTTTGGGCTCTGAGTGCTTCGGTTTTCTTTGCTTCTTCGGCGTCTTTTAGTGCTCTTTCTTTTTCTGGGGGGATGAGTTCGTTGAGTTTGTCGATTAGGCGTTTTGATTCTTCTTGGTCCAGGGGGATTGTTAGGTCTCTTCGTCTTGGGATGTCTATTTTTACTCTTCCTTTCTCGTCTAAACCGATGGATCGTATATCTCTGAGGCGTACGTCGAGGGGGACCACTGTTTGGAACAGTAAGCCCACGCTGTCTCGGAAAGCTGGTTTTGCTTCCAGGAGCTTTTCGAGTTCTTGCCTGGCTCCCTCTTTTATGTCGACTTCCAGTTGTGTTGCGCGGAGTTTTACTGTGAAGTGAAGTTTGTCGATGGTCATGACGATGTCTTCGTCGTTCATCTTAGGTCACTCTATGTCCTATGTGAAGGATTTGATTTAAGACTTATGCTGCACGTTTGGTGGGTAGAAATTTATGTTTGAGGCTATTTTGGAAAGTAGTAGCGGGAGCGGTTAGTAACCTACCCCCTAGGTCTGTGTCGTAACGGTTTTGGTAACAATGAATGGTACCGTTCTCCTGTCGAATGTAAACGCGGATCTATTCTTTGGAGGTTGGGAAGTGTCGATATGGGGTTCTTGCAGAGGGGACGGTCTTGGTGTGGTTTCCTTTTTTGCGGCAAGCATTATGTATCATTTGGCTTTTTGGCTGGGGTATTGTTTTGTTCTTTTTGATGAGCGAACCTTAAGTATGACGTATGTCATGTAATGGGTAGGCGCAAACGCTCTAGGAACAGATTCATCGTGAATAGATCATTGTTAGCCCATTATGGTTTCGAGGGGGTTTAAATTGTCGGGTGAAACCAGTTCTGCGGTTCTGAAGCAGTATCGCGAGCGTTTGGAAAACGCGAGGGATTTTTCGGAAGTATGGCAGATAGTCAAGGATACCGTTGAGTATGTTTTTCACAAGCGGCGAGGTAGCATGATGCTTTTTCTGGATGACTTGCCGATTCAGCTGGGCGCGTACCATTCATTGGGCACGAATAACATCGTTCTCAATAGGGTTCTTGTTCAGATTGTTGAGGCTGCGATCGAAAATAGGAAAGTTGTCAACGCCTTGGTTTACAACCTCTTGCTTCATGAGTACATGCACGCGTTGGGCGAGATCTCGGAAGTTGAGGTCAGAGGGTTGGTTGTTCAGGTGTGTAAGAAGTGTTTCGGTGAAGATTATGTGGCCACAGACATCGCAGTCAAGAGCCCTTGGACATTGTTGAAAGGGATACCCTTGGGGAGCGTCTCTGTTCCTAGGCGTGTCATGGAGATAGTTAGGAATTTTGAAAAGTCCGACAGGTACGTGGTCTGAATACACAAACCTGACTTGTGATGTTGAGGTTCTTTTTTGCGCGTGCGAAAGGAGCACGGCCAGTTTATCGTCAGATTAGGGGTTATTTCGTTTTTTCGAAGTGAATTACGTAGACAAGCTGGTTTTCGTCCCATTGGCCATGAATCTTCTTCCATTGTTTCCTGAATTGGTCCAGAGTGTACCCTCCTTCCCTCTTGGCATCTTCTTCGTCGAAATATTTCAGTCTCTTTCTTTCGATCGAAGCGATTCGTAAGTCCGCGACGTGTGGTTCCCAGATTGCAGCTCTAACGGTTGCGCCTGTTTTGACCTTCTGGTCGGGAAGGGTTAGTCTTGAAGTTTGGGTCTTGATGCCTTTCAGCAGTGGCCCTTTGTCGATCGATTCAAACTGCATTTCATAAGGGGTTTCTTCGACTTCTTTGATTACTTGCTCTATGGTCTTCTCGGGTTGGCGGGCTAGTTTCTCGATGACTTGGGCTTTTTCCTTCGATGGCAGTCTCTTCTCGGCAAGTTTCTTGATGACTTCGATGCGTTTTCCCGGTTCTTCAACAGATCGCCCTACTTTGACGGCAGTCAGATAATCGATTTTGCCTTCGGGCACTTGTCCGGACACCATTGATGGGGCAACGTACTGCTGGGCTTCGTTCGGGACAACCTCGTTTGTTCTGAGCCAGAGGGAGACGGCGTCGGCGCTGACTCCTATCTTTTTTGCTATCGAAGTCTGCGACGGATATTTCTCGCCGCAGTTGTCAAGAAGGTATTTGCAGACTCTTCCCTTCTCTATTGCGCTAAGCTCCTGTCTCTGAATGTTCTCGATGAGGTTGAGTTGCACGACCTCATCGTCAGTGTAATCTCTGACGATTACGGAGATCCTTTCCACGCCCGCCTGTTGTGAGGCTCGATATCGTCTCTCACCAAGTACAACTTCATACTCGTCGTCGAGCGGTCTTACGATAATCGGCTGCAAGAGACCGACTTCTCTTATGCTTGCGGCCAGCTCGTTCAGGCGTTCAATGTTCACTTCAAGTCGAGGGTTCAGTTTGGAAGGATGAATTTTCTTGAGCTCTATTTCTCTGACTATTGTGGGCAAAGCCATTGGTCTCTACTCCGTTTTCTCAACTACACAAATTGCTCTGAGTATATAAGAAAGTTGCAGCCGCCACCCTTGGGCTACAGCCCTATCTGCGAAGCCGACTCTTTCAACCCGTTTAACGCGACCTCGAAGAATTTGTCTTTCGGCATGCTCAGTTGTTCGCAAAATAGGATCCTCTCCCTGTTTGCGCCACGTGCGAAATCTTTGTCTTTGAATTTCTTGGAGATCGATTCGACTTTCACGTCGGCAAGCTTTTTCGAGGGCATAACCAAGGCGCAAGCGATGATCAGGCCTGAGACCGCGTCGGCTGCAATTAGGCCTTTTTCCATTCTGGTCTCGGGTACGACGCGAGTATGTTCAAAGTTGTGTGATTTTATGGCTCTGATGTCATCGTCATTCATGATGTTTTTGAGGATGTTTTCCGCCACGAGGCTATGTTTTTCAGGCGTTGTCTCGGTTTTTTCGTAGTCGATATCGTGGAGCAGACCAACCAGGCCCCATCTTTCTGGGTCTTCTCCGAGCTGTTTGGCGAGTTGACGCATTACAGCCTCGACTGCGATCATGTGAAAAATGACGTTTTGCTTGGAGACATTAGCCTTAACGAGGTCAAGGGCTTGTGCACGCGTTACCATATGTTGGACCTTGGTTCAGATAGGAATTGAATGGATTTATTGTTTAAGGTCAATTCGCGGCATATTCGTGATGGAAAACCCATCCGTTAAAGGCTGGAAGATTGGCAAAATATATAATGTGCTCGCTGCCATGTTGCCGTAACTGAACAGGTGTCCATTGGTTTGACTTCGCCGCCGAGGTACAACATAACGTGGAAGACCTTTGCGCTTCCGCTTATAGGGATCGCTGCTTTTGTGATTTACATCTATGTCTTTAACGTTGATATACAGGAGATATTTGGCGAAGTTCAGAAGATCAAGTCTTTCTACTATGTTCTGGCAATAATCGTGTCTTTGCTGGACATTTTCTTGTTCACGCTCGCGTGGCGGTCTCTGCTCAGGTTTCTTTCTGTCAAGTTTCCTGTTTTGAAGCTGTTCGCCTTCGTGTGGATCGGTATCTACGTTGACACGATTATCCCTGCTGAGTCCGTTAGCGGAGAAATCGCGAAGATTTACCTCGTGAATAAGGAACAGAATGGGACTTCTGGACGGGCTACAGCGTCTATCGTTGCCCACAGGTTAGTCAGCATGGGAATAACCATCGCAACTTTGCTGGTCGGCGCGGCACTCCTTCTCGTTCAAAGTCTTCTTTACGGGATAATGCTTTCGTTGATACTCTTTCTGATCACGATGGTCTGCCTTTTCTTTGTAGTTGTGGTTTTCTTTTCCTTCAAGGAAAAATGGACGTTTCGAATGCTTGACGGGCTGATACGGTTCGCAGAAAGGATAAGCAGGGGTCGTTGGAAACTGACCAAGTTGAGGGACGAAGTTCTTCAAACACAAAAAGACTTCCACGTCGCAGTCAAGGAATATATCCATGCTCCGAAGACGCTCTTCACAGCATCTCTTTTCTCTTCCATGTCTTGGGTGTGTGCGTTGCTTGTTTACTACTTCACGTTTCAGGCAATCGGTTACCCTCAAATTCCTTGGAGCGCTATATTGGTTATTTCAGCCGTCTTCGTCGCTGTTAAGTCTATACCGATAGGCGTTCCCTTTGAGGTTGGTCTCCCAGAAATCGCTCTAACGATTCTCTTACAGATGTTCGGCGTGCCCGTTGGAATCGGCGCAACAGCGACGATACTGAGCCGTTTACTGACTTTGTGGCTGAGATTTTTCATAGGTTTTGGAGCACAACAATGGGTGGGGATAAAGGCCATCGTGTCAGGTACCGAACAACGCGACTATCCCACGGTGAGCTGAAAGCCTAAATCGCACAACAGAGTACTGTTTCAAAGATGTGAGTTATGAAAGCAGTGATCGAGGACGCCTCAATCAGAGACTTGGACAGGCTTTACGAGATTGAAACTGAGTGTTTTCGGGAGGAGGCGTTCACAAAAGCTCAGATCGCTCAGCTGTTGAGGGGCTACAGTTCGATAGGCTTGATCGCTCGGGTGGGGGGGCAGATCGTAGGCTTTGTGATCGGAGATATCTATGTTGATGGAAGAGTGTTGCAGGGACACATTTGCACAATAGAGTTGTTGCCGAATTTTCGTCGGCAAGGCATAGGTGAGAAGCTGCTTCGGGAGATTGAGGAGATTTTTAGACAAAAAAAGGTCAAGGCATCTGCTCTCGAAGTCAGGGAAGATAACGTTCCTGCGATAGAATTTTATAGAAAATTGGGGTACGATAAGATTGGCACGTTAAAGAACTATTATGGTAGCGCACACGGTCTGTTTTTGGGGAAAACTTTAACCTAGTCTGAGAAGCTTGATCTTCGTCTTTTCGTCGAAAACTCTTTCTAGATTCAGGTCGGCTGCCTCTATTATCACCAGCTCGGCGGTTGGACCGACTAGGCATCCTTTCATCAAGTGTCCTCCGAAAGCCTCTCCTTTCTCGTTGGAGACTACGATGTGCGCATGGATGATCGTCTCGTCTTTCTCATCGTGGGCTACGTTGCCCATGCAGGATGCTATTTCTACGTGGCCTTTCAATTCCGTGTTAACGTATTCTCCTTGCTTGTAGCATCCGAGAACTGCTTGTTTCAGTGCGCCAATGAGTATCAATGTCCCTGCTCTTACGCCGCTTTCTTCGGCGGCTTTCTTGATTGATTCGGCAAGGTCGTCATTCTCAGAGAACCTTGCGAAACACATTTTTCCTATTTTTCCTTCCAACATGAGGTTCTACGCTCCGGGTTCAGTTAGTTTGTTATGTCCTATTCGTCAGCACAAACTCTAAAAGCCTTTTCTCTATATACCATCGTGAAGCAGTGAAACAATTTGAGTGTCAAGCAAGAGAAGGAGACTCAAAGGCTCGTCAGGGCCATTGTAATCCTCATCAGGAACACTACTTGGCGTTGTGGCAAGCTTGAAAGGCTGATTGTGAGAAACCTTTGCAGGCGGAATGCTGGTCTTGGAAAACCTGGAATGCCGATAAAGGAGATGATTCAGAACTTCAAGTTGACTGGCAAGAAAAGAAACGAGTTTTTGGACGCCCTGAAGAGGTTGGAAAGACGAAATATCGTAAGAATCTCCATTTAGTTCTTGGTGTCCAAACACGCGTCGATTAAACCATATACTTTCCGTTTTTGAGCACGGGTTTGCCGTTGATGGTGACGGTGGGTCTGTCGATGACGAAGTCCCAGTGGATCGAGCATTCGTTTTTGCCGCCTAGCCACGTGTTCTGTCCTATTGCGACATGGGCTGTTGCGTAGGTCTTCTCGCTTGCCAGTATTATGTTTCCGCATGGGTTTGTTCCGAAGGCAAACTCGGCTATGCTGTATGGATTGCCGGTTGCATTGTCGAGGCGGGGTTTGATGAGTTCAAATCCTTTCTGTGCTGTGATGACAGCCTTTTTCTCTCCACGGAATTCGATGCGTACGCCGTCAAGGACGCTACCTGGAAGGCTCGTGGGATAAATGACTCCATACGCAGTCTGTTCAACTGGCGCGACGTAGACTTCGCCGACCGGAATGTTGTGCACGTATCGGGCTGAAGTAGACGAGCTTGTAGGTGGTTTTCCATCCTCGCTGGTCCATGATCTTCCGTCGGCACGTAATCTGAGGTCAGACCCTTTCGGGCAGGTGAGGCGAATTTCTCCTCCCTTCTGCATCGTGTTAATCAGTTTCTGTCCAAGTTGGGTTAGCATGTCGTAGTCGATGTCGAGGGATTTGAGGAACAATTCGCGTGTCTGCTTGTAAGTTTTTCCAAGGGCTTGTGCTTGTTGAAGGTTCGGGTCCAGAAAAGCCACGAGGTGCGTCTTTTTCTTTAAGCATAGTTGAAGAAGATTTTCCGTGAAGGGTTTTGATCTATTTCGAATTGCTATCGTCCTTTCTTTTAGTTCGGGTTTTTGATAGATCGAATTGTCGTGAGATGAGCCTGTCATGTAAACAAACCAGTCTGCAACGTCAACCAGTGCTTCTGGTACTTTGAGAATCTTCGAGAATGCTTCAAGGGGCGCCTTCAGAAGCTTGGTCTGCCACAGATAGTCCCCGTATGTCTGGACGATTGTTTCGGTTCCGCGTGTTTCACATTCAGCAGCAAAAGCGTATGCAAGGTCAAGGTTTTCTGCTCCAGCATAGAAGACGGCAACGTCCTCCGGCTGGATGGGAAGCGCGTTGTCCAGGACTTTCGTAGAGACTTTTCTTAGGTGTTCGGTGGGTTTGAACATGACACGTCATTTTTAGTAGTTGCCGGAGATCACATAAGGCTTGTGATATTGTATGTCTTCGAACCTGTTGACTCTGTAAGACTTCCCTTTGGCGTCTGTCCATGAGCGAACTCTAGATAGTGATTTTTCGATATTAATGTGCACGAAAAGGGCGAATGCTGTTTGTTGATGTGGAAGGGTTGAGAGGCTCAGTTATCTCCGAAAAGAGAGGGAATATAGTAAGAATCTCGATAATTTGCTTTATCGAGATGCTTGAGCGTGCCCTTCTCAGGACTTCTCAACGATTTGCTTGGCGTTCTCGATCCATTTACCGGTGAAATATGGCGCGATTTTCAGTTTTGTAGCTAGGTCAGTTGCTGAAGCTTTAGCCAAGTCTTCAACCGTGTTTATGCCGACTGCTTTCAGCTGCAGTGCCCTCTTGTCTTTGATGCCTTTGACTTCCAGCAATTCATGGGTTGCCCGTTTGATTTCGATGACTGGTGAAGGTTCGATTTTCTTCTCTTCCACTTTTATTTCTTGTTTGACATTCGTCGGTTCGGTTCTTGCTATTGTTGGCGGGGGCGGAGGTGGGGCGACTGCCATTTGAGTTGACGCTTCCTGTTTTGGTCTTTGAGTGACCCCAATTCCAAGGAACGCGAATCCGAGGACGATGGGTATCACTATCCATAGCTGTTGCTCTGTGGCCGCGTAGGCTACTCCAACGGTAATGATGAAACATATTATTCCCACTGTATACAACATGTAGTCTAGACGCATGTGATTTCTCCCGCACTCTATTCTCTATGGAAGTGTTTAAATAATTTTCTACATTTGTTGGGCAAAAAAGGGAGAGTTTAGGCTTGTTTGTGGTTATGCCTCGTTTGGACAGTTTATTTGCCTAGAATTTTGTCTTCTGACGGCATTGGTTTGATCAAGCCGTGTTTCATGAGCACTTTGAGTGACTCGCGAGAGTTCTGGATCAACGCTACTGCTCTGTCGTAGAGTTCTTTCCTGCTTGGCTTTATTCTTGCTACGCCTTGGTCGATGGACTTGAGTGCACACGCTACTGCCTCACGCGGGAAGACTTCCCATTCTTCCATGCGGGGTAGAATGTCTTTTTCGTGCATTCCACGTTCTTCAGCGAACTTGGCCAGTTCTTCTGCTGCGGCTACACACATGTCATCCGTGACCGTTTTCGCTCTCACGTCTAGGACTCCTCGGAATATTCCTGGGAATCCAAGGCTGTTGTTGACTTGGTTCGGAAAGTCGCTTCGCCCTGTTGCGATGATGCGCGCTCCGGCTTCTTCAGCCTCCCACGGCCATATTTCCGGTATCGGGTTTGCGCATGCGAAGATTATTGAGTCGTCTGCCATCGTTTTTATCCATTCCTTCTTTATGGTTCCCGGTCCGGGCTTCGAGGCCGCCACAACTGCGTCAACCCCCTTGAACGCGGCTGCTATGTCTCCTGTTCTGTGTTCGGCGTTTGTTTTTTGTGCCAGCTCGTATTTCCACGGGTCTTCATCTTTGACTATGTCTTTTCTGCCAGGGTACACTAGGCCCTTTGTGTCGACGAACATGATGTTGCCCGGCTTTATTCCCCATTTTTCGAGGACAATCGCGGTGCGGAGATTTGCGGAGCCTGCACCGACCAGTGTTATCAAAGCTTTCTTGGGGTCTTTGCCGACGATCTTGAATGCGTTCATTAGACCCGCCAGTATTACCGTGGCGGTTCCTTGTTGGTCATCGTGCCAGACTGGTATCTGCAGTTTTTCTCTGGCTTTTTCGAGGACGTAGAAGCATTTTGGTTTCTCGATGTCCTCGAGGTTTATGCCTCCAAAGGTTGGTTGAATCAGTTCACATGCCCTGACTATTTCGTCTGGGTCCGTGGTGCTAATGCAGATTGGGAAGGCGTCGACGGCGCCGAGGTACTTGAAAAGAAGCCCTTTTCCTTCCATTACGGGCAGTGCTGCTTCGGGTCCGATGTTGCCTAGTCCGAGTACTCTTGTTCCGTCTGATACGACGGCTACGTAGTTCCAGCGGTTTGTTAGCTCGAATGATTTGTCTTTGTTCGCTTGGATTTCTTTGCAGGCTGCTGCTACTCCCGGTGTGTACCATATTGCGAAGTCGGCGGCGCTTGTGACTGCACATTTTGGCATTACTTGGACTTTCCCTTCGTAGAATCTGTGAAGGGGTGGAGCTAGCATTGATGGTTTTTTGGCTTTTGCGAGTAACTCTTCGACTGTTGGCTTTACTTCTTTGGTCTTTGGTTTGGACATCTTGCCATTCTCCTGTTGGTGAAGTGTTTTTGAGTTGGCGGAGAGGCTTTAAAGATTGCGGTATTAGCTTGGAGAAGCTACGTGAAAGTCTACTTTTTCTTCGCTATAAACCCTAAAAGAGTGTTTTTTGACGGTTTGAACCCGATCTTTTCATACACTCTCACGGCTGGAGCATTGTCTTCTGCGACCCAGAGACCTGGTTCCACGCACAATCTGAAAAGTTCTTTTACCAAAGCGGACACTGTCGAGGTGGAGAATCCTTTTCCTCTGAAAGCCGGAGCGGTGTAGACACCTCTGATGAACCCGACCTCTTCGATTATCTCTGGAACGACCGCCACGGAAACCCAGCGATTTTCTGCATGGACTCCGAATGCGACGCCTGAGCTTTGAGCTTGCTGAACCTTCTCACCGTACTCTTCGCCCAAGTCCCTGAATATATCGTCCAAATCATTTGCGTTGACTTTCTTTACGTGATGCGTGATTGATGGCTGGAAGTCTTGGGTTCTGACGCTCATGATAAGATACGTCGTGATGTTGCCCAGTGTGGCCGCGTCGGAAGCTTTCGTAGGAGTATAGAGTTTTTCAACTTGGGCAAGATGTTGCGGTTCGATGGCAAACTTTGCTTCGTGAGCGTCGATTTTCTTGAGCAGTTGTGGTAGGCATTCGCTGTTTCCGTGCGTGTGGATGATTTTCTTATCGAATTGGATTAGGTATCCACTTCTCTTGTTCCGGGAAGCTATCCAGATTTCAGTCTTGCCTCTTGCGTTCTTGAGGTCATAGAATGTGAAAATGTGCAAAAGCTTGTCCTTCTTCAAGAAAAACAGGAATTCTTGTTCATCTCCCTCGTTCAGGGAGGTTGTTTTCCACATGCTCGACATTTTTGGGGTCTCCAGAAGTCGTTAATGTCGAAAATGGCGGCTACGCTCGGGGCGTTTCAAGTAAAAGAAAATGGTGGAAGTTGCTTTAACGCGTTGTCGCGTCTAGTATCGTCTCGGTCGGAAGCCGCCGCCTCTTCTGTCTCTTCCGCCGAAATCCCGTCTGCCGCCGAAATCTCCTCTTCCGCCGCCTCTGAATGGTCTTCTCTCTTCCTCGTACACTTTGGTTGACATATTGTTTTCAGTGTTCACTTCGCCTGCGATTGGCGTTTCAGAAATCTCGAGTGTTCCGTACCTTCCAACGTTCAGACGCATGTTGCCTCTGAACAGGTTAATGTAGCCATTTTTGATGTTCACTGTGTCGCCGTCCTTGACTTTCTCGATGTTATCGTCCCAAAGGGTTAGGTATACACATCCTGTTTCGTCTCCTACTAGTGCGTCGCTGACTTTGTGCGGTTCTCCATCTCTTCCTGCGGCAACGTTCCTGACTTCGCTCTTGGACAAGACCTTGGCCAGCACGTTCACGGCTCGGGAAGATGGGTTCAATTCGCCGATTTTAACGTCTACGGGTTGTCTAGCTCCAGTAAATCCTTCAACTGCCAAGATTTTTCAACATCCTATTTTTTCGACGATTCAACCATTACAAACCGACCGCACTTAAGGCTTTTGGTGTTGGAACTCAGCGTTTTGGTGCTATACTTTTAGGCTTCCGAGTCTCTTCGGTCTCGGCGCGCGCGTCTATCCAACCAACCCGAAGCTGCGGAAAGGTTATAGTTGAACCTAGTTGCTCAGAATCGTGTTTAACTTCTCCAAGGCTTCTTTGTTCTCTTTCCAGTGCAGCAATTGCGTGGCCTCTTGGATATGACACCACCTGTATTCACTATGCTCTTTTCCATCAAGCATTACCTTCTCTGTGGCAACCACTTCTACGCCATAAACGTATTCCTTGTTCAGGTTAGGGTCTGAAAATTCGAAATAGTGTATGTCTTCTATCACTCTGACAAGATTCTCTATACCAGTTTCTTCCATTATTTCTCTATGCAAGGCTTCGTCTCGGCTTTCTCCTTCTTCCACGCCGCCAGTTACAGGTTGCCAAAACCCGTTTCTCTCAGGCAATCTCTTCAGCAGTAGATACTCTATCCTGCCACTGTTTATTCGAAAGATTATGGCTTCAACCTGTACTGGCAACCGCATGGAAAAAGGGAATAACAGTTGAGACTAAAATCTGTTTTGAGGGTTTGGGTTCGGGATAAAACTTTACCGCCACAACAATTGGCATTGCGGAAGAAGTCACAGTTGAACACTTACCAACCAGTATTCTTATTAGTTTTCTGTCAGCATCCCATAGTAGTGCCTCTAATGTCGGAACAAGAGCAAGAGGAGAAAAAAAGGAAAAAGAAAAAGCAACTTAGTTCCTTAAAGACTGAAAGAGCTGAAAGTGAGTTATTTCCAGAGCTAATGAAAGGTTTGGAAGAGCTGGAAAAGGAAAAGAAGTATGTTGACATTCAAGTCTGTCCGAAATGCAAAAGCCCCCTAGTTCGAAGAGTCGGCTCCATGACTGGAGACATGTCGGCTCATATCGGATGGACTCCACCAAAATTCGAATGCCGTGAATGCGGATGGAGAGAAAAGCTAGTTCTCAAGGCTACGAACAGACCTACGACCATAAAAGATGTTGTAATAATGGCAGAGGCAAAAGATGCCGAAAATCAGAGAAAAAAGAAGGACAACACAGGAAGATAGTTCAAGTTACATGACGCCGTGGGGATAAAGCTTTACCCCAACAACAACCAGCCAAACGGGTTGCTGTTGCCTAAGTTAGGAATTGAGAAACGACAGGTTCAAATATTCATTCTTTCAGAGGGGAAAAATGTCAAGTTGATTTGAATGGTGCCTGCTTACAGAAAGTACCTGAAGAATCAAGAGTTACCTGGTATGAGTGAAATTGAAACTGACCAGATGAAGGGATTGCCTCTCCCCCCCAATTCAGAAGCCATATTCGAACGACGCAGAACTCGTCGACCTAGTCAGTCCAGAGGAGTTCAACCTTGGTAACATGCCGCTGATAGAGACAATTAGAAACAGGCGAAGTCGCCGAAACTTCACACAGGAATCACTGGCTCTTGAAGAGCTCTCTTTTCTCTTGTGGGCCACTCAAGGTGTAGAAAAACTCATTCACAACGGGCTGGTCACGATTCGCACTGTTCCTTCTGGAGGAGCTATGCATCCTTTTGAGACATATTTGCTTATCAACAGAGTGAAGGGAGTAAACCCGGGACTGTATCGATATCTGGCGTTGAATCACAAGTTGCTCAAGCTATGCTCTGAGACAGGTGACCTGCCCTCAAGAATTAACGAAGCATCGAATGGCCAGAACTTCGTTGGGGAAAGTGCGGTCGTTTTCGTATGGACTGTAAGGCCCTATCGGACTGAATATCGATATGGGGAAGATTCACTCAAGGATATTCTCATCAGTGTTGGACATATTTGCCAGAATCTGTACCTTGCTTGTGAGTCAATTGGAGCAGGCACATGTGCGATAGTTGCCTACAATCAGAAATTGCTGGACAACTTTGTCGGCGTTGATGGGGAGAATGAAATAGCCTTGTATTTAGCTCCAGTTGGAAGAATCAAATAGCGTGAACTTGACTGTCCGCAAAATCATTGGGTGGATTGAGGGGTAAAGTTTTATCCCACACACACACAAACCGACGACGGACGGACGGACGACGACGGACGACGACCACGACGGACGGACGGGGGAAAGGACAACCATAGGCCTTCTAATGGACGGCTAAGGACTGTATACTCGATTCAGGATACATCTATTGGACATTAATGGAACAGGAAGGATACGTCAGAATCTACTATAGATAGATGTTATCGAAATCGAGTATACAGAACATGCCAACGCGCGCGCTGAACGCTAAGCTTTTCAAGACACAATCAACCGTCAGAAATCAGCCAAGAACAGAACTTTCCTTTATAAGCGAACTTAGGAAGACAGATTAGAATGCTTCGATATAACTCTACGTGATAGGGAGAGGAGAAATGATGAAGAGAGTAAATTTTGAAATTGTGCTTGCAATGCTGACAGTCATATTGACCTTGGTATCTACAATTCAAATAGCCCCGTCGTCGCCGCCCGTTCTGGAGCGCGCACGCGCTAATTCCGTGGAAACCTTGGAAAAACCGATTGTGTCCGAACACAGACCGATTGTGTCTGAGCACAGAATCACCACCTCTGAGCTAGAGGAACTGAAACAAAGCATTGGAGTCTGGCAGGCAAATCACGATTACAACCAACTCATCTATGACCATGGAACTGGTCTGCGTTCGCCAACAAACGATGAGTGGGCAACAATCATGAACAACTCGTTTATGGCAGAAAATGTACAGGTAGACTCTGCAATCCAAGCAACATCCAGCGTTGATCTTACGACCACGCTGTGGTTTCCGCCAATCGGAAATCAAGGTTCGCAAGGCTCTTGCGTCGCCTTTGCAGTTGGATACTACACGAAAACTTTTCAGGAAGCAAAAGAACACGGGTGGGATGTGTCTGGGGGGGCGACGGACAAAATAATGAGCCCTAGCTTCCTATATAATTTGATCAATTATGGCGTGGACGGAGGATCATGGTACAGTGACGCCGTGAGCCTTGTTTGTTCAGTTGGGATTAGCTCGCTGCAAAAAATGCCATACACTTCAGACTACACAGGTTGGCCTTCTGAACAAGCTTGGAGAGAAGCAACATTATATCGGGGCAACCACAGCGGCATTAAATATATGAATCTGCAGGACGATGCCGGTCTGGCAAACCTAAAGAACTGGCTGGCTTCGGACAATCTTGCCATATTGAGCGTGGACGCATCCAAAATCGCAGATCCATTCTGGGGTACGTCTAGGTTAGATGGTAACGATATGCTGACGCTTGACAACTATGTGAACCCGAGCACAAACCATGCTGGTACGATAGTCGGATACAACGATAACTTTGCATACACTGAAGGGGGGCAGACTCATTATGGCGCATTCAAAATAGCAAATTCATGGGGAGTCGGTTGGCCCTTAGTCGGTTGGGAACACGTGCGTGATGGTTGCTATTGGATTTCATATGAGGCCATGAAACAGCGTGTGCTGTCCTGTATGTTTTATGATGACATTGTCGGATACCAGCCCGAATTGACCGCGACTTTTGAAATGAGCCATTCAAAGCGAGCTGAATGTATTATTACAGTGGGTGTAGGGAATGTCAGTAACCCAATCGTGACAAAGTCATTTAGCCAGTATATTAATGGGGGGTTCTTACCCTTCTGTCGAAACAGAATATTGTTTGACATTACTGAATTTAGAAACGTTATAGACATCGACAGCCAACAATGTTTCCTGCGCGTCAGTGATTATGACAGCTCGACAACCGGGGCCATTCTCTATTTCGCGATCAATAATGCTGTTTCCTCCGACCCTCCTGTGGCCACAATAAACAATCAGACCGTCTTTGCGAATCTGACGTTGCATCTACGTCTTAATGTTCCTGAGGACTTCCCGACAATCCAAAAGGCAATTGACGCCGCCTACGTCCGAGGAAATATCATCTCTGTCGCCCCAGGAACATACTACGAGCATTTGGTTTTGAACAAGAGCATATCACTCGTCGGGGATAACAAAAACACCGTTATAATCGATGGAAATCTCACCTGGACGGTCATAAACATTACCGCTTCTAATGTCAACGTTAACGGCTTCACTATTAGAAGAAGCGGAAGCGGGTGGCCAAACTACACTGGAATTTTCATTGGCAGAATGAGCGCTGGCAATAATGTGAGTGACAACATTATTACGGAGAACTATCTTGGTGTTTATCTTGAAGGTTCTTCAAACAACACAATAAATGGAAACATGATATCAAACAACGCCGCTGGCATCTCATCAACGGGACTCCTTTCACCTGGGGATGGTGTTTACAATAACATCTTTGGAAACAACGTAACAGATAATTATGAGGGCATCTCCCTTTCATCTTCCTTCAACATCCTTAGAAACAACAGGATGGTTGGGAACGTGCGCAGCTTTGCATGTGTCAATATGGGGGGGAGCCTTTTGAATTATGTGAATGACATTGACAATTCAAACACCGTTAATGGTAAACCCATCTACTACTGGGTTAACAAGTCAGATGAAGTTGTCCCGCTCGATGCAGGATACGTTGCCCTAATCAACTGCACTCGCGTAACAGTCCAAGGCCTAAACCTCACCAATAATGGGCAGGGCGTATTATTGGCTTACACAAAAGGCTCGACGATAACAAAAAGCAACATGGTAAACAACGCCGAGGGCATCGACGTCGAGTTTTCCTCAAACAACACTCTGAGCGAGAACTTCATTGGTGGGAATAACAACGGCATCTTTCTATACTATTCTTCAAACAACGGTATAGCCGAGAACAACGTGACCGCAAACTCTCAGAGCGGAATCTACGCCACTAGCTCTTCAGGTAATCATATCGAGCACAACAGCCTAGATAACACAAAGCAAGTTCTAGTCGATAGTTCGGTGAATGTCTGGGATGATGGTTATCCTTCTGGCGGCAACTACTGGAGTGACTATAGTGGAGTTGATGTTAAAAGTGGTCTTGCTCAAGATTTTCCTGGAAGCGATGGTATTGGTGACACTTCGTACACCCTTGATGTGAACAACCAAGACCACTACCCATTGACAAGGTCTTATGCTCAATATGTGAAAAAAGTTCCTTATGCCAATTTCACTTGCGCGCCGACTGAACCCTTTGTGTATTCCACTGTAACGTTTAACGCCTCAGCAAGCTTCGACCTGAACGGCAACGTTGTCAATTATGCATGGAACTTTGGCGATGAAACAAAAACTGCCGAGACAGAGCCAACAGCCACTTATACCTACACTTTGGCAGGCACCTACACTGTCACGTTAACAATCACTGACAATGACGGATTTACAGATACTGCGACGAAGCCTATTACAGTGCTTCATGATGGCACTCCTCCGACTACTTCACATGACTATGACGATGCATGGTACGCCCAAGACTTTGTGATAATATTGAGGGGCACAGATAACGAAAGTGGTTTATCAGAAACTTATTATCGAGTCAATAACGGGTCAATTCAAAACATTCGCCAGAATGGTCAACCACTACTGACTTCAGAAGGCACTAATAGCACACTGGAATACTGGAGCATTGACAACGCTGGCAACGAAGAACTTCCGCACAAAATGCTAACTCAAATTAAGCTTGACAAGATAGCTCCAAATGGCTCCGTCATTATCAACTATTGCAACGCGTACACAACGTCAACTGCCGTCACGTTGACCTTGACTTATAGTGATGTTGGCGGCAGCGATGTTGATCAGGTCAGATACAGCAATGATGGTTCCGCGTGGACCGATTGGGAGACTACTTCGGAAGGCAATCCTTGGACTTTGACTTCTGACGACGGACCAAAGGCTGTCTACTACCAAATCAAAGACAACGCTGGAAACACAGCGACCTTTTCTGACAGCATAGTCTTGGACACTACTGCTCCCTCTGGTTTTGTCTCGGTCAACTCAGGAGCCACCTACACCACTTCCACGGGCGTTGCTTTGACGCTTTCCACGACCGACCTTAATGGTGTTGCTGAGATGGCGTTCTCAACAGACGGAACTACATGGAGCGCTTGGGAAGCGTATAGCACATCCAAATCATGGACTTTGACAGGCGGTGATGGGACCAAGACTGTCTACGCCAAGTTCAAGGACAACGCTGGACTTGAGTCGTCAATTTGCGAGGATAGCACAATCCTAGACACTGTTGCGCCTGTCACAGACGATGATTATGATAGTCTATGGCACACTTCTGATTTCACAGTCACTTTGACTGCTTCTGACGGTACAAGCGGAGTCTCTGACACCTACTACAAAGTCAACGGCGGAGTCAAGAAAACCGTCAATGTTGATGGTCAACCTCAGATAACGACTGAGAGCGCCACCAACAGCCTTGAGTACTGGAGCATCGACGGCGCTGGGAACGAAGAGACTCGTCACACTCTAACAACTGTGATGCTTGACAAAACTGTTCCAATCGCAACAATAACTACTCCTGAAGGGCAAAACCTCACAGTTGACGGAGGGACAAACATGACTTTCAATGCGAGCAGCAGCTCGGATAACATAGGCATAGTCAGCTATGCTTGGGACTTTGGAGACGGAGCAACGGCGACTGGAGAGATAGCAACACACGCCTACTCGAGTTCAGGAAACTTCACAACCAGGTTGACGATTCAAGATGCAGCAGGCAATACTGGTACAGATACTCTGCTTATTACGGTGGTGCGCGTGCTGCAAGGTGATGTCAACGGCGACTCGACTGTAGATAACAATGACGCCTTAATACTGAGCAACGCATTCGAAGCGACGCCAGACATGCCAAACTGGAATTCAAACGCCGACGTCAACGGCGACAATGTGGTCGACATCTACGATGCAATAATCCTAGCAAAGAACTATGGAAAATGGCCTGACTCTCTAGCGCACTCCAGTTACTAACGCTAGAGACCGAAGGAAGGAGGTAAAGTTTTATCCAACAACAACAACTTTTGACGTTGCGGAAAAGTTATAGCTGAACCAGTTCTATGAACTTGAGTAGTGAATTGAGTTGCTTGAAGGCAAGAATGTAAATCTGAGGGGGTGAGTCAGTCAAATGAAACATGGCTGGATAATCCTTGGAATGGTTCTGCTCCTCATAGCAAGCGTAGGCATTCTAATCTATCTCTTGACTCAGATGACCATGAGCTTGCCGTTAGCCCTTCTGCTCTGGGCTTTGGTCTTTGGAATCTTCGCTCTCGTTGGTGGCATTGCTTGGCTGGCTGGTTGGTTGCCAAGAAAGAAGAAAAGCTGAAACTCCACAAGTCATAAGAATGAAAATAGACGACCTAATAAATGATGCAAAATGAACCGAAAACTTGTTTTGATGTCCTCATCTGTGGATATTGACAGGCTTGAAAATTAAGGGTTTCACAACATCAAACTTCAGAATCCATACTGTTCAGTCTGGGATCGTTCGCGGAATTTTCTTCTTGAGAGAAATGATCAAATTCCACCAATGCGACTACAGGTCTTTGAGACGCTTGCTTTAATATCTTGAGAACTACAATGAAAGCGCCTCAAATGCTAGGTCGGGTTTGGAAGCACGAACAAAATGAGTACTTTCTTGACGACAAGCGTCACACCGCTAGTGATAATTGCAGGCATAGTCTTGGGATTTTTGCTCCCAGCAGTGGGGTTGCTTTGGAAGAACTACATTGGGCTTCTGCTTGTTGTGCTCATGCTTTTCTTGTACTTGCGAATCGATACGGAAGACGTGAAAAACTCCGTCCGAGACCCGAAACCGCTTGGATGGGCATTGCTTATGACGTTCGTTTTCATGCCGCTTCTAGCCCTGATCGGGAGAGTCTTCTTTGCCCCCATCCTTTTTTCCGGGATCGTCCTTGCTCTCTCGTCGCCTCCTGCAGCAGCGACCGGCTTCTGGACAAGGATCTTCAAAGGAGACATAGCATTCGCGTTGGTTGCTACAGCTATATCCAGCCTGTTTGCCGTAGTTACCGTTCCAGCATCAATGCTCCTGGCAACAGGCGCAATCGCCTCATTCGACCCTTACCCAATGATCTTAATGTTGGCTGAACTGATACTCGTACCAGCAGTGACAGTGTTGCTGCTCAAAAAAGCAGTGCACATAGAATGGGGTCGAGTGACGCGCCATACGGCGCACCTTGAACTTGTCGTCGTGTTCCTCCTCATCTGGGGTTCAATAGCACCTGGAATCGAAAGCGTCAGAGAAAACCTTCTGCAGTTTGGGCTGCTGAATGTTTTTATGTTCGCCTCTCTTGGCCTAGGATTTAGCATTGCCTTCCTTGTCGGCAAGAAGTTCGGCTACGCACACGCGATCAGTGCTGGAATCGCAACATGCGTCAAAAACGCGGGACTAAGCTTGGTGATAGGTCTGACAATGTTTGGGTCCTCAGTCGTACCGCCCCTCATCGCAAACCTAGTCGCACAGAACTTGCTGATTGTTTTGCTTCTATGCTTCAAAAGTAAACTGGCGAAATAGCTCACCATAGGTCGGGTCCATTTTTCGGCAGGGTTGACACTTCTATTCGTGAGGTATGCCTCTTCTTTCAGGACCCCTGTTCTTGATCTCGTAGGGCAGCTTGCCCGTTCTGAACGCGACCAACTTGTCTTTGAACACTGCTAGATAGTCGAGAACCAGCTCTTTGCCTTTTTCGGTCAGGGCGTATACTGGTATTGTCACACCGACTTGAAGCAGTGCTCTGCTGCCAACTGCGTTTCGAAGTATCGTCGAAGCACTGGCACAGGCAATATCTGCCTTTACTATGTGTTTCACGTCCGATTTCTTTGCCAAGGTATTGCATACTGAGAAGATGACCGCCGCTTTGCCTTCAGTTTTCTCGAGTCGACGAATATCGCTTATCGCCTTTGCTTGAAAACTTGCAACACTGACAGCAACGTGCTTTGCTCCTGCCATGAAAGCGTGCTTCACGCCCGCAGCCTGGTCGATTGTAGCTTCGGTCTTGTCCAGGACTGCTCCGCCGTTTCTCTCTATGTGACCGATTACTTCTCGAATGGGCGAAGTCTTGATGATTCCTGTCAAACGTGCACCAATCCCTTGAACGAGTTTCCCGTTGTTAGTTATCACGGTGCCTGCACCATCACACACAACAACTGCGCAATCAATCAAACCCTTGTCCAGCCAAACACTCATCATCTCAGATGCGCCATAAGCTACAATCGAGTCAAAACTGAAGTCTCGGTCTCTGCAGCAGAATCCAAACCCTCCAATTTTCGTCTCAACACTCTTCTTCACTGCTTGAGCGTCGATCTTTTTAGTTCCATACAGAGACTCGTGGAGTGGACAGTAAGTCACGGCGGGTTCAGTCAAAATCGTTATTCCTTTTTCATCTATCTTGACATGCGATCCACAACAGTAAATGTCATGGACTCCGCAAGCGTTCCGGCAAGCCGGCTCGGTCTTCTTTGACAAGGGATCATCCTGAGTTCTGGTGTAACAGCTCACATGATACCGATATTTAAGGTGTCTAGGCACGTGGTAACAGCGAGCCGTCTACAGATGTGAACATGGAGAAATTGAATATGCATTAGAGAAACTGGAGAGAATTGAA
>Ga0315274_10003370_pt1 | contig 23783 bp, 42 predicted proteins | sample YL17G02_20_MG_FD_203700 | JGI IMG/M metagenome (GOLD analysis project Ga0315274, IMG submission 203700) | Sediment microbial communities from Yellowstone Lake, YNP, Wyoming, USA - YL17G02_20 | ecosystem: Environmental > Aquatic > Freshwater > Lake > Sediment | place: USA: Wyoming | collected...
TCGCGGTCGTCAAGGCCACAATCGTCATCACGATCCCTTCCTGGCCCGCTGTCGGCGCGGCCAACGTCATCGCCGCCGCAGCGACTTTCGCGATCTTGTGGACCCCGGGCGCGATCGTGAGTGCCCCGTTGACGCTGTAGGTATAGCTCCCCGGATTGGGGAACATCTCGATCGGGAAGTCGGCGGGCGGTCCCGTGATGGCGTCAGCCAGCGCATTGTGCGCCTCGGCCTTGGTCCCACGGACTCCACGGGAGACCCCGATGAGGGCGTCTTTCACGTACTGAACGCCCATGAGTTCGTTGTCAACGCGGAGTAACTGCTTGGCGACGAATCCGGTGTTCGACGTCACCTGAATCCATGTCGCGTTCGCGTCAATGTTCCCCGCTAGTGTGGTTGCTGTCAATGCCATGTCGATTCTCCTTGTCGGTGAACCGACTGGTTATGACACATCCGCGACGGTGACGTTCTGCTTGTATTTCACCGCCCACTGTCCGTTGACCGCGACCACCGTGATGCTGTCGCCGATCGCGCCACCGAAGGTGAACGTCTCAGCTTCGTCGGTCGTGGCGGGGGTCGCGGCGGTGATGATGTGCGCCTGTGCGGTCAGCGCCACAAACATCAGCTCCAGCCCTTCCTGTGCGGTGGTGGGGATGGCGAGTGTCGAGAGCAACGCGCTGCCCTTGTTGAACTTATGGATACCCGGGGCCACGGTGATCGCGCCGTCCACCGAGTAGGTGTAACTGCCCGCGAGCGGGAACTGCTCCACCGGGAAGTCGACCCACGGGCCGGTCACGAAGTCGGCCAGCGCGTTGTGGGCGACGGCCTTTGTGCCGCGCACGCCCCGGAACACGGTCAGCATGACGTCGTTGATGCCCTGGATCTTGACGTACTCGTTGTCGATACGGGCGGGCTGGCCCACCACGCACCCAGAGGCCGAGGTCACCTTGATGGTATTGGTCATGCCGTCGATGGCGGCGGCGATGGTCGTTGCAGTCAAAGCCATGATACGGTCCTATTCTGGATGGGTGGCCGTGTGTCTTCCGACCCGCACGGCCCCCATCGTTCTGTGGTTGACGAACTAGCCCTCGATGCGAACGGCCAACTCGGGACGCAGGCAGGCCCAGCCGTACAGCACGTCGAAGCGCGTGATCATCTCGTTCGTGCGGATGTCATACGCGGTGACGATGCGGACGCCGATGCCGGTCTGGTCATCCCCTGCGTAGTGCGCTTCATGCACACCCCGGGGGAGTTCGAGCGGTGCGGTCACGAGCGTAAACGCTTCCTTGTGGAAGGCGAGTGCGGAGCGACCCGAGACAGTCGTCGCCGCGCCCCAGGTCAGGACCGAGCCAGACACCGCGCTCTGCGAGACGGTCTGGAACTGGCCCGAGGAGGTAATCGCGGGAGAAATCTGAAGCGTCTCTGCCGATCCCCCCACCACCTTGTCGGCGGTCACGACAAACTGCTGCAACGCGCCGGTGGACTGACGGGACTGCGGGTTGACGCTATTGACGTTGGTCGACCCCGAGTTGCCGATCGTGAAGATGTCACCCTTGTGGATGTCGCCGGTAATCCCGGTCACGACCAACGAGGACGTATTGTCCTGCGTGCCGCTGACGGTGCCTGCCGCATCCCTGGTGCCATAGACGTGCGTGCCGACGTTCTGATCCATGTACCAGTCAAAGCCCAACACGCCCTTCCCGAACCGGCCACGCCGGAAGCCTTCGGAAATGACCTGCTGCGGATTGAAGATCGAGAAGTTCGCGGCCACAGCCGACGCCTGCATGTTCGGCGTCACCACGAGATACCGCTGGTCATCCTGCGGAGCCGCCGAGTCGTCGAGCTTCACGCCCGCGCCCAGGTAATACCCATTGGCATACGTGGTCGCCGGAACGGTCCCGAGCGTGCCGACCGCCTGATAGACCTCCTTGTAGAGCTGGAGACCGTCGTAGTCAATCTGGTTCCCAATCGCGGACAGCGCCGGACGCAGCACGCGCTCGGAGTAGTTGTCCAACGACAAGGTGCGCTCCACCGAACTGAAGGGCAGATCGATCCCGACCAGGGAGTCGAGCTTCACCGGGACGCGAGTCTCGGTGGTCGCCTGGGGCTGGATGCCGGCGCCCTTGCGGACGATGTAGCGTGGCGGCTTGCGGGCGTAGATCGTGTCGCCAACCTTCGCGCCCGACTTGCCGAACATCGAATCGTACTGGCGGTTCACAAGACCCGTGAACGTCAGCATGTTGGTGAGCACTCTCAGAGACTCGAGAGTGATCATTTCTATGGTGAGCAAAGTATTCACTGTAACCTACTCATTCTAAAGAACTTGCGTTCATCTCATTTGCCGACGCCGCTGTTCATCCGCGTTGCGTTTGGCGAAGAATCCTTGGATGTCTCCGGCTTTCGCGAGCGTGTCGTAGTCGGCGGTCGACGGGGTGGTGGCGCCCCGAAGCGTCTTCGGTGGCGGAGGGGCAGACGGCACCGGCACCTGGGGCGTCACGGGGACGCTCGGAGGAGCCGTGGTCGTTGCCAGACGCGCCTGGAGCTGTCCCATCGCCATGAGCGCACGGTGATACGGCATTTGACGAATCGACTCGCACAAGGCGCGGTCTTTCGCGAGGGCATAGACCATCGCAGGCGCATCGGCGTTGTCGGGATCGTTTAAGACCTGTTTCTGCGCGTCGTTGATGAGAATGGAGGGGTCGGCAATCACCTCCATGAAGTCGGGATGATCCTTGACGAAGGCATCGCGCCGTTCAACCGCGTGGCGCGTGGCTTCGGCGACCTGGCGTTGCGCGTCCCGCGCCTCAGTCTTCCAGTCCACGAGAGCTTCGATAAACTCTTCGTTGGTGGAAAAGAGGAGCTCGCCAGTGGTGGGATGGAGATCTTCGGGTGTCGGCTTGGGTCGGAAGGCGAGGGGCGCCTGAGGCGGAGCCGCTGGCTGAGCTTGCGTGTCACTCTCAGCCGGTCGCAGCGTCCGGAGGACGGCGTTTTCGCCTTCGAGCCGTGCCGCACGTTCTTCGGCTTGTCGTGCGCGGACTCGGAGTTTCTTGATGGTCTGGAGCTTGGTATGGCTGGACCGAGCGGCCCGTTCCGTTGTCGGCTCGCCATCTTCGTCAAACTCGCTGTCTGGGACCGTCTCGTCCGTGGTCGCGACGGGTTCGGCTTCTGCCGGCGCCGCAGCGACCTCGGCGGGAGGCTCAAACGGCAATTCGGGTGTCGGTTCGGCTTTCGCAGGGGTCAGCGTCTCAACGGACATCGTCATGGGTTCATTGGCCTCGCCCGACGACGGCGTCTCGGGAGCAATCCCCAAGGCGGCGTTGATGTCGGCTTGCGTGCCAGTTGTGGTCATGAGGGTGATGGCCATAGAACGCTCCTACGCGCCCGGAGGCGCAGATGACCCCATCACAGCCGATGGGTTGGCTGGCTCGGGCATCGGTGGCATCTCCACCGGGACCGGCACGGGGACAGGAGGTGGCGCAGTTGGTTCCGTGGGGGAGGACATCCCACCGCCAGTCGGGGCGGCTTGTTCGGCGTTCAACCGCGCCAAGTCGATCTCGACCAAGCGATCGACCGCTTTCATCCGGGCATCGAGGAGCGCGAGCGTCTGTTGCGTGACGATTTTCGACTCAGCGACAGACATCGCGGTATCGGCCTGGATTTGGGCGATGCGGATCTTGGTCTGGTTGTCTTCGGTCTTCGAGTTGAGAGCGTCAGTCTGCTCCTCAACCTTCTTCGTGAGCATGTCAATGAGGGCTTGCGCTTGCTCCATCTGCTGCTGAAGTTCAGGCGGAATCTTGGGTTTCGCCGATTCCGCGTCGTCTCGGAGCTCAGGAGGCAGGGCTTTCTGGAGTCTCGAGGCCGCACGCTTGGCAATCGGACTGTTCATCGTGCCAAAGAGCAGATCCCCGAGGATGTTGGACATCGCGGGGTTCGCTTGCATGATGGACGTCATCGTTTGCTGGTCTTGATCCCGCTGCGACGCGAAGGAGATGCCTGCGGAGACCCGGACGTCGTACCGGCCTATCGAGAGGTCGAAGATGCGGAGATGGGCGAGTCCTTGCGCCTGGGCCATGCGCTGGGCGGCTTCGGGATTGCCGGCATGAATCAGGACTTCTCGCTGCTGGCCGTCCCGTCCGAGAATACGTTTCACCCGAGGGGTGTCGTAGTACTTGGGAATCAGGTCGAGTAACACGCGACCGGCGTGCCGTAACGCGATGGACTGATGGGCGGAGAAGTGCGAATTGCCGAGTTCGCCCTGTTTCTGACGGGCGATGATGGCGCGACCGCTCTGTTCAAGGCGCTTTTCCTGCGCTCCAACGTCATAACTGAAGCCGGAGGTCGCCCGGAGGTCGTTTTCGGCCTCTAGGGAGAGCATCGCCATCGCCTGGATGGGCGGTTCGGCGGTATTGCGCTGCGGAGGCCCGATCAGGTGTCCATCGAGGGCTTTGGCCTTGTACCGGAGGACGGAGAGGTTTTTGACGTTGGCGAGCTGCCATTCGTCCTCGTGGCTCTCAAGTTGGCCCTCTTCGGCGATGTAGGGTGCCTTCGGCGCAAGAGCCACAGCCTCAGTTTTGGCCGATTTCCAGTAATTCGACATCCGCTGGGAGTCAATCGAGTCCCGAATGATGCCTTTCCAGTCGACGGAGCCGTCATTGTCGATTTCCTCGCCATAGACGGGGAAAATCGGGATCCAGCGACCCGGCATCTTGCGGCCAGCGGTCTTCGTCTCGTTCCCTTCGAGGATTCGGGCTCCGTTGATGAGCGCCCAGCACAGTTGACGGCCTTCGACCTCACGGGTACTGACCGGAGTGGGGTCAATCTGCTGTTCGGCGACCATCTGCTGGAAGACGGGGTCGTTCATCTGGGCATCGTCGACCAACATGCCGTTCTGGAGGGCATGGAGGGTGCGTTTCTTCGGCTCCAGATAGTAGTATTCAGCCACCCGGGTCTTGCCTTCGGGCATCCACTGGTTGAACTTCTCTCCAGACCGGGCAAACACCTCAAGACTCTCTCGGGTATCCTTCCCAAACCGCAAATCATACTCAGGATTAGGGATATCTTCGACGATGAAGGCGTACCGAGCGTCTGACCCGTCCATTTCCTGCGAGGCGGCATCGAAATAGACCGTATTCGGGTTCCGGACGGACTTGATCCTGAGTTCCTGCTCGAAACTGGTGTCGTCCGCGTATTCAGGGACGATGCGGAACCAGCCTCGTCCGATGCGAACCTGGGCATCAGCGGCTCGCTGATAGGCGACATCGGCATCTGAGTTGGCTTCGATGTGCTGGATGATGCCTTGGAGGGCTTCGGCGAGGTCGGGGTCGGCTCCGGAGTCAACGGGGGTGATTTCGATGCCAGGACGGCCTTCGCGCATCTCGTTGGTGAGCTGGCGCACGTAGCCGGGGAGCCGGTTGATGGTGAGGCAGGGCCGTCCGTCTTCGGTGCGCTGCTTCTTGATCTTCTGGTCCCACTGGTCGGAGGCGAAGAAATCGAGGTCGCGGCGCTGGAGGGTGCGGAGTTTCGTCTCGGTATTGTCGATGGTCTGCCAGCGTTGTCTGGCGAGGACCAGAAAGTCGTCTTGGGACTGCTGAATCGAGCCTTCGGGGTCGTCGGTCTGACCGTTCTCGTCAGTGAGGACGCCACTCAGCACGTCAGGGGAGAGTTGGGGATTGGGAGTCGCGTCGAGGGAGGGAATGTTCGGGACACGAGAGGCCACTCGATCTCCTAGCGCGGAGAGCGTTTACACTCCGTCGCTCATACCTTGCGCGGTCTGGAGATGCGAGTCAACCGAATTATTGCAAGACTGATGCCGACTGATGCTGACTAGGGCAGACTACGCCTTCATTTTATTGAAAAAATCCTCGGCGACGGTATAGGGGATGCGCCGGCGAGGGATTTGGAGCTTGCCTTCGCCGATTTTGACGGAGGCCAGCATGGGCGGTTTGTCGTAGACGTACCGCTTGACGGTACTCTTGGCCCAGTCGTAGAGGACGGAGACTTCCTGCGTCGTGAGTTTGCGATCGTGACCTTCGGCGAGGTCCTGTTCGCAGAGATGCCTGAGTTCCTTCCGTGAGAGGGTGGCTTTCATCGTGTGATCCTTCCAGCCAGGAATCCGACGAGTCGAAACGGGAAGGTGACGAGGGCGACCATCACCAGTCCCAGTTGCTTGAGAATGACGCGAGGCATGACCGTGTGGGCGATGATCCGGGCTTTGATGGCTCGTCGCGCCCGCCAGAAAGCTCCGTCACGGGTTTTTTCAGCCCAACCCACGTTTATTTGCCTCTACCCCTTGACAAACGCGATTTTGTGCGTACATTTGCATTTATGCAGCCGAAAGGGATCGTACTAGTCTAAGAAGAGACCTGTACGTACAGACAGAGGGAAGGCACCAAGAGGGTGCGTGAGTGACCGCTTGACGGCCCTGAACTGAACCCTCATCGTCTTACCCCCCTTGGCACCACATCAGTCATCGTCCTTGTCATCCTTATCCTTGCCCTTCTTCTTGGACGACCCGACCTTCGCGGCCTTGGCCGCAGCGGTCTTGGGCGAGTCGCCGGCCTTGATCCGGGCGTGGATGTTGGTATCGAGGGTCTTGTGTGAACTGCCCTGCTTCATCATCTTAGACCTCGCGTTTGTACTTGTTGACGGGGGTCTCCAGCAGTCGTCGCTGGGGGTTGTACTTCTTGGCCTTCTCCTGCCTCGCCGCCTCGTTGATCTCGTTCTCCCGCGCTTCCATCGAATAGCCCTGGCTGATAGGACGGGCTGGGGCGTTGATGGCGCCTGGTTTCGGTGCCTTGAAGGGTGGATTCCCACCGCCCGGGTCGATCATCTTCTCGACCTTGTGCATCATGGGGCGATCTTTGAGGGTCGACTTTGGAAGGGGCGAGACACGGTCGAGTGGTCTCGGGAGTTCTTCCATCTGAGGTTCGGGACCGTGACGATAGGATTTCTTGGCCATGGTTATCGCTTCTTTCCTTTGGGATGGGCGGTCGACAGCGCGATCGCAATCGCTTGGCGTTGCGGTTTGCCGTGCGCCATCTCGGTGCGAATATTCTGACTGATGATCTTCTTCGACGTGCCGTGCTTCAGTGGCATGGTTACCCCCAGTTGTCTTCGTTGAGTTCCTGCGAGGGCGAGAGCGAACAGGTGGTAGCACCATCGTCTTCATCGGCTGGCACAAGTGATGGGGCTGGCGCAGAAGGGGATACCGTGATCTGTGTGGCGGCGAAGGCCGCGAATGGTGCCGATGCAAGGCACTGGAGGATCGTGCGGCGAGAGACACACCCTTTTACGCAACGTGTGAGTTTTTTCATCCGTTCATCCATCCCGTCTCGGCGCTTCTGGGATCCAGGACCATCGTGGCCTGGTCTCGGGTGACAACCGCGACCTTGGCTCGCGCTCGGCCACTGCGTACCCACATTCTGGTGCAGTCCTGGAGGTGATCATTCTGCTTCACGATCCGCCCCTTCTCATCGCGGCGATAGAGGCGGTACTCATCGAACCACGCTCCGCACGACGAGAACACCTTGAGCTTCCCGGCACTCAGGAGCGTCCAGACATCTTGGATCCCCGATTCCACACTCTTGTCAGCGAGCTGCAAGTCGAGTCCGAGCTGTCGGTAGATGTCGACGAACTGCCGGCCATCTTGATTCGTAATCGCGGCGGCATCTCCCACGCCTGGGATCCACTTCCCTCGCGCTCGGATGGCCTCGGCGTGAATCGGCGCTTCTGCGTGGCCGCGTTTATAGACCGAGTAGATGTAACAGGTCTGTGTCTCGCGATCTAACGCGCCCCAGACCGCAGCGGTCCAGTCCCAGCCCGTGTCTAGTGCGAACGCACGCGGCCAATGCTCGGGAATCTCGAACGGGGTGCAGCGAATCTCACTTTCAGGAATCGGATAGATAGTCCCACTCCCGAGCGCCGGGATGCCTTTGCTTCGGGCTTCCCGCTGGTAGACGGGGAACTCTCGCAGCATCTCGGTCTTGGCCTTGTCATCCAGATGCGGACAGTCGTCCCAGTTCGCCATCACCGTGTAGCGTGACATCTCCGGGGTCTTCTCCGGCGCTTCGTCGCCACGGTCGTTCGCGCCAAAGACATGCACATGTGCAGGCTTCAGGACACTCACGCCATCATCAATGACTTCCAGGGCGCTCCGCTCGAGCCATTCGCTCAGGAACGGCGTCAGGCCCATCAGCGGGGTCATCGTCACAATCATCAGGCCATTGACGGTCATCGTCCGAATCAGCGACTCGCCATGAATCTCGGGTGGCGGTTCTTCGTCTTCCCAGATGACGTGCTTGGTGGTGCCTTGGAAGGCTTCGCGCTTCTGGTCGTAGCTTTTGATGTCGACCGAACTCATCCCGCCACTGCGATGCCTCACCCAGATGGTCGAGACCGCGCCGGAGATCCCTTGCTTCCGGGCAATCTCGTAGACCAAGGGCCGAGGAATCATCCCGCTCCACAGCTTCGTGTCAATCGTCGAGGTGGGGCCAAGGAGTGAGGTTTGGATGATGTCTCGCGCTGTGCCACTCGTATCGCCTGCGGCCCAGGCTTCGATGGGAGTGTCAAAGCGGCGTCCCTTCCACCATCTGGGATAGAGTCCGGTCAGATGACAGGTCAACTCGAAGGACGCGACGTCCGTTTTGCCAATCCGATTCGCAGCTAAGAAGAGGCGCTGACGCCAGGACGCGCCGGCCTCGAAGAACGCGACGTGTTTGGGATACAGCGTTCTCCGGAGCGGTCCCTCATCAGGATAGTACTGATACCACCGGCAGCGAGCACGTTCGGCCCGGGCTTCCGCGAGTCCTTCAGGCGAGGCGAGATAGGTGAGCTCAGCCATCGCGCTTCTCCCAGGCGCCGCAGACGTTGCCCACGTCTCGGCACAACAGTCCGGCGAAACTTCTCGCGCCCGGACCCGTGCGACACCACAGTTCATCGCGATAGTCGATGCTGTGCTTGCACGTCGCGCACGTTCGCATCAGTCCCATTCTCAACTCCCCGTTCTCGGTCACGAGTCGTGCATACTCCTGCTTGAAATAGGCGAGGAGGATCTTGAGGTCGTTGGTGTCCGTCTCGTGGCAGCGCACCGCGTCGGCGAGCGCCACCACGAGTTCGTCTACCTGTTCATTCGACAAGGTGCAGTCATCGCTGGCCACCTCGTCGGCCCACTCCAGCATGTGTTCAACCGTCATGGCGCACGCTCATCGGTGTCGTACCCCTCGAGAAACCGTCGCGAATAGATCGCGTTGAGGTTAGCCATGGAAGGGATACGTCTCCCGGAGAGACCGCTCAATCGGCGCGTGCTGTGTCCGATTCCACTGATGCAGCAGTAACGGTTTCATCGTGCGCTCCTCCATCCAGATGCCCTCGGCGTCACACGAAAAGTCTGAGGCGGGCGCATAGCCCATGTGGACGCACTGGGTGTTCCGGTAGGGCAAGACGAGTGAGGTGGCGTCCTCATCAAGCGAGGCCCAGACATTGAGAGACGACTGGTCAAACCCCACGACATCGTCACCCTGTCGCTCCGCGAGTTCTTCGGCATAGGTCTCAAGATACCGCATCAGTTCGCTGCGAATCCCCCCGAACGCACCGCAACAGATGACCGGCGTGTCCTCCAGCGTCTTGAGCCAGCCCGGGCCGAATCCGCGTGCGACCCACGCCCGATTGAACGGACAGTCCCGCACCAACACGTTCTCCTGCGTCATCCACATCCCACGACTCAGGTCAATCCCGTCCAGCGACCCCTGGCAGGCCACGTCAAACACGTCAAGGCAGATCGCCTCCGTCACCGCCACGTTATGGAGGAGCCATGCTCGATAGTAGAGATTCCGAGCGACGTTAGGGCCAGCAGGATGCCGGTCCCCCGTGATGGGGAAGATCTCAATGCGGTACGTGTCACAGAGGGCTTCGAGGCTGAAGTCTCCCCCAGACAGCATCAGCACAATCCGCAGGTCCGGATTGAACCGCCGGAGACTCTCTGCCCAGATCTGCACATACTTCCGCTTGCTCTTCCGCTGGAGTTCGACGTAGCCCAGCACCACGCGCATCGTGTCATCCCTTCTTGTCGCGGACGGTCCACAGCCACGACCGATACTTTTCGCCCGGTTCGCGCTTCCGTCGATGCGTGCGCCCTAACACAAACCACGGACGCACCGCATGGCTCACGGTCCACCCGTCCACCGCCGCCACTACGTCAATCTGGCGCTCCACCAGATAGTCGTGGCCCGCCATCACCCCACCCACCCGGATCTTCGGCATCCATGCCGCCAGATCCGCCACCACATACTCAAACTGGTGGTTCCCATCGAGATACACAAAGTCTAACGACCCGTCTGGCAGACGCGCCGCCGCCCGGAGACTGTCCTCACGCATCAGCGTACAGCCATACGGACGCAACCGTCGCTCCGCCGCCTCATACGCAGACTGGAACGCCGCATCCCCCATGACAGACCCGCCGCCCTCCTCAATCGGATGACGGTACTTGAATCGCTGGTTATACGCCGCATATTGCGTCCACGAATCGACACACGTCAGGTGCAGTGAGGGATTCGCGTGACACAACTGTTCCGCATACACCCCCTCCCACACCCCCACCTCCACCCCCGTCGTGAACCCCAGGTCGTGAAAGTACGCCGGCAGGTCTGCGCGAATCGCGCCAGGAACCACCCACGGCATCGGCACCGTCGCATCCTGAGACGCATCACGCCCCTGAAAGTACGCAGCCAGATTCATGCCCGTCGCTCCACCCCTCCATGCGTGTCCATGTCGCCGACTCTACTCCCTCAAAGAGGCTCAGTCAAGCCCAATCGTCCCCCAGCTCGCCCCGATCCCTGAATCCTCCCCCTCCCTCCACCTCTCCCAAGACCGTAGACCCCCTGCCTCTCTCCTCTCACACGACCAGACAGACCACGACCAGACAGACCAGACCGCAGGACCACAGACCAGGACAGGATAGACTCGGACCAGACAGACCAGCAGCCTCAGCTCAGACTCGAGGCTCAGTCGTCGGGCAGCCTGGACCCGTACATAGATTTGGATGGGTAGCGCGTGTGGCTCGCGCCGCAGCCCCGACCGGGCCGGGGGGTGGGGGGCGTCGGGCCGGTGGCCTGGACGGGTCAAGGCAAGGCAGGGCAGCATGGCAGGGCAGCAGCAGCCTACAGCCTAGCACCCATCCAGCCTCCCTGCTTGTCAGCGCAGGCGCAGGGCAGCCAGCCAGCGCAGCATCCCAGGTCATCAGAACGCCCATTATCAGACGTGGCACGTTCTAGGCGCAGATATGGGCGAAAGCGAAACAGAGCTCGCCGGCAGTCCTTCGCTTTCCTGCATTCTAGGCCCGTACTCGAGAGCGAAGGTCCAGCCGGCCTACTTCTTCTTCGGCTGTGGATGGAAGGGCCGACGGGCAGGCGGCGCAGGGCTGACAGGCTGATCGTCGGCAGACGGCAAGACGGGCCCCTTGGCACGCCTGACCCCTTCCCGGTGGCATTGGCGGCAGCGATAGGACCGTTGGATCACCAACTGCCAGTCAGGAGCATGACCGTGCCTACAGGGGCGCGTTGGTAGTAATACCTCTTTCATGAGCCTGATATTACCAGATCGGGCGTGGTAATACTAGGTGGTAATACTAGGCTGTGTGGTAATACCAACCTCAGGGTCTGGCTGAGACTCGACTGAGACTGACTGAGCCGGCAGGAGTGCCACGGGCTGAGGCTCGGTGGCCTGGGCAAGGCGTTGATTGAGCGCCTCCAATGCCCTGAGCTCCCCTTCGTCCAGCTGGGCTAACGCTACGGCGGTCATGGCCTGTAGTCTGAGCGGTCCTCCGCCTGGCCCTGAGAGCTCGATGCTTTGGATGGCCTTGCCGAGGTAGCGGTCAAAGATGTCTATAATCATGCGCGAGTCGCCTTTGAGCGCCATTTGGAGAGACTTCCTGACGAGGCGCTGCGCGTTGGACTCGACTTGGCGGCGGTAGACTTCAATGAAGGATTCACGGATCTTGGGGTCGAGGCGCGGAGCTCTGGGTTGGGTCTCTCGGCGTCCTGGGGGTCTGCCGTTGGGGTTATTGGTACGGGGTCGGTCTGTTCTCGTCTGTTCTAGTCCCGGGCTTCCTAGGGCGTTTTCGGTCATCTGGCCTAATCTCCTGGGACAGAATACGCCTGGACGGGGAAGAGGTCAAGGCGGATTCAGGGATCGTGGCGATTAGGTCAAGCGACCTAAAGCTGGTCTGTCTGTGGCCAGACTAGCGGGCTTCTGCTAAGTCATTGATTCTAGGGAAGATACGGACAATATCTAGCTGGAGCCAGAACAGTGAGCCAGACTAATCGGGCGTGGATGTGTAAATGGGCGTGTTTTTGAGGATCTGGTACGGTATGGGGGTTGCACTATGTCTCTGTGGAGGTAAGGCCATGAAACATGGCGAGAAACGGCCGTTCGAGTGGGCCTGTATCGGGCCGTATGCGAAAACGCCCAGTTACTACCACTCGTTCTACGCGGCGCTCCACAACGGGCAGTCCATCGTGCGAGCGGTTCTTGGACATGGGGACGACCTCGCCACGCATGGCGTGTATATCGTGGAGCGTGCGACGGGGCACACATGGACCGTGAATGCAGACGAATCGCACACGTCACACGACGGCCGAACGGATATGGACTAGGGGCGGTCACAGACAGACAAGGGGGGATGCGATGGGGCGAAGGCTTGATTCGATGCGTTTGTATCTCGGGGACAATGGCCGATGCTTCTGCGGGGAGATGCGCTGCGCCGGAATGACCGCATTCTACTCGGGGCGCGACCTCAGCGGCCAAACGTTGTATCGGTTGCGGCCTGAAGATGACAAGGCACCCGGTCTGGAGTCGGACGGGTTCAAGTGTGAGTCGTGCGGAAAGCGAAACGCCACGCCGAAGCCTCGGGGATGAACTGAGGCTTCCGGGGCGCTTAGACGCGCATAACAGAGAGGGGAGCAGTTATGAGATTCGGAGACGAAGTGGTAGTGATCGACAAGAACAACGGCAGGCCCTACGCTTGCCCGTCGCCCTGGAATCACGTCGGGACCGACGAGCAGGCGGTCTGCCTGGCGTGCCATCCACTGTTGCCGGTCACGATGCCGGCGACCGTCGCGGTGGACCGGATCGCGGCGTTGCTCAACCGGCGCACCTGGACGGTTGACACGCTGGAAGTCGTCGCGGCGTTCGTCAGGATGACGGGACGCCAGATCGACGAGCCAGACGAGCAAGACGAAGCCTAGCGGCTGATCCTTGCCGGTAGCCGATGGGCCGATATCGGGTTCACCGGCCTCCGGGAAGAATCATCTTCCCTTGACAGAGAGGTGCAGCGATGGTGTTCAAGTTCTCGCCCAACGACAAGGGCAATCCTCCGGGCAAGCTGGCCGACTGTGAGATTCACTTCGCCGGTAACGGCTGTCTCGATGGGCTCAAGCTCATCGGGTTCGGGATCTGGGAGCGGCGTAACGGCACAGGCCGAAACGTGACGTTCCCGGCGCGTCAGTACTCGGTCAACGGCGAGCGGCGATCCTTCGCCCTGCTCAGGCCGGTCGCGGACGCCAGTTACCAGGAGCGATTGCGGGATCTGATTCTCCAGGCGTACAGCGAGTACGAAGAGCAGACCGCCGGCGCGTTCGACGGTGAGGCCGACATCCGACAGATCGCGGTCTAGTCAACCAGGGGCCGGGACTGACACCGGCCTCCCTTCTCAGGAGTCTGACGCGATGATGGACACGCACACGTTCACCGATTCGACGCGGTACAAGATCGTCAGGTTCTACTTCCACGGACGACGGCGCATTCTCCAGTCCGGGCTAACGCTCGACGAAGCGCAGGCGTGGTGCGGTGATCCTGAGACAAGCTCAACGACCTGCACGAGCCTCGCAGGACGCCGACGCACGAAGAATCTAGGCCGCTGGTTCGATGGCTACCAGGAAGAATAGGCGTGAGCCTCGCCGGAGCCTTCGAGCCTCACCCGCTCGACAGGCTCCGGGGTGGCAATCAGGCCAGCCAGAGAGGGGAAACCGTATGTCTCAGAATCGCACGTTCGTACAGCTTGACCAGGGGCGCGAAGTGCTCATCAGCTACCGCACCCCGGTCGCCGCGTTCATCCCGGGCGTCGGGTATGTCAAGACCTCGCGGAAGTACAGCAAGACGACATCGCGCCACGTGAACCAGTACGCCATAAACGCCGTCGAAGTCAGCCCCCGCGAGTTTCAACGGCTGATCTCGCCGCTTGTCGTGGACATCATGTAATGCGCTCCGATGTGCGCGTCCTCTTCGCTGACCTGGAGCCGGCGCCGTCGTTCATTGTGGACTGCGGCCCGGACCCGCGCTCAACTGAGGACGAAGCCGGCCCCATTGAGGCCCGCCGTATCCTGGCCGAGCTCGCCCGCAAGATGGCCGAGCAGCCGACATTCGAGTTACCGATTCAGCATGGGCGCAGACGCGCTCTCTAGGAGATGAGATGCGCGAAGATCCGATCACCTGGCAACTGACACCCGAAGCCAAAGCGCAGACCTTAGCGGCTGAGTGGGCGCGAGAGATTGGACTCCCACCGAATACCGCGTGGGAGCGGCAGATCGTCGAGCTTATCTTGGCAGCGTGGGCGACTCGCGATCCTAGACTAGAAAGGGACAGAACATGACACGAGATGATAAGCGTCGATTTATTCGTTCACTCACCTCATCCATCAGTCGCGATCTGTGCGCGAAAGTGCCGCAGATGCCGCCTGAGTGGGACGGACACGAACTCCGCAAACTCTTGGCCATCGCCTTCGCGCATCAGGTGTTTGACGGGGAAATGGGAAGCGGGCGCAGCAAACGAGTGCGGAACTTCGAGAACGAGCGCATCACTCGGAATCTCTAGCTCCGCTAACGATAGTCGGATCCGGGTCCGGAATCGCCACACCCAGCCGTTCGGCGGCGAACCTCCGGACCCGTTCAATGTACTCCGACATCTGCTGATCGGCTAGTTCCGTCGTCGAGCCCGCCAGCACCCGCGTATCGACCACCACGCCATCCCGGTCGACTCGGGTTTCGATCTTAGGATTGCATTCCGCTTTCATCGCGGCGTGAGCCTCGGCTATCGTGTACCCGGTCGCTTCACTGATATGGGCCAGGACGACGCCGAAATAGTAGCGGTCACTCCGCCTGGAATGCGGGCGCCAGACGCGCACCGCCACCGGGCCATCGGGTTGCTCAAGAACGTCCGCCTCAAACGCGGAACGGTCGTCAAGATAGAGCTTGCCCTTCCTGATCTGTGCCGAGACGGTGATCGGCTTGTTACGTGCCACCGACCGCCTCTAACGCCTCTTCTGGCGTCCGCACGACATAGACCGGGACCGGCCAGGTCGACACCCAGGCTTTCTGGGCTGGCGTCAGCACGCCCCCGGGCGTCTTGACTTCAAGGAGCCACATCTTCGCTGGCGCATGGGTCAGGGGACACCGGCCTTGACTCCCCCGCGCCACGAGCAGATCGGGACAGCCTCCGCCTTGATCGAGTTGGCAGACGGCATAGCCAGCCGCCCGGAGCGCCCCGACAATGGCCGGCTGAGTCGTGTCGATCTTGTGCTTGACGCGGAACGTCACCATGCCCCCGTAATGGAACGCTGGACAATCGCCCCGCCGCACTTATGGGCCGAGGTCAGTTTCGTCCGGGCCGAGTACGCCACCACGTTCCCGCACTCCGGGCACGTCATCCTCGGCATCAGGGCTTTCCGCCGCTTCACAGCCCCGTAGCGCCACGAACGCCAGAGCTGGCCCCACCACTCTCGGAACGTCATACATCCTCTCCTGCGCCCCGTGGGGCGGTCTGCTGCACGGTTTCCTCGAAGCGGGGGCCGAACGTCCGCGAATGGGAGATGGTCCCCCAGATCCCACACTCACCGCAGCGCCAGTGGTCCTCAAAGGGATTCGGCGTGCGCGAGATGACAATCCGCCCAATCCCGCAGGCGTCACACGGCTCCGTCCCGGTCGTCTGGGACTCCCCAAAGAGCGTCCCTTGCTCTACAGGTCGTCGAGGACGCGCTGCCATCGCTTCAGGTCGTTCCAGCTTTCGTCCAGGCATCGGGCGACTCCTTCCCCGGCCCCAACAATCGCCCCGTAACAGACCCCGATGATGACGGCAATCGGGAACATCAGTACGGCCATCGCCCACCACGTCAGAAAGAGGATGACCTTTTGGACGCTAAGCCGTTTCGACGCGACTGAAGCGGGGTACGACGCTGGGCTGAGGCTGTGGAGCGTAGACATTGGACCCTCAATTGATGCGCGAGTTGATGACACGCAGGACAGAGCAAGAGACAGGTGTTCGGGTCCGTCCCGTCATTCCCTAATGACCTGGGCGGATCTTCGTGAACGTGCCCGAGATCGAGGAACATCCCGGTTCGACTGACCGGCGTGCGGCAGCGTTCGCAGGTTGAGTGTTCCCGCGCCCAGACGGTGTCACAGCACCACCGCCGGCGCTCGGCATAGGTGCGCTTCTTCCGAGCTTTCTCTCGAGCGATCGGTTCAGGTTTGGGGATTGGCTTCACAGGGTTCCTCCGAGACGTTTGGCGACCGACCACATCTCATCGGTTAGCGCGGGGTCGAGTTCCGCGAAGTTCCGAGCCGCACGTTTCAGGAGCGCGGCAGCAAGCACAAGATCGGTGTTGAGGCGCAACACGGTTCCCGCCAGCGTCGACAACGCTTCAATCCGGCAGGATTCGTCTAGGTCGAACGATGATAGAGACGCGATTAGCAACGCCACATCGTCAGTCATCGGTGCCCCTCCAGCGTATAGCGCCACACCCCGCCGCCGATGTGGTCCTTGTGGATCTGGTAGCCGTGGTGAAGCCGTAAATCACTCATCCGACCCGTGTACCGAAAGCAGATCTGGTTGAGGTCAGGGCCAGTCGCCGGCCCCTGGCGGAGTCGGGCCAGAATCCGCCACATCGCCGCATCGGTGCGCTCATGCTCAGACGTCATCACGGCACGATGCTGCTGGTAGACCGTCGTCAACCCGTCCCCGTCCAGCGGCAGGCGTGACTCGGTCATGTGGGTGTCCCTTTCTGGCGGGCCTGCCACACGGCGAGGGCTTCGTCTACCGTGCGTATTATCTGCATGGCTCCATCGGTGTATCCCGCCCTGAACGCGGCTTCTTCGCGGTCTTTTACCGGGGTGAATGGGCCGTCCTTTTCTACCGGAGCGTCACGTAGTTGCGTGATGATTGCATCGCGCTCGGTTAGTTGCTCCCGCAGGGCGTCCCGCTCGGCTTCGGCATTCAGCGCACGTTCTGTGGTGTGATCCTGCCAATGCTGCACTTGCGTGATAAGGCCTTTACGCCGGTCAAGTTCGTCTGTTTGGGCCTTTACCATCTCTACAAGAGATTGGACTTCGGCGACCTGCTCCCGCAGGGCGTCACGCTCGGCTTCGGCTGCTTCGGCCCGACGTTCGTACTGCCCGATGCGCGCCCAGTGATCGTCCCGGGTAGCCTCGGCCTCCCCTTGCAGCCGTCGCACTTCACGGGCCAACGTGTCGAGGGCTGAGGGACCAACATTCGCAGCGGCGGCGGCGAGGGCGCGGTCGAGGTCATCGTTAGTCATGTGTCCCTTTCTGGCGGGCCCGCCACACGGCCCGAGCCTCGGTGAGCGTGGCAATGCCCGTATGACACGCCTTCCCTGCGTTCCAGCCTGCCTTGAACGCGGCGTCTTCGCGCTCGGCCACCTGCTCCCGCAGGGCGTCCCGTTCTTTACAAGTGAGATCCCACGATGCTCGTAGTCCACGCTCCTGCGCCTCGATCTCTGCTTGCCAATGCTTGTCTGCCACATCTAGTTGCGCTTGCAGCGCGTCCCGCTCGGCCTCGGCATCTGTGCGGTCAGTGAACATCTTGGCGAGTTGCTCCCGCAGGGCGGCGTTCTCGGCGTGAAGGGCTACGTTCACAGTCGCCACTAAGTCAAACCGAGAGCGATAATTGGCGTTGCTGACACACACCGCGTCGTAAGCGTCAGCGGTGGGACAATCGTACAGTTTCCGCGCAAGCGCGGCGCCCACCTCGGCTTCCACCTGTAACCGCGCGACCTGAAACCGGCGCTCTTTCAGTTCCGCAAACGTGGACGCCTCGCGGGAGGTGGCGGCGTCCCATTCGGCGCGGATACGCTCCACATCCCCTTGTAGCCGTCGCACGGCAGCGGCGAGGGTGCGGAGCCATGTGTCGTGCATACACTGGCCGGTGTTTACCGTTTCCAGATGTCGCTCGACTTCTACGAGGGCGCGGTCGAGGTCGGGGTTAGTCATGTGCGTGGCTCCCATGCGTTGCAGGCAAAATCGGTTCGGGTGTGGACTCCGAAGAACTCGCACATGCCTTGGCCGTCTCCTCCGCATTCATCCCAGTGTCGACACGTCTCGCAGCGCATCCCGCGTAGCCGTTCGACTTCCGCTTCGGCGGCTTCGGCGCGGTGCCTCCAGTCCTCCCACTTGTCAGCCCACCAACGCTCTGATGCTTTGACGGCCTCCGCTTGGGCGGCAGCGAGTTCGGCGTAGGGTTCGCCCAAGATGGCCCGCGTCCGGTTCCACAGCGCGACCACTTCATCCTCGGTTTCGTCGTTGCTGCCACGGCTCAGGCCAATGCGGTAGCCGTAGCGGAACGTGGCTTCGCGCTCTCGTTCCCACCGTTCCCGGAGCGTTTCAACGTGTGCGGCCAGCGCATCCACGCACCCCGGCCCACGCATCGCCGGGTCGGTCCCGAGCGCCTCGCCAGCCACGTTGACCATACGGATGACTTCCGTCGTCAGGAGGTCCAGCGCCTGCTCGCGCAGGTCGTCGGGGGATTCGACACCGTGGCTGATGCGCCAGAGGTCTACAGCCCGGAGGCTGGCGATGGTGAGTGCCGTGTCAAGCGTCACGTCGGGACTCCATTCTGGCTTTGATGGCGTGGTGGGCGGGGGTTTCACAGCGGGGGTGATGATCGCACCAGTCGCAGCCGTAGGGTCGATACGCGGCAGGAACGAGTTCATCAGGCCGGATCTCGTCCTCCCACCGTGCGCCTCTAAGCCACGTCGCTGGGTACGGAATAAATCCATCAGCCCACTGCTGGGTCATCATCTGCTGTTCGATGGCGTCGATGATCGTCTCCTGGAGCGGTGGAGAAGGGGCCAGTTTCTCCCATGCCTTCTCCGCGTCCTTCTTGGCGACCTTCCGAGGGTAGGCAGTCCAGAATGCTGTGAATCCGTCGTCCATCACCGCTCCTTACTCCACCCATCGATCCACTTCTCGAGCAGCCGGTCTGCCTGGGCATCCGCCCGTGCCGCCACGACACAGAGGCTCCAGGCCACAAACCAACCGGCCAGCACCACGGCGATGAGGATGTAGATCACACGTCCTCCATCACCAGTGGGGGTCCGTAATCTCGCGTTTCCGCCGCGACCAAGTGCGTGAACTTCGGATCGTGCGGCTCCATCAACGGCGCGGCGCCGAACCCGACCACCACCTGGAGGTCGCAGCCCGGGCATTCCCACAAGTCACCATGCCACAGGCCGCTCCCGTCAATGACCGCATACGAGTTCTTCTTGCAGCGCAGTTCGCGCTTGCAGGTCGCACAGACAGGCAAATGGTTCATCACCATGCTCCAAAGGGCAGTTTCTCGGCCAAGGCCATCGTCGCCATCACGTCGATGCGGCAGTGTTCGCGAATGAGCGCCCACGATGCCGGCGTGTTCTCTTCCGCCAGCGCAGGGCAGTCCTTCCCTTCAATCGGGTCATCCGGCAGTGTGATGCCGTACCGCTTGACCCAGAAACTCATCCGGCCTGCGCCCTTGATGCGCGAGTCGTCCTGAATCCCGTTGTAGCCGGTTTCCAGTTCGAGGTCGCGGATCCCAGGCGTCCCGTACTTCTTGAGCGACAACTCTGGATGGGGGACAGAGAGCAGCCTCGACCGCGTCATCAGGATCGGCAGGTCGAAGGGGATGCACCGGAAGCCGCAGCGGAAATCCGCCCGTCTCCACTGATGCCAGAACCGCTCGAGCGCCGTCACCTCGGCCTCGGTAGTCGGGCAGAGATGCACTTCGATCTCGCCATCGGGCATCGACAAGCCAATCGCGGTGATCAGACAGGTCGAGTGGTAGAGCGCCAGTTGCGACAGTTGGGCCGCTGTGCGCTCAATGATGCTCTGCTTCACTTTCTCGGGGTCGCGCAAGTTCGCCGCCGCCTCGACAGGTGGGAGGAAGGGCAGGCAGGCGATGTCGCCACGGGTCTCGATGTCAAACGCGAGGGTGTACGGCATCAAAACGCATCCGTCTCTTTCTTCCCAATCAGCGCAGCCGCGATGCAGATGGGCTCGTAGTGCGCTTTCGGGATGTCTTTGTCTGAACTGTAGCCCGACACCGCCAGCAACCAGTCGCGGTACTCGGGGGCCGAGAGTCCCTGGCCGCGCACGATCGCAAACAACCGCTTCGCCTGCGCTTCAGAGATGGCCGGCGAGTTCTTCGAGGGACCAAGCCTAAGCTTCTGGGCCGGGGTTCCGTTCGGGAGTTGATACACCGCCTGCATGTCGGCGAGGAGGTCCGGGTCGGGGCCGAAGTCCGGTTCGGCCAACGCGGGTTCGCCACCAGGAGGCGGAGGCATTCGGAGGGACGGAGGCGCGGGCAGTGCTCGGGGATCTCGATCGGGCTTCTGTTCGGACCACTTCGCCCGGGGTTCGGGTGTCGCCTCGACGCCCTGCGCGTCGTCATCCTCTGCCGCCAGCCCGAATGCGGCCAGCAAGCTGTATCTCCGCGCAAACGAGAGCGCTCCGCCATACTGCTGACACGTCGAGCCCGCCGGCAGTCGCACCATCCCGCAGGCAATCCACTGGCCGCTGGCGTGGAGGATCGTCGTTTCCACGCCTACCATCATGCCGTGCGCGGCCTCAAACGTCTCGACGGTCTGCACGAAGGACAGGCCCATCTCGCCGAGCGGCTTCCGCAGCGCAGCCACTACCTCGTCGAGTGGCGCGTACTTGTAGGAGTATTTCTCCAACTTGACTTCGTGCGTGCGCTTCGGCGCGACGAATGCCGCTTGCGCCAGCGCAATCGCCGGAGCAATCTTGTCAATCGCCTCACTGGTCGTCATCGCGTCCCCTTCTTCAGCGCGGCCCACCGCTTCTTCATGCCCAGCGAGATGGCCTTCCGCGCCTTGCGCGACATGACTTTCTTGGGCTTCGCTGGCGTGTCCATCAAGTAGGGTTTCACGTCAGGGTAGGTCGTGAGCAGCGTGTTGATTTCTTCGCGCAAGCTCAAAACCTTGGTGAGTACGCCGATGTGGAGCAGGTCTTTCTGCTCCGCGTCCGTGTGTCCGGATCTGGCCATGGAGTCCCCCTTCGGAAGTGTCGAGCGCGAAACCAACCCGGGACATCCGGGCCTTCCCAGAGACGCGAGTGACGTCTTCGTCTCGCGCCCGACGATGCTAAGGGTAAAGCATCACGCCACCCGTGTCAAGTCTTTTTTTCAGCCGTCTTAGAGTGAGACTGGGATGAGCCTAGAACCTTGACTACCGTGGGAATGATCCACGTTCGACCGCAGGTATCGCAACTCCCTTGGCCGCGCCAGAGCGTCACAAGGTCGGGAGAGGCTTCTCCGCAATACGGGCAGGTGAGTGGACGCATGGGAAGTGGGCCGAAGTCTCCACCGCTCGGCCCGACACGGCATCAACTCCTCAACGCCAAGAGGGGAAAACGCCAAGGAGCAGGAGTCCTACTTCGGGTGTGCGGCGAGCCAGTTCTCGCCCTCGGTCACAATCTCCAGCACGCGGTTGTTGAACTCTTTGATGATCTCCGCATCGGTGATGCCGAGCTTCGCGGCTTGCCGGCGACGGATAATCTCGAGGAGTTCGGGGATGAGGAGTTGGTTGATCAACGCCGCAATCAGACCTGGATTCATGGTGGTTACCTCGTGGGTGGCAGGAAGATGGCCAGCGCGACATCCACGGCGGACACCGCAGAGATGATGGCCGGGTTCTGGAGATAGGCGAGCGGGATCTGGCGCTTGACCTCACCCCAGGACGTCGCCACCGTGGTGCCCCAGCCCGCAGGCGTGGCTCCCAGGACTTTGGCGCTCTCGGTCGTCCAGGTGATGATGATCCGAGCCACGGGGGTCGGAATCGCGCCAGCGGCTTCGGCGGCGATGGCGGTCTTCTGCAATTCGCCCACGCGGATGGCGACCTCGTTGGCCGCATACGCCACCTTCCCGGCTGGCGTGACGATGGTCACGGGCGTATGGCACGCACTCGCGACCACGATCGCGACAAGCGCGACCGCGATGAGCCATTGAACGGTGTTGAGAGAGACGCGCTCTTTCATGGGAGTCCTTTCAGATGATGGTTATTCGCACAGGTTGTAGACGCTCAGGCAACCGCTTTCTGTGCAGCGGCCCCACATGCGGATCTGATCTTCGTCGGCAGATTCGATATAACGCCTCACGTCCGCAACGGTGGCGTACGTCTTGCCGGTGTCCTCGCGCCATCCCGTCTGGAACCTATCGGGGATGATGTTGTTGCGGAAGAACGAGGGTTCGTAGTTGGGGTGTTTGCTGTCTAAGTTGGCCGCCTTGCTGTCGCGCACCGCCGCTTCCATTTCTAGAATGCGATCCCAGACCTCGGGCATGGTGTGGGTGAGGCGCCGGAGTTCACCCAGGTTCACCATGACGCACGGAAAGCAACCTACGCGGGCCGAGCCGGCCTTGTAGAGTGGATTCGGTGCCACGCCGTATCGCTTCATCAGGGCGAAGCACGCCTCGGCGGTCCAATCGAACAGGGGCCGCTCAATCCATGCGCCGAAGTTGTCGTTGTACACCCGGCGGGGCATCTTGCTGCGGGCCTGGCTTTCGTCGGCCCTAATGCCCTGGTACACCGTGGCATCACCAAAGCCCTGCTCGTCCATCCACGCGATGAAGGGCAGCACCTTGAGTTCTTCGGTGCAGAATCTAGCCCTCACGGCGGGGATCATCTGCTTATGGGCCACGAGATCGAGCATCCCGTTGGCGTACTTGTGCGTCCGCAACGTGACCAACTTCCCGCCCAGTAGCGTCTCGTTGATGTGCTGCACATAGGCATACGTCAGCGGATGCTCCCACCCGGTATCGCAAAACACCGCCGTGAACTCGGGCAGGTTCTCCTTCGCCCACAGCACCAGCGCCGTGCTGTCCTTGCCGCCGCTGAACTGGACGATGTGGGTCATCTCAGACGATCGTGACGGTGACGAGTTTCCGGTCGGGGCGACGGGGGAACGTATCTACATGGCAGTATCCCATAGCGGGGCGCCACTCGATGAACATGATCAGCGACCCTGGGCGTTGCGCGGCCCGTTTCACTGCCGCCTTCAGGTGGCTGTAAGACAGTCGGAGGGCCACGATGTCGAGAGCGCGGCCTTCACAATGCTGGGACACCGCTGATGCCTTGTACGCGGGAGCTAGTGAGGCATTATACTCCACGGTCCTGAATCCCGACACCACGACGATCGGACAGTCCGCGCCCAGTTCGATGCAGCACTCAGCACGGATGGCTTCGGCTTCGACCAGGAGGTCGGGGAGTCGATCCTTGCGGTAGATGACCGGGTACGGCGTTCGCGCCTCGTCATGGCAGGCCAATTCCTCAAGAGTGAAGTGTGCAGTGACGTAGGTGTCAGCCATTAGTCTCCACCCAGGCGCGTCAGGTTGTAGAGGACCACTAATCCAACCACGACCAGCACGATGATCCAGAGTCCCGCCAGGGCTGTCATGATGGCCTCGTCATCGCCGCCGCGAGCCCCCGGAGCAGCGGATACAGTTCGGGATGCCAGCGAACG
>Ga0315274_10003371_pt1 | contig 23780 bp, 22 predicted proteins | sample YL17G02_20_MG_FD_203700 | JGI IMG/M metagenome (GOLD analysis project Ga0315274, IMG submission 203700) | Sediment microbial communities from Yellowstone Lake, YNP, Wyoming, USA - YL17G02_20 | ecosystem: Environmental > Aquatic > Freshwater > Lake > Sediment | place: USA: Wyoming | collected...
AGTTTTGTGATTCCGGGCATTATCTTTGCCCGGAAGTCCTGGGAAACGGGAACATCCGCTTCCCTTCGGGCGGAGTGGTCCGCCCCGACAACAGCTTTGCCGGACCGGCACTACTGCTTGACACGATTCGTCGTGTCTTGAGTTACGCCGGCTACAGCGCCGGTTGCGGCGACGCGCCGGAATCGTGCCCGGCGCGGACCTACTGGGATGCGGGCCATCCGCATCCGGGGCTGGCCGCCTGAGCCGCCCCCCGCCCGTCGCGCACGGGCGGGCAGCTCGACGCGGGAACTTGCTGGCCCCGCTGCGAGCTGCCCTGGAGGGGGCTGACCAATGCAAACACACGCACCACGGTACGGCCGCGAGTTCCGGATTCTCGACGAGTGTGGGCATGAGGTGGACCGCAACACCTTCTCCGCCCACCAACGACGAGCGCAGTGCAGATTCCTCGGCCGCGCCACGGCCCTGGATTCTGTCCAGGTCCGCGACCATGAACTGACCGGTATCCCCGGTGATATCGGAGAATGGCGAGACTACTACGCCATCTCCCCAAGCGCCGCCCCCATCGAGGCCACCTAACCCCGGCCTGGGCCGGGCTGAGATAACCATGGAAGACCACCCCAAAGACCCCCAACCCAAAGACCCCGCCGCGGTCGCCCTCGGGCGCCGCGGCGGTAAGGCCCGGGCGAAGGCACTCGGCCCCCGAGCCTGCCGCGCCTGGATGGTCTACATTGCGCGGCTCCGGGAGGCCCGCCGACGCAAGCAACGTCAGTCCGGTGCCAGCTCGGGAAAAGCCTCGTAGATCACGGCGCGGTCGGCATCCCCCAGCCCCTCGCTCTCCAGCATCTCCCGCGCCCTGGCCGCCTGGGCATCATGTAGCCGGCCCGCATCCCGCGCCAGCAGCGGCAGCAGGCCGGCACCGTTGGTCCGGCCTTTCACCCGCTCCAAGGTAGCGCGGAACTCGCCCAGGCTTGCGCGGCCCAGCTCGGCTATGATCCGCTCGTACATGGGCAGGTCAACGGGGTAACCCAGCACCTCCTCGACGGCGTGCGCGACCTCCAGGAGATTGGGTGTGTCGGCGGGCGGGCAAGCGCTTCGCTCGCTTGCAATGGCAGAGGCAATGGCAAGGCAAGGCAAGGCAGTGTTCACCCCAAGCACTGCCTGGGGTTCGCTTGGAGCACTGCTTGGAGCACTGCTTGGAGCTAACCTGCGCCTCTGCTCCCAGCTCGCTACTCCGCCAGCTCGGGCTTTGCTCCGTCGTTGCTCGGCGAGAGCTTGAAGTTCCGGCAGAATCGCGTCCACTTTTCGATGATGTAGGCGCCCATCCTCCCCGACTTGGAACTCCCTCGACACCCGCGGCCAGCAGCGGCGCCACTCTGCCGGCGTACAGGCTGCCATCAGCATCAGGGTGCGCTCATCGGGGGGGAGCGACCCATCTTGGTAGCACGAGTCCAGCAGCTCGCGGTACAGGCCGCGCTCTGCCAGCGTCATAGTCAGCCTGGTCTCGCCTGGGTCCCGCCAGTCGGCCGTATACCAAGGGTAGCTATGTAGCCTCACCGCCCGACCTCCTCGGCGTACCAGGAGCGGAACTTGTCGATGTCGTCCACCATCAATACAGTTGCCCCTTGCGCGGCCTCGTTCTTGGCCCACTCCACTTGCGCGGGCCGCAATCGACCACCCGGCGCCTTGACTTCGATCCAGAGCTGCCGCAGATCAAACTTGCCGGGTTCCATCGGATGTGCGAAGTAGCGCAGGAACAGGTAATCCGGCATCCCGACCTCGCCGACGCGGAAGGCACCGCCTTGGGGTCGTCCAACCAACGCCGAGTTCATCCGCAGACAGCGCCAGCCATGCGGCCCGAGGAAATCGCGCACCTGGCGCGCCACGTCGCGCTCGGTGAGTTTTAGCCCAGGCATAGCGCGGCTTCCTCCAGCTGGTCAATCAGCCGAGTGATCTCCACCTTGATCTGCTCGCGTACCTCCTCGCGGGTCTCCCCAGCCAGCCAGCAGTGCGCGCAGTGGATGGCATCCGCCACGTTCAGCGGCTGGTAGCCAGCATGGATCGCGTCTCCGAGCGGCAACACCGTCTCTGGATGAATGGCCGCGCGCAGGTCTGCGGCGGCCTCTGGAGCTAATGTTAGTGCGCCCATCATGATCTATACCGTGCTCTCACGCCCCCCGCAGGCGTAGCCCTCGGGCGAGGCCACCTTTGCGCGCTATCGCCTGCCGTTCTTCGGCCGTCGTCTTGGCCTGCCACTCAGCGTACCCGCGCGCCAGTTGCGCTCGCCGTTCCTCTGGCGTGTACCGCGCATTCGCGATCACGGCGCCCTGGCGCCCCCATTCCACAAATTTCTGGCGTGGCAGGTCAGCGTGCTTCGCCCGCACGGCCGCCAGTACCGCTTCAAGGTCGCACGCCAGTAGCCTATCGAGTTGCAACGCCTCGGCCCGCCGCGCCCGTACCTCTGCAATTCGCGCCGCAGTCTCAGGGTCGATCTCCAGGGTGCTGGCTTCCGTTATTTGGCACACCACCCGCTCAAGGTCTTTCAGCCGGGCCAGGAGTCCCTGATACCGCCGGTCCTCGTGGGTACCGGCTCCGTTACGCCCATGGGATCCGCCGGCCCGCTGGCCGCCCCGACGGTTCGAGACCGGGGATCCCCAGCCCATCTACCGCACCTCAAGCCGGTTGGCGCCGAACACCAACTCCGCGCCAGGCACTTCCGCGCCGGCCTGGATGGCCGCCTTGATCTCGGTCTTGCGCGCCACGAACTTCTGGCCGAACATCCGCGGCTCGTAGTCCCCCTCCTCTGGCAACACCGCCAGAACCTGCTCCCACACCACGGCTGGCAGGGTAACCGTGACGTCCTGGTACTCGGCCGGGAGTAGGTCCAAGTCCGGCTCTTTCGCGCCCCCCGGCCCACCCACCCGATCCGGGTTCTTGTGCAGCGCCAGCACGCCCAGACTGCCTTCGAGCTTCTTCGGGCCACGCCTCGGCTCTGCCACGCATCGCTCGATGATGCTTATGACGTACCGCTCGATTCGCTCCTGCGCCCTCGCCCAGGTGTCGGCCAGTGCCGTGATACGCCCAACCTCCGCCTTGGCTGCCGCCTGGCTCAGTTCCAGGTGCCGCAGGAAGCGGATGAGGTTGTCCCGCTTGGCCACCGCCTGGTCAGTCCTCTCGGCGATCTCATCCAGGATGGCGAGGCGCTGGTCCTCTTCCACGCCGCCCTCGGCGGTGTCCACCAGCGCCCGCAGGTCATCCTCGATCTCGTACAACGTCAGGGCTGTGCTCATGGGGTCACCCCATCGAGGACGATGCTTTCCGGCGGTAGGACCGGGATGATCTTCTGGCACGTCGTGGCCGTCGCAATTCTGCCAGTGCGCCGCTCATGCCGCACCTCCAATCTCCCGCGGCACGTCCTCTTCCGTTGCCTGGTAGTGCTCCGCCGGCGGCTCCAACGCGGCGCGCACCTTGACGGTGTACTCGTACAACTCACGAGCCACCCGCCGGGCCGCGTCCAGGCCCTTGATTTCGTTCGCGTGCTTCAGGCCGACCTTGCCCAGGATCTCGTAGTAGGGTCGGTCGGCGCCCGTCAGGTCCACGATAGCGGCCTTGAGCTCGCCGCAGACCTCCAGGGCGCTCTTGACACCCCTGACGCGGTGCCAGAGGCGCTCCACCTCGACCGGGATGGTACCCGGGTGAACCTCGGGGGCCTGGATGGTCCGGGGGAACGCAACAGGCGACGCAGCGGGCGGCGGGGGCGGCACCGCTGGTGCGTCCTGCTGCCCACCGTTGGCCTTGACGCGCTCCTCGGTCAACCGCTTCTCCAGGACCTCAGCCTGCGCTTCGCGGCTACCGCCATCCGGCGGCCGCTCTTCCGCGGTTGCCTCGACCACCAAGGCGCCGTCCTCGGTCGTGTGTTCCGCGCCAAGTTCTTCTGCGGTGTAGGCGGGAATCCCGGAGAAGACCTCCGGCGCGTAAGTGCGCGCCGCGTCGGAGATGGCCCGTGCAAAGTACATGGACCGCGGGTACATCTTCCAGTTACGCTTACTGAGCAGTTCCGCGCGTTGCGCGTCGCTCTCCATAAACTCCGAGGTCCCCAGTACCTCACCGCGGAAGGATACCTCCAGGCGGCAGCCCGCCGCGTCTCGCTGGAGCACCTTCCACGTGTAGCCGGCGCGTTTCATCGCCGCGCCGAGCAGATTGGCGCCCGTGGCCGGTTTCCCCTCGATGATGGAGATACCCGTCATCGAGGCGATCGGCGGGAAGCCCATCTCCCGGCCAGCCAGCACTTTGACGCTGGCCTGCGCCAGGTCCCGTGTATCGCGGAAGTAGCCCGAGGCGCACAGAATACGCCCCAGCCGTTCCAGGTCATCGAGGTTGCGCGGCTCCAGCGGAGCCGACGCACGTACCGCAATCTCTTGGCTCGCCATCACGCACCTCCCCACAGGCCGATTGCCACGCCCAACGCTACGCCGACCAGAAGCACGGCGGCCCAGGTCAGCAGTTCGCGCCACAAGGCGCGCCGCGGTCGCCGTTGGCGACTAGCAAACTCGTGCAACAAGAACCGATCGTAATCGGTGAACTGCGTCATCACGCACCTCCCAGCGCCGCCCGCAGGAAGCCCGCGAAAGCCACCAGACTCCGCTCTTCCGGCAGCGCGCCGTGGACCGCGGCCACCAGCCGCTCGTGTGCCGTGTCCCGTTGGATCACCGCCCGGCACCCAGCGCAGTGAGACCGCGCCTCATAGGTGACCGCGTGCTCCAGGCAGCGGGCCTCGCCGCATGTTGAGCAGGGGATAGTACATGCCTCGCACAACTGGATGCCACAGCCCGGTTCGGCACAGACCGTGGCGTCGCAGGGCTTGGCGCCCGCCTCACCGTAGCACCAGCCGCACTTCCACGGCCGAGGCGGCATCAGTTCATCGGCGGTCAGACCCATTTCTGCCGCGCGCGAGTGCCGATTCTGTGCTAGACTACTCATGGCAGCTCCTTTCCCCGGCCTCCACCGGGGGACTTGGGCGCCGGGTTGGAGGCCCGGCGCCCCTCGGTTGTTTCAGCCTCAGCCGGCCATCCGGCTGCCTACTGCCGCACCACTGGTGGGGTACTTTGCCTTTCCGTACTCGCGTTTCGGCTCGATGTCCTCTGGCCGCAAGCGGCGGTCGGACTCCCCCTACTTTCCTTTCGGTACTCGGCGTTTCCCCCGTAGAACTGGTGGCCCCTCGTCATAGTGGGTAGGTTCCCGCGCCGCCGCTCCGGTGGCAAGAGGGCCGCACCGCGTGGACCACCTTTGCCGGCCAGTCCGCCCTTCCTGCCTGCTTCTTGCACCGTCATCACACTTTGATTGTGCAATGAGCGCTCAACGGTTGTAAAGCGAAAAATGCGCGGCATTTACACTTTGAATACTGCGCCCTGCCCGGATAAATGCTCTTATGGCAGCACCGGCCGCGCCGTGCGTTTCGGCTTCGGCAGTACACGCGCAGCGAGAACCGAGCCGAACGGCCCCTCTTTGACGACCTGCCGCCCGAGGCGCTTGACCGCCCCACCCGGCGTCTTGGCCGGCTGGAAGGCGGCGTTGAGCAACCGCCCAGCGCTGGCCGCAGCGGTCCCCGCCACGGCCTCGACCCCGGCACCGATGTTACTGGATCGCATGATGTCCACGATCTGCCCGAAGGTGCTGACGTTGGCCGCACCCCACAGGTAACGCTCGACCAGGGACTCTTTCTCGCGCTTCCGCCCCAAGATGGTATCCCGCACTGCCCGGATCTGGTCACCTACGGCAGGGAACAGAATCGTCATGAGCATGATGTTGCGAATGGCCCGCTTGGGCCGCCCGGCCTTAAACTCTCCCACACTGGCATCCCAGGTGAGTCTGAGGCTCTGGTAGTTGTAGTTACGGAACACCCACCACATGCGGCCAAACCAGTGCGAGGCCACCCGCGGGATGTTCTGGGGTCGGTTGCGGAACTGGGTTCGGTCGGAGACGCGCTTACCGGCTCGCCGGAGGTCGAGCGGGGTCAGGGCACCGCGCCCGAGCGCCGCGTCTACGTCCACCCCGAGGTCCGCCAGGAGACCACGTGCGCCGGGATCACCGCGCGGTCTCAGGGCGCTCCGACTGTTCCGCAACTGGTCGAACGTCCGCCGGGCGAAGAACGCGCCGGCGTTCGAGGCTGTTATCCGGTTCCCCACCTCGGTGGGCGTGAACCCGCAGACCTTGAGGTAGGTTTTTGTCCATTCGGCGCCACCCATCTCGCGGGTGACTTCGCGCAAGACGCTCTCCAAGCCGGCACCGCTCTCCACCGCGAACCGCCGTCCATGGCGCGTGAACAGCGCCCCGATGCCCCGCGCCACGCTCGGCAGGTCGGTGGCCAGCCAGCCGAGCAAACTCCCCTGGGTCACGTTCGGTAGGGCAGCCAGGGTCAACTTGACAATCTGGGCCGAGGCCACAAACCGCGAGATCCGCTCCTCTGGTGTGTTCCCTTCAAAGACTTTGCCGATGATGCGATCCACCGCCGCGCCGACCTCGCGGGCGTTTCCGCCAGCCTCCTGAATCCTCAAGAGCTCGACCGCAACGACTTCGGACGACTGACCGAACTCCTCGATTTGGGCGAGCCGCTGGGCCGCCGAGCTGCCATGGGTCGGCAGCACCCGCCGTGGGTCTGGATCCCAGAACGGCAGGTTGACTTCTCGCCGGTTCTCCAGCGAACCGTACTCCTTGACGTGGGTGCGCGCCCGCCGCAATTGATCCAGGGCCACGGCCTGATTCGCGGCGAAGCCTTTCCGCACCAGGTATTCAACCGTCCGCATCGGGCCGGCGTGGAGCGGGTTCTGGGCATAGTCGATCCATTCGTCCAGCATCAGGCGGGCCTCGCCGGGACTGGCGGCGGCCCCGATGTGCTCGAGGTTCTTGAGTACGTCGCGCCGCACGGCACCGCTCCGGGTGAGCACCTTCGGGGAACGGATCAGGTGCGGGAAGTAGTTCGTCCGCCCGCCGAAAAACAAGTCACCCTGGCCGCTGCGTTCCTCGATGCCCAGGGCGATGGCTTGGTCTCGAATCTTGTCCGTCATGGCGCGCGCGGCATCGAACACCGTCTGAACCTTCGGACTGGTCACCCTGCCCCGGCCCTCCAAGGCGTCCACCAAGTTGGCCCCCTCGGCGGCCGTCAGTTTGTTCAGGCCGGCATCCATCAGCCGGACGATGTTCTCGCCGGCGTCCAGCTCACCATTCTCGGCGGCCCGGTACAGCATGTCGCCCAGAGCCTTGCCCGCGCCGCCACCGGCGCGTCGCACCCGACTTAATTCCGGCCGCACACTCTCCCCGATGTCGGCAAACACCGACTCGCGCCACCACCGGGCTACCGCAGCCGGGTCGAACGTACCGGTCTCGTCGTCCCAGAAACTCTTCTGCCCCGCCTGGGCGCGCTTCGGACCAAACTGCTCCTCGGCGGCCTCGAACAGAGAAGCCTGTGGCGGGGGCGGGGCCTTCTTGAGCTTTTGCTCGGCGCGTGTAATCGGCGCGCGGAACTGCGCCGTCAGGCGCGCGCCCGTCAATTGGGCCTCCGCCGCCTGCGCGGTGGTGCGCGCCTCAGCTTGACGCACTTCTCCAAAGAGGCCCCCCTGCGCCTCGTAGTCCTTGGCCCGCGCGTAGATCCGCAGCAGGTGGGGCCGGACGGTCTCCCCGAACTCCTCGACCATCTCCTTCGACCAGGCGGAGAACTCCTTCGCGCCGCGGGCGATCTTGGCCGCCCCCACCACCGCGTAATCCGCCAGGGCCTGCGGGTCGAAGGTCCCGGACTCTTCCCGCAGGATGTCCCCGAGTTTTGCCTTCCCCCGCGCCTCGATCCGGGCCTTGGCTTCGGCTTCCAAGTCTTCAATGGGCCGCTTCTCCGCCGCCCAGCGCTCCTGCGTCCTCCGATATGCTTCCTCAAGGACGGCGATCTTCGGGGGCGCAACACGTCCTCCGAGTAGTTCTCCCTGCCGCGGGTCCCCCGCTTCCTCGGCAACCCGGGTGTACTCCCGTAGCACTCCCCCGATGCGCTTCCCGCTGCGGCGCTGCTCGGTGAAGACTTCAACAAGTTTCCGCATCACAGGGTCGCGCCCGAACATCTCCTGCTGATTGAGCCACATCTCAACCGTGCTACCTTCTGTGGTGAGTTTGTCCATGACCGCGGCCGCGTCCGTGATCTCCCTTTCGATCCCCAAGTTGAATCGTTCGCCACGGGCCGCCGCTTCCTGAAACCGCGCCACGTCCGGCGCCGCTGCCAGCATCCCGTTGGTGACGTTCTTCAGAGTGGGGTGCTCCCGCTCCGCCATCCGCTCGACAGCCTTGGTGTCCGGGTAGGCCTTGGCGAAGACGACGTTGCGGACGATGCGCGCCCCGGTCTGCGAGACTTCACCTTTCGCGTCCATGAACGCTTGCTGCTCCTCAACCGGCAGTTCGCGGATGAGTTCCCGGACAAACTCCGGGTTCGGGCTTCCACTCTCACTGGGTGTGAAGGCGTCCATGACGCGCCCCGTGGCACGCTTCGCCAGCATCGCTGCGAGCTCGGCGTCGCTCATGCGCGCTGCACTGCTGACGTTGGCCTCTTGCGCGAAACGTTCGATCTCCGCCGGCTTCAGCGCATCGGTGACAACCCGGCGGAGCACCGGCGCTTTCATCCCGGCGACCCTAGCCGGGTCCAGGCCGAACCTTGCGGCGTTCTCCTTCAGCCATTCCTTGTATCCCAACGCTCGGCCAGACCGCGCTTGGTACAACTCCCGGAGCGCCTGCAACCCATGGTTGCGGGTAATCACCGTGCCATCCGCCAAGGTGATCGGCGCACCGTCCGCCGCCAGCTTCGACTCGCCCATCAACTCGGGGTTCAGGTCGCCCTTGCGCTGCTCGATCCGCTGGCGACTGCCCTTCCGCGAGGTATCCCGTGGCTGGAACTCGGCGGGGTAGCCCGCATCGAAGCTACTGGTTAGGGCGTCCGCCTCTGCCACGTCATAGACCACGTTGACCTTGCGGCCCGCCGTGGTGTGAACCTCAGTCTTCATGCCCTCCGGGTTGAACGGCGGGGCCACCTTGGCCGCCGGTGGCGAAACCTCGGAGATTGCGCCTAATGTCCGAGCTTTCGCTACAGGGGTCACTGAGGGCGCTTTCGGCACCGGGGAGACTCTTGGCGCCGCGCCGCCCTCCTCCGGCTTCACCACGGCCTTCTCTGGGCCAGCGGCGGGCACTTCTGGCGGTGCCTCGACCGGCGGTGCCAACTTCGCCTTCCGCGCCGCAGCCTCGGCCTTCCGTTCCTCCAACGCCTGTTGGAGAGTTTTGGCTGGACGTGCCTCGGTTTCCTCGAGCGTGCGTTCCAAGATGGGGCGACCCGCTTCCTCTTCGGCCGCACGCTCCTGTAGGAGTTTGGCCTTACGAGCCGCAGTCTGCCGCTCGCGGGTCTCGGTCGCTCTGATAGCCGGGAGCAAGGCCCGACGCCCCTCTGTGGCTGTGACCACTTCTTCGGCGGTAATGCGGCGCGGGGCAGGGGCGGGCAGAGGCGCTTCCACCACGGGGGTCGGCTCGACCTTCGCGGGTGCTTCCGCCTTCGGCTCCTCGACCGGCGCAAGGCGGCGCAACCGCCCCAGGCGCCCCGCCGCCGGCAAGGTGGCGGCCACGCCCGCCGCAGGCAGTAATGCAAACCCGGTATCCAGAACTGCGGTGGCGATAGCCGCAGGGGAGCCTTCCTCGATTGCCTGGCTGATAGATGCCCTCGCGTGAGGGACCATGCTCGCGGTGAATCCGGCTCCCGTAGCAACGCGACCAGGCAGACTGTGGAGGGCCGCCTTCGGCTTAGCGCCGAATTGCCCCAAGTGCACCGCCGTGAGCACCGCCCCAAGTGGCGAGGCGCCAAACTCCAGCACACGCCCCACGTTTTTCCCGCCCCACCTTGCGAGGAACTCGGCAACCGGCTGAACGGCACGCAGGGGGGTATCTTTCAAGGGTTGGGTCAACTCCGCGCCTATGCCTTCGGCCGCCTCCGCCAAGGTATAGGGTGACCGTACCCCCACGGCTTCCATGGCCGCATACGGAATAGGCGTGGTCGCGGCACCCAGGGCCTCCTCCGCACCCTGCACCAGCCGCGCGCCGAGGCCGGGGGTTTCTACCGCGGGCGCGGCCACGTCCGTGAAGTCGTCATAGGCCCCCGGAAACTTCACTTTGACGCGGCGCCCGACTTCTGCGTCATCCAAGTCAGCGTAGTCCGGGTACTTCGCCTTGACCCGCTGGCCCAGGTCAGCGATGGTGGGTGCGGCAGCCATCAGCGGATACCCAGCGGATCAGTTTGCGGTGCTGCGCCGCTCGCCGGAACCGTGCCTCCCCGCAGCAGCACCTTCTTCCGCCGGATGTCCTCCACATGCTCTGTGGCGACTTGGTACTCACGCATCAGCGCCAGACGGAGTTGCGGCGTCATGTCCACCGCGGTGTAGGTGCCCTTCTCATCCCGAATCGTCACCGTGCCGGTCGTCGGCTTGCCCTTCGGCCCGAGTAGTGCCCCAAGTTCCCGGCGTCGTTTGTCCAAGGCAAGCTCAGCCTGCTCCAGTTGGCGCAACGTTACCGCGTCGGTGACCTGCGGCTGCTTGGGTTGACTGCGAATGTTCGCAGCTTCCAGTGTGGTCTTGCGTTGTTCTGCTGCCCGCTTCTCGGTACTTACCAGGGTTTCCTTTGTTCGTTCCGCTGACGCTTTCCGATTCTCTGCCGCCTGCCGCTCGCGGGACTCCCGGTTCCGCCGGTCTCGCTCCTCGATGTTGGCCTCCCGGCTGCGCTGTACCAAGTAATTCAGCGCCCGCGGGTCCACCGTCTCGCCGGGCTGCGGTTCCGCGCCGGGGATCTCCACGCGCTGCGCCTTTTGCAACGCCGTCGCCTGCGCTACGCGCTCCCGAAGCTCCCGATCCACCTGCGCCTGCTTCGACTCAATCTCGTACTCCAGCGCTTCTCCGGTGGAGAGCTTCGTGTGCATCAGGCGGGAACGATCCACGGGGCGTAGCGTCCGAATCGGAGCTTGCTCCTGGGCGGGGAAGACGCCGGGCACCCCGGTGAGTTTCGGGGCCGGCACATATTCCTCGACCGCCCCACCAACCACGGGTTGCCCGTGCTGCTCAAACAGAAGCCGCGTCCTGATGTCCTGGACCTCGGCCTCGCGCTCCTCGCGCCGCTGTGCTCGGCGCAACTCCTCCTCTTGCATTTGCATGGAGCGGATCATGTTGCCGACCTGGACGCCCCGCAGGATGCCGCTCACCACCGGGTTGACTGGGAGTTCCATGGATCACCTCGGCCCCATGACATTGGAGAGCACTTCTGACCAGTCCCCACCGCCACCGCCGCCACCACCCTGGCCCTGGAGCATCTTGTTGAGCGTCATCAGGGTGGTCAAGGTTTCAAGGCCGCCCCCCACGGCGCCACCCACGGCGCTGCCCGGCCCAATATTCGTTCCCGTCATGCTGCCTGTGCCGCTGGTGCTGGTGGTAGCGCCGAACGGTTGCGCCAGCAACCGCTCACCCAGGCCCGCGCCACGCTCCTGCTGCTCCAGCATCATGCGGGCGATCTCGGACTCAACGTCCCCCAGTTCCCCCAACCGCCCCATCTCACTCTGGCGCATCGCGGTGCCGAACTTGCCGGATCGCGCCCCGCCGTGCGCCAGCGTCTTGGTGGCGAGCGTGTCCGGCATGGTCGAGTACCGAGCGTTGACCCTGCCGCGCATTGCCCCGCGAATCGGCTCAAGTCCGGCGCCGGGCTGCGTCATGAGCGACATGACCCGCTCCATTAGCGGGCCGAAGAGGGCTTCCTGCTCAGGCCGCAATGCCCGGCTGGTCGTCCCCGTGCTGCCGCTCGTTGTGCTCTGCTTGGTCTCGGTGGTCCGGGCACCCTTCCGGCTCAGTAGGCTGCCCGCTATCGCACCGCCGGCTGTGATCAGCGCTGGTGCAAATGGCGCTAGAAAAGGCATCGAAATCCTCCCGCAGTAAGCCAATGGCGATCATGTCCACTGGCCGGCCGCCCCTCATCGTCTGCTGCCGCAACAGCCCCTCGCGGCGCGCCCCCAGCTTCTTCGCCACGCCGAGGAGCTGGTAGTTGTCCGCGAAGGCGAAGGCCAACAGCTTCCGGGTTCCGGTCGTCGTAAAAATCTGGCGGTAGGCTTCGCGCAAAGCGGGCACCGTGGTCTCGTGCCCCCAAAACCGGCGCGAGAACAGGCAGTGCGTCGAACCAACCACCGGAGACCAAGGGTCGAACGTCACCAAGCCGCCAATCTCCCCGTCCCGGTAGACCGCCCAGGTCTGCTGACCCGCCGCCTGCCGCTGCGCCCACTCCGCCATGAATCCCGGCAAGTCCTTGGGCGCGAAGTCGTCCGCCACCCGGTTGCGGAAATCCTGCACCCACACCCAAATCCGGGGCACCGCGTGTTCTGGGAACGGACTCTCGACGCGAAGTTCCATTCCTCACTTCTTCCCGTTCAGCGAGTCGCGCAAGCTGGTCATGGCCTCCGTGTTGTGCTCGACGATTTCCCGGAAGTCCTTCGCCAGCGCCTCATAGCGGTCCTCGGAGTGCTTGCGGTCCTGCCGGTAGAAGTAGAACATGAAGGCCGCCAAGCCGCCGCCGATGCCCAGGCCGGCAAATGGGGCAAGTTCGGGGCCTGTGGCCCCCTGGAGAATCAGCGCAAAGAGAGACACACGCACCCCCTGCCCTGATAATTGCCGCCACGTGAGACGCTTTACGCCGGCCAATAGACCCGGAGAAGCAACCGCTTGCCGTCTCGCCGTCTTCCGTAGCGATGGCCGGTCTTCAACACGCCGCGAGCCACCATTTTAGCCACGCGACCCTGAGCTGTCCCTGGGGCGCACGCTGCCCGGTGGTCGCAGTATTCCGCGAGCGTAAAGGCGTCCATGGGGATGCCGGGGGTTTCGCAACCGAGCAGTTGGGCCTCTGCCTCATCGAGGCGCGCCCAGAGGTCTGCCGGCGGTTTCAGTCCAGGCTTGGCGGTCTTCGACACGCCACCTCCCCCGCGGCGAGCAGGTCTTTATCGCGCGGCCAGATGTACACGGGCAACCTGATGAGTTGCGCTTCAGTCAACTCCGCCGCCACCCCGCGCGACGCTTCCCAGCCCGGCAGGAGCACCATGAGGTCGGATCGGCGCAGGAACTCCAGGTCGCCTTCCAAGAACCCGTGAGCCGTTGCCCCACCGCTCCAAGCGTCCCCGTCGTCCATGAAGGCCGTGTTTGCGTGCGGGCAGAAGACCGCATAGCCCATCATCCAGAGTTCCCGCGCCACCTCCGTGGCCCGCGCGATGTTCTGGCGCACCCCCCACACCCCGTCTTTCGAGCGGTAGGGGCCGGCCAGGTAGAGCAGCTTCGGGCGGGTCATGTGATTCTCTGCGCGGGGAGGTCCTGCATTTCGGGCTTGACCGCCTCGAAGTGCATCACGGCAAACAGGTTCCAAGCTGCCTGTGCTATGTGATCCTCATCCCGCTCCCCCGCGAGGTACTGGGTGATGTGGCGCAACGCCGAGTCGAGGCACCGCGAGACTGGCACACCCCCCTCCCAGTTTCGGTCTCCGCGTTTCTCCGCGCCCTTCTCGTACACCACAGCCAGCCGCTTCAGTCCATGTGGACTAATGAGGTCGAACCGACCCTTCCCCGCGCGGCAGTCACGGGTCGCGCCAGCTTGGAACGTGTCGGACACTCCGCTGTCCTGTAGATCGTATTCCATCTTCACCTCAACGTGACTTCCCAGCCGCCGCCCGGCTCCAGAATGATCCTCGCCATCATCGTGTCGGAGGGCGGTAGCGCCTTGATCTCGCCGTAACTGTTCCAGTAGGACTGGAAGCTGCTGCTCATGATCCCGGCGATTTTCTGGAGGGTAATCCGCTTACCCGTCCGAAGTTGCCGCCAGTCAAAGAGCAGCACAACATCATGCAAGTGGCCCACGAGGTAGACCTGAGAATCCGCTTGGCGCATGAAGCGGTGGACCATCTGCGCCTTTGCGCCCTTGGTCTGGGCGGAACCAGCTCCGTGCCAGACCGACACCTTGAACGGCCGGTGTTTGCCATAGTGGATGTCAAGCAACTGGACGCCGCGCGAGTAGGGCACCTTCAGTTGGCTGGCGATGAGCCTGCCGCAATCCCCAAACGCCTTGATTGTTCGGCGCTCGTGGTTTCCGCCGACGTAACCAAGCAGCCTGCCGGCTTTCGCCAGCGGGTCCAGCAAGGAGACCAGCCCGGCCACTTGGTCAATCGGCTCCTCCGTGTTCTCGTAGGGACTCTGCACACTGAGCACCGTGGCGGCGTCGATCATGTCGCCGCCAAGCACGGCGAAGCGATTGGGTTCGGCTAGCATCCAGTCTCGGTACTCAATGAAGCGATCTTTCCGAAACAACTTGCTGCCATACTGCGCGTCCGTCAAGTGCATCAGTTCGACCGAGGTCAGCGGCTTGGGAAACCGCTTGCGGTTGTTGAAATTGTAACTGACGAACTTCACCTCGTCAGCCACAGACTCCATGACCGCCATACCCGGTCTTGCCACGGTGTCCCACAACCTGTCCACTGCTCGCCAGTCCACCTTGTTGCCGTTCATCTGAAGTGCCTCCCAATCCAGAACATCGGCGCCTCTCTCTAGAGTGGCGGCAACGTCTCGCTCCTGAGCACCGCCCCGCCAACATCGCGGTAGCGGATTCTGGCGTAAGCGACTCGACCCGGCAACCTGGGGATCTCCACCGAGCAGCCGAGAGAGCATGGCACGCCCGAAGTCACATCCCCGACCCAGGTGAAGGGATTGGCATCGCTCACCGTGGCGGCAGTGACTACGCACGCCTCGGCCCGCGTGGTGCAGTAGTAACTCGCCGACGCCCCATGCTCCGCGTAGCCGAAGTCCACCACCACGTGGTCTGTCCCGCCCGGCGCCGACGCGATCGACAGCTTCACCCGCTCGAACGTGTTGCCGGGCTGTGACGTCCATGGCGGGAAGGGAGGGAGGCGCACCAGCACCATCTCGTAACTCTCATGGCGGGTTCCGGCGGTGATGGCGTACTTCCCGTCCGGCGTGGCAAACGCATTGGCATACGCGCTCTGAACGTGCGGGCGAGCGAAGGCCCAGGCCGCCACGCGCGAATTCTCGCCGAAATAACCGGGCATGTCCGTGCGGTCCTCGACGACTCCGGTCTCGCGCGGCTCGCGGTCGTAGACGCAGATGTCCACCGAAGACAAGGCCGCATCGTAAGCTTGCAGCTCGCTGTAGGGGATACTCTTGCAGGACGCCAATGTCCTCCCGGGGCAGTTCACGTAAATGTCGCCCGCGCTGGACCCGGCTCGGCACTCCCCGGCGCGCTCGGCGACGCAGTAGGTGTAGAGATCCGCGTCCGTGCTAGAGGACGACGGGCCGGAAATGTCGCGCAGTACCCGATCCCCGCACGTGCCGACCGTCGCGAAGTGCTTCCGCAAGAGGCGATACGAGGCGTTCCCGCCCAAGAGCACCTTGTACACGCTGGTCGTCCCCGAGACCAGCGCGTTCGTAGTCCCCTTGGTTATCAAGGGAAGAACGTCCAGGCCCCACTCCTTGTCCGGGTCGTCGTACTGAATCCTACCGAAGTGGGTCTCATAAGCGTCCAGCCCGATGTTGGCGGCGCCGGAAGCCACCTTCCCACCAAATGGCGGATAGATCGGGATGCCCCAGCTAGGCGTGGTGTTCAGGACCTGGGTTATGTCCCCAGGCTGCACCATCAGGGACGCCTTCTTGCCCCAAATGCTCGGGGACTCATCGTAGCTCAGTTGCACGCGCCCGCTCATGTTGAAGGTGCCGTGCCCGCCGTTATTCACCCGTGCGACCAGGATGGACGACCCCGCTGAAAGTATCCCAGGAAACTGCCATCCAGTCCCGTATGGGTCGGCCACGAAGTTCCACAGCGGCACCCCATAGCGCCAGTTCCAGGTGTTGGGCACAGCATGGTTCGGTATGCCGTAGAGTCTGGAACCAGCCGGGAACGTCTTCGGAGTGGTAAACGGGTCAGTCGTGATCGGGATTCCCAACCCCGAGAAGTTGAGCGAAGCCGCCAAATTGCCTGCCCGTCGTACCGTCCAGCGATGGGTAACTAGATCCTTTGACTGAAGTTCAACCACCTCGTCGTCCGTTTGGTACCAAGTACCCATAACTCCAGACCCCTTCCAGACGAAGAGGTCCCCGACCTCGGCGGTGATCGTGGCGTCATCCGGCCCGGCGGGCACGTCATCAGTCGGCTCGTAGGACTCGTTGGCAAGTTGGATCTGGAAGATGGTATCAGACGGCGTAATGTCGCCTCCACCCACCTTCTCAACTTGGACGTACCACGGCCCGCCGAAGTACCAGTTGCTGCTGGCGTATCTGTTCGTACTCCCTATCGCCACCCATTCCGTGGTAGCTTGTAGGCCCACACTCATCACCCCATGCGTGCCCGAATAGCGCCAGGGCCGTGCGCCGTTGCCTCCCGCGAGCACTGAGGCCACGATGTTGCCCGCGCCGCCAGATCCCGGCGGGGGCGCCGCGCTTGGATCGAATATCGCCACCCAGGCCGGAGCGTCCTGCCCCCCACTAGGGCTGGCTGCCATGATCCAGAGTGCCAAGTTCCCAGCCTGGACACGGGACAGGTTTATCGTCCCCGCCCGCGATTTCCACGTCGCGTTGTAGCGCGCGTCGAAAGTCTGGAGCAGGTCCAGCAGGTTGTACCCGGTAGGCGTCATACTGAACGGGGTGAGGCGGGGGCTGTCAACGGTTTGGGAGCCGCTGTAGTTTGTCCCCACGACGCCAGGCGTCGAGGTGAACGTCAGCCGGTAGAGTATCCTATTGCTCGCGCTGCTGAGTGCGTAGCCCACCCGGGGGTCTGTAGCGTCCCACACCCAACTGCTGCCAGCCACAGACGTGTAGTTAAAGACCCGCCCCTGGTAGTAGACCTGCCCGGTTGTCGTGTCCACCGCGTGCATCCGGCCTTTCTGGAAACTTATGCATAGGTAATAGTTGCGGCCGCCCTCGACGATTGCATGCGAATTACAGAGCGGCACGTTTGCCGACGCCGGTATGATCCACTGGGTATGCAGACGGCGCTTGTACTGCATCTGGGCGATGTTGATGGTGTAGACCGAGGACGTGGTGCGGGGTTTGAATAGGAACCCGGTCCGCTTGCTGGCGCTTTGCGTCGGGTTGTTCCAGAAGAACGGAAACTCCTGGGTGGTCCAGAGATCCCAGAAGATGGCGGGGTTCGTGTCAGAGCCGAAACCGTTGCAGTCCCCTGCGTAGGTCACCGTGTTGCAAGTGGTCAAGTCCACGGCTTTCCAATCGGAGGCGCAGGTCGAACCGTTCAGCGTGAGGCAGACATCCAGATACTTGTCGTCCCCAGTGGGTGAGCCGCTGATCGTGGCCTTGAGATAGACGTTGACCTTGTGGGCCTGATACTCGACCGTGGGGTAGGCGTTGTAGTTGTGCCGTGCAAACAACTGATCCCGCAACCCTGCGGCGTAAGTGGTCACACAGTTGTCTGCTGGCGCCCAATTCGTCCCGGCGCAACTCATTGGGGTCTGGTAATTGGTCTCCGCCCCGTTGCTGGTGTCCGGCCAGCCGGCATCTGTGCCAGCGGAATACTTGCGGATCTCCGCCCCGGTCTGCGGGTCGATGACGCTCTGATCCCGGTCCAAGGTGTCCCAACTGGCGAAGTTGTAGTAACCCTCAAGACCCGCTTCGGTGATCGCCGGGTAGGGATCGGTGGCCGTGTCGCCCAGGGGGATATTCGCCGTGATGAAGCTGCCGGTCGCCGTGTCTCCTCCGCAGGTGATCTGGTAGTAGTGGAGGGTGGCTGCTTTCAGCGCCCGCGAGTACCGCTTGCTGTCGCTGGCCTTGTCTACGGCCCGCTTGCCGACGACGAACCAACGTTGCCGCCCGACAGCGTGATTGCCCGCGCGATCATCCGAGTCGGCCCCCGTGAATAGGGTGGGGTTCACGTCGTGAACCAGAGGCGAATAGGTATCCGACTCGCTGACTTCCAGGGCACAGGCGGCGGCTGATGGCGCGGTATAGGAGAGGATCGCCTGCGTGTTGGTGGCACGGACAACCGAGACCCCGGAGATTGCGGCGCTGGCTCCGACAGCGCCGGACAACAGAAGAATGGCGAACGCTTTCATGTGGTCAGCTCCTATTGGATGTACCGCGAGTAGGTGACCGCCGCGGCGACGACGTTGAGGTTCCCGCTGTACGTGTCGGATTCGTGCGGCCCGTTACGCCCGAATCGAACCCTCATGGGTTCGCCGGCTGCGCACCCTGTCGTCGTAGCGCTCCATGTGGTTGTCTGGAGGAGATTTGCCGTTGTGGTCGCAGCCGTCTGGGATTGAGCGGCATTGAAAGTCGGGGCCGTGATGTCCTCGCCAGCGGCGATACAGACTGTCTCGATGCGGATCACTGCGTCGGCAGTCTCCGTGCTGGAAGTAAACCAGAAAACCTTCACAGCCACCGGGCCGGCATCCCAAGTGGCGGGGAGCAGCACATCGAAGATGCCATAATCCTCGTCGGCCGCGCCGAATTGCAGAGCGCCCAACCTGTAGGGGTTGGTGCCTGTAACAGTTGGGATGGGAACATATGGTGAAGCCGCAGTGTTCCACACTGCCCTGGTGCTGGCGGCGTTGCCGTCATAAGCTGCCGCCGGAAGATATCGCTCTTCGCTCATCACTGCCCGCGCCGCGGAGATCATCTGCATGTTGGTCCCGTCGTAGATGACTTCCACCCACTGGCCGGCCAAGATGTCGTTGTCTGCCAAGGCGCTCGTGATTCCGGCGCGGACCTTCTTAATCGGGATGGCGCCCACGGCGTTGAAGTTCACCGTACAGGCGCCGGTGTTCGCGGTGTTTGCTTTGAAGCGGTAGAGGGTGCCCGTGATATAACCGGAGATCGCTGGCGAGAGGTCCCCGGCGTAGTCATCAGTAGCCCCAGCATCCACGCAGAAGTTTGGCCCGCTCATGTGAGTGGCCGTTGCGGGGATGGTGGTGTTCAGCGCGGACCGGTAGACCATGCTGTTGGAGCCGGGATCGCTGAGACCGCCGCCGCCCCCGGTGACTTCAACCCACGTGTTTGTGGTAGGACAATCGTAGGCTTGCGATGTGTCCGTCCGCAGGTAGCGATATCCTACCGTGCAGGTCGCAGGCGGCGCCTCTGCGCCGGTCAGGTAGCTGTGCACCGTCGCGGGGTTGACCGCAAGGGTGGTCGCCCCCGCCGATTCGCTGGCTGTCATACCAAGGCCCGGCAACACATTTTTCGTGCTCAGCCAGGCGCGCCAGTCGGTCCCCCCGGCCTCCGCCCACGCCCCGTTGATGGCGGCCCAAGCGAACAGCGGAATCGAGTCCGCGGGGAAGGAGGTGATTCCAGGCTGCTCCACACACCCGTCGCTACAGGTGAGGTTCATCGCATGTCCAACCACGATTTGGCCGGCGGGTGCGGCATAGATGTACGCTGTGCCCGTTCCCGACACCAGCGAAACCGTGGATGCGCTGGCAAACGCGTAGGCCCAGTTGCCAAACCGCACGTGGCACGGGTTCTGGGCCGTGCACTGCGTCCCGATCGTGAGCGTGGTCGGACTGCTGCGCGTCACCAGAAAATCTCCCACCCATTCGCCACCCGTGCCGCCGGTCTGCGCGGTCCAGGCGTAATTGTTGCTCGCGTCCTTGCGGCAGACCTCGTAGGCATCCGCCACGCCAGCACCGCCCTCGGTGTACCAGGTCGAGCCGCGAATCCCGGCAGAGGCAGTCGGTTTAGCCCCAAGCGGAACGCGGTTGCCGCGGAACACCACCCCAGTTCCGGTTCCCGCATAGTTCAAACCTGTGGCACTGCCGTAGAGATGGTTGTTGGCAACAATAATTTCGCTATGGGCCTGCGCGCCAACCAAGAGTCCGGTTTCCCACCCGTTGGTATCCGTACCAGCCGCCCCCACGCCGACAGTGTTCCCGCCAAGCACCATATTGGAGTTGGCATAACCCTCCAAAAGCACCGCCACGCCCAAAGCGGCCTGTAGGGTGTAGATGATATTGCCGGTGATGGAAGCACCGTAGACCCCTTGGAGACTCATGCCGTAACTGGTAGTGTGGTTACACGACAGTTCGTTGCCTGCAAACGTTAAGCCCTTAATGTTGCCTGGAGTTGTGGTCTGGAAAAGAACAGCCGCAGTATTGCCGGAGGCACCTGCAAACAATGTGTTGGTGATAGACCAGCTGGACGCGCTAGCTGTGCCAGACAGCGCTAGATGGATGCCTCTTGTGGCATAGGAGTCGATGAATGAGTTGGAAACCACAACCTCGTTAATGGCCCCCGAACTTGCCGTAGCCAGGATGCCATAAGCTCCCAGCGTGCTGTGGAAATGGGCTATGACCATGCCCGCGATGGTTGGTCCGAGACTGAAGACGGCGCCCACCCCGCTTTGCATCGTCGCATTGCCGCCTAGAACCATGGGGGTGCTGACGGTGATGATGCCACTACCTGGATCACTGGAGAAGTTGTAGGCATTGCGCCGGGGGAACAAGACAACAGAATTGAAGTAACTGCGCCCGACGCCATACCCGGTGATGCCATCATAAGAGTCGAGGATCTCTAGGTTGCTGACCAGCAAGTCGGTAATCTCCTGGAGGTAGAGACCCTCCTGGGAAGTCCCATTGGTGGTATAGTCGATCCTGAAATCCCCTATATCCAGCACCCGTTCCGGCGTGGGGGCGATGCACTCTATTGCCCTGGTCACGAACCCTGTGGTCATCACAAGCGTGGTCGCCCCGATGCCCATGCCGCGTAATGAGGCGGTGTAAGGCAGGCGGAGTTTAGCGTACAGCGTATGGCTCCCCGCCGGCACACGAACCGGACCGTAAGCGCCAGCGGCCCATAGCGCCTCTTGTATCCCCGCCGTCGCGCTGGCGATGGTCCACGCCCCGCTATGGTTGTTCGCCGGCGTGAAGGTGATTGTCCCGCTGGCCTCCCCGCTGTGCGCCGTTCCTCCGGTGATAAGCACGGCCTCCGCAGTTCCCGTCCCACCGGAGACATAGAGGTAGTGGTTCGTGTTGTCGTGATTCACGCCCAGAGGAACAGGCGCGAGAGTCACGGTGGCTGGCACAGAGGCGGTCAGGGTTCCGCCGGGAGCTTGCGCCGGGAAGTCGTAACCCTTGCTGTTGTAGACCGCGCCACCTTTGTCCCACACGGGCACCTGTGAGAGTATACCGCTAGTGATGTCAGCACCGGCATGGACGTGCGAAGGTAGATCAGTTCCTGTGGCAATGCTGACCACACCCGTCCCTGTCGTACTCTTCAGCACGCCCGTCGTCAGCGCGGAAAGTGCTTGCTCAGCAGTCAGCGCCGCATTCGGGGTCTGCGTAATATGGGTCGCGTCGGCTGGTGCAACATTGCTCAGGTTTACACCCAGAGCCGTCGTAATGGCGATCATCACCTCTGCGCCCATGTTGTGATGCCAGGCCGTAATCAGCCCATCCACGGCAACCCCGTTGTCGTGCGTCGCCGCGTCGGTGTAGTCCCACCCGCGGGTGCCGGCGCAAATCGTCAACGTGTTGCCGGCAACCGAGCAGACGAGCATCTGCTCGTCGCCGATGGTGATGAGTTCATAGCCGATGAACTTTGTGCCGTCGGCCACCGGCACACTGAGCGTTGCGGCGTCGATCCCAGACGTGAGCGTGCTCGAGCTGTGGTGCCGGGTCCTAAGCAGGTCCGCATACGTGGGGAGAGCCCCCGGGTACGGAGAGGTCTGCGCGCCGAGAAGTGCCGCAGACAAGACGAAAGCAAACATCCTCATGTAGTCCTCCGAGCCCCCGCCATCACCCGAACCCCCAGGTCCGAAGGCGCTGGCGGGGTCACCTCCAGAAGTTCCACTGGCATCAAATCGTAGGCCGGGCCGCTGCCACCGGATGCCGCCCCGTCAAGTAGCGCCTCGTCCCACCGCGCCTCGTCCCACCGGGCCGCACCGTAAGGGTCGGCCGCCGGGAGACTGTCCGCAAGCCTGATCGCACCCGCCGGAATCTGGTAGTGGTTCTCTGCCAGCATGAACACCGGCGCCGCCAGTTGGCCGGCATGTACTGGGTCCCCCCCGGCGAGGGCGGCGAAGAGTTTCGCCTCGATCACCGGCGATCCGTTGGCGGGCCAGGTTTCAGTCAGTCGTCCCCAGGTCACCGTAGCAGCGTTCGTCATGGAACCCTCGTACATGGCGATGACGACGGGCTTCCGCGCGTAGGCCGCGTGGTCAAGTTCGGCTCCCGCCGTGAAGAGCGCCACGTAGTAGGTCGGCACATCGTCTCCCTAAAACCACCAGCCCTTGACCGTCGCTATGATAGCGGGGTAACCCTCACCGGCCTTGTAATATTCGATAATGCGGTTTTCATCGCAGGCCACTGTTATATCCTGGAAGAATACGATGTTTGGGACTTGGCATTGAAGCTTCGCCACAACCGCATTGTTGACGTTGCCATTCCGCCTAAATGCAATGTTGTCGCTCACCGCTGTGCCTTGCAGGCCGATCAACAATAAAACAGCCTTGGCTCCGGCGGGAACGATGGCACTGAGGTCCCAGTCTGTCCAGGCGCCTGCCACTGCCCACGTGGACTTGTCCACTACCTCCGGATCGCCCCGGTCCACGAAGCCGCCTCCGCCCGATGGCGTCTCCCAGGTCGCTAGGCCGTCAGCATCGGAAGTGAGAACTTTGTTGACCCCAGGTCCACCACCCTGGATTTTTAACTGCCCAAGTATGTCGAGAACAGCTGGAGTGAACTTACCCGAGGCGTTGATGAGCAAATTGCCAGAAATATACAAACTGGTGAGAAATCCCTCACGTCCCGAGTTGATAACCACGTAGTCACCAACCCAATACTGACCAACAACTTTGATGCGGGGCCCGGACGGGCCGTAGGCGTAGACTCCCGCTAGAACCTCACCGCTTGCAGCGACTTCCAGTTGGCCCCCCGAGGGCGTCCCTTGGATCACAGCGTAGTGATCCGGGGGTGACAACTCATGAAAGACCCCCCATGGCGTAACAGAACTGCGGTACATTGGCGGGCCCGTCTCCCACACGAGCAGACCGTACCTGTCCATGTTGGCCTGGTAGACCCCACCAGAAATCCCGAAGCCATAAAGGGGGGAGATCAGTATCACGTCCGATCCAGAGGTAATTCGGATGGTTGCATCGGTGATCGCGTTCACCGTGGGGATTCCGAGAGTGCAGGTGGGCGGCGCGTCGTTGTTCTCGATCCCCGCGCGTGAGACGGAAATCGCCCGAAATTGCCAATACTCGGGCGTTGTCGGGGGGTAGGTGTGCGAAGGCAGCACCAGTTGAGATGTCGGCACACCCGGCGTGGCGTAGGCCCCAACCTCCCACACGTTCGCCCAATCCTCGCCCGCCAAGGGGTTAAAACTGGGGTCGCACTTGATGCGCTGGACGCGCGCAAACCAAAACTCCGCGTCCACGGGTCGCGTGAAGTTTGCCGTCAAGCTGAACGTCTCGACAGGGCTGGCGATGTGTAGCAACGTGATGCTGAAGCCTGTCACCTGCGCGGGTACGCCGGGTGGGGTGATGTCCACATGGGTGGCCGGCGAGGCGTTCGTCGGTGGCCCGCTGTAAAACTCGTTGCAGGTGACGGCGCGAATCCACAACCGTTGTGTGGCCGTCCCTTGCACGGGGCGCGGCAACCACAAGTCCACGTCGGTGCGCCCCGAGTCCCAGCGCATTGAGGCCGCATACCCAAAGTGCTTGGCATCCGGCGCCTCGGTCACCGAAGACGGGGTGATG
>Ga0315274_10003374_pt1 | contig 23762 bp, 24 predicted proteins | sample YL17G02_20_MG_FD_203700 | JGI IMG/M metagenome (GOLD analysis project Ga0315274, IMG submission 203700) | Sediment microbial communities from Yellowstone Lake, YNP, Wyoming, USA - YL17G02_20 | ecosystem: Environmental > Aquatic > Freshwater > Lake > Sediment | place: USA: Wyoming | collected...
TCCTGTGAATGTGCGAAATAGCCTTGGCGTTCTTGATAATTTTTCATAGGTCAACATAGGTGCATCCATCCTATGTTACGGTGTATGTGTTAGGTGTTAAAAAATGTTATTTCGCAAAAGGTCTAATATGAAACAAAAATGTCCTGAGCACCTCTTTCTATTTCGCAGATGTTCGACAATTGCCGAACATTTGATAGAAAACTATAAAAGCGCCTAAAAAATATTCTCCGGCAAGGTGAAGTAGGAGAAAGGGGCAGATGAAACTCGTAATAACCGAGAACTGGGATCAGACATTGTTTTATTTAGCGACACTATCACTTGTGTTTATTGTTGGTTGTGTCGTTCGGATCATCGCTGGATAAACAAGCGTTTTTTCCCTATTATTTTTTTTCTTATGCATCATTACTGTGATAACGAGTAGGGTAGTTGAAATGGGGAAGAGAGAGGAGGTGATGAGAATTTGTATTAGGGAAAAAAGGGTTTTCTTCCCCATATAACTACTCTAAGTTCAAACAGGGAATAAAATATATTATATAAATCTTTTTATACAAAAAAATTAATTAATAATAACTGGAGAAAAAATACTCAGAACTGGAACTTTTTGGTGTAGATTTTCTCAAAAATAAAGCGCTGCACCGTATCTAAATCCGAATCCAGGTATATCGCACCAATCAATGCTTCCAAGGCATTCGCAAGGTTCGTACGGTTCTTTGCTCCTTCTTGTTTGAGTTCTCCTTTCCCTAACAGCAAAAACAAACCGATATTTAGCCGTAACGCAACATCAGCAAGTAGGTTGTTGTTGACACCAATAGCACGTCTGCGTGTCAACTCTCCTTCAGAAAAATATTCATTGCTCTGATAGAGTTGTTTAGCGATTATAAAATTCAGAATACTATCTCCAAGGAATTCTAATCGTTCATTATATTCCAGGGGCGTCTGTGCCTCAAACGCGTATGTCTTATGCGTAAGTGCTGTTGTGAATAGCTGCTTGTTTGTAAACGTATACCCAAGTTGTTCTTCTAACGATTCAAGGTTACTTTTTTTCATTGTTGTCCTCTTTCAATGCCATAAATCTTCATGAACATATCAGTCTAAATGAATATATTCTCCGATGTTTTGAGCAATCGTCGGATCATCGAGTGCTCTGATTAATTCTTCTTTGGTATGGAACGGTCGTTTCGCTAAAATCCTCACCGCTCTTTTCTTTCCAACACCAGGAATTGCTTCTAACGTCTCCCGAGACGCGGTATTCAGATTCAAAGGAAATGGTACCGCGGTGACAGACCGATACCCATACTCCACGACTTTCACGTCATAAAATCGATGAAGCGGAAATACACCTGGAATGCCAACAAGGAGCGGATAGCTTCCCAGTTGTCGCGCAAACGTCAATTTCCCTTCATACACTTCAGTACATACTTTGGTCAGCAGTGTTCCTTGCGGAACGAGTCGCTGCAGCATCGGTCGTTCAATGGTTTCACGGACCTTTCGTTTGAAGTGTTGAAACTCTGATTTATGTTTCCTTACGTTTTTCTCTCCTATCTCAAACATTTTTGTCCCAGGGATTGGAATAACTTGACGTAGATTGATGCGTCTTAAGAAAAGACCATCGTCATAGATTTTTTTCAGAAATTCATAATCAAGGGCAAACGTATTTTTTGTTTCGCCGTCAAGCCCAAAGACAAAATTCAAACCAGGGAGCAACTCAGGAAGTCCATTTGTTCCTCTCGTTGACCCAACCTCGTTTAGCAGTTTCACTGCGTCAAGTACCTCTTCGGCTGAAGCCTTCAGGTTATTTTTTTTAATGACCACAGGATCAACGCTTTCCACTCCAAATGCCGCGACATCACCAGCAGTATGATATTTTACGATGCTTTTTGCAATCCGTCGACATTCATCTGGATACCGTGCAATCACACCAGGGTTTGCATTATCAATATGAAGAGTTTTGAGATCTGGTGCTGCGAAGCGAATTCCTTGAAACAACTGTTCCAGTGCCTTAGGATTCGGCTGGGGAAACTCAAGTTCTCCAGCACCTTTTGACATGTAGGAGAAAATACAGGGTTGATTCCCAATTCTCATGTGATGAACACCGGATTTGTATAACGCAACAATCTCTGCACAAATATCATGAATGGTTCGAAAACTCGGAGGGCCTTTGCTTGGCTCGCTACAAAAAGAACACCCACCAACGATACTGCGTGGACACCCGCGGTACGTCTCAATTTCCGTGATAAGATACTCTGGAAAAAATGGGTGTTGCTGGACAACTGCTGCGCCTTTCACAGCAAAATCCTTTATCACGTGCGGATTGGATCTGCACAGAGAAGGATCTATTGTTTCTTTTTTCAGATTGTTTTTTAATAACTCCGTAACAACAATTTCACCATCACCATGAACGATGAAATCAAAAACATCTTCTACGACACCGGTTTCTTTTACGCTTTTACCACCAGACATCCCAAACCCATACCGTGCCGCAGGACCACAGAGAAGTTTCACAGGTTGTGAAAGATTACTCAGCAAAGAGACGAGTTCGTACGGACTGACTGGGAAACCAGACAGGTACCGTCCGGGGACAGACATCCCTGCGATAACAACAAGGATATCAGATTTTGAAAGAGTATCAAACCACGATCTGTCGTTTCGAATCTGGTCGATCGTGACATAGGAGACAGTGGCGTGTGCATCGAAATCCCAGACCGCGCCAGCGATATACCGAGGGTACGGACTGATATACGGTGGAACACCAAGGCAGGTTGGTTCATCAACGTACCCGTCAAGGATCGAGACACGTAACATATTTTTTTATTGCAACAGCTCCTGTATTTAAAAAACTTCGTTTTAAAGAAACAGATGGAGAATTTATACATTTTTGATACTCGATTCATTTATACGAGCCACAGTATTAAAACAGATAACTTTATACCAAGAATTAATATTCCGCGTGAAAGATGGGTGAAGAACCATGATTAGCGCATATATCCTGATAACGATGCAACCAGGGAAAAGCGATAAAGCAATCAAAGAAATGAGACAAATTGACAATGTCGCAAAGATTTCGATAATTGCTGGTGAGTACGATATTGTTGTCAGAGCACAGGTGAAAAACCTTGAAGAGCTCTTAGATGTCACCGATAAACTCCAAATGGTCGAGGGAGTGAATAAAACAACCACCCAGATTATCGAGAAAGAAATCAGCCTCCAATAATGAGACGAAAGCATGATCATTAGGAAAAAATACCTGTTTTATGTCCTGGCGATCACCTCTTCCTTTATTACTGCCGCAGTCACTGGGATTGATAGTTTTGTTGGTGGTCAATCAGCATTTAAATATGATCCTTGGGCGTTTGCCTTTTCTCTCTTTTTCGTAGGAGCTATCGTTACTTTTTTGATTTCACTGATTCTTTCGATAAAATTCAAAGGGAAAAGCGTCGGAGCAAAAATCCTTGATCCCTCGTTTAAACAAGTGCGTATGGTGCAAAAAAGCGAGATGAAATACCATCTTGTTGCCGGCCTTATGAACGCAATCAATACCGTCGGGTATTGTGCAATCGTGTCAACTGTTCAAGATCCATCCGTGATCCTGTCGTTTTCTCAAATAGTCATCTTGTATCTCCTTCTTATGGAATCGATTACAGAAAAAGACGTCCCAACACTCGTTGAGGTTCAATCTTCGATTATTGTGACCTTTGGTGCGATTCTCGCATCAATTAGTTTAACAGGAGAGTTTCAGTGGCTTCCGATCATTATCGTGTTCCTTGTGGTGAACCCCACCTGGGCTGTCTTTTCGATCTATCAAAGAAAATTAAAAATCATGAGAATTCACAATAAACCGAATGACTCTATCAATATTCGTTTATGGAACGTTGTGTTTTCCTGTATTTTTACTTCCGTCATTCTCCTCATCTTTGATATTTTCACGAGCGGTGGTCATCTCATCGCTGCATTTACAACATCAATTAATCCGTATTATTTCCTCTTGCTCGCGCTCACCATGGGTACAACGTTCTTCGCGTATGTTTTGTATATTCGTTCTCTTGGTATGGGAAAAGCCAGTGTCAACAACGCACTTCGCGCATCCACGATTATCTTTGCAATCCCCTTCTCAATTATTCTACTCCAGTTAGGTGTTATTACTGACTTTTCCACCGATCCTGTGATGCTTATCATCAAAGTCATTGGAATAGTAATGATTGTGATGGGTATCATATCGTTTGCACTTACCGTTGTCAAAGCATATATCTTCGTTACTGTGAAAACAGGTCGTCCGTTGCGGGAGACGATGCAGAAATTATGGAATATCCGTGGTGTCACACATGTGACGATCACAACCGGGAAGTATGATTTCGTGGTGAAGGTATCGACGCGTACCCTGATGAAAGGCTACGAGCGCATCATTAAAAAACTTGATGAGATTGATGAGGTTAATAAATATCGTTGGGCATCCGTTTTAAAGGACTGGGAGAAAATCTAAATCGACAGGAAACTCTTTTATCATTTCACTTGTTCCCATACTGGGAATATAGTATGATTGACAAACGATTAGAAAAATTTGCCAATATTTTGGTCCATCACTCCTTGAGTCTAAAGAAAAACGATTTGTTTGTTCTATCCGGGAGTCATCTCGCTGCCCCGTTGATTAAAGAAGTTTATACACAAGCTGTTGAGGTCGGAGCCAATCCGTTCACCCATATCGGTATCGATGGGCTTGCAGAAATTTACTATAAGTACTCCTCAGAAAATCAACTGAAATACGTATCTCCTATCAGTAAATTTGAAATCGAGCATATCGACGCCAGCCTATCTATCATCAGCCCTGAGAATACACGGAACATGACGAACATTGATCCGAAAAAACAAGTAATAAGTAGCGTGGCACATCAGCAGATTCATAAGATATTCCTTGACCGGGCTGCGAAGAAAGAGCTCCGATGGTGTGTGACCCAGTATCCGACACAGGCGTCTGCGCAAGACGCAGAGATGTCTCTTGCGGAGTATGAGGATTTTATTTTTGATAGTGCGCATGTCGATGCAAAAGACCCGATTAAATATTGGAGAACTGTACACACTGAACAAGAGAAGATACGAAAGCTCCTCAACATGAAAAAGAAAATCCATGTTCTTGCGAAGGATACAAATCTTACCGTGTCTGTTGCAGGGAGAAAATGGATTAACTGCTCTGGAAAGGAGAATTTCCCAGACGGTGAGGTATTCACCGGTCCGGTTGAAAACTCAGCGGAAGGGCACATCAGGTATTCGTTTCCTATATCACACGGTGGCCGTGAAGTCGACGACATTCAACTGTGGTTTAAGAAAGGTGTCGTAGTGAAAGCAACCGCGTCGAAAGGAGAAAAATTCCTTTCCTCTATGCTTGACATGGATCCTGGTGCGCGGCGGATCGGTGAGTTTGCGTTTGGGACGAATTATGGGGTGAAGAAGTATACGAAGAACACGTTGTTTGATGAGAAAATTGGTGGTACGATTCATCTTGCGGTGGGGAGCGGGTATCCGGAGACCGGCAGTAAAAACATATCCAGTTTGCATTGGGATATGATGTGTGACCTGCGGAAAAACGGGGAAGTATATGCTGATAACGAATTGATTTACAAGAATGGCCGATTTTTGAATATTTAAAGGAATAATACACCTGATTTATCTGCAAATATTTAAATATTCTACTAATATAACATTCTAAGATATAAAAAATAAGATTTATATTATTTGGGAGTAAGAGGAATATTATGAACAAGGGTCGTCAAATGAAGCAAGTATATCAGGCTATTTTCGCTTTTGTGATCGCAGGTCTCTTTATCGTTCCTGGATCTGCAGATTTGATCAATGAAATAAATAAAGAAACAAGACAAGCAATGAATGATGGTGGGTCTACGATTTATGTTGATGACGATAACACCGCGGGACCCTGGGATGGAACACTAGATAATCCCTACCAATTTGTCCAGGATGGGATTGACCATGCCCTAGGTGGGGACACAGTCTACGTCTTCAAAGGTACATATGTAGAAAATATTGTGGTCAGCAAATCCATTGAGCTCATTGGTGAAGACAAAGAGAACACCGTGATTACCGGTGATGGTTTTGGTACCGTCGTTAAAATTATTGCGGAGTGTGTAAATGTTTCCAGGTTTACCATCACAAAAAGCGGGAGTAATTCGAACAACGCAGGCATCATGATTCATACATCGTATAACATTATTACCAATAATAACATACAAAAAAATGGCTATTATGGACTCTATGTCATCGAGGGGTACAACACCATTTATCACAACAACATTGTTAAAAACACCTACCAAGCGTTTGACGTCATCGCAGGCAGCACGTGGGATGGAGGATATCCTATTGGGGGGAACTACTGGAGTGATTACATCGGTACGGATGAGAATGAGGACGGTATTGGAGAAATTCCGTATCCAACTGGGAACAGCTCCGCTGATCAGTATCCGCTGATTCACCCGTATGGCTCCGTGCGTAATGAGAATGCTGAAGAAATTTTCCTGACGATTCAAGCAGCCATCAGCGATAATGATACCCTGGACGGTCATGCAATTATGGTAAAAAACGGGGAGTATTGGGAGCATGTATCGATTCACAAATCACTACTCCTTCAAGGAGAAGACCGCCATGAGACGATTATCGACGGCAGAGCTACCGGTGATGTGGTGAGTATCTGTGCTAGTACTGTTTTCCTTCAAGGGTTTCTGATTCAACACAGCGGAGTCGAGGAACAAAATGCTGGTATCGTGGTAATAGGCAAGAACTGTTCTATCCTTAGTAACATCCTTTATGATAACTTCCAGGGCATGATTCTGAAACATTCAGCTGAGGATACGACGATTGCCCACAATGAGATCATGAACAATGGATGGAACGGGATTACCCTGAAATCTGGGTGTAAGGGCACCCGTATCTTTGAAAACACCATCTCTGATAACTTCTACGCAGGCATTGGGATTTCCGAAGCATCTAACAATTACATCTATCATAATACCTTCAAAACAAACCGTTATCAGGCGTATGATGATTCGAAAAACGTATGGGATAATGGGTATCCTTCAGGAGGCAACTACTGGAGTGATTATACTGGTTCTGATGCAAATGGAGATGGAATCGGCGATACACCCTATGCGATTCCGGACGGGATCAACACCGATCGATATCCTCTGATGGCGCCCTACACGAACGAAGATACTATTCCACCGGCGGTTAAGATTCTGTCACCACAAAACGGGTTGTATCTCAGAGACCTCCGCTTGTTTCCCTGGCTGTTTCGACAACGCACACTCCTTATTGGTGATATCACAGTGGAGGTGGAAGCAACAGATGCGCAATCCGGCATTGAAAAAGTCGAGTTTATTATCGATGATTCAAATCAACCAGAATTTACCGATACCCAAGCACCGTACAGCTGGGCGTGGTCAAAAGGATCCTTCTTCCAACATAAACATACCATTATTGTCGTCGCGTATGACAACGCAGGGAACCCCAATTACGATATGATTGAAGTGCGAAGATACCTCTAAAAACAGGAAATATATTCTTCGACACAAAAGACAAATTCCTTTACTTGTTATCGTGTATTACGATGAAACTGCTCTGCGATCACATGCTCGGTTCGCTTGCAAAATGGCTTAGGATTCTTGGATTTGATACCTTATATCCAGATGCAACGACCAACGACGATGAGGTGCTTCATATCGCAAAAGCTGAGAAACGCCTTCTTATCTCCCGCGATAAAGAATTAATTATTAGAGGAAAAAAAATAAAACTGGATGTTCTGGAGATACAAACGACGGATCTTAATGAACAATTAGCACAGGTCCTTACCCACTTACAGATTGATTGCACACAAATATTAACTCGATGCACGCTTTGTAATAACCCACTTATTTCTGTTGAAAAAAAAGCAATCAAAACTCATGTACCGTCAAAAGTGTTTGAAACCAGAGATCAGTTCTGGTACTGCTCCGTTTGTAACAAATATTATTGGATGGGGACGCACTATGAAAACATGATCGAAAAAATCAACGAGCTTACCAATAAAAACAACCGATAGAAATCAGACCATGTGAACAATCTGCGCGTGCGGGACCCCTTTGATTTTAAGAATACAAGCAGGATCGACCAGCCCAAGCTCTATTGCACATTTCACAGTTTCCTTTCCCACTAGGTTTGCAATCGTTGCATCAAGGAGAAATTTTTTTAAGGTTTTTTTATCAATTCGTTCCCCATCGTAGAAATGTTTCGCGACATCAATCTGTAGTTTTCCATTCCGAAATTTCTTGCCAAGGAGATGCTCATCGCAGGCACCGATGACGAGGTCATCGCCTTGCTGGTAGACTTTGACACTGATCATGTACATACATTCCTTTTTTTTCGCTGTCTTTATGTTCTTATTAGGTACTTCTCTTTTATATAAATTTCGAAAAAATGGGAGAAAAACCAGGTGTTGCTTTAAATACAATTCATAATCCTGTTCATTGTGCAATGGTCATGATAAAAATTCCAGCCACAAGCAGGGTACACGCGACGGTTAATTCGATGACTTTCGTTTTTACAGTAAAAGTGGCATGACGCTGACGTCCAGACGGACAAAAAATACTTGTGTTATCTTTTCTTCGCAAGATCGTTTTCATAGAGTTACCTCAACAAGTATTGTTGTTGTTCGCGCTATAAAGGACTTGTTGTACAACCCATACCGATTTCCTCAATCACCCCCTTTTTGATGTCCCCTAAAAAGCTTAAAAACCCCCTCCTTCTCACGTAAAATTTTTTGTCTGTTGCATTGAGTTTTTATAGTAAAGTATGACCAAACAAGACCATTTATCGTTGCGCTTCGATTACCTCAAGTTCTTTTGTTTTTGTCTCATAGGGGTGGAAGAGGAAAACAAGGGTAATTGGGATGATCATCAGGAGTCCTCCTACTACCCAAAACCATTCCATGGATGGGGATACGGTTAGCATAGTTGCAGCAAGCGCTGGTCCAACGACATACGAAACCCGTGCAGTCGTCGTTGTCCATCCCATACAGGTTCCCCGTCGCTCTGTAGGGAAAATCTCAGGGATATAGACAATAATCCAGGTGTAAGAAAATCCGATGAAAAAACCGGCGATAATCGTAATAAATCTTGCAGTAGAGGCCGGTGTTAACCCAATGAGTCCAACGAACAGCCCAGCTCCTGCGCATCCAATGAGCAAACCGGTTTTTCTGCCCATTTTATCCATCGTCCAACCACCAACAACTGCACCCGCCATCATAAGCAGAAGACTGCCGAGCAAGACCAATGACCATTGATCAAGTGTATATCCATGGATGTCCATGAAATAATGCCCAGCCCACACCACAAACATCGAAACAACCAACCAGCACATCCATATTAACGCAGAGAACAAGATATATTTGATATCACTTCGATTAATGACGCCAAAACCGTAGAAATGTTTCTTTCGTAGACCTAGTTTGCGTTCCTCTTTAACCATTTCATATCGTTTTGTCTCCTTCATGAACAACCACATGACAAGTACCGGTATCATAAACAGAAACATGATGCCATACATCCATTTCCAGCTGATTCCTAAACGAGAGAGTACCGAAGGTATGATCGCCTGAAGAGGAATCAAACTTATGAAATAAATAAGTGAGACGTATTTTGCACGTTTCTCCGCTGGTGCTTCTTCGCTAATCGGGATTGTCCACATGTTCGACACGGTAGCAAATGTAATGATTGCGAAGAACATCATATAGAGATGGAATGACGGTGTGGCATAGACAATTCCAAGTGATGCGCATCCAAATAATAAAATGAGAATGAGCAGGGAATTTTTTCTTCCTATAATATCAGTAAGTCCGTTGAGCAGGAAAATTAAAAACGTTGGAATGAAATAGAGAGCTTTCCACCAGGAATATTGGGAATCGGTAACGGAATAATCTCGTAGCACGTTTGGAATCGCGGTGGTCTCGATAAAGGAGAGGTATTGATCCATAATCGCGATCATTGCCATAAAAATGATGAGGTAAATGAGATAGTGTTTGGTTTGTTGATTCATAGAGCCGCCGATTTTTTTCTTTCCTGTGATTTCCATATCTCATTCACTTCCCAAAGATGATGCCTTTTTTATTCGATAAGTCAATGGTTGGTGCCTTTGGTCCGAGTTTTTTCCGCGCAAGAGCATCGTATGACACCTTGCCTCCGGCATCTTCAATTATTTTTTTTCCCATTTTATTTTGATGCTGAATACTGATGTTAACCCGCTCCATGGACCCTGGGGCAATCTTTTTTAAGATATTCGTAGCTCCATCCAATCCATAAGGAATTGATTCCATATACATGATTGTACCAGGGATTGCAAAGAACCAGACGCCAAGAGAATCCTCCCCAAACTTCGTGATAGGGATACTTGCTGCTGCTTGTCGCTCTGCGGTCGGACCAACATGCGCCACGACCCATTTTCCGTCAATGAATGCTTCTCCTTCCCCTTCGATCATGAAGTATCCCATCGAGTCGTACCATTTTTTCACGAGATGGTCTGCACCGACAAGTGCGTCGTACCAGGTTTTTATCATGTTCATTGCAAACATCTTGTATCGGGCCTTTATCCCGGCGCACCGACATAGTGCGATAAAAACTGAAATAAGATGAAAACAGGTACCCGTCCCTCTTCGTAAGGATTGCTCAACACCATCCATGGGACAGATCTCGAGGTCCAGATTTTCTTTTGTAAACTCAAAAGCTGCTTTCGCAAACTCATATTCGGATTTCTTGAATGCACCAAGCGTATGGGCAAGTGCGACAACCTCGGGGGCACACGGGTTGCAATGGAGGGTGGGTCTGAGATATTTCTCCTCAGTAACACCACATCTCATCCCTTCTTTAAAAGGCGGCAGTTCATACAATCGTTTTGGTCTGATGAATCGTTCCTCAGAACCATGAATCACCCGGAGTTTTTTCAAATCACCTGGGCTAGTGAGTAAAACTTTACTGAGTGAAAGACCACCACCAATCATCAGCTTCAGATAGGTTTTTTGTGGGATGTATCCCCTGTCTTTCATTTCTCGAAAACTGACCATGCTATTGTCTACCAGAAAGACTAGAAGCATATTATCTTTTCCAAATGGTTTTTTTAAGACGATGTTATTCTCTATTTCTATGCAAGCTCTTGTGACGGGAGGAATAGGATTTATCGGCGGTCATTTAATTGCTGGGCAATGGGTACAATATCTCCCACGCCTATCGTCATACAGGCGATAATCACCCCTGGACCAAAATATTTTAGATACGAAAGATATCGACGATAGGTCTTCTGCCTCTATTTTTCCTCAAAGACGATACTGCCAGGGTTCTTTAACAGGTCGGTTTTTGGTGCCATCTGTTTACGTCTCTTACGTGCTTCTGCGTCATATGCTGTTTCTCCACCTGTTTCCTCAATGATTTTCCTGCCTTTCTCAATTTGTTCTAAAATACCAATGTTGATTCCAGCAACTGAGCTTGGCACGAGTCGTTTCATTAGAATTTGTGATGGAACCCCTAGGCCGAGAGGGATTGATTCTCTTCGGAAAGTAGTTCCTGGGATAGGGAATAACCAGAGTCCCGCAGAGTCTTCCCCTAGTGTCGTCACCGGGATCCAGGCTGCTGCTTGTCGCTGTGGTTCAGCACCGACATCGGCGGTGACCCATTTACCCTCGATGTACGCCTCCCCTTCACCGTGTAACAAGAAAAACCCCATGGCATCGTACCATTGTTTCATGAGTGGTGCATGCTCAAGTGCGGGTGTTATCCAGTTATCAAGCATGGTAAGTGCAAAAAATTTATATCGCGCTGGGATACCGGCTGCGCGACACAATGCGATAAACAAAGAGATCTTATGCAGGCAAGTTCCTGTACCTCGCTGTACTACTTCATCGACATCATCCAAGGGAATGATTTCAAGGATAACCTTTCTTTTTGCGAACTCAAAAGCAGCTTTCGCAAACTCCTGGTCGGATTTTTGGTACGCGCCAAGCTGATGTGCCAACGCGATGATCTCTTTTGCTCGACAGTTACAAAACAATGTTGGTCTCAGGTATTTTTCTTCCGAGTTGCAATTCTTCATTTCAGGTTTGTAATCTGGGATGGTATATGGTGGTGTTGGTCGTACATAGATATTTTTGTTTTTCTGGTTCTTCATCATCTTGAGTGTTCCAAGATTAAACAATAAAACCTTCATAAGGAAAAACGCGCCACCGATGTTCATCTTAATCATGAGGAGCGGAGGAACCATTTCTTTTCGTTTGATTTCCCATGGTGTTAACATGTTAATTCGAGTCCTTTCCAAGGTCAACCGAGAGCATTCGACGGACTTCTTCTGCGCATCCGCGAATCTCCTCGCCAGCTGCTCGTTTAATCTCCGGTTCTAACACTGGACCGGGACGATCACACACTGGACAATGTTCCAGCATTCTTACTTTATCACCAGAGATAATGAACCCGGGGTAGCTAAAGGCTGCGGCATCGAGAAACGCAAATCTGCCCCATTCACCGTATCCAACAGGTTTATACTCGTTATCAAGAACAAGAGGTTTATAATACGAATAGGGTGAGTGAAGGTAGTGTCCCTCTGGACAGTGAACCATCCAGCCGTTTCCCTCAACCATGCCGTAGATGTCAAGGCAGAATTTCTCAGGGATGCCGAGTACTTTTTCGACTTGTTTGCGGAAGTCAGCGACCGGCACACGAGATCCTTCATAAGCCTTCCAACCGCCACCAGTACCAACCCCGCCGCGTTCACCAAAATCAAAGCTTCGTCCTTCTTTCTGCAGCTTTTTCATCACAAATGAAAGAATAAACGGAGCACCAACTAACGCGATATTCTCTTTGGTTTTTTCATGGTACTCCAGCCAGCGGATAATCTCATTGATTATTTTGTTTGATTCTCGTTTCGCAAAATATTTCACAATGGTACTTTTTATTCCTTTTTGGCCGGACATCGTCATCTGAATTAATTCGGTGGTGATGTCCCGATCAATCGCAACCCGCACATCCTGGATTGCATCGAAATAGACGGAGCAGACTTTCCCTGCGTACACGTTTGTTTTTTTTGGATTGGGCATCAGTAAATATCCATGCATATGGTAATCCCAGAGCGGATAAATCATGGATATAACGGATTTTGTGATCGCATACTCTGAGGTATAAAAGGTTCGTTGATCACGGGGAATGAACGTATGTCGTCCACTCGTTCCACTGCTGTACGCAACTGCCATCCCTGCGTCATTGAATGCATTTATCACTTCATCATAGGTCGGGTTCGTTTGTTTAATAACAATCCGCGGCAGACTACCGGTGAAAAGATTGCCTAGCCATAATGCAAAATCTTTCCCGGAAGGATAATCTTTAAAGAAATTATCAGGGATAAGCGGGATTTTTTCTAGGTCTTCGAGTGTTTTTATATCATCTGGTGAGAAGTTGCGTTCTTTACAGAAATTCTGATAGACTTTATTATGGGTGTACTGATGAGTAAACGTGTATTTGATGGATTTCAGCTGCATTTCTTGTGCTTCTTTTAGAGGGATGCGGAAGAGGTCAGGTGGCGTGTACAATGCATCATCGACTGGCGTCCATGCTTCTTTTGATGGGATGTACTTCTTCATATACCCATCGAATTTCTTTACGTATGAGTCGAAATCTTGTTTCTCCATGCTCTCTTCCCTGAACATAACTGCTGTTAGAAGAGTTTATTCATGACTTCTCTTGTAAATCAGCAGGGGCTCATCTCTAGTTTTACTTTTTGTATACATATCCTTCTTTTTCATATAACTGTAATCCAACACAGTTTGAGAATCACTTTGAGTTACTTTTCTTTTTCAGGTATCCTTTTTTTCTGTCCTGCATTGATAAAATCTGCATGTTGTTTAGACCATATTTCATTCGGAGTTCTTTTCAACCATTCAACATACATGTCAATAAACGCAAGTCGTTCCTTCTTATTTAGTTTTTTTTTCTTCTGTAATGCTTTCAAATCAATGTTCATTGTAACCCCTTTAAATATTTCCTTACCAAGGTAGTTTTAGTGTTAAACGCCGCAAGAAAGGAATTTAGTTTAGCTTTATCAAGATGTTCATTTAACAGATCAAAGAGAAATTTCGCATCCTCGAAATCCTCATCTGAACCAAGATACATCTTATATGCAATCTGCATTTCCAGTGGAGAAATTCTCAGGGGATTGTTATTCAATACTAAGAGTCGGGCCTGAGTAATACTGATGTCGTCATCGTCGCCATGGACGCATTTAAACTCAATATTTGGGATGATGGTGCCTTTCTGTGAGAAACGTATCCCGCATCCCTGCGAGAGGTACTCCATATATGCTTCATTAGGATCGGAGATGTTGACACATTCGTACCTTTTAATAATGTCCTTCCAGAGTACATTGAAAGTTGTCTGCGAGGGTTTTTCAACGATGATGTCAACATCTTCAGTGTTTCTGCTTCTACCGAAAACTATCGCGATATATCCTGAGACGATCACATAATTCACATGATGTTTTTCTAAGAGTTTGATAAAATCGATTACAAAATAATCAAGGTTGGAGAGTTCTCTGTTGAAGATGATCTTTTTTCCCGTAACTGTGAGTTCCACGTCGTTCACCAGTTTAATGGACAACCCCTTAAAAAATGATGGTTGTTTTCTCCCTATGTAGACTAATAAGAATGGTACTGATAAACTTTCCGTTTTTAGGTTGATGTATACTTTCACTGGACCTCGAAGAAGGGTTATATGTGTATGTTGTTATGAGATGAAATGAACTATGCCAAAAACTGGAGTCACCAATCTTCCTCTTCATCCAGGGAAAGCACCACGCTGGTTATTCAGACGGATGGTTGCACTATCTAAGGGGATTAGCCAAGTCATTGTGTATGAGTACGGAACTGATGAGTTTCTTCGAAGACTTTCCGATCCGTTCTGGTTTCAGGCTCTTTCTTGTGTTCTTGGCTATGATTGGCATTCATCGGGTACGACTACGGTGACGTGTGGGGCTTTAAAGGAAGCAATCAATGCTGAGGATTTTGGAATTACCTTCTGTGGTGGGAAAGGAAAAGCTTCACAAAATACTCTTGCTGAAATTGAATCATTTGGTGATACATACAATCTTTCGACATCATTGGTTGATCGCTTGCAGTATTGTAGTCGGATGGCAGCAAAGGTCGATAACACCGCGATACAAGATGGTTATACCCTCTATCATCATGTGTTTATTTTATCTGAAAACAAGAAATGGGCGGTGATTCAGCAAGGTATGAATGATGAGACAAGCTATGCAAGGAGATATCATTGGTTATCTGAGGAGGTTGAGAGTTTCGTCTGCGAGCCGCACAACGCAATCGTTGGGGATGATCGACAAGAAAAAGTATTGGATATAACTGCGAAACAAAGCCTTTCTTCTCAGAAAGTTTCAGTTGACCTGGTCAATGATAATCCGATGCATTTGAGACGTGATTGGGCGGATCTTACCAGGCATCAGAATCAAAAGACACTTGATTCGTGGTTGTATCCACAACAAGAGAAACAACACCTGCAGCATCTTGATATGCCGCGGACCATCAACTGGCAGAAAATGAAAGAAATCTATGATGTTCATCCTACGAATTACGAAGAATTATTATCGCTTCGTGGTATCGGACCAAAAACAGTGCGAGCACTTGCATTAATCTGTGATTTGGTTTACGGGGAAAAACCATCATGGTTTGATCCTATTCGCTACAGTTTTGCTCATGGTGGCAAGGATAAATTACCTTATGCTGTAGATTTACCAACTTATACAACTTCTATAACCATATTGGAAGATGCAGTAAAACAATTAAAAGTAGGTAATACAGAAAAACTTCATGCTCTGAAAAGACTGCGAAATGTAAAACCACTAATTCCTGTCAATCCAACCGTTTTTACACCTTTGAATTAATAAAATTTATTTCTTATTATATGAAATGATGAATACTTTTAACGACCCCTTATTTATCTTAATATTCTTCCGTTGTCTTACTCCTATTTTCAGTCAGTTGGAGATGCGTATGCATACGCAAATATCAAGGGAGAGTACGTAATAGTTCTCAGTAATAACTCTCAGAAAAATAGGGAGGTAAAGATTTTTATTAGTGTTATTGTTATAAAACTTGATGAATGATGTTCGTTGTCCTTCTTGTTCCTCTTCGCGGGTCATTAAGAAAGGGAGACGAACAACGTGTTTTGAGAAGGTACAACTGTATCGTTGTAACTCCTGCGGAAAACACTTTGTTAAAAGACCAATGAAGCATGTTTCGTATCCTCCGCTGGTTATCTACACGTCGTTGATCTTCTATCATCTGGGGCATACGCTCGATGAAACAAGGAAACAGGTGAATAAACAGTTCAAGGTGAACACCGGAAAAACAACGATCTATTCTTGGGTGAAACGATACCAGGACCTCTGCCCCATCTCCCGGTTGAGGGACCGCATGCTTGATGAGGGTACTGCTGATGATGTGGTGTTTACGAAACAGTTTGATCATGAGAACCTCGAGTATCTCTTTCTGTATCATAAGTATAAACTGGGTGCTCTTGCTTCCCAACGGTTTCCTGGGTTCGCTGACTATATCATTCGGTTTGAGAACGGATGCCCTGATGCATTTTTTAAGTTCGGTGAACGATGTTCTCAACCATTGTTTCAGGTGAACGTGAAGCCGAGGAGTGGTGTGAATCTTGCGTGTAAAATGGCGAGGTTTGCCGTGTCTGCCCGGAGGAACAACCGGGAACGGCATCGGCTTGTCGAATGGTTTATGCTCGTGAACGATACCGCAACAGTCGCCTGTGAAGTACCCGTATGGTATTGGGAAAAAAGCAGTGATACAGGAGTGACTGGTCATATTGATATGGTGCAGATACGGGGTGATACTCTCTATATCATGGATTATAAACCAGATGCGCCCCATGAGAAAAAAGCGCCACAGCAGTTGTATCATTATGCTGTTGCGTTGTCGTTTCGAACGAAGATACCATTTGAGCGTATCCGATGTGCCTGGTTTGATGAAACAAGGTATTATGAGTTTCGTCCGTTGGATGCAGAGGTCACGTTGATGAGGCGTCAGCGTTTGAACACATCGTAGGCGTCGGATTTTGAACAAGATCTTTTATAGAGGCTGCAAACAGGCAACATCTTTTGAACGGAATTAAAGGCGTTCTTTTCTTTGAGGATTTTAATTGTTTTTTAGGGGGAAAAACGAGGGGTGGTTGATGAAGGTGAGGCGCCGTGGTTTGAACGACGATGAAGGGATGCGAGGCTTTGATTTGTTATTTAGTTGTTGTTGTTGTTGTTTTTTTTTTGGGGGGTATATTCAAGATTGTGTTATTGGTGTGTGTGTTTGGGTGTTTTGGACGGTTGGCTGGATGGGGGGGGGTTGTACGGGGATATGGTTCTTTATTCTTTTTTTTTCTCTGTTTCTCCTCTACAGAACTCTTGTTTTTTTTCTCTTTCTCTCTCTTGTGGTTTTTCAGGTTTGGTTCGAGCTTGTTTGCTTCCTTTCCTTTGGGTGTCTGAGTACATCAAGAAGCGTTGAAAAAAACAGGCGGTTTTTTTCTGTTTTTCTCCTTTCTTGCAGTCATGTCCGAAGCATCGTATCATAAAGCTGAAATCAGCCTACAAATCCTTTTTTACTACCGTTGCTGCAATTTTTATCGTTTCCAAACATTTAAATGAAAAGACAGGATAACAAACCTTGACCTGTTTTAACAGGGGAGGAATAAAAAATGCGAAATGATCTTTTTAGGAAAGGAGTGGTTGTAGGAATAATCCTCTTATTTATCGGAACGAGTATTATTCCAGTTTTAAGCGGAAATTTGAATACGAATTTAGAAACAGAAAACACAGATTTTGATATAGAAAAGAGTCTTTCATTCCTTAATGATCCATCATGGCAATGGACAGTCCGCGGAGGAGGAACAAACAACGATATGGGGCAGGGTGTTGTAGTGGATGCCAGTGGGAACGCCTTCATCACCGGGCGTATCCAAGGTACGGTAACGTTCGGCAGCATTACGCTCACCAGCCAAGGAAGCTATGATGTGTTTGTCGCGAAACTAGATACGAATGGGGCTTGGCAATGGGCAGTCCGCGCAGGAGGAACAGACGACGATGAGGGATGGGATGTTGCGGTTGATGCCAGCGGGAACGTCTTCATCACCGGATGGCTCAAGGGTACGGTGTGGTTCGGCGGCATCATGCTCGTCAGCCAAGGAAACTATGATGTGTTTGTCGCGAAACTGAATACGAATGGGACTTGGCAATGGGCAGTCCGCGCAGGAGGAACAGAACTCGATGAGGGATGGGGTGTTGCGGTTGATGCCAGCGGGAACGCCTATATCACCGGAGGTTTTCATGGTACGGCGACGTTCGGCAGCACTACGCTCATCAGCGAAGGAAGCAGGGATGTGTTTGTCGCGAAACTGAATACGAATGGGGCTTGGCAATGGGCAGTCCGCGCAGGAGGAACAGACATCGATGATGGAACGGGTGTTGCGGTGGATACCGACGGGAATGTCTACATTACTGGACTATTCTATGGTACGGCAACGTTTGGTGGTACCACGCTCATAAGCTACGGGGTTGGAGATGTTTTTGTGTCAAAATTTGGCAGTGGTGGTGTAAATCAACCACCAGTCTTTGGGACACCCACCCCGGTAAACGGTTCAACCAATAATCCTCTCAGTCTTAGCTGGAGTATCCAGATTAACGAGCCAGAAGGCGACCTCTTCTCTTGGACCATCCAGTGTAGTAACGGGCAGGTCAATAGCGGAACTGGTGCAACCAATGGAACGAAATCACTTACACTATCTAGTCTTGCGTATTCAACCGCCTACAAAGTCTGGGTCAATGCAACCGATCCGACCGGCAGCGGTCTCTACACAAGAAAATGGTATACCTTTACCACGCAACAGCAACAAAATGTTCCACCGAACAAACCGAACAAACCATCAGGGACCGCATCAGGGAAGATCAATACCGTTTACACATATACGACAAGAACGACCGATCCCAATGGTGACCAAGTGTATTACATGTGGGATTGGGGTGACGGCACGCAAAGCAATTGGCTCGGTCCCTACAATTCTGGTGTCACTATAAGCACCACTCATACGTGGACCGTCAAAGGTTCGTACAGCATAAAAGTAATAGCAAAGGATACCTCTGCTGCTGAAAGCCCCTGGTCCGATCCCTTGCCTATAAAGATGCCATACTCCCCTAACAATCCGATGCTACAGTTCTTGGAGTTGTTGTTCCACCGATTCCCACACGCGTTCCCAATACTAAGACAGTTGCTAGGGTATTAGAAAATCCTATCTCTTTTTCTTTTTATTTCTATCATTAATCAACGTAAAACATGAGTCTTAAAACCGTGTTGATGCTTTCCCTCCTGTATTTTTATTGGTTCCAAACATTTATATTATCCTACAGACTAATACATCCTCTATTATCTATTCATTAAGGGGAAAACGAAGGTATTATGAAAAGCAAAATCATAGGAATCTCTATTTGTCTGCTGTTGATAATGACAACCATTCCTGCTGTGAACTGCAGAGAACTTCATGAGTCACATCCTCTCATTTCAAACAGCATCCAAGATGATTCAACTGCTCTATGGAAGGAACGAGAAACACAACAGATAGACCCAAAAGTCCAAGAAATCATAGACAAAATCAATGAAACCCTTGTCAGAAACTTTATGGAACACCTCTTAGGAGAGATAGGAAACAGGTACACCGGAACAGAAGGATGCGATAACGCAGCAACCTACATCTCTCAACAGTTTCAAACCATGGGCTTACAATCCACATACCAAAACTGGAGCGCCAAAGGGAACTCGTTGCTCTCAGGCTATTTTCACGGACGAAACGTGATCGGCACCCAGCCAGGGACCAATCCCGATGAGACTATTATCTTCAATGCCCATTACGACACCGCAAAAAAAACAGTTGGTGCCGTGGACGATGGCTCAGGCACCGTCGGTGTTCTCGCCGCAGCCGCTATATTAAGTCAATACACGTTCAAAAGAACACTGGAATTTGTCACATTTTCAGGAGAAGAACAAGGGACTCTTGGAAGCCATGCCTACGCAAGAGACCTCTATGACCACCACCTACCAGTCCTTGTTGAATTCAACGCAGATATGATCGGGAAAGCAACCTCAAACGAAACAGGAAAATCAATGAGACTCCAACTAACAGAAGATGCAGGATGGATCGCCGGCATCATGGAAAACATCACCACAGAGTATGACTTGAATTTTACCATCACCCGATGGCAAACCATAGACAGAGAAGCAAAGGGCGGCTGGAGTGATTATTGCCAATTCACACAGCTCGGATATGAATCCGTGGTCGTCTGGCCAGCCGAATGGGACCCCAACATGCATACCATTCGAGACGGCCTCAGCAACGTAAACATCAGCTACCTGGTGAACATGACCAGGCATATTGCTGCAACCATGGCGATCCTCGCGGATATGGATATCGGATACCCGCAGCTCTCCATTACGCACCCACGATTTGGGAAAATATTTGTAAACGATCAGGAAAAGATGACCTACCGATACAAAACACCGATACTCATCGGCGAGACCACCATCCAAGCAAACGTAATACCAGGAAGCAGCCCTCTCGAAAAAGTAGAGTTTTACTCTGACAACATCCTCCTTCAGACAGACACCGAAGGACCATATGAGTATCTGCTCAACACCACCTCGATTGGAATTCACACCATCAAAGTCATCGCCTCTGACACTATGGGCAGGAACACAACCGATGAGATGAAGATACTCTTTCTCAATAGACTAAAAAATTAACTCTTTTTCTTATCACCAACGATACCCTGGTAGGTTTTACAGGTCGCCTCACATAGGGCAACCAGAACGGGAATCAGAGGTTTTCCCTCAAGCATCTTTTGTAATTCTTCATAGAGGGCTGTTGTCTCATTTTCTATTTTTTCAGAGTCTATCTCAAGAAACGCTTTTTCCATCCAGGTAATAAACCGTTGGTTGTACACCTCTTTCCGTATCATGGCATACTGCTCTTCTTCATCCATCTCACAGTGTCTCCTTCTGACAGGACGAACACTGTTTGCTCTTATATTTTTTTTTTACCGTGTCAATGCTTCTGTTTCCAAAGATATGTTTTTAAAGAAATAATTGTTGTTTAATCATCTATTGACGAGGAAAGGTATGAAGACATGTAAGATATGTGGTCGTATTGTATTTTATGCTCCTTATAGAGTTACTCATATTGATGGTACACCTTTGTGTTCAAATGAATGTTATATTAAATATAATATACGATGTCGCGATGAGCAAAAAAGGAAAAATGAAGAAGCGATAAAGAAAAAGTATGGAGACTTATTTTTAAGTGTATTTAATGAAATAAAGGTCTTTAAACCACTTCTCCCAGATTATGAAAATGAATTGCCTTATCATATTGACCTGGCACGATGGTTAGAACCAAAGTTCCCTATGTTACGTGTGGAACAACAAATAGGTTCAGCACGACCTGATATAGTAATTGAAGATATAGCAATTGAAATCAAAGGACCAACAACTGAAGCGGGTTTGCAGTCTATTGCAGATAAATGTTTACGGTATCATCATCATTTCAAGAAAATGATTGTCGTTCTTTTTGATATACAAACAAAAACATCAAGATTTTTTAATGAATGGGAAGAAGGGATGAAAAAGAATTTCCCTGATGTCGTAGTAATCAAGAAATAACAACTTAAAACCGTGTCAATGCTTCTGTTTTGTCACTATATAATTACATCTTTTCTGATGCTTTAACATTTATTACCCGTTCTTTAGTTCCGAGCAGAAAGAAGGAAAAAACAAAGGAAATCAGTAAAAATCGGGTTAAAACAAGGAAAAATATAAATATAATGAATGACAGATAATAACATGCCTAGTTGGATTAACAAAGGTATTTAATATCTCTTGTTAGTCCATTGGGGGAGCAGTTGGTAGTATTAGGTACTGCCAACAATCTCTCGCTAGGCGTTGTATTTTTTTATTGATTTCGCACAAAAAACATGTGTTTGTTTCAATTACTGATAACCTCCAAAAAGTTTATATCTTTACAAAAGCACCAATGGTATATGGCATATTGGTGTGATAGATGTAAGAATCTGGTTGATAGATTACCAGAAAACATTAGAGATAATAAGTTGATATGTCCATATTGTGGCAAAGTCATCAAAACATATGGTATTCTAAAGATACCACCAATTAGTTGGGAAAATTGGAAGAACTTCTTAAACAAAGAAATAACATTGATAAAATGATGGAAGAAGAAAGAAAAAAAATGTAAATAATCATGTGTTTGTTTATTTTATCATTATTGGACAATCATTGACATGGTTTAGTTTAGGTTTTAAGTTAAATTTCAATTTTTATAATATGGTTCTCCGCAATTAGGACAATGTCCCAGTGTCTCTTGTGTTTTTCTCATCAAACCATGTAAACAAAATTTACAAAATTTATAATTTTCTTGTTCTTTCCCATAATATTTTTCATCCATCTTATTCAACCTCTTTTGACTCTATAAATCTTTCTACAATGACACTACATAAACGTTACCTGTCCAAATGTCAAAACGAAAAAATATATCCTCAGAAAAGCATTTATCGGTCAATCATTGACACGGTTTATAAACATAGGAATTATGGTTTTTTGTGCGAATCAAATAATTAAAAAAGAAAAGAGGGGGATTTAGTATCCGATTAGGTGTCGTAGTATTGGGAATGCATTGGGGAATCGCTCAAGTAATTTTATCCAGAATTGCACGAATGGTATGTTGTATGAGCATGGCATTGTCACCGATAGTTGTCCCCAGTCGCTTTCATTACCATAAATATCTTTGGCTTTTGCTTTGATCGTGTACGTTCCTTTTTTCGTCCAGGTGTGTGATTGTATTGTTGTATCTCCTGAGGATGACGGTCCGATCCATCCACTGTTCGTCCCATCGCCCCATTCAATATAGTACGACACGTCATCACCATCAGGATCTGTTGTCGTGAAATTATAATCAGTGGCAACTTTTATTTTTCCTTCAGCTGGACCAGTGATGGTTGGGTTGTTTGGTGGGGTGTTTGTTTTGGTGGTGAAATCCCAGATCGGACCTACGGTTGATGCGCCAAGGTTATCCCATGCGACGATTTTCCAATAATATTTTGTGGTCAGAGTCAGTGAGCTTGGGGTGTAGGTGGTTGCAGACTGGTTGCTTGCTTTCTTTGTCGGTGGGGAGACTGTGTCGAAATACACATCATAGGTGACGGTATCACCAGGGTTTGGGTCATCACCGACCCAGCTAAGGATCGCGTTAAGCGGCACATTCGTTGCCCCGTGCGTCGGGCTTGGGGTGTTTGGCTCATAGGGTGGCAGATTGCCTGGTGGCTCTGATAATTCGATGAACTGACCGACCCCTGTTTTTTCCGTTTGAATGATAGACCCTGTGCCCGGTTGGATCTCTTGGACACCCGCTGATGAGGTTGCTAAAAGATTCCCATTCCCGAGTCGGAATACACCAGAATTGGAGGTATGAGGGGTGGATTGCACGATAGTTCCAGTTAATTCGAAATCAGAAATTACGTTTGCACTAAAAGCTGCATTGAGGTATGCACCTGGTGCGAGACTATCTGTTTGAATCTGTTCTGGGAAGTTGATCTGGAATAGCACTTGCTGGAGAACACCAGCTGAA
>Ga0315274_10003376_pt1 | contig 23758 bp, 5 predicted proteins | sample YL17G02_20_MG_FD_203700 | JGI IMG/M metagenome (GOLD analysis project Ga0315274, IMG submission 203700) | Sediment microbial communities from Yellowstone Lake, YNP, Wyoming, USA - YL17G02_20 | ecosystem: Environmental > Aquatic > Freshwater > Lake > Sediment | place: USA: Wyoming | collected...
GCGATGGGGGTCAGCCGGGCATACCTGTTCCAGCGGCACACCGGCCCGATAGGAGATGAGGTAGTCAGCCAGCGGCATGAATGGTGTGCGCCGGGGATTACGCCACAGATCCAGAACCCGGAGCTTCAGAACGTGCCTCGCTATGGATCGCCGTTCAGCGCGTGGGGAGACAGCCTCGAGCGAAATGAAGTCGTAGCCGGACACGCGTGGTAGTTTCCAGAGGCAGGGGCGGTGTTCATGGCGCCGGAAGACATCCGGTCGATCCTGCTCGCGCCGGTGTTCGCCACGGGATCATGGTGGGGAGTGATAGGCTTCGACGAGTGCCTACGCGAGCGCGAGTGGCTGGCGCCCGAAGTGGATGCTGCCCGAACGGCAGCCGGGATGCTCGGAGCAGTAATCGGGCGTCAGAAGGCGGAGCGGGCGCTGGAAGGGAGCGAGGACCGCTTTCGCCGCCTGGCAGAGAACGCCGCCGATGTCATCTACCGCTACCGCCTACTGCCTGACCGAGGGTTCGACTATGCCAGCCCGGCCATCTCCACCGTCGTCGGCTACGCCCCCGACGAGCTGTATGCCGATCCGGACTTGCTCGTCCGTCTCGTTCACCCGGAAGACCAACCGCGTCTTCTGCAGGTGCTGGATGGCCGGGTGGCGGCCGCCGGGGCGCTGCAACTGCGCTGGCTGCACCGTGATGGACGGACGGTGTGGATCGAGATGCAGAACGCCCCGGTCGTCGATGAACGGGGTCGGTTGGTGGCGTTGGAGGGGATCGCCCGGGACGTCACCCGCCGGGTAAAGGCCGAAGCAGCGGAGCGCCGCCGCGCCGAACTGCTGGCCGAGTTGTACCAGACGTCTCTGGAGATCAGTGCCGAGGTCGGTGTGGAATCTCTGCTCAAGGCGATTGTCGATCGTGCCGCCCGCCTGGTGGGCACGAGCATGGGCGGGCTGTATTTGGTGACGCCCGACGGCCGTGAGCTCGAACAAGTCGTCGACCTTGGAGGCTCCGGGGAGTTCGTCGGCCTCCGCCTGGCGATCGGGGAAGGCGTCTCCGGACGAGCGGCCGCCAGCGGCGAGCCGTACGTCGTTGAGGATTACCACACCTGGCTGGGGAAGGCGGCGGTCTACCGGCACAGCACCTCCGGGCGTGTTCTGTCCGTGCCGCTCAAGACCCAGGGGAGGATCCTGGGCGTGTTGTCCCTTTCGGACGAGGCGCCGGGGACCTTTGATGAAGATGAGATCCGGGTGGCGACGCTCTTCGCCGAGCAGGCGGCCGTCGCCATCCACAACGCGCGCTTGCTGGACGAGAGCCGCCGGCACGCCGCCGAGATGGAGGCGCTGGTCGAGACGGCCGTGGAGATCAGCGCCCAAACCGACCTCGATCAACTGCTCTCCGCCATCGTGGACCGGGCGACGGGCCTCTTGGGACTGCCCGTGGGTGGGCTGTACCTGTTGGATGAGGCGACGCAGGAACTCGAGATGGTCGTCAGCCGCTACCCGGACCGGGACTACGTCGGGACGCGCATCGCCATCGGCGAGGGTGTCGCCGGCCGGGCGTTTGAGCTCGGCGGGCCGTTCGCCACAGAGAACTACGCCGAATGGGAGGGCAAAGCACCCGTGTACGACGACGTCCGACTGGGGCGCGTCCTGGGCGTGCCGCTGAGCGTCGGCAAGCGGATTATCGGGGCGGTGTACGTCAGCGATTTCCAGCGCGGCCAGTTCACGCCGGCGGAGATCCGCCTGGTAAGCCTGTTCGCCGACCAGGCGGCCGTGGCGATCGAGAACAGCCGGCTGCTGGCGTCCGAACGTCAGCGCTCCGCCGAGCTTGCCCGTTCGCGGGCGCTGATCGAATCACTGTCCCGTGTCGCCGCCGACATGGAGCGATCGACCGAGCGCGGCCAGCTACTGAGCATCCTGGGGGATGAGCTGCGACGCCTGGGGATCGACGCCTGGATGGGGCTCTTGCATCCTGAGAGCGGCGAGATGGAGACCCACATGCTGGCGGGCGACGCCTCCGGACTGCGACAGGCGATCGAGGGGGTCGAAGCGCTGGCCGGATGGCGGGCCGCCGAGGGGCGGATCGGGCCGCTGGTGAGGGAGGCGGGCCTCGGTAGCCGGCCTCGGTTGGTCCCGGCTATAGAACTGGCTCGGCGCCTGATGCCGGATGTGCTGCCCGAGCAGGCCATCGAACGCCTCCTGATCGCCGCCAACGCCGGGCCTCAAACGCAAACCATCCTGCTTCCCGTGGTCCAGCAGAATCGCCCAGTCGGCTTGCTGGTGCTGTGGTCCGATCGGCTGCGGGATGAAGACGTCAGCGCCCTGTCGATCTTCGGCGCGCAGGTCTCGGCGGCGCTGGAGAAGGCCCAACTTCTGGACGAGACGCGCCGACGTGCGGCGTACCTGGAGGCGCTGGCTTCAGTGGCGACCGCCCTGCGCGTGGCGCGCGACAGGGATAGCATGGCGCCCATCATTCTGGGCCAGCTGTTGCACCTACTGGAAGCCCAGGGTTCCTCGCTGACCTTGCGCGACGCGGACACCGACGGGAGCGTCACCGTTCTGGCTACGGGACAGTGGGAGGCGGCGAGCGGTGTGCGCCTCGGCCCTGGGCAGGGGATCGTTGGCCAGGTGCTGCGGACGGGGCTGCCCAAGATCAGCACCGATATCCGTACGGATCCGGCGTTGGCCCGCAGAGAATTGTTCCGGGATATCCCGGCGGTCGCCTGTGTCCCGCTCACCGTGCAACAGGAGACCCTTGGCTGCTTGATGGTCGGCCGCCAGACGCCCTTCCGTGACGAAGACGTCCGGCTGCTGACGGCGATCGCCGAGATGGCCGGCAATGCCCTGCACCGCGCCGAGGTGATGGAGACGCTGGAGAAGCGGGTCCTCGATCGGACCCGCGCGCTGGAGGAAGCCAACGACCGGCTGCGGGAGCTCGACCATCTCAAGTCGGACTTCGTCTCCAATGTGACGCATGAGCTGCGCACCCCGATTACCAACATCCAGCTCTATCTCGACCTGTTCCACCTGGCAACGTCGGCCGAGAAAGGCGCTCACTACCACCGCGTCCTGAAGTCGGAGGCAGTGCGCCTGGGCCGGCTGATCGAGGATCTGCTGATCCTCTCCCGGCTGGAGCGCGACGTGATCGCCATGGAGTTCGAGCCCCATCCGCTCGACGCGCTGCTGGCCGAGGTGATCGTCGCTCAGGAACCCAGTGCGCAGGCGCGGCGGCTGCGGCTGACGTACGAGCCGAATGTTGAACTTCCCGTCGCCCTGGTCAACCGAACGCAGATCGTGCAGGTCTTCTCCAACCTGATGAGCAATGCCGTCGCGTATACGCCGCCGGGTGGCTGGGTCCGCGTGTCGACGGCGCGCAAGCAGGTTGGCGACCGCGCTTTCGTCGGCGCCGTAGTTTCGAACAACGGCCCGCCGATTGACGCCGATGACCTGCCGCACATCTTCGAGCGCTTCTTTCGCGGCCGCACCGGACGCGAGTCCGGCCAGGCCGGTACCGGCCTGGGGCTGGCGATCTCGAGGGAGATCGTCGAACGCCACGCAGGCTGGATTGACGTCGAGAGTCGGGAAGGCGAGACAACGTTCAGCGTGTGGGTGCCCGAGGCGCCTGCCGGCTGACGTAGGGGGTCTGGGGCGCGAGGGCGGGCGTCCCCATGAGCATGGAGGAGACATGGTGAGTGCCGTAGGAGTGCTGCTGGTCGGCGAGAAGGTGGCGATGGCCCGCCTCAAGCGGCTGACCCAACGCGCCCTGCCTGAGTGTCGTCTGACGGTAGTTTCCACGCCGACCGCCTTCCAATCGGAACTGGGAAGGAAGCCTCCGGAGCTGGTCATCCTGCAGGAGCCTGCGGCGTGGACGGGCGAGGACTCGCCCGCCCGGGTAGCTCGCCAGCACTGGCCCGGGTGCGTCATCCTGTGGCTTCTCCCACCGGGACACCAGCCCGGCGTAGAGGCTGCCCTGCGGGCTGGTGTGGACAGCACGCTGATCGACTCGCTGGATCTTCCAGACATGTTTCCCTTCCGGGTGCGCCTTGAGCTTGCTCGGGCCGCCGAGCGAGCGGCGCGGCTGGATTCCGAATCGAGCTACCGTTCGATGTTCGATCACCTGCCGGTGGGCATGTACCGGACGTCGCCGCAAGGTGAGATCCTGGACGCCAATCAGGAGCTGGTTCGGATGCTCGGGTATCCCGACCGTCCGGCGCTGTTGGCGTCCAAGGCCTCGGAGCTGTACGTGCGGCCTCCCGATCGGCGGCGGATCTTGAGCCGGCATCAGGAGGCGGACGTCCTATCCGACATCGAGGTCGAGCTGCGCCGCGCGGATGGGACGACACTCTGGGTTGAAGACCACGCCCGCCCGCTGCGCGATTCAGCCGGCCGGATCGTGGCTTATGAGGGAACCCTGCTGGACATCACCCGGCGCAAACAGGCCGAGACGGCGTTGCGCTCCAGCGAAGAGCGCTTCCGGGCATTGGTGCAGAACGCCACCGATATCATCGCCACCCTCAATCCTCGGGGCAGGATACTGTCCGTTACGCCGTCGGCGGAGCGGGTCCTGGGCTACGCGCCGGGCGCGCTGGTGGGCAGAGACAGCCTGGATCTGATTCACCCCGACGACGCGGCGCGAGCGCAGCAGGCACTGGCCAGGACCGTACAACGCACGAACCTAGGCTTGCCGATCGAGCTGCGCTTGCGGCACGCCGATGGCGCGTGGGTGGTTCTGGAGGCGGTCGGCAACAACCTGCTCGATCAACCCGGGATCGGCGCCATCGTCCTGACGGCAAGGGCGGTCACCGAGCGTAAGCAGGCCGAGGCGGCGCTGCGCGAGAGCGAGCGCCGGCTCAGCACGCTTCTCGGGAACCTGCCGGGGATGGCCTACCGCTGCCGCAACGATCCCGATTGGACCATGGAGTTCGTCAGCCACGGGTGCCTGGCCCTGACGGGCTACCAGGCCGACGACCTGCTGGGCAACCGCACGTTGTCGTATGCCTCGCTGATTCACCCCGACGACCAGGCACAAGTCTGGCGGGAGGTCCAGGCGGCGGTGAAGGAAGGGCGTCCATTCCAGTTGACCTATCGGATCGCCACAGCCCAGGGCGGATTCCGCTGGGTGTGGGAGCAGGGTGGCGTGGCGGTGATGGGGGACGATGGCGTCGAACGGCTGGAAGGTTTCATCGCCGACATCAGCGACCAACGCGCGGCCGAAGAGGACCTGCGCGCCTCGCGCGCCTGGCTGCAGCATGTGGTCGAGACGGTCGACGACCTGCTGGTCGTCTACGACCGCGAAGGACGCTACGTCGACATCATCACGCGTCAGGCGTCCTTGCTCTTGCGTCCGGCGACGGAGATGCTCGGCCGGACGGTCCTGGAGATCCTTCCCCAGGAGACGGCGCGCCGGTTTCTGGCGGGCATCCGCATCATCCTGACGCAGGGGTCGCCATACGAATTCGAGTACCCGCTGGAACTCCCTGACGGTGTGCGCTGGTTCCGGGCACGCGGGCGCCGCATCCGCGGTGGTGACGAGGAACCGGATCTCACGCTGTGGGCGATCTCTGACATTACCGAGAGCCAGGCCGCTGAGCAGGCGCAGCTCCACCAGAGTCGGCAGCTGGAGATCTTGTCGCGCACCAGTCAGCAACTGAATGCCGTGCTGGAGACCCCCGTCGTGCTCCGCACGCTGGTCGCCGCCGGCATGGAACTGGTGGCTGCCGCGGCTGGCGCCGCTGGCCTGTGGTCCGACGACCGGATGCGGTTCACGGAGTACAACCATGACGGCCTGCTGCAGCCGATCGAGGCATCGCTCGCCGTCGGGGAGGGTGTGCCCGGCATCGTGGCCAAGACCTGCAAGGCCTACATCGCTAACGAGCCGGTGAGTGACCGGGCGCTGGCGCAGGCGGGAGAGGGACTCAGCGTCCGCAACCTGATCAACGTTCCCATCCTCAGCCGGGATGGCCTGCTGCTGGGCTGCCTGGAGGTGCACAACAAGCGTGAGGGCCAGGCCTTCGATGAGGCCGATGTGTCCATGCTGGAGGGGCTGGCCTCCAGTGCCGCCGTCGCCCTGGAGAATGCCCAGCTCTTGCAAGAGCGGCTGAGGGCGGAAGCCGAATTGCGCCTGCTCAAGGAGTTCAATGAAGATATCGTCTTGAGCATGGGCGAAGGGATCGTGGTCCAAGACCGGAAGGGGAACTTCACCTTCGTGAATCCCGCGGCCGCCGGCATGCTCGGCTACTCCCCAGAGGAGCTTCGGAACGTGCCCTGGACGAAGGTTGTGCCGCCGGACCAGCATGCCATTGTCCGCGCCGTCGACGCGGAACGCACGGACGGGGTGGCCAGCCGCTACGAGGTGGAGTTCGTGCGCAAGGATGGCAGCCGGCTTCCAGCGCTGGTCAGCGGCAGCCCGCGCTTCAAGGAGGGCCGCTTTGAAGGCATGCTGGCCGTGTTCGCCGACATCTCGGACCGCAAGGCCGCCGAGCGCGCGCTGCAGGAATCCGAAGAGCAGTTCCGGAGCGTGGCGGAACGTTCGCCCAGCATGATCTTCATCAACCAGGGCGGACGGATCGTGTATGTGAATCTGCAGGGTTCGGCCGCAATGGGCTACCGGCCTGAAGAATTGCTGGCGGACGGATTCGGATACCAGCAGCTGGTGGCGCCCGACTCGATGCCGATTGTGCAGGACGCCTGGGTCCGCCATGCGCGCGGCGAGGATGTGGCCCCCTACGAGTACGAGTTGGTCACCCGCGACGGAAGGTTGCTCACGGTGATCAATGCCACCAAGCTGATCACGTTCCGCGGCGCCCCGGCGATCCTGGGCGTGGTGACGGATATCACCGAGCGCAAGCGTGCCGAGGAGGAACTGCGCAGCGAACGCGATTTCTCCAACCTGGTCATCAACAGTCTGCCAGGCGTCTTCTACATGTACGACGAAGACGGTCGGACGGTGCGCTGGAACCGGCGTGCGGAGGAAGCCCTCGGGTTCTCGGGCGACGAGATCGGGGCCATGAGGGCGGGGGATTTCTTCGTCGGCGCCGACCGGACAGCCGTGATCCAGACCTTGGGCCAGGTGCTCGAGACCGGCCAGGCAGAAGGCGAGGCTGCCGCACTGACCAAGGATGGGCGCCGGGTCCCCTTCTACTTCACCGGTGTCCGCGCCACCTTCGGCGACCGGAACTATGTCATCGGTGTGGGGATCGATATCACCGACCGCCTGCGGGCCGAGGAGGCGCTGCGAGCCAGCGAGGCCCGCTTCCGCGCCTTCTTTGAGCATGCCGCCATCGGCATCGCCCTGACGGACGAGGCCGGGCAGGTGCTCGAATCGAATGTGGCGCTGCAGGCGATGTTCGGCCTGGGCGCGTCCGAGCTCGAGCGGCAGAGCCAGTGGGGTTTGATCCACGCAGACGACGCGGGCTTGGTCCAGCATCTGTACGCGGAGCTGTGCCAGGGGCGAAGGGGTCCCTACCAGATCGAGACTCGCTACCGGCACGCCGACGGACGCGACATCCCCACTCGTCTGACGGTGTCGCGTGTTCCTGGCGGGGACACGCAGGCTGTCACCGCCGTTTGGATGGTCGAGGACATCACGGAGCGCCAGCGCGCCGAAGAAGCGCTGCGCCAGAGCGAGCGGCGCTTCCGGCTGCTGGTCGAACGCGCCGCCGATGCCGTCTTCCTGCACGACCTGGAAGGCCGGATCCTCGACGTCAACCACCAGGCCTGCGAGAGCTTGGGCTACAGCCGCGAAGAGCTCCTCCACCTGTCGATCGCCGACATCGAAGTGGGTTTCAGCCCCGAGGCGTCGCGGCAGGTCTGGGAGCACGTCCGGGCTGGTGGCCCGTTGACCATGGAGGGGGTCCACCGGCGAAAGGACGGTCAGACCCTGCCGGTAGAGCTGCGCGTCGGCTCGTTCGATGTGGACGAACGGCCCTTCATCCTGGCCCTGGTGCGCGACATTCGGCAGCGGCGCGAGGCGGAAGAGGCCCTGCGCGAGACGACGGCTATGCTGCAGGCCCTGGTTGAGGCGGCGCCGGTGGGCGTTGCGGTGCTCGGCCTCGACGGACGAGTGCGGCTGTGGAACCCGGCCGCTGAGCGCATCTTCGGGGTCAGCGCGGCGGAGATCGCTGAGCCGGGCCTCCCGGCGTGGCGCAGGATGCAGGTCAACGCCGCGGCGGGCCTGACCTGGATCCAGGAGCAGCTCATACAGGGCGAGACGGTGTCCGGGGTCGAGTTGCGCACCACCCGCGCCTCCGGCGAGCCGGTGGACGTCAGCCTGTCGGCGGCTCCGCTGCGCGATGCCGGCGGCCGGATCCACGCGGTGATGGGCGTTCTGGCGGATGTGACCGACCGCAAGCGCGCCGAGGCGGCGATCGAGCGCCATGCGCGCGAGATGTCGATGCTGTATGAGACCTCGCTCGAGGTCGCCGAAACCAGCGATCCGATGGAGATCCTTCGAAGGGTTGTCGCCCGGGCTGCTCAACTGCTGGGCGCACCCATGGGCGGCGTGTACTTGATGGATGATGCCACTCAGGAGCTGGAGTTAGTTGTGGCGCACAATCTCCCGCCCGAGTACCTGGGCCGAAGGCTGCGCCTAGGGGAAGGGCTCTCGGGCAAGATCGCGGCGAGCGGGGAAGCCATGGTGGTCAACGACTACAGCGGCTGGGGCGGCCGGCATTCCGGCTATGACGAGGCCGGCTTTCGACGCGTGGTGGGAGCGCCGCTGCGCCGCGGCGCCAAGGTCATCGGGGTGATCAACGTGACCGATGATAAGCGGACCGATCCGTTTGAGGAGGACGAGGTCCGCATCCTACAGCTGTTCGCCGACCAGGCGGCGATCGCCCTGGAGAACGCCCGGCTGTTGGAAGAGACCGGCCGCCGGGCGACCCGTCTGGAAGCGGTTACCAGCTTCGCCGCGGCGCTGCGGGCCACGCGCACGCGTAAGGAGGCTATGGTGATCGTTGCCGAGCACCTGCGTGAGCTGGTTCGGGCAGACGGCGTACTGCTTGCCCTGGAGGATCGAGCCACGCGTGAGACGGTGATCGACTTTGCAGACGGGGTATGGAGCGATCTGGGCGGATCGCGCCGGGCCGGCGCGGAAGGAGTGCTGGGTCAGGTGCTGGCCTCCGGAGCGGCGGTGATGGTATCGCATGCCTCGGAGGATCCGCAGACCCACAGCCCGTTCGAGCTCGATCGCCTCCCGGCGCTGGCCCTTGTGCCGCTGGTGGAACAGGAGCACGTGCTGGGGGTACTGGCCGTCGGACGCACGCCGGCGTTCGGCGAAGGGGACAAACGCCTGCTGATGGCGCTGGTGGAGGTGGTCGGCAACGCCCTCCGGCGCGCGGCGGTGCTTGAGACGCTGGAAGAACGCGTGCGCGCGCGGACGCACGAGCTGGCCAGCGCCAACCTGCGCCTCACGGAGTTAGACCGTCTGAAGAGCGACTTCGTCTCAAACGTTTCGCATGAACTGCGCACGCCGATCACCAATGTCCTGCTCTACCTGGACCTGCTGCAGCAACCCGGCCGGGAGGAGCGCCGCGAGACCTACATGCAGGTGCTGCGGCGCGAGTCGAACCGGCTCGGGCATCTGATTGAGGATCTGCTGACGCTGTCCCGGATGGATCAGGCGGCGCTCAAGATCAACCGCGAACTGCGCGCCCTCGATCCGCTGCTGGCCGAGATCGTCACGGCGCACCGGGCGCGGGCGCAGGCCAAGGGGATCGATCTAACGTTGGAGCCCAATACAAATGTGCCGCCGATCTGGATCGGGTACCAGCCGATGACCCAGGTATTCAACAACCTGGTCGGCAACGCCGTCGCCTACACGCCGGCGGGCGGGCACGTCATCCTGACCAGCCTGGTCCGCCGGAGACTGGGAGGCGGCACGGAGGTCGGCGCTCGCGTCCGAAACGACAGCCCACCGATCCCGGCCGAGGACATCCCCCGCCTGTTCCAGCGTTTCTTCCGGGGGAAGACCGGGCGCGAGTCGGGCGAGCCCGGGACCGGCCTCGGCCTGGCGATCTGCAAGGAGATCGTCGACCGGCACGGCGGCCGGATCGATGTCGAGAGCTCGGAAGAGAAAGGAACGAGCTTCACCGTGTGGCTGCCGGTGGGCGAGCCGGAGTAGCCCGGCATTCGTGCGCCGTACCGGGGTACTGCCGGTCCCGGAGGCCGGCCGCATTGCGCCCACTGGGCAGGGGCGGTAAGATTGGCGGAGTAGTCGAAGCCAGTGCCCTGAAGGGGGAAGCGGGCGCACCCATGCCATACAGCGTGAGCCCAGGCTTCGCCGTCTCAAGGTCAGCATGGGGGCTTTCCGCCTGTTTGTGCGTGCCATGAAAGGGACCACGCTGCGCCGCGTCCTGTTTTGGGGCGCGGCGTTGGCATCGCTGACGTCGCTGCTGCTGCCCCCGCCAGTGGCGCTGGCGCGGCCCCGCCTGGCTCCTGTCCCAGCCGTCTCCCTCGGCGTCCCGGCGCAGGTCCCGCTGGGCGAGCCCTTCTCGTTCTCGGTCACCTTTGACAACACCTCCGGGACTCCGACGGACGTTGGCTATGGCCCGATCCTCGATCTGATCTTCCCGGTCAATGGGGCCGACGGCAACGCCGGCGCGGCCACGCCGGACGGGATCAGCTTCGTTAGCGCCTCCTACCTTGGCGTGGCGCTCAACTCGATTGTCCTGCCCTTCCCGGACGCGGATGGCGCAGGCCCGGGGACAACCGGCTGCGTCAACCACCCCTACTACCGCAACACCTCCGGCGTTCGGTTACAGGTCTGCGGCACGGCCGGCGACGCGCTGGTGGTTCTCCAGCTTCCCTTCGGTTCCTTTGCCCCTGATCAACCGCCCTCACCGTCAGTGTTCAAACTAACCTTAGCAACCTGGCCGACCTCAGCACCGGGCTGACGCTTAAGGCTCGCGGCGGGTTCCGTTTCGGCGCCGACTCGCTCGACAACTGGTGCTGTGACGCCGTCATCGTCAACCCGGCCAGCATCGATGGTACCGGCTGGCCGAGCGCGTCGGTGACACCAACGCTGATGACGCTCGCAAAGGCCTACTCCGGCCCTGAGAATGAGACCGCCACCGGGCCCAACTACCCGCGGCGTTATACGTTGACCGTCGGCATCGCCGACGCCCAGTCCGTGACCGGCCTGACGGTCGCCGACGTGCTGCCCTCCAACCTGCAGTTCACCAGTGTCATCAGCGCCAATCCGGCGGCGGCCTGCACACCTCCGCCGCCGGGCGTCCCCGGCGGGACGCTATCGTGTGACTTCGCAGGCTCCGTCAGCGGGAGCGCCAGCGTTGTGTTTGAGTACTTCATCCCTCAGTTCAACGCCGTGGGCGGCGACGTCCTTCCGCCGGCGACCGGCGACGATCGGACCTCCGAGGACAACGTCAGCGCCTCGGCTTCCTGGACGCCGACCGACAGCCGTGACCCGGTAACGCCGTTGTCGATCAATGCGCCCGGGCCCGAGCACACGCTCAACGACCGCTCGATCGCCATTCAGAAGTCGGCTCCCCCTGGCAGCGGCACGCCGGGCATGGTGATCACGTATACGCTGGCGTTTCAGATCTCCGACTACTTCACCCTTGGGGATCTGGTCGTTACGGATACCATCTCCGACGGGCAGCGTCTGCTCCTGGGCCTGGGATTCGAGCCCAGCCTGAGCGTCACGGACCGCGTGGAGACGCGCGGCGGGCCGTTCACCTACACGGCGCCCGCCTATCCGCCGAACCCTCCCAATCCACCCGCCCCCGGCGATGATCTGCTGATTGACGTCTCCCGGATCGGCAACTCCGGCCCCGGTGTGCCGCCGGACGGAACCGATGGCAGCACGGTGCTGACCTTCCGCGTCTCGGAGGCCATGACGCATCTCGGCGCCGGGGACGGCGTACTGCAGGGCGGCCGGGCGATCGTCCCCAATGCGGGCCCGGCCACGGGCACCATCACCTACTACGCGCGCATCCAGGACGTCTTCTCGGACACGTACCCCTCGACGGATCCGAGCGTCGACCAGGGCGACCAGCTCTCGAACAGCGTCAGCATCTTCGGAACCGTGCGGGACAATGCCAACATCACCCAGGTCGTCGGCGACGAGGTGGACGGCAGTGCGGCGGGGGTGACCATCGCCCGCGCGACGGTGGCCAAGACGCTGTACGCCATCAACGGCGTGGTCGGCGCCCCTGCGCAGGTGGCGCCGGGCGACACCGTCACCTACCGCATCACCTACAACATGCCCGCCAGCGACGTGGAGGACCTGTACTTCATCGACTACTTCCCGCTGCCGGTGTTCGATGTGTCCGACCCGAATGCCGAAGCCCCCGGCGTGCCGACCTGGACGTATGTCGCCGCCGCCCCCCTCGGTACCATTCCGGCTCCCGGAGAGGTCACGCGCGGCCTCACCGACACCTTCAGCGGGCCGACGGGGATCTCGGGCATCAGCCCGACGCTGACGCCGACGGCGCCCAACAACAGCCTGCGCATCCACTACGGATCGTTCGACGATTCGTCGAACCGGGCGTCCAGTATCGACCTGCTGTTCACCCTGACGGTGACGGCCGACCCGTTTGCCGACGGGCTCTTCCTCACCAACCAGGTACGCCAGCACTAGGGTTCGACCAACGCCGGTCCGGGCGATGCCGACGTCATCATCCAGATCCAGGTCCAGGAGCCGGTGCTGTTCTTCACCAAGGGCATTGGCGCCACCAGCAGCCCGACGGGGGCCTTCACGCCGCCGCAGGTTGGGCCGTCCGGCGTGACCTTCAATCCGCCTGGCTCGAATCATTCGTGGAGCGGCCTGGTCAACTCGAGCGGGCTGGCGGCCCAGCCGATCGACTCGAACCTCGCCGGCGTGGACGCCGGCGACCTGTCGACCTTCGCCCTGGTGATCGAGAACCAGGGGTCGAGCCCGCACGGCGCCTTCGACATCCGCCTGCGCGATCTCCTGGCGCCGGGCTACGTCATCCCGAGCACGGGCGCCGGGCTCAACCTGCAGATCCGCCGCGGCAATGGAACCGCCATCGGATATCAGGCCCTGAATGCATCGGGGGTTGCCGTCGGCGCGCCCAACACGCAGCCCGAGTACCTGTTCTACGACGTCGGGTTGAACCAGGGCGGGCTGGAGCTGCTCGACCCGTCCGACGACGAGGGCGTGTGTCAGGGGCACGATCTGGGCGACGGGGCCAACATCGTCATCCTGACCTACGACCTGCAGCTGGCGCCGGGCGTCGAACCGGGTGACGTCATCACCAACACCGCCAGCGTTACACAGTACGCCAGCCGCAACGGCGGGCCGAACTTTCTCGACTCGGGCGGGCCGCTGACCGACACCGCCCAGGTGACGGTCGCCAACGCCACCTCCAGCAAGATCTTCATGCTGACCTCGGAGGCGCACACGTCGGACGCCGCCGTGCCGCCGCGCGTCGCCATCGGCGAGATCGTGCGCTACCGGCTGGTGGTGCGCCTGCCCGAGGGCACGGCCACCAACTTCCAGATGCAGGACCTGCTGCCGGCCGGGATGGGCTTCCTGGATGACGGCACAGCCAGCCTGGCGTATGTCACCAACGGGACCGGCATGACGTCGGCGGCCTTCGGCTCCGTGCCGGCCATTGCCGGCGCGTGTACCGTCAACGGCAACGCCGCCAACGGCACCACCCCCGCCGCCCCGCTGCCGTGTTCGTTCGGCGACTTCAACATCGGGAGCGACAACAGCACGGCGGCCGACCCGGATGCCTACGGGGACGGCATCGATCCGTTCTTCAAGCCGGGGGCGCTGACCAACGCCGATTCGGATGACGATGCCGAGTTTGTCGTGGTGGAGTTCAACGCCCTGGTGCGCAACGTCGCCAGCAACGGCACCGGCACCGTGCTGAGCAACGGACTGCGCACGACGATCGATGGCAGCCCCTCCGGTCCGGATGCCACGCCGGTCAGCGTACGCACGGCCCAACCGAGCATCCCCGTCGGGGCCTCGACTAAGACCGTCAGCCCGACCAGCGCCGACGCCGGCGACACGGTGACGTACACCGTCACCTTCACCGCCGCCAACGGCGCCGACAACGCCGACGCTTTCGAGGCACGCCTGGTCGACGATCTGACGGCGCTGCCGCTGACCAACATCGCCTTCGGCGCACCTTCCTTCGTCAACCCCCTCGTCTGCCAGTCGCCGACGGTCATCAACAACTCGACGGCGACGATTCTCGATCTGACGTTCGACCGGGTGCGCCGCAACTGCCAGGTCTCGCTCACCTACACTGCCGAGCTGACAGCCGCCGTTTCGCCCGGCACATCGATCATCAACACGATTGTCCTGACCTATACCAGCCTGCCGGGGACGAACGGCACGACACCCAACCCGACCGGATCGACGACACCCGGGGTGCCCGGCGCCGTCGACGGCGAGCGCATCGGGACGGGCGTGGCGCCCAATACCTATCGCGGCACCGACACGGCCACCGTGACGGTCTTCTCCACGCCGGTCAAGTCGATCATTGACTCGTCGGAGGCGCACACCGGGCTGGTTTCAGGGGCGGAGCGATTGGCGATCGGTGAGATCGTGCGCTACCGCCTGGTCTACCGCATCGCCGAGGGCGTGGCGGCCAACTTCCGGCTGGAGGACGACCTGCCGGCCGGGCTACTGTTCTTGGATGACAACACAGCCATGGCGGCGCTGGCCTCGAACGGCGCCGGGCTGTCGTCGTCCACCCTGGCCGGAGCCGGTCTGATCGTCGCCGGCAATGAGACGACCATCGCCGGGATTCGCCCGACCTTCGTCCTGCCGGACAACGCCGTCTCGTCCGACGCCATCAATCCGAATCTCGACACCTACGTTGCCGGCGCGGGGACGAACGTCTTCTTCTGGTTCGGCGACGTGACCAACGCCGACCGCGATGTCGATCAGGAATTCATCGTCGTCGAGTTCAATGCCCTGGTCGAGAATATCGCCGGCAACCAGGCCTACAACAACGTCACCGGGGCCCTCGCGCCGGTCACGCTGGGCAATCGCTACCGCACGCGCATCGGCGCCGGGGCCGGGACGCTCGGCATCTTCTCGAACGTGCTGAATGCCAACGTGGTCGAGCCGCTGATCGTCAATCCGGTCAAGGCGGTGACGACCGCGCCCGGCGATGCCGGCGACACGATCGTGTACACGCTCACGGCGACGAACAGCAGTGCCGCGCCGAATGGTGCTGTGGCCTTTGAGGTGCGGCTGGCCGACACGCTGAACGCCAACCTGATGCTGCAGAGCGTGTCTGTCAGCGCCCCAGGGTCGACCATCACCGACAACTCGAACATTCCCGGCAACCAGGTGGACGTCCTGCTTGACCGTCTCAATCCCGGGGCGTCGGCCGTCGTGACGGTGACGGCGCGGGTGATCAACACGGCCGCATCGGGGCTCCAGATCCCCAATTCGTTCACCGTCACCTACACCAGCCTGCCGGGGAGCGGGACGCCCGGTGGCCCGGGCAACACCACCGGCTCGATCACGCCGGGCGCCTCGGGCGCCGGCAACGGGGAGCGCAACGGCACAAGCGGTGGCGTCAACGACTACACCGCCACCGGTGCGGTGAACGTCAACCTGGGTGCGCCGGCCGTCGCCAAGCAGGCGCCTGTGCCCGCGCAGCAGACGATCGGCGGTGAGGCGGACTACGACCTGCTGGTGACGCTGCCAGAGGGTGCCCTCACCAACCTGCGCGTGCGCGATGCATTGCCGGCCGGGCTGGCATATGTCAGCCACAGCGTCATCACGACAGCGGCCGGGAGCGGGGGATTGCTGCTCGCCGATTACAGCGGCACGCTGACGACCACGCCGGCCTGCCCGGCCTGCGTCGTCGGCGCCTCCGGGGTCACGCTCGAGTTCCAGTTCGGGAACGTGCAGACGAATGGCTCGGGCCCGGCCAATGGCACCTCGGCCAATCAGTTCCTGGTGCGCGTGCGCGCCCGGGTGCTCAACGTGGCCGGCAACCAGAACGGTACGCTGCTCACCAACACCGCCAGCCTGGCCTACGTCAACCCGCAGACGGGCGATACAACCGTCGCCGGCGGATCACGCACGCTGACAGTCACCGAGCCGGAGCTATCGGTGGTGAAGGTCGCCGACGATGTGACCCCCGGCTTCGGGCAGGTGGTCACCTTCCGCATCAACGTCTCGCACCTGCCGTCAAGCACCGCCGGTGCCTACGAACTGTCGCTGGCCGACGTCATCCCGGCCGGGCTGACGTACGTGCCAGGATCGCTGGTCAACGAATCGGGCGTCGCCGCGACACTGAATGACGGCGCCGCGCCCACGCTCAGCGCTACCTGGCCGATACTGGCGCTCGGCCAGAGCAGTGTCGTGCGCTACCAGGCGACCGTCGGCACGCCGCCCGGCCTCAGCGTGGGTGACGTGCTGACCAATGCCGTCGCGCTCACCTGGACCTCGCTGCCTGGTCCGAGTGGTGACGAGCGGACCGGCGCCGGTGGGATCGATGATTACCGGGTGGCGACGAATGCGCCGGTCACGGTCACCGGGCCGGACCTCCGCGTGCTGAAGAGCGATGGACGCGTGAGCGCCTCACCCGGCGACACGCTGACCTACACGGTCACGGTCTACAACGACGGCAACGGCCTCGCCCCCAACGTCCTGTTGACCGACACCATCCCGGTCAACACGACCTATCAATCAGCCAGCGACAGCGGCGCGTTTGGAGCGGGCGTGGTGACCTGGCCGACGTTCAACCTGGCGCCGTCGACCAGCACCTTCCGCACGGTCACGGTCCGGGTGGACAACCCGCTGCCGGCGGGCGTGGAGTCCATCACGAACACGGCCGAGGCGCACGATGACGGCAGCGGCGGGCCCGATCCGACGGACAACAACACCGCCACTGACGTGGACACCATTGACGCCGTGCCGGACCTGGCGATCAGCAAGGACGACGGGGTGGACATCGTCTCGCCCGGTTCGCTCCTGGTGCACGCCATCCGATACGACAACGTCGGCGACCAGGATGCGACCGGAGTGGTGGTTAGGGAGACCGTCCCGGCCGCTACAACCTTTGTGGCTCCCTCGAGCCTGCCGACAGTCTGGTCGTGCCCCGACGGCTCGATCGGCGGCACGGTCTGTACGGTGACGATTGGCAACCTGGCGGCCGGCGCCGGCGGCGCGCTCACCTTTGGCGTGCGAATCGCTGACCCTGTGCCGCCAGGCACGACGCAGATTGTGGATACGATCACCATCGCTGATGATGGGTCCAACGGCCCGGACCCGACGCCTGGCAACAACACCGACACCGACATCGACAACCTGGTGACGCTGCCCAACGCTGATCTCACCAAGACGCTAGCCGACACCAACCAGGCGCACACGCTAACGCCCGCGGCCGCCATCGGCGAGATCCTGACTTATCAGCTGGAGCTGACCATCCCGCAGGGCACGATGACCTCGGCCACGCTCACCGACGTGCTCGACATGGGGCTGGCCTACGTTGGTTGCACTGCCCCAACCCTGGTCAGCGGCACCCTGACGACCACCCTGCCGGGTGGACTGGGCGACATCTGTGCTCCCCCGCCCGGCTCGCCGGTCGTTGGGCCCGAACCGGTTGGCTCGACCACCGATGTGGACCAGGGGCGGCGCGTGACCTTCGACCTCGGGTCGCTCACTAATCCCAACCCGGCCAATGCTGTGCTCCGCTTAAGATACACCGCCGTCGTGATCGACAATCCAGGCAATGTGCGCGGGGTCAACCTGAACAACCAGGTCACCTGGACCTGGGTCGGCGGCCGGTTGATCGAGAGCGCCTCGGAGGTTGTCGTCGTCGAACCGACGTTGACGCTGGCAAAGGACGCCGCTCCCCGCTCGGTTCCGCCGGGTGGGGTAGTGACCTTCATCTTGACGGGCAACCATCCGGCGCCTCCGAGCGACAGCCCGGCGTTCGACCTCGAGCTGACGGACACCGTTCCGCTGGGGATGACCTACGTTCCGGGATCGCTCACGGCTAGCGCAGGCGGCACGATCGACGACTCCGCCGCGCCGCTGCTGCGGGTCACCTGGCCGGTGCTCGGCCCGAACGATACGGTGACCGCCACCTTCCAGGCGACGATCGGCAATCTGCCTGCCGGAACGCGGATCCGGAACGATGCCTATCTGAGCTGGTCGACGCTGCCGGGCGATGTCACCGCGCCGCAGTCGAGCTACAACACCCTCTCGACTGAGCGCGTCTACGATCCGCCGATCAACGCCAACGTCGAGGTGGCGATCCCGTCCTTGCCGGCGACCGGCTTTGCGCCCGGGCGGGTGAGTGAACTGCCACCGGCGCCTGCCGGCCGGCCGTACGCCGACCTCGACGGCTTGGTGCTGGATATCCCTTCGCTCAACGTGCGCCTGCCGATCGTCGGAGTGCCCTCCGGGGACCAGGGCTGGGATCTCACCTGGCTTGCAGCCCAGGCAGGCTACCTGGAGGGCACGGCCTATCCGACGCACTCGGGCAATTCGGCGCTTACGGCGCACGTCACCTTGCCCAACGGCAAGCCGGGTCCGTTTGCCAGGCTCGGCGACCTGCGCTGGGGCGACCGCGTGGTGGTGCACGCGTACGGGCAGCAGTACGTCTACGAAGTCCGGTCGGTCACGCGTGTCAATGGTGGCGACTTGCGGCCATTGGGCCACAAGGATCAGGCCTGGCTGACGTTGATCACCTGCCGGACGTACGACGAGGCTTCGGGGCGGTATCTCCACCGGCTGGTCGTCCAGGCGGTTCTGGTGGACGTGGCCGACGGGTAACGCTATCCGTTCCCGCAGCCCGAACGGCCGGTTGCCCCGGCCACCCTCTCTGGTGGCGGCACTGCAGGGCAGTGCCGGGGACAAGTTCAAGTGGACGACGGCCGCCCCGGTGAGGGGCGGCCTTGTCATGCATGGCAACATCGCCCACAATCCAGCCGTCGGGACGGCAGCGGGGACCCCGGCCCGTTTCGTGCATGACCGCAAGAGCCATACGGTTGGGACGGGAGGCGACCCCGGGTTGCATGGCAGTCCGCTGGCGGACGGCCGTGGGGCAGATGGCCTCTCCCACGGGCTGCGCACAAGCCATTGTCGTCCCGTGGTGTGGCCAAGATCGCGCCGCTCAAGCGGCTCACCGGCGGTGCGGGAACGCCCAAGGACGTCCGCCTTGGCCGCATCGTTGGATAGCGCATTCAGCCTGCTTCCCTGGGGGGTGACGCGCGGGACAAATGGGCCCGGGCGGGCTGAGCCGCCAGGATCGCGAAAGGGAGGATGATGGCAGCCTCTCCGCCGTTGAAGACCGGGAAAGCGCCCAAGGTGCACCGGGGCATGCGATTGCGCACGCGCCTGCTGTTGGTCGCCTGGACCGTGGTTCTCTCTGCCCTGCTGGCAGGCGGGGCGGTCGCTGGCTACCTCCTGCTGCGGACTGAGCAAGCGGCCTGGAAAGTCCGTCTGGGGGATGTGGCCCGCGGGTCGGCAGTGCTGGTGGGCAGCCTGGTCGGGCATTGGCAGGATGACCTGCGCGGGGTTGACCTGCTGGGGGGGGAGGGGCTGGAGGTGGACCCGCGGCTGGCCAGCCTGGTGCTAGACCAGCACGACGAGTTCCTGGAGATCGCGTATTTCGAAGCGGATGGTGCGCTGATCGCCAGCGCATCCCGCGATCCGTCGGTACTGGCCGCCGAGCCTGCCGTGCAGGAGGCGCCGTGGTTCGTGGATGCGCGCCAGGGGCGCTCGCATGTTGGGGGTGTTGAGAGCGCCGGCGATGCCGAGCCATACCTGGTGCTTGCCGAACCAGGCGCGGGCGGGCGTGTGGTCGGTGCGCGCCTGCGCGCGGATGTGCTGTGGCAGATGGTGGGCGAGTTCCACAGCGCCGGCGGCACAGCGTTCGTTGTGGACCGGTCCAGCCGCGTGATCGCGCATACTGACCGGAGCTACCCCCTTGGCGGCGCCAGTGTGGGTGAGATCCCGGTGCTGGCATCCTTGTCACAGGTGACGCAAGAAACTTACGTGCGGGAATGCCAGGACCTGAGCGGCGCGCCGTCGGTGTGCAGCGCCGCGCCGGTCCCAGGCATGGAGTGGGTGGTCCTGGCTACGGTTCCAGCAGCGGAAGCCTCTCGCGCAGCGGGCACTGCTCTGGCAATCCTGAGCGCCGCGTTGGCCTTGCTCGGCATAGCTGTGGCGCTTCTCAGCTGGTGGTGCATAGCTGTGCTGATCCTGCGCCCGATCAGGGAACTCCAGCGAGGCGCGGAGGCTTTCGGACGGGGCCAGCTCGATCACACCGTGGCCGCATTCCGTCAGGATGATATCGGCCGCGTGGCGGTGTCGATGAATGCCATGGCCTCCCGCCAGCGGCGGCATCAATCCGATGTCGAGCGCCATTCCGTCCAACTGGAAACTCTCTATCGGGTGAGCCTGAGCCTGACCAAGCGCCTGGACCTTGAGAGTGTCCTGGAGATCGTGCTTGGCGCAGCCTTCGACCTGTTTCCGGATCTACTGGACGCCCATGTCTTCCTGTATGCCGACGAGCAACTGTCGCTAGCTGCCTCACGCCACTCGCGTGCGGCAGCCGAGATGGCTGCGCCGGTTCCCCGTCCGGAAGGCTCGACCTACCGGGTTGCGCAGACGGGCGAGATGATCCTGCTGCCGGATGTGCGCTCCGACCCGCATTACCCGGGGGATGTGCACAACTGGCCCGGAGCGCTGGCCTGTGTGCCCTTGAAGCTGGGACTGCGAGTGGTGGGCGTTCTGAACGCGTCCTATGAGGAGCCCCATGCCTTCGGGCAGGAAGAGACCAAGCTGCTCCAGCTCCTGGCGGACCAGGTGGCCATCGCCATCGAGAATGCCCGCCTGTACGGGCAGGCACAGCAGGAGCTGCTGGAGCGTCGCCGCGCGGAGCAGGCGCTGCAGAAGGCGAACGAGGGCCTCGAGCGCAAGGTCGCCGGCCGGACACAGGAGCTGTTGGGTGCCAACCAGCGCCTGGAAACGCTCAAGGAGATCGACCGGGCTATCCTGGGGGCGCAATCCATGGTCGAGATCGCCACGGCAGGACTCTCCCGGCTGCGCACGCTGGTCCGCTGTGAGCACGCCGATCTGGTGTTGTTCGATTTCGACCGGGGTGAAGGACGGGTGTTGGCGTTGGATGGTCAAAGCAACTTCGGGTTCGAAGTCGGGATGACCTTGGCGCTTGAGGACTATGGCTCACTCGACGACCAGCGCAAGGGCGAAGTCCGCCGGGTGGATGACCTGAAGGCGCTTCCAAGCCTGACGCCGATTCGCCAGCGGTTGCTCGACAGCGGCATCCAGAGCTTCCTGACCGTTCCGCTTCTTGCGGATGGGGAGTTGATCGGCGAGCTGAATCTGGACTCCTCCCGTCGGTCGGCCTTCGATCTTGAAGCGGAGCTGCTGGCGCGCGAGGTCGCCAATCAGCTGGCCGTAGCGCTGCGCCAGGCTGGTCTGCGCGCGGCGTTGGAGACCGAAAAGCAGCGGCTGGGTCGCCTGGTGGAGAACCTGCCGCAAGCGGTCGCGTTGCTGGATGGCGACAAGCGGGTCATCCTGGCCAACGCCCTGGCGCGGGAGATCCTGCCCGAACTGGGCCGATGGCCGACCACGGCCACGCTGCAGCAGGTCGGCGGGCGGCCGATCGAGCGTCTGCTGGTATCCGCCGGTCAGCCGGGTTGGCATGAGCTCCAGCTGGATATCGGGCGGCGAAGGGTGTTTGAGGCAGCCGCGCTTCGGTTGGAGGAGGGATCGGAGTTGGCGGGCTGGATCGTGCAGATCCGGGACGTCACCAGCGAGCGGTCGTTGCAGATGCAGCAGCGATCGCAGGAGCGTCTGGCGGCGGTGGGCCAGCTGGCCGCCGGCATCGCCCACGACTTCAACAACATCATGTCGGTCATTATCCTGTACGCGGAGATGCTGCTGCAGTCTCCGCAGCGAACAGAGAAGGATGCGGATCGGTTGCGAACCATCACCCAACAGGGACAGCATGCCGCACAGCTGATCCAGCAGATCCTCGACTTCAGCCGGCAATCGGTCATGGACCAGCATCCCTTCGATCTGGTCCCCTTCCTGCGCGAGATGGAAGGTCTCCTGATGCGAACGCTGCCCGAGTCCATCCGGGTACGGATGGGGGCCGAAACGCAGAGCAACATGATCGTGGGGGATCCGGCACGCATCCGACAAGTGATCATCAACCTGGCGCTCAACGCGCGCGAGGCCATGCCGGACGGGGGCGAGCTCAGGTTCAGCCTCTCGCCCCTGGTGTTGCGCGAGGGCGAACTGGCGCCATGTGTGGGAATGAACCCAGGCGAGTGGACCCGATTGACGGTGACCGACACCGGATCGGGGATCAAGCCGGAGGTCCTGCCGCACATCTTCGAGCCGTTCTTCACCACCAAGTCTCCGGCCACGGCCAGCGGCCTCGGACTGGCGCAAGTCTACGGGATCATTCAACAGCACCTGGGCCATATTGATGTGGCCAGTTCCAAGGACGGCGGGACCACCTTCAACATCTACCTGCCGTCACAGGTGGCGCCATTGGCGCCGGCGCCCGGACCCGAGCGGACGGAGCTGAACCGCGGACGGGGTGAGACGATCCTGGTCGTGGAGGACAACGAGGCCACGCGTGCGAGCGTGTGCGAGATCCTGGCGAGTCTGGGCTATCGTGTGCTCCAGGCCTCCGAAGGCAAGGAGGCCATGCAGGTGTTTGCCCGCGAGGCGGGGAAGATCGATCTGATCCTGAGCGACCTGGTGATGCCCGGTATGGGTGGCAGCGAACTGGTGCGGCAGCTCAAGATCACGGCGCCGGAGCAGCGCGTCCTGCTGATGACCGGCTACCCTCTGGGAAGCACGCGCGAGTTGCTGGAGTCCGGCACGGTACACTGGTTGCAGAAACCACTCAGCGGCGCCAAGTTGGCCCGGGCGGTGCGGGAAGCGCTCAGCGGCGAGGCCGACATGGACCCGCCGCGGTGACGGTGCGTTGACTCGAGCTTCCAGGTCGGTCGCGTCGCCGGCGAGCGCCGCCGTCGCCTCCGCGCTGCTCGACTGGTACGCGCGCCACGCGCGCCGACTCCCGTGGCGAAATCACCCCGATGCATACGCTGTCTGGGTCTCGGAGATCATGCTCCAGCAGACGCGTGTCGAAACGGTCATCCCCTACTTCGAGCGTTGGATGCAGCGCTTCCCGAGGGTGCAGGACCTGGCAGCTGCATCGTCGGAAGATGTGCTGCGCGCCTGGGAGGGGCTCGGCTACTACCGGAGAGGGCTGAATCTGCACCGCGCGGCGCAAACGCTGGTGGAAGAGAACGACGGTCGCCTGCCGACCACGGCGACCGAACTGATGAGTCTGCCCGGGGTCGGGCGCTACACCGGGGCGGCGATCGCCGCCCTGGCTTTCGGGCAGGACGAGATCGCCCTGGACAGCAACCTGCGCCGCGTCCTGGCGCGTTGGACCGACCTGACACTCGACCCCCGCGCGCCTGAGGCAGAGCGGAAGTTGATGAAGGCGGCCAGATCCCTGATGCCCAAGGGGCGGGCAGCTGAGTTCAATCAGGCGCTGATGGATCTGGGGGCTTCGGTCTGTGGCCCCCGCGCTCCGGCGTGTGCTGTCTGCCCGATGGCGTTCGGGTGTCTGGCCTACCGCCGGGGAACGCAAGATCAGCGGCCGGTGCGGCGCGAGCGGCATCGCATACCCCATCGCCTGGTGGCGGCCGCTGTCCTGCGGCGGCATGGGCGGGCCTTGATCGGCCGGCGTCCCGAAGGCAAGCTGCTGGGCGGGTTGTGGGAGTTTCCCGGTGGCAAACGGGAAGC
>Ga0315274_10003377_pt1 | contig 23751 bp, 18 predicted proteins | sample YL17G02_20_MG_FD_203700 | JGI IMG/M metagenome (GOLD analysis project Ga0315274, IMG submission 203700) | Sediment microbial communities from Yellowstone Lake, YNP, Wyoming, USA - YL17G02_20 | ecosystem: Environmental > Aquatic > Freshwater > Lake > Sediment | place: USA: Wyoming | collected...
CCTGGACCCGAGCGAGAGGATCAGCGCCGCGAAGGCGCTGGAGCACCCTTGGTTCGACGAGTTCCCGAGGGCGACTGAGGCAATGTTAATGCCGACGTTTCCGGAGAGTGAGAGGAGGTGAAACAACATTTTAACTGTAAAAGAAAAAAACTTGATAAAAAACATTTAACCCTCTCGTTTTATTCTTTCACACACCACAAAATGCAAGTCTCTCTCTCTTTCTCTCTCTCTCCCCTTCTCTCTCTGTTCGGTGTCGTTCGGGAACACGCGAAATACGTAGAAGAAACAAAAAAACAAGGCCGAAGAAAGACGGCGAAAAAATCAAAAACAACACAACTTTTTTTCAACTCCCACCGAACTCTCTCACTCCGTTGCTCTCTCTTTCTCTCTCTGTCTCTCTGTCTCTCTCTGTCTCTCTGCCTCTCTCTCTTTCTCTCTCTCTCTCTCTTTCACTCCGTTTCTCTCTCACGCCGTTTCTCTCTCTCTCTCTCTCTTTCTCTCTCTCCTCTCTCTCTCTCTTTCTCTCTCTCCTCTCTCTCTCTCTCCTCTCTCTCTCTCTTCCTCTTTCCTTATCCGCTCGACCATTCCCTGTTCCCGTCGTTGCCGTCGTCGTCATCATAATTCCTCCGGTTGTTCCCGTTTCCCCTCTTGTCGTCATTGTTGTTGTTGTTGGTGGTGGTGTTCCTCCGGTCGTTGCCGCCGTTGCCGTAGCCGCGGCCCCCTCCGGCGGCCTCCTGCGCGGCCAGGGCCTCGAGGTGCCTCCGGAAGTACAAGGCCTGCTCATCCGCGCCCGCGTACACCCTCTCGGGGTCGACGAGCATGTCCCCGTCGTTCTCCTCGATCTCCGCCGTCGAGAGCGACAGCCGCCTCCCCCCTTGGTCCATCCCGACGACGAGCGCGCGGACGCGCGCGCCGAGCGGCAGCACCTCGAGCGGCGACTCGGGCAGCCGCGCCCCCCGCGAGATGTTGGTCGCGTGCAGCAGCGCCGACTCGCGCGTGTCGTCGATGCCGACGAAGAGGCCGTACGACGCGGCCTTGCGCACGGTGCCCCAGACGAGCGCCCCGACCCTGAGCTGCTGCCGCGCCGACAGCTCGGTCGCGGCGCGCACCGACAAAACGATCCTCTCCGACTCCGCGTCGACCTCGGTGGGCACCGCGCGGACCTGCGTGCCGATGGCCGGGAACGCGGTGGCCGCGGTGAGCCAGGCGCGCTTGGCGGGGGAGTCCCTGTCGGACTTCCTGCTCGAGAAAGCCTCGGTCTTGAGCCCGAGCGAGGCGGCCTCGACCTGGCTGAAGGGGATGAAGGCCGGAAGGCCCGCCAGCGATGTGAGGAGGCCGCCATCGTTGCAGCCCGTGATGGTGACGACGACGGAGTCGGGCCCGAGGTAGGCCTCGTCGATGGCGACCTCCTCGGCTGCTGCTGCTGCCGCTTCGGCCTTTTCTCCCGCCGCAGGCGCCGCCGCCGGAGCGTCGTCCGTCGCTGCCTCCGTCGTCTCCGCCGGTGCCTCCGCCTCGGTCTCCGCCTCCGCCTCTGCTGCCGCCGGCTCGGGGGCCTTGACCTCCTCCTCGTCCCATGCGAGGCTGTCGTCATCGCCGCCGCCGTCGCGCGAGGACGAAGAGGAGGCGGATCCGGAAGAGGCCCTGCCGCCGCCGTCGGCGGTCGCGCTGCTCCTCTTCGGCTGCGGCGAGTCGTCCTTGCAGGCGGCCGCGATCGCCTCGGCGCGCCGCCACATCACCTGCTCGTCGGCGCGGCGGGCCGAGACGGCCGGGCCGACGCCGCTGTTTGTTGTTGTTGTGGGTGTGGAGTTGGTTGATTTAAAAAAGTGAGTCTGTTTCCTCGTGCGTGCGCGAAGGAAAAAGAACGAAAAGGTCTAAAAAAAACTCAAAACAAAAACTCACCCGTAAGTCGCGGCCTTGGGGGTGTACATGACCACGAACTGCCGAACGTCCCCGGGCTGCATGTGCTCGAAGGGTATCGGCTGCGCCGAGGCTGCGATCTTGGCGGCATTGGCGGCCTTGAGGGCCGCGGCCTCCTCCTTGGACTCGACCTCGGCGGCGGGCTTCTTGTCGTCGTCGGCTTTGTCGTCCGAAGAAGACGAAGAAGAAGACGAAGAAGCAGAAGAGGACGCCTCCGCCGCGTCTCCTCCCTCCTCTCCCCCGGCCTCCTCTTTGGCCCCCTCCTCCTCCTCCTCCCTCTCCTCCTCCGCCTCACCAGCCTCCTCCCTCGAGGCCCCGGCCTTCTCCCCCTCCTCCCTACGCTTCCTCTCCAGCTTCAGCGCGAGTGCCGCCGCCGTCGCGGCCTGCGACGCCCGCGACGCCACGACGCTCCTCGGCGCGCCCATCTCCTTCGCCGGGCAGAAGGCGATCACGCGGGGCCTCTGGCCCAGCAGGGCCACGCGAGCGCCCGCGGGGGACACGGAGGTCACGCGCCCGACGACGAGCTCGCCGCGGGCGAACCTGTCCATCGGGATCGGCTCCCCGGAGCCGCGCTGCTTTGCCCGGGTCGAGGCGGGGGCGGAGGAGGAGGGAGCAGAGCCCTTCCTGCTGCGGGCTTTGCCAGAGGCCCCCCTTGCTTTCGGTGCATTGCTCTTGGGCTCGCCGTCGCCGGAAGAGGAAGGAGCGGCGGCGGGGGCAGGAGCGGCGGGGCGGCGCTCTGTTTTTATTTTTTGGGGGGGGGTGTTGAGGAGGAGAAAGAGAGGAAAAGAGAAATCAGGATTAGTTTTTTTTCCCGCTGTCGAGCTAGCCGCCGCCGTCGACGCCTGGCGCTTGCAGCATTCCGCCGTTCCTCTCTCTCCCTCTTTAGCCGCGTTTCCCGGCTCATTAGCCGCTTCCGAGGGACCAGCCAATTCACAAGAGCAACCCGCTCACCTTCAGGCGCAGTCAGCTCAGCGCTCGGGGAGCTGGAAGCCTCCTCAGACGCACTTCCGCTGATGCTGCCGGCGCTCTCGTCGAGCACCGCCGACGCCGCCGACGACGACGACGTCTGCTCAAACGACGGCGCCGGAGGAGAAGCAGATGCGGTGCCGTCGTTCCGCCCCGTGCTCCGCCCGCCGCGGCGCGTGCGCCTGCGGACTCGCGAGGAGGAGGCGGCGACGCCGCCCTCGAGTTGTCTCCCGCCGTGCTCCGGGGGCGTCGGGCGCGTCTCCAGGGGGCGTTGGAAGGAGGACGACGAGGCGGAAGCGGCGGCGGCATTGGTCGTAGTCGTCGGCGTTCGGCGGCCCAGCGGCGTGGCGGCGACGACGCGGGGTGCCGCAGTCGCTCCGCCGACGAAGGACCCGACGACACGCGAGGCGCCGAGGGCAGCTTGCAAAGTCGCCATCAGGGTGAGCGGATTTCGTTTTCTCGCAGAGAGGGAACGCGCTAGCTCGCAGCTCACGTTCGTTGCGTGCGTGCGAGAGAGAGAGAGAGAGAGAGTAGGGATTCTTCCGAAGAGTGATGCCTCACCAACAAAAGTTGTCGAGAGAGCTCGGCTTCAGAAACCGACGGGGGAGCGAAAAGAAAAAAGGGGGAAAAACTCCATCGCTCTCGCTCTTGCTCTCTCACCCTCCGTCGCAGCGGGCTCAGGCGCGACTCTCTCCGTCTCTCTCGTCCGCTGCTTCCCTCTCGCTCTCGCACGCCCGCTGAGAGCTCGAGAAGCAGGGACGCGAGCGAAGAAAAAGAGAGCGCGCGCGAGCTTGCCCCTTTCTCTAGAGAGAGAGAGAGCCGTCGTCGCCGCCGCCGTCGCCGCCGCCACCAAGCGCTTCATCTTCTCGCCCTTTCTTCCCCTCTCTTCCTCCTCATACCAAAACGCAAATGGCGCCGCCGGACCTTGACGAATGGATAGAGCGCCTGCGGAAGTGCGAGCACCTCGAGGAGGACGAGCTCAAGACGCTGTGCGAGATGGTAAGATTCGTTCTCGTGTTCAAAAGGCTTGCGATTCTTCTTTCTTTCCTTTCGTCGGCTCGACCTCGACCTCCGTCGATCTCACCGCTCCTCCTCTCAACCTTCTTCTTCCTCTTTCTCCGCCTCTCCCTCCACCTCTCTACCTCTCTCTCTCCAGGTCAAGGAGATCCTTGTCGAGGAGTCCAACGTCCAGCCCGTCAACAGCCCCGTCACCGTCTGCGGCGATATCCACGGCCAGTTCCACGATCTGCTCAAGCTGTTCGCGACGGGGGGCGAGGTGCCGCACACCGCCTACATCTTCATGGGCGACTTCGTCGACCGCGGCTTCAACTCGCTCGAGACGTTCACCCTGCTCCTGCTCCTCAAGGCTCGACACCCGGACAAGGTGACGTTGCTGCGCGGCAACCACGAGAGCCGCCAGATCACGCAGGTCTACGGGTTCTACGACGAGTGCCAGCGCAAGTACGGGAATGCCAACCCCTGGCGCTTCTGCTGCGACGTCTTCGACTTCCTGACGCTCGCGGCGCTCGTCGACGGCAAGGTGCTCGCGGTCCACGGCGGGCTCAGCCCGGACCTGCGCACGCTCGACCAGGTGCGCACGATCGAGCGCGTCTGCGAGATCCCGCACGAGGGGCCCTTCTGCGACCTTGTCTGGAGCGACCCCGAGGACGTCGAGGCCTGGGCGGTCTCGCCGCGCGGCGCGGGGTGGCTCTTCGGCGCGCGCGTCTGCGAGGAGTTCAACAGGGTCAACGGCCTCGACCTGATCTGCAGGGCGCACCAACTGGTCCAGGAGGGGCTCAAGTTCAACTTTGGCGGGGCGCTCGTCACCGTCTGGTCCGCGCCGAACTACTGCTACCGCTGCGGCAACGTCGCCGCGATCCTGGCGTTCGACGAGAACCTGGAGCGGTCCCAGGTGTTCTTCACGGAGACGCCCGAGAACGCGAGGACGATGGCTCCGAGGGCGGCGGTTCCTTATTTCCTGTAGAGAGAGAGAGAGAGAGAGAGAGAGAGAGAGAGAGAGAGAGAGAGAGAGAGAGAGAGAGAGAGAGAGAGAGAGTTCCATTTGAGAGCTCGAAGTGTTTTTTTTGTTGAGAGGAGTGAGTTCGGATGAGCGAGAGGGCGAGAGAGAGAGGGGGAGAGAAAGAGAGGGACGGAGAAATTTTGACGCGTTCTTTGAAAAATTATTTATTTATTCATCATCTTCCATTGTCAGTCCAACCCCAAAAAACAATGTCACCCCGCTCTCATTTTTTTTATCGTTATCTATCTCTTCTTCGTTGCTTGTAAATGGGCAATCTACATACCTCCAAAAAAAAAGGCAAACCTTCTTCTCGCTCGCCCGTTTCGCTCGCTGCCCCCCATCCCACGCCCCCCCATCCCCCCCACACACACACTCTTTTCCTCTTTTCTCTTTCCTCCGCGCCGTATTCCCTATCGCACGTCAAACGCAGCCACGCTCGCCTGGGCAGTCCTCCTCGACTTCGACCCGCCCTTTTCGGTATCACTCCCGTCGCTTCCGGCGAGGTTTTCCTTCGCCGCGGCGATCCCTTTCTTGATCGCGCCGCCGGCGCCCGAGGCCGCCGTCGCAAACCGCGGCTGCAGCTCCTCGTAGAGCGTCCATACCAGCGCCGTCTGCAGCGTGCGCTTGAGGATGCGCGGGGCCGTTCCCGCCAGCAGGGCTCCTGGCCCGCGCTCGCGGACGACGGCGGAGAGGGTCTGCCAGGGGCCCAGAGAGGAAGAAGAAGCGGCGGCGGCGGCGGCGGCAGACGACGACGAGACAGCTCCCGTCGCTGCCGCTGCTCCCGCCGCCCCTCCGAGTGCTGCTCCCGCCGCCCCTCCGAGTGCTGCTCCCGCTCCCCCTCCTCCCAGCCCCCCGAGCCCGAGCTGCATGTGGGTCCTCACCATGTCCGCCGGCTGCGTCAGCACGGTCGCCGCCGCAGCGGCGAGCAGGCCGGCCCCGAAGTTGGACGCGGCCGCAGGCGCCCCGGCGTCGGCAAACCGCACGCGCAGCCTCGAGTAGAAGGAGTAGTAAAGAGCAGAGAACGGCGCGTTGGCCGCGACGGTGGGCCCGAGCCCGCGTAGGAGGCCCCGGGCTCCCTCTGCGCGGGCGATGGCGGCGAGGGCCTGGACGGTGCTCGCGCCGCCGCTGCCGGCGAACTCCATGCGGGTCTTGACGAGCGTCAGCGGGGAGGTCAGCGCCGACGAGAGGGTTCGCGCGCCGCCTCCCACCAGGAAGGCCTCCCCGGCAGTCAGCGCGGGTTTTTCAGCAGCAGCGGAAGGAGCCGGGGGAGCGGAGCGCCGCCTCGCGGCCCACCTGCCCCTGCTGCTGCTAGGCGCGCGCCCCCCGTCCTCCTCGAGCTGCCGCCGCTTGGCGGCCCGGGTCGCGACAAAGTCCTTGAGGGAGTCGATCGCGAGGAACTGGATCGCGAGCCCCGCGGAGAGGCGCATGACGGTGGGTCCCGAGCCGGCCCAGAGTCCCCTGTTTGTAAAAAAGGAAAGAGAGGGGGGGGGGGGGGCGAGAGCGTGAGGGGTCGCGTTTTCGCGGAGGGAAGAAGAGGAGGAGGGAGAGGAAGAAGGAGAGCGGGAAGAAAACGTACCGCGCGCCCTGCGCCTCGAGCACCGCTTTGAGCGTCTTCACAGTGCTCTGCAGCCTTCCCGCCGCAGCGTCAGCCTGCATCCGCGTGCGGAGGACGTCGAGGGGCTGCACACAGACCGAGACCATGGCGCCGGCGATGCAGCCTATGTTTTGAGAGTTGTTTTGGTTTCAAGGTTGGAGAAGAGAGGAACGTTGGAGGAGCAGGTCGAGGGAGAGGAGAGAGAGCGTCGTCAGAAGATGGCGAGCTCTTCTCGACACGCTCGCTCTCTCTCCGTGCTTCGATCCCCCTCTTGATGGGGACGGACGCACCTGACGCGGCCGAGCCGAGGCGCTCGGCGACCTTGGAGGGAGGAGGCTCCTTGGCCATGGAGGAAATTCAGTAGTAGAACGGGAAAAACAATTGCGCTGTCTCTCTCCCTCCTTGCTCCAGGAAAGAGAGTGAGAGGGAAGAGACAGGGAGGGAGAGAGAGAGATTCCTCGATCGCTCGTCGCCGTCCTCTCGTTCAGCACTTTGCGATTCCCTCATTCCTTCTTCGAGCCGCCCTCCTCTCTTCGTCTTCCTCCTCCCGCTTCTTCCCAAGCAAAGAACATGCAGGCCTCCCTCCGCATCAACGCCCGCTGCGCTGCGCCCGCGGCCTCGGCGGCCCGCCGCCAGGCCCCCAGGCTCGCAGTCGCCGCGGTCGCTAGGCCTGTTTTGGCCGCCAAGGCTCGCGCGTCGTCGTCAGTTGGCGCCGCCGTCTCTCCCAAGGGCCTCGGCGCGTCGCGCCTCGCCTCCAGGACCGTCGTCTCCCGGTGAGTTTCCGGCGCATTCGTGCTCTGTGACGCGAAAGGGGGTGTTCGCTTGTCCGAATATGGAGGAGAGAGGGGAAGAGAGAGAGAAAGCAAAAGAAAGCAAAAAAAGCTTCATCGGCCATCGACCGTGACTGGACCGATTTTGTTCCTCGTGCCATTCGCTCTTCGCCTTCCTCGGCGACGCCTGGCTCCTCTCCCTCCTGCCTCTCTCCTTCGGGAGCAAGCATTTTTTATGTGTTCTGTGCGGCCAGTGCATTGGACCGGCATCCCGGGGGGCGCGCAGGGGCGAACTGGAGACACGAAGTTGGATCGTCTGATCTCCTGTCCCCGCTGACCTCGACCCCGACCTCCTCCTCGACCTCCTCCTCTCCCTCTCCTTCCCCCTCTCCGCTCTCCTCCCCAGCCCCGTCGTCTCCACGCAGGCCTCGGGCGACCTCTCCGTCCCGGGCCAGCGCTCCACGCTCGAGAACGTCACCGAGACGCTCACCACGCTCTTCCCCGTCTGGGTCTGCGCCGGCGCCGCCCTGGGGATCGCCAAGCCTGCCGCGCTCGCGTGGTTCAAGACGGACCTGTTCACCTACTCGCTCGGCTTCCTGATGCTGTCGATGGGCCTGACGCTGACGGTGGACGACTTCAGGCAATGCCTGAAGAACCCCGTGCCGGTGAGAGGAGCTTTTCTTTCTCTTTCTTTCCTTTTCTCCCGGGCTTCTTTTCTTTGTTAACCGCGCCTCTTTTTGCCCCCCCTCTTCCCCCCTCCCCCCGCCTCGGAGGGAACCGAGATTTCCCCGCTCCTCTCTCCCCCGCGCATCCGACGAGGCCCCTTTTTCTTATCCTTGATCCCTCGAAAACAAACAAACCTCCAAAAACACCCCCCCCCCCAAAAAAAAAAAAAAAAGATCGGCGTCGGCTACCTCGCGCAATACATCGTCAAGCCGCTCCTCGGCGCGCTCATCGCCCGCACGCTCAACCTCAGCCCGCCGCTCGCCGTCGGCCTCATCCTCGTGTCGTGCTGCCCGGGCGGGCAGGCCTCCAATGTCGCCACCTACATCGCCAACGGCGACGTCGCGCTCTCGGTGCTGATGACGACGGCGTCGACGCTCGGCGCGATCGTGATGACGCCGCTGCTGACCAAGGTGCTCGCGGGCACGCTGGTCCCCGTCGACGCCGCGGGCCTGGCGCTGTCGACATTCCAGGTCGTCCTGGTCCCGACGCTGCTGGGCGTGCTCGCCAACGAGTGCTTCCCCAAGGTCGTCAAGAAGCTGCGCGCCTTCCTGCCGCTCGTCGGCGTCGCGCTGACGACGCTGCTCTGCGCGAGCCCGTGCGCGCAGGTCTCGGGCATCCTCAAGCAGCAGGGCCTCGACCTCTGCCTGCCCGTGGCCCTGCTGCACGCCGCGGCGTTCTCGCTCGGGTACTTCCTGTCCAAGGCGCTCGGCTTCAGCGAGAAGACGGCGCGGACCGTCTCGATCGAGACGGGCATGCAGTCGGCGGCGCTCGGCTTCCTGCTCGCGCAGGCGCACTTCTCGGACCCGCTCGTCGCCGTCCCCTCGGCCGTCTCCGTGGTGTTCATGGCGCTGGGCGGGTCCGGCCTGGCCGTGTTCTGGCGCGGGCGCCCCGCCAAGTAGGGGGGGAGAGAGAGGGAGGGAGAGGAAAAAAATAAAATAAAAAAAGGAGATGAACAAAAAGCGGGGCGAGGTCGGAGGGCAGAGCCAGCAGCAGGAAAGAGAGCTTTTTACTTCTAATTCGAGAGGGAGAACATCATCCATCTTGTCCCTTTTTTGTGATTCAAAAAGAGCGTAGAGAGCGAAAGAGAGATAAGAGAGGCTAACCGGGTTCGCGAATTTTTCCTTTTTTCACACTTTTTTTTCCCCTTCAAACGAATCTTTTTGTCTCTCTCCTCTTCTCTTCTCTACCCCCCGCCATGAACGGAAGAAAAGCCCAGATCACTTCTTCTTCTTCTTCTCGTCCTTCTTCTTCGCGTCGCCGCTGCTCCCGCCCAAGACCACCGCTGCGGCGACGGCGGCGACGACGACGACGAGGCCCAAGAGGCGCAGCCTCTTCCCCTTTCTGTCCCCCGCTGCTCCTCCTGCGCCACCGCCTCCGCTCCCCGCCGCCGCCGCCGAGGCCTCCCTGTCGCCGCCCCCGCCGAGGCCGATGCCGCTGAGGGAGCTCCGGATGCGCGCCAGCGGGCCCGAGGGAGCCCCGCCGCCGTCCCCCCCTCCTCCCCCGTTGGAGGCGGCGGCGCCGGCGCCGACGGAGCCGCCCCTCCTCGCCCGCAGCGCCGCGGCGTCCGGGTAGAATCCCATCGCGATCCTCACGAACCCGCCCTCGCCGCCAGCCCCCGGCTTGAAAAGCTCGAAGTACTTGTCGATCGGCACCGCGTCGAGGATGTCGGCCACGAAGATGCCGCAGGCGGCCACGACCGACGTGCCGACGCGGCCCTCGGCGCGGCGCTCGCGGCAGAGCATCACCCGCAGCTCCGAGGCGCCGTCGGCGACCTCGAGGACGAGGTCCTGGGCCCAGGACGCGGAGTTGGCGACGATGCGCTTGGGCTGGGTGGTGTCCTTGACGGGCTTGGCGCCGCCGCGGATCTCGACTGGGTGGTGGTGTTTTGAAGTGAGAGGAGGACGAGGAGGAGGAGGAGGAGGAGGAGGAGGAGGAGAAAGAGGTTGAGTGTTTTTTTTTTCGATTCTTTCTTCTCTCGTCAAGACGAGCTCTTTTTTCTTTCGCTCTGCGGAGGGTGTTCTCTTTGTGATTCACGGGATTCTTCGGTATCGATGCCTTGCGATCACGTGGAGGTCGGCGACAGGGCGAAAGAAAACAGAGGCCGAGGCGGGTAGTCGCCTTGCTCTCTCTTTCAGTCTTTTCCTCTCGACCGATCGATTGCGCGACATAGACGTTTTTTTCGTCTTGCATGTTCCCTACCTTTGACGAAGCCCTCCACGAAGCTCGGGTCCCACACAACGACGTCGTCCTTGTTCTTGCCCGTGGCCTCGGCCACCGTGACCACGAGATAGCCTTTTGCCATATTTGCGAGGAGGAAGAGAAAGGAGAACGAGAGAGAGAAGAGTTTCCGTTTGTGCGACAGAGCGAGCAGAGAATGAGAGTGCAAGAGAAGAAAGGCATCGAGCCTTCTCTCTTTTCAAAGCGACGAAGGGAAACGCCACTCTTTGGCGTCGTCTATTCTCGCGCGCTTTATTTCTTCCGTCTCTCTCTTCCTTCCGGTCACGTGCAGCCCTTGCTCTGAACCGAGCGGTCGCCCGAGATGGTGCGTTGATGAACACGACGACGAGAGAAAGAGAAGAGCAAGTCGTTTTCTTCGTCGTCGTCGCTTTTTGGATCGATTGCCATCGCAACCTCATCGTCCCCAACTCTCTCTCTCTGCTTCCCCTCCCTCTCGCTCCCTCACAGACCGACGCCAGCTTTGACGCTCCCTCCCTCCCGGTCAACTACGAGCCCCACGACTCTCTCCGCCTCGGCCTGCCCGCATACAAGGAGGACTTCGCGGCTCCGCACCCGCACCCGGTCGCCGCCGTCGTCGCGGCCGCAGCGAGCTCGTCGGGCGGGGACGACGCGAGGAGGATGCGCGCGCTGGCCGACGTCTACGGCGCCGGCCTGGCCGCGAGGCATTCGATCGAGAAGCAGATCCTGACGCGGTGAGTTGTTGGAGAATGATGGGGGTGGAGAGGGAGAAGGAGAGAGAGAAGAAAAGAAAAGAGGAGACGAAGCAAAGCCTCGATCAAATGCTCCATCGTTTTTTTCCTTCTCTCCTTTTCGACGCTCACTTTTCTCGACCCTTGCCGCCCAACCCCTCTCAACCCCTCGACAACAGCCCCGCCCGCCTCTCCGGGGGCCCGCTCTCCTCGGCATCCTCGGTCAACCTCGGCTGGCACGCTCTGACGGGCGCTCTGGACGAATTCGACGTTGGGAGCTACTTGGGCCCCGGTGCGGGAGTCCCGGGCCAAGAATCGGAGGAGATGCCTGCGGACCTGCACTCGCAGGCAGAGGCGCTGTTCAAGCTGGGGACCAAGCCGGCGAGGCGCGCGACGTAGAGAGCCTGAGTCTCTTCTTTTTTTGCTCTGTTATATATTTGTAGCTCGGCTTCTTGTTGGTGCTTGTGTTCATTACAGCCCGGGGCTCTCGAATCAAAAAACCTGTCTCTTGACCTCTCTCTCCTTATATCTCTCACGCCCCCACCCAATACTGGTCTTTTTTGCGGCGTTTGCGAACGCGATGGCTCTCTCGTTGGAATAATATAAAAAATAGGCCTGCCGTCTCCCAGAGAGGGGCGGCAAAAAGAACGAAAACAAGAAACACCAAAGTCAACATTTGAAGAACAAAAAAAAACTCGAAGACAAAAACATTTTTTTGCAACCTCGACCCCTCGCGGGTCTCTCGAGGTTGAAAAAAAAACTACTTCCGCGGCTCCCTCAAATCTATCAGCGTCCGCACCACGCCCGGGTCCGCCAGCGTCGACGTGTCCCCGAGCTGGTCCTCCTCGCAGCTCGCGATCTTGCGCAGGATCCGGCGCATGATCTTGCCCGACCTCGTCTTCGGCAGGCCCGGGGCCCAGTGGATCGCGTCGGGCGTCGCGATCGGCCCGATCGACGACCGCACCTGCGCGACGAGCTCCCTCCGCAGCGCCTCGGGGGGCGGGTAGCTGGTGCCCGCCATCAAGGTCACGAACGCGTAGATCCCCTGGCCCTTAATGGGGTGCTCGACGGGGACCACGGCGGCCTCGGCGCAGAGCGGGTGCTCGGTCAGCGCGGCCTCGACCTCGGCCGTGCCGATCCGGTGGCCGCTGACGTTGATAACGTCGTCGACGCGGCCGACGAGCCAGTAGTAGCCATCAGCGTCGCGGCGCGCGCCGTCGCCCGAGAAGTAGTATCCCGGGTAAGGGGCGAAGTAGGTCGCCTCGAACCTCTCCGGGTCGCCCGCGAGCGAGCGCAGCGCGGAAGGCCACGACCGCTTGATCACCAGGACGCCCTCCCCTGGCCCCTCGATCTCGAGGCCCTTGTCGTCGAGGAGGGCAGGCTCGACGCCGAAGAAAGGCAGCGAGGCCGAGCCGGGCTTGAGAGGGGTCGCTCCCGGTAAAGGGGTGATCATGTGGGCTCCTGTTGTTTGTTTGTTTTTTAAAGAAAAGAGAAAAAGATTGGAAGAGATGAGTTTTTTCCTTTTTCTTTTTTTGGTTTTTTTTTCCTTTGTTTCTTTTTCCCTTTTCTTCTTCTCCTCTCTTTCTCTCTCTCTCTCCAGCCCCCCAAAAAAAACTTACCCGTCTCCGTCTGCCACCACGTGTCCACGATGGGGCACCTCCCTTCGCCCACCACGCCATGGTACCAGTGCCACGCCTGCGGGCCTATCGGCTCCCCGACAGACCCCAGCACGCGAAGCGACGACCTGTCGTGCGCTGTGACAAAGTCGTCGCCCATGGCCTCGAGGGCGCGGATGGCCGTCGGAGCGGTGTAGAGCTGTGTGACCCCGTGCTTGGCGACGATCTGCCACATGCGGCCGGCGTCGGGGAAGGTGGGAACGCCTTCGAAGATGACCTGTTGTTGTTTTTTCGTTTTGGGGGAGAGAAAAGTGAGGGGGAAAAAAGTCGCCAGTCGCCCGTCGAAGGAAACGGAAAATGCGCTCCCTCTCCAACTTCACCTCTCTCTCTCTCTCTCTCTTCTTCTTCCGCATCCTCACCTGCGTCGCCGCGTGCAGCAGCGGGCCGTACGTCACGTACGAGTGGCCCGTGATCCACCCGCAGTCGGCCGTGCACCAGTAGACGTCCTGTCCGGGCTTGTAGTCGAAGACGTGCTTGAACGTCGTCGCGGTGCCGACCTGAGTCGAGGGAGGTTCGTTTTTTTTTTATGATTTCGGTGTTTTTTTTGTAAAGAGGCGTTTGTCGTTGCGGTGAGATGCGAGCTTTGAGAGAAGTTCCTCCTCTCGAAGCGAAGGAAGAAGACGCTCGGTGGGAGACGTCGATAAAAAAATAAAAAAAATAAAAAAGGACGTAAAGGGAGAGGAAGCGGGAGAAGGAGAGAGAGAGAACGCAATCGGGGGGGAAAAAAAAATTTGAAAAAACTCCTCGTCCTCACCATGTACCCCGCGGTCGAGTGGATCACGCCCTTGGGCTTCCCCGTCGACCCGGACGTGTACAGCTTGAACAGGGGGTGCTCGGCGCCGACCCACTCGATCGGCGCCGAGTCGTCCGCGGGCTGCAGGGCCAGCGCGTCCTGCCACCACTCGTCCCTCCCGGCGTCGAAGGGGACGTCGGCCCTCGCGGCGGCTTCGGGCTTGTCGAGCACCAGGACGCGCTCGACCCTGTGCGGCTCCGACGCGCTCTTCGCGCACTTGGCGACGGCGGCGTCGACGACGGCCTTGAGCGGGATCGGCTTCGCGCCGCGGCGGACCGCGGACGCCGTGAGCACGATCCTCGACTTCGAGTCCCCGATCCGCGCCGCGAGCGCGTCGGCGGAGAAGCCGCCGAAGACGACCGAGTGGACGGCCCCCAGGCGCGCGCAGGCGAGCATCGCCGCCGGGAGCTCGGGAACCATCGGCATGTACAGGGTGACGTCGTCGCCCTTCCTGACGCCGTTCGCCCGGAGCCAGTTGGCGATGCGGACGACCTGGTCCTTCAACTGTGCGTACGTCGTCGTCGTGGAGACGTCGAGGTCGTTCCCCTCGAAGAGGAAGGCGACGCGGTCGCCGAGCCCCGCTTCTACGTGCCTGTCGACGCAGTTGTAGCAGATGTTGGTCTCTGGAATGGAACGGGGATGTTTCTTTGGAGAAGAGGTGAGAAAGATGGAGAGGAACATAAAACCGCGGAGTCGAGGTCGGGGGTTTTGAGGTTGAATTTCACACAAAAAAAGGCCTTCTTTCTTACCGGCCCCGACGAACCACTCCGAGGAGATGGTCCCCTTGCGCACGTCGAAGTTGTGCCTGTGTGGAAGGGGGGGGAGGGTCGGGGAGACGAAAAAGAGGTGAGAGAGAGATGAGGAACGAGGTCGGGGTCGAGAAGAGAAAACCATTGGCCTCAACCAAAACGACCAGCGGCGACGCGACTTGCCATCTCAGCATCGAAATCGAAGAATAAACTCGCCTTCTCGCTCCTCGTCCTTGCCCCAAATCGCACCGCACAAGCATCGGAACAATAAAATATCTCTCGCAGGTGTCTCGCGCGCAGTAAAAACAGAAACAGAAACCAACTCACCTGGTAAACACGTCGTCCCACTTCTTCGACCAGAAAAACTCCCTCTCGGCCAGATCGCCCCAGAACGCCGCCGGGTCGTCGATGGACTTCTGCCACAGCCTCTTGTATTCCGCGAGGGAACCCACCTCGGCCTTGGCCGCCAGCGACTTGGGGGGAGGGTAGATGGCCTGGAGCTCGTCGAGGACCTCCGTGTCGTTTGAGGGGCCGGCGGGGGCGGGGGTTGCCGCCGAGGCCGAGACGTTGCCTCTGCTTCTCCGGCCGGCAGATGCGGCGGGTGCGACGGCAGGGGACGAGCCCCTCGGCGCCTCGGCCGGTCTCGACGATGAGCGGGAGCAGGAGGCGAGGCGCTCTGAGCGCAGGGAAGCCGGGACGCGGACAGTCGCCGTTGGGTTGGTTGTCGCGGCAGCGAGGCCCAGCGGCGGGAGGGCTGCCATTGGAAGGGAAAAAAAAAAAAAAAAAAAGATAGGGAGAGAGAGGGAACGCGCCGAAGGTGAAGTGAGAAAGCAGCGCCGGCTCGCACAAAAAATAAATAAATAAAGTAGAAAACGCATTTCATCTGCTCTCCGTCCGCGATCGCGCCCCGGGAGCGTACTCAAATCAAAAAATACTGGCACCGATCGCTAGAGACATTGTACTTCCTCTCATCGGCGTGAGAAGCGCCTGGATAGGGGCGCACGCGGTAATTTAAAGAGGGGGACTTTTTGGGAAAGACCTCTCCTAAGCATCGGAAAGGCAATCGAGGAATGGCCGATGCTCCAGCGACGGCGGCCGCGAGGCACCGCGTCGTCGCCGATGCCCCTTCGCGGGAGGGCACGTGTTTTCATTGTGATCCTTCTCTGCGCGGAAGCGGACCTGGAGCCGAAGCGGGACCAGTGCCTGACGTCTCCTTGATGGGCGCCCTCCGGTCGCGGGAGCGCGGCAACGCCGGCAGCGCCAAGTCGGCGTCGGCAGCAGCGACCTCTTCGAGGCTCCCTTGTCCTCGTCCCCCTTGTCCCTCCACGTCGCCGGCCTCGCTCCTCGCCGCGGCCCGCTTCTCCTCGCTGCGCCTCGCGGCGACCCTGGACGCCGCCGCGGCGCCGCCGACACCATCGGCAGACAACAACGGCCACCATCAGCCCCCGCCATTCTTCGCGCGCCGGCGCTCCAGGATCGTCGAGGCGGCCTCGGCGACCGTCGTCGCCGCCCCCTCCGACGGCGCCGCCGCCGCTCCTCCTTCCTTGGGCTTCTGCGGCCGCGGCTCCTCCTCCTCGGCAGCGACGACGACGACGCTGCTCCTCGCCCTCACCGCCGCGGGCGGCTGCGCCGCCTTCTGCCGCCGCTCGGGCGAGCTCCTGGCCCACCTCAACGCGTCGGGGGACGACGTCGTGCGCTCCATCTTCCTCAACCGCGCGCGCGGCGAGGTCGTCGCGGTCTCTGTCGGCCGCGGCGACGCGTTTGCGTCGCTGCGCTGCCGCGCCGTGCCGCTCGCCGCCGTCGCCGCCTGCCGAGGAGCCGCTGCCCCGGCGGCGGCTGCGGCCCTCCTGTCCGCCGCCTCGCGCCCGCTCTTCGAGGGCGAGGAGCTGCGCTGGCCGGGGTTCGTGGAGTTTGACGACGTCAACGGCGTCGTGCTGACGCGGAGTGCCGGGAGCTGCGGCGCCGGCAGCGCGGGCGGCGGCGGCGGGGGCGGCGGCAACAACGGCGACAGGGTCGCCGCCTCGGGCCCCCCTCCCCCTCCTCCCTCTCCCACCTACGCGGTCCACGACCTCTCCGACTACTCGACGCGCTTCCGCGTCGACGGGAGCGGGGTGAGGGAGGTGAGGACGGCCCCGGGGCTGCTGCTGCTGGTGATGGAGCCCAGGGCGGCGGCGAGCGCCTCCGCTCCTCCTGTTCCGGCGGCGGCGCCGGGAACCTGGACGCCCTCCACGACGACGCGCTCTATGACGACGCCCTCGACGGTGAGCGCCGGCGGCGGAGGAGGCGGCGGCGTCCCCTGCCGCCTCCTCTCGATCGCAGACGGCACATTGCTGGCCTCGTTCGACGCGCCGGCGCCCCCCGGAGGCGGCGGGCGCCTCGACTTCATCGAGCTGTTCGGCCACACACTGCTCGTCGGCGGGGGCACGCCACCGACGCTGACCCGGGTCGACGTGCGGAGGGCCTGCTCCTCCTTCTTGACTTCCTCGGCCTCGGCCTCGAGCTCCTCCTCGGCGCCTGCGCTCGCGGCGGCCTCGCCGCCGGCGCCGTTCCCGACCCCCTCTGCTTTCATTTTCTTACACGAGGCGAGGCTCTTCCTGGCCTTTGGGGGCGGCGAGCAGCAGCAGCAGCAGGGCAGGGCAGCGGCGGTGGCAGCAAACGGCGCCCCTTCCTCTCATCTCCTCCCTTGCTCGTCCGTCGTCGTGTGCGACGGCGCCGGCGCGAGGATCCGCTCGCTCGACGGCGCCGTCTCCGTGGGCTCGGCCCGTTCCCCGGGCGGCCCGGCGGCGAACTCGGTGTACGTGACCGCGGACCAGCAGTTCATCTTCTCGTATTCCTCTCGAGCGGCGGCGGTGGCGGCGACAGCGGTGACGGCGACTGCTGTGACAGCAGCGGCGACAATGGCGACCGCCGCCGCTGTCGGTGATTCTCCTTCCCACGCCGCCTCGCGAAGGGGCTCCGTCGCCGCCTCCCGCGGGAGGTGTTCTTGCGGCGCCGTTGTTTCCTCTCCGGGAGGAGGCTCCTCCTCCGCCTCGCCGTCTCCGGCGACCTCCTCGGGCGGCCAGCAGCAGCAGCAGCAGCAGCTTCTTCGCCGCCGCCGCCGGCGCTCGACCTCGACCTTGACCTCTTCTGACGAGGAGGGAGGAGAAGAGAGCGAAGAGGAAGAGGAAGAGATCGGCGGGGTCATCACCGTCTCCCACGTCCTCAGCGGGCGCTGCGTCGCGCGCCTCGCTGCGAAGAAGCTGCAGGCGAGGAAAACGAAGATGAGCAGCAGCAGCAGCAAGAGGGCGAAAATCGCCAACGACGACGACAGCGACGGCGACGGCGACTTTGCCGCCTCTTGCAAAGCCAACGACGCCGTCCGCCGCGCCCTCTCCGACGTCTCCGCCCTCTTCTACGACGAGGAGACGGGCGAGCTGGTCACTGGCTCTACGGACGGGCACGTTCACGTGTGGAGCAACCACGGGTAGGAAGTGGAAGAGAGGAAAGAGGGAGAGCAAAAGAACGATGTCTACCTTGACCTCGGCCTCGACCTCTTTCGGCCTTTCTTCCAACGAAAAAACGAAACGAATTCTTTATTTCTTCTTCCGCTGTAAAACTTTTCCCCAAAACACCCAAAGGAACTCTGAAAATCTTCCTACACGCTCAGCGAAAAGAGGGGGAGAGGCTGCGCGAAAGAAAGGGAGAAAACAACAAAAAAACACGCAAATAAAAAGTCACATCTCGAGGCTGGCCAGCACCGCCGCGCGCGCGTCGGCCGGCGCCGGCCCGCCCTCGGCAAACACCTCCCCGCGCACGACCGCCTCGGCGATGGGAGCGATCGCCGCGTGGTACCTCCGCACGAAGGCCCGCAGCGTGGCCAGCGTGTGCGCCCTCCAGGCGGCGCGCTCCCCGGCGGGGTCGGGGCCGGAGGAGGCGGCGGCGGCGTCGGCCCGGGCGAGGGCGTCGCGCATCATCGCCAGCGCGAGCGCGAGCGCGGCCCTCTGCGTCTCGAGGGCCCGCGCGTGCTCCTGCGCCTTGAGGTCCGCGAGCTCCAGCGCGGCGGCGGCGGCGGCGCGCAGGGGAGCCGCAGCGGCGTTTCCAGCGGCGGCGTCGGAGGGCGGCGGCGTCGCCCCCTCGGCGGCCTCGTTCTCGGCCGCGGCAGCGACGGCCGCGGCCTCCTCGGCGGCGTCGGCGGCCTCGGCAGCGTCGGCCGCGGCGCCCCTCGCCCCGGCCGCGTCCGCGGCGGCGTCCGCCGCCCGCGCCGCGAGCTTATCCAGCGCGACGTGCAGCGCGTCCCACGCCAGCGTCTGCGCCGCCGCGCCGCCCGCAGCGCCGCCCCCCCCGGGGGACGCGGACGAGGGCAGCGACAGGAACCCCCTCGACGACAGCGCCCAGCGGACGACGCTCGCGCCCGACACCAGCCGCGCCGCCATCAGCCTGTCGACCGCCTGCGCGCCGCGCTGCGGCGCGGCCCCCCAGGCCTGCTCCACCGCCCGCAGCGCGGCCGCCTCTCCCCGCTCGCTGCCGTCGGGGCCGCAGGAGGAGGAGATCAGCGGGGCCAGAAAGTCGTGGTAGCGCTCCAGGACCGTGACCATGTGCGTGAACGACTTGGCCCCGGCGACGAGCAGGGCGTGCACGGCCGAGACGACGAGCGTGGCGCCCGGCGTCCCGGAGCTCGCCCTGGCGGCGGCCCACTCGTTCAGGGCCGAGGGCGGGGCCTTGCGGCGGGCGAGGTCGAGGACTTCCCTGGCGGCGGCGGCGTCGAGGCGGAAGGAGGGAGAGGTGCCCTCTCCTTCTTCTCTGCCCGCGTCCTCGGCGTGTTCGTCCTCTTCGTCGAGCGGCGCGACCGCCGGCTGCGGCGGCATCAGCTCGTGGAAGCTCTCCGGCAGCGCCGACCGCACCCGCTCCCAGTACGACAGCCGCACCAGGTCGTCGATCAGCCTCGCCACGAACCTGCGTTTCGGGTCGTGAGCCGGGACCACGTCGGACGGCAAAACAGCGCTCTCCCATTTCGCCCACGGCCACGCGAACTCGAAGTTGGACAGGTGGTAGGCGAGCCAGTCGGCGGCCGCGCGGCAGACGTAGGGGTCGAGCGCGCCGCACCGAGCAAACAGCTCGCGCACGCATCCCGACATCGCCCGCGGGAAGGCCGTCGGAAGGGCGCGGCAGCAGTCGACGAGCAGGGCGGAGTAGGCGAGCGGCTTGAGGTCGGGGGCCGGAGGGCGGACCATCGCCGCGAGCAGCGTCTCGGCCAGCAGCGCCTCGGCGCCGGCGACCGGAGTTGCGGCGACGGTGGTCTTCCCGCCCGCCTCGTTCGCGCCCTCTTCCCCGCCCGCGACCTCGAACTCGATCTCGACGGGCGCCGAGGCGAGCGGGATGTGCGGCAGCGCCAGCGCGAGCCTGCGCGCGCATTGCACGCGGTCGCCGTCGAACGAGCGCGCCGTGTCGGCGACGGCGTCCTCGGCGCAGAGGAAGGCCCACCCGCTCAGCGCGTGCGCGGGCCTCCAGGCGCGGTCGGAGCGGGTCCAGGGTGGGGGCCTGCCGTCGGGGCCGAGGCGAGGGAGGAGGTCGAGGCGGCCGCGAGGGGGGTAGGCTGCGAGTAGCGCCGCGCCGACGACTGCCGCGGAGGATTCGCTCCCTCCGCCGTCGCCGCCGCCGCCTCCCGCGCCCCCTCCGAGCCCCAGCGACGCCAGCACGGGGGGCACGAGCGGTACGGCGACGGGCGACGAGAGCGCGTGCGGCGCGGCGGACCCGGACGCGAGCACGCCCTCGAGCGCGGCGGAGGCGGCCGCGGGCCACGGCACGCTCGGCAGCGCCCACGCACGCTCCCTTCCCTTGCCCATCTCGTGCTCGGTCGCCGCGAGCACCTCCGTCAGAAAGGACGCCCCGCCGGCGTCGCAGCCCGAGAGGGCAGCGGCGGCGGCCGGGTCGCCGAGGCCGTCTTCTCCTCCGGAAGGGGGAGCAGGCGGCGCGAAGTACGGGGTCAGCCCCGGGCTCGACGCCCTCCGCTCGGCCCTCGCCGCGTACGCCCGCGCGGCCTCGACCAGCGCGTCCAGCTCGCCCGGCACCGTCGCGTTGAGCTCCCTGCCGCACCAGGGCAGGGCCGCGAGGGCGCAGTAAACGAGGTCGTCGGAATAAGGCTGCCACTCCCTCGGGTGCCTCTTCTTCGCCCCCTTGGAAGACGAGGTGTTTGCATCGGCCACCGCCGCGGCGGCGTCGACGAGCGAGCGCAGCAGCGCCGCGGCGGAGCCGGCGCTGACCACGCCCGTCGTCGCCAGCGCCGCGACCCACCGCACGCTCAGCCGCAGGCGGTGCCTGTCCCCGCCCGCGGAGCCCCCGCCCGCCGCGGCCTCGACGGCGGCGCGCGCGTCCTCGGCGACCTTCGCGCCAAAGCGCTCGGGCTCCCAGGCGTTGAGCGCTCCGGCGAGCGTCGCGTAGATAGGAGCCTTGTAGGCGATCTCGACGCCGCATTCGAGTAGGAAGCGGCGGAGCTGTTTTCGGTGGTGGGGAGGGAGAGGAAAAGGGTGAGAAAGAAGAGAGAGAAGGGAGGGGGAAAGGAAGGAGGAGGGAGACAAAAAATAAGAGACTCGACCTCTGTTATCTTACCGTCTCCTCCCGCGGGCCGTTAAGCTCCCTCCTGAGCTCTTTGGCCACGGCCAGCACCTCTTCCCCGGGGGGGGGGGCTCCCTGAGGCTGTCGTTGCGGTTTGGACGAGTGAGGGGGAGAAAGAGAAGAGGAAGAGAAGAGAAGAGAAGGTGAGGCGAAAAGAGAGGAGGTCAAGGTTGAGAGCGAAAATCGACGAATGAGATCGCCAAAGGATTTGATCGTTCCCGCTTTTTCACACTCACCCTGGGCACGTCCGCGCACTTGATGAGCTTGGCCAACAGGGGCCTGGTGCCGTCCCCGCCCTCGTCGGCGTCGCGGCGCTGCTGGTGGTGCTGGTGGTCGCCGCCGCCTCCTTGAAACTTGCGCTTGTGGCCTCCTCCTCCTCCGCCGCCGCCGCCGCCATGGTTGTTGCGCCCTCCGCCGCGGTATCCTCCGCCGCCGTCCATGTTCGTTTGCTGCTGCTTGAGAGGAGGCTGGTGGCGATGATCTAACGGGAGGGGAGGAGGCGGAGAAAGGAGAGAGGAGGAGCGGAGGAGAAAGGAAAGTAGCGAATGGGAGCTTCTCTTTCGCCGCCGACGGGAAAAAAGGGAGAGCTCTCTCTCGCTCTTCCTCGCTTATCATTTTTTTTCGAAAACGAAAACAGGGCAGCTCCAAAATTCATTGATGGACCTCGACGCGCTCGAGCTCGAGGAGGACGGCTTTGCCCTCCCTCCGCCAGCTTCGCAGCCGGAACCCGGTCAGCGGGATCCCCTGGTCGAGGCGCGAGTGGAGCAAGAGCAAGGACAGCAGCAGCAGCGTCCCGCCGAGAACAATGGAGCGAACAAGCGGCGGTCGATGGCGACGACGCCGGCGAACGACTTCGCTGCTGCGCTCCCTTCTCCGACCTCCGCTTCCTTGCTCGAGCCCCTGGCGAAGCGCCCCAACGCCGCAAAAGCCGCAACGACGACCGCGGAGACGGCGGCGGCCACGACGGCGACAACGACCCGACCTCGGCAGCAGCAACGAGCGCCGCCGCCCTTGTTCGCGGGAGCAGTCGGGGCCGGGGGGGCGGAAAACGGCGAGCCGGACTCTTTCCCCGCCCGCCCGCCTCGTGCTCCGTCCCCGCCTCGCTTCGAGGGCGAGGGGAGCGACGACGCGGGAGAAGGCGAGGGCGACGACGACGAGGAAGAGGACGCGATCCCCGGGCCGGCCGGGGCCCTCCGCGAGGCCCTGCGGCGCGGCCTCGTCCTCGAGGACGGCTCCGAGGCGGCGGCGGCGGCAGCGGCGGCGGCGGCGGGGCGAGCGGCGCCGGGGCGCCGGGGCGCCGCCCCCCGCGCGCTCGCCCTCGCCGCGGCCCCCTCGCTCGCCCTCGTCCCGGCCCTCAGGGACCCGCGCTTCGACGAGGGATCGGCCTGGGACGCCGCGGCGAGGGCGCACGGGGGCTGGAGGGACAGGGCCCCCGCGGCGGTCGACGGGAGGGGAGGGGGGACCGCGCTCGCGTGCGTCTCGGGCGCCGTCGCCTCGGCGGGCGCGGCCGGCGAGCGCTCTCCCAGGCTCGCCCTGCTCGTCGAGGCGCTCCGGCCGACGGTGACGGCGGCGTCGCTGGGCGGCGGCTCGGCGCTGTCGAGCGACAGGAGGCGGGGGCAGCAGCAGGCTCCGGCGGGAAGCGGCGCGGCCGCGCTGCTGCGCGACCCGACCGGCGCCGTCGCCGCCGCCGTCTGCTCCTCCCTGCTCCCGCTCCTCCCCAGCTCTTCTTCCTCCTCCTCCTCCTCCTCCTCGTTTCCCGCCCTCCGAGCGGGCGACGCGATCCTGATAGACGGAGCCCCGATCCTCAGGCCCGGGTGGGGCCGCGCGGGGCCCTTGCCGACGGCCGAGGCCGCGGCCGCGGCGCCGCCGGTGCTGGTTCTGACGCCAGAAAACGTCCTCGGGATCTGGAGCAAGGGGAGCGGCAGGGGGGGCGGCGAGAACGGGACTCGGGCGCCGCCGGCGGCGCCGACGCGGCAGCGTTGGGCTGCTCTACCGCCCTGTCCGCCTCCTCTTCCTCTGCAGGAGGTGGGCGCGGGGACGGGAGAGCATGAGGGAGCGCCTCGGGCAGCGCCGCTGCCGCCGTCGCAGCCGCAGCAGCCGCCGCGAGAGCGAGAGCAGCAGCGAGAGCCCCAGCTCCCCGCCGCCGCCCCTCCTCCCCCCTCCGCCTCCGCCCCTCCCGCGACCCATGATGCGATTGAGAACCTCATGGAAGGGCTCGACGACCTCGACGACGAGGAGGGGGCGCTGGTCGCGTGCGGGCTGCTGACGCAGGAGAAGTGAAGAGAGGAACGAAAGAGAAAAAAACTGTAAAGGAAGAACAACACTGAGCTTAAAACTTTTGTTTCAATTCCGGGTTTTGGGGAGAGTTTTTTTTTTCAGTTTTGAAATGTGAGCGGAAGAAAAAACAGAACGGGATGATGCTGCTTTGCCGGAGCGCGTTGGAGGTTATCTGGGAAGGGAGGGGGGGGGGTAAAAAAAAGGCAGTGTTTTCTTGTCTCTCTCCCTCTCTCTCTCTTCCTTCCTTTCTCTCTTCCTCTCTCTCTCTGTCTCTTCCTAAAACAGCGGAGCCAGGATCACCCTCCTCGCGCTCGACACCAGCCTCGACCACGCCTCGTTGGGCGTGAGCAGCAGCAGGTCTCCCGCGGCGTCCTGGTAGACGACCCGCAGCCTCCTCGGCGGCGGAGGAGGGGGTGGTGGCGGCGGCAGCGGCTGCGGAGCAGCGGCGGCAGCGGCAGCATCAGCGCCTCCTCCTCCTCCCTCGGCGGAGGCGGCAGCCGCGGCGGCGGCTTGGGCCACCGCGGCGGCCGCCGCGGCCTCCGCCGCCGCGGCCCCGGCATGCGCCGCCTCCCACAGCGCCTCGGCCGACGAGAAGCGGGCGAGGTCGAGCACGCAGAGCTCCCTCGGCGGCGGTGCGCCCCCGCAGCCGCCGCCAGTCCCGCCGGCGGCGTCGCTCCCCGGGGCCTCCTGGCCCCCTCCGCCCCCGTCGGCGGCGGGGCTCAGGGACCCCTTGAGCGGCGGCGTC
>Ga0315274_10003379_pt1 | contig 23748 bp, 23 predicted proteins | sample YL17G02_20_MG_FD_203700 | JGI IMG/M metagenome (GOLD analysis project Ga0315274, IMG submission 203700) | Sediment microbial communities from Yellowstone Lake, YNP, Wyoming, USA - YL17G02_20 | ecosystem: Environmental > Aquatic > Freshwater > Lake > Sediment | place: USA: Wyoming | collected...
AACGTTCTCCGCCGGCGACTCCGATTCCAGCAGTCAACCGCTGAGTTCAGCCTGCCTCGCAGGTTCAGACGCCCAGCAGCTTGGGCGTGAGCAGGAACTTCAGCGTCGCCGTGCGGCCATCCTCGGTTTCCAGGCAGGCCAGGCCGGCTTTGGACAACTTGAGCGCTTCCGGATCGTCCATGCTGAGCAACGCGCGGACATGTTCCGCCAGCGAGGGCGCGTGCCCGACCAGCAAGACGTGCCGGGCCTCCGGCAGGTTTCGCAGCCAACCGGCGAATTGCCGCGCGGACGCCTCGTTCCGCAGCGCGTCCTCCAGTTTGAGATCGTCGGGCTCGACCGCGCCGCAGATCGTCAGGACCGCCTCGGCGGTTTCCCGCGCCCGAACCAGCGGACTGCTGTAGGCCGCGTCGAACCGAATCCCCGCCGTTTTGAGGAACCGCGCAACCTCTTTCGCCTGCTTCCAACCCCGCGGTGACAAAGGCCGCGCCGTGTCATCGATGCCATCGAGCGCGTCTGCGTGGCGCATGAAATAGAGCCGCATGTCCGTGGAGCTTATGCGGGTGCCCGCCGCTTTCAATCCGAATGAACCTAAACGGAGCAGTTCAACCACAAAGAACCCAGAGAACACATAGACAAACAGGCACATGCAAGCACGAGCTAGATCAACTGCCGGGTGAGGAACTTCTCGTCTTCGAGTCCCCAGCCTTGCGTTCTTTGCGGTTGCCCAACTGCGGTTTTCAGGATGAAGCGTGGCGAGAAAGCCCGCGAGGGGCTGACGGCGCGGGGGGATTGTGCTAAAGCCCCGGTTGTGCAGCAACCCGCAACGAAGCGACAGGCTTTTTTCTGCCTGTGGTCCGGGGCGGTGGGCATCGCGTTCGCGCCGCTCTTCGTGCGCTGGAGCGAAGTGGGGCCGAGCGCCACCGCCTTCTATCGTCTCTTGTTCGCGCTGCCCTTCCTGGGACTGTGGATGGTCTGGCGGCCGGTGGTTCCGGGCGACGCCTCCCGCAGCCGGCCGGGGTGGACGCTGGTCCTGCCGGGCCTGTTCTTCGCTGGCGATCTGGCGCTCTGGCACTGGTCCATCCGGCTCACCTCGGTGGCCAACGCCACGTTGTTCGCCAACGTCGCCCCCATCTTCGTGACGATCGGGGCGCGGATCCTGTTCCGGGAGCGCATCACCCTCCCGTTTCTCGTTGGACTGGGGCTGGCGCTGGCCGGGGCGGTCCTGGTGGTCGGGAGCAGCTTCCGCCTGACCCGCCGGCACGTCGTCGGGGATCTGCTCGGGCTGGCCACAGCCGTCTTCTACGCCGGCTACCTGCTGAGCGTGAAGCACGCGCGCGGACACCAGTCCACGGTGCAGGTGATGCTGTGGACCAGCTTGGCGGCGTGTCCGGTGCTGTGGGTTCTGGCGGCGGGCTCGGGCGAGCGGTTGGTCCCGCTCGGGACGGCGGGCTGGGCCACGGTGATCGCTCTGGCCCTCGTCAGCCAGATTGGTGGTCAAGGACTGATCGCCTATGCGTTCGCGCACCTGCCGGCGTCGTTGTCGTCGGTAAGTCTGCTGGTTCAGCCGGTGGTGGCCGCCCTGCTGGCGGCGCTGATTCTCGCTGAACCGTTGCAAGCGCTCCAGGCTGCCGGCGGACTCGTCGTGCTGGCCGGCATCGCCGTGGCCGGCCGGGCTATGCGGTAGGCGTCACTCCCTGGCGAGCAGGCGATCTTTTCGTCGCCGTGGATCGGTTAATGAAGTTTCAGAAAGTTCCGGACGATGGTCCGGCCGTTCTCCGTGAGAATGCTCTCCGGATGGAACTGCACGCCCCAGATCGGATGAGCGCGGTGCCGCACGCCCATGATCTCGCCCTCGGCCGTGTCGGCCGTGATTTCGAGGCAATCCGGGAGCGTGTCGCGTTTGACGACGAGCGAGTGATAGCGCGTCGCCTGGAACGGGTTCGCCATCCCCTCAAAGAGGTCGCGGCCGTTGTGGCGGATGGGCGAGGTCTTGCCGTGCATCATCCGGTAATTGACGACGACTTCGGCGCCGAAGACGTGGCCGATGCACTGGTGCCCAAGGCAAACGCCGAAGAGCGGCGTCGTGGGCCCAAAGGTGCGGATGATGTCGTTGGACAGCCCGGACTCGCGGGGCGAGCAGGGACCCGGCGAGATCAGGATGCGCTCGGGTTGGAGGGCGCGGATCTGGTCGAGCGTAATCTGGTCATTGCGGAACACCCGGAGGTCCACCTTCAACTCCCCGAGGTACTGCACGAGGTTGTAGGTGAAGGAATCGTAGTTGTCGATGACCAGCAGCATAGACGCCGGAGGAAGCTAGCGAGGAAGTCCGGCTTTGCAAACGAGGAAATCGTCGTCTGTCCGCGTTTCCATTGACGTTTCAGGGAAACCGTTGAAAGTTGCGCCCTCATGGATGCGCCGCCGATCATGCGTCCGCCTGCGCCGCCGCTGCCCCCGGCGGAACCGCCGATGCCGCCGCTCCGCTACCCCGGTTCACCGCGCGAAGGGCAGAGTGGCCGGGCCGGGCTGAAGAAGGCGCTGGTTCCGGTGGGCGCCGGGTTGCTGCTGCTGGTGAAGTTTGGCGCCAAGCTGAAGTTCCTGATCCTGCCCGTCCTCAAGTTCTTCCCCCTCCTGTTGAAGACCGGTGGCTCGATGATCGTCACGATCGGTCTGTACGCTTTGGCCTGGGGCTGGGGGTTTGCCCTGGGGTTTGTGTTGCTCCTGTTTGTTCACGAGTGCGGTCACTTGCTGGTGGCCCGGCGGTTGGGTTTGCGGGTGGGAGCGCCGGTTTTCATCCCGTTCATGGGCGCGTTCATTGCCTTGAAAGAGGCGCCGCGGAACGCCTGGATCGAGGCGCAGGTGGGCTTGGGAGGACCGCTCCTGGGAACGGTGGGGGCGGTCCTGTGCGAAGGCGTTTACTGGGTTACCGGCAATCCCTTTTTCCGCGCATTGGCTTATGTGGGTTTTTTCCTCAACCTGTTCAATCTTGCCCCGGTCGGCTTCCTCGACGGCGGGCGCATCGTCACGGCGTTGTCGCCCTGGCTGTGGGTGGTCGGCATCGGCGTGATCGGCTTCATGATGGTCCAGTCCGTCCTGGCCGGGCACGCCAACTTTCTGCTGTTCCTCGTGTTCCTCATCTCGCTGCCCCGCCTGTTTTCCCTGTTTCGGCGCAGGACCGAGGAGGAGCGGCGTTACTTCGAGGTGACGCCGGCCCAGCGATGGATCATGGCTGGACTCTACTTCGGCTTGATCGCGTTCCTGGTGGTGGGGATGGGGGTGACGTTCCTGCCGATGCAGCGCGGCTAGAAGGCTCCCGCGTTCGGGAACTCCGGGGCGGCTGGCAGACAACCCCGGTCCGACTCTTCACTCCGAAAGTCGGAGCAACGCCTGGAGCCGGTCGAGCAGCGGAGGCTGGCTCTCCTTGCCCATGCCGCAGCCCTTTACCGGCCATCGGTCCGGGCGCCGGCCGCACGCGTGCTGCGGAAGACCTCCACGGCCCGTCTCACGGAGGGAAACGCGATGTCGTCCAAGTCGAGGTCCTCCGGGGCGATCCAGTGGACGCTCTCCATGCCGTCCAGCGCGCGGAGACCGCGAGTGTCCAGGGCGGGCGCGACGAAGAAAAGGTCGAGCACCGGGTAAGTGATCCCATGGTAGGAATACTCATTGGGTTGGGAGCACAGGAACTCGAGCGGTCCCACCGTGAGGTTGACTTCCTCACGAATCTCACGGCGCAACGCCTCCTCTGCGGTCTCGCCAAAGTCCACGAACCCGCCCGGCAGCGCCAGCTTGCCTCGGGCCGGGTCCTTGGCCCGCCGGCCCCACAGCAGACGACCGGCGCGGTCCGTCACGAAACCACCGACGCCAACGGTCGGGTTGAAGTGGAGAAGGAAATCGCAGCCCGCACAATGGAGCAACGGCTCGCCGCCCGCTCGCGTCCAGGGCCGTCCGCAGCGCGGGCAATGGCGGAAGTGTGAAATCGGCGCGCTCATGAGGCGACGGCAGACAGTGGCGACGGAGCCGGAGCGACTGGCCTACTTTGCTCGCTTTGCGCGCCTGGGCTTGAAGAGCTCCAACTGCGGCTCGCGGAAGAAATCATAGTTCTTCAAAATCCGGATGATCTGGAGCAGGTCGGATTTCTGGTAGTTCCGGTTCACCTCGATCTGTTCGATCAGGTCGGCCAGCATCGTGCGGAACGGGATCACTGCGTCCACGCCCTTGTTCCGCAACAGGTCGATGCTCTGGGCCCGCGCCTCCTCGCCCTGTGGCAGCGCGGGCACGACCAGAATCTTTGCCGGCGGGCCGTCGCTGCCGAACGTCCGGGCCGCCCGTTGGAACGTCGCGGGCTCCACGAAACGGAAGATCTCCGGCGCACTGGCCATCACCGCCGTGCTGAAACTCTCCGTGTGCCAGCCCTTCACCACCACCACCGCCCGCGCAATCGCCGGCAGGTCGGCCGACGTGAGAACAAAGGGCAGCGGGCCGGGCTTCGGCTGCGGTTGGGGGTGGATGAGGAAGAAGTCGACCTCCTCGTCTTCGCCTCGGGTGGGGGCGATGTACTTCCGCTGCTGACGCACGAAAAACCCGTGCAGCTCGAAGTACTCCCGGACGATGGTTTCGCTGACGGCAGCCATATCAACTGGGGGATTGGGGACTGGAGCTGGCAGTGCTGGCGACCGCCGGCGCCGCGGCAGCCGCTTCCGACAGCACTTCCTCTATGAGTTCGGGCGGGACCGGCTGGCCGAAGGATACCTGGCCGATCTTGTTGGCGAGAACAAACTTGATGACGCCGCCGCTGACCTTCTTGTCGTGCCGCATCGCTTCGAGCAACCGGGCGCGCTGCGACGCCGTGAGCTCGAGGCGCGTGGGCAATCCGGCTTGATCCAGCAGGCGGGTCAGGCGCTGAACGTCGCGGGTGGGAAACGCCAGCAACCGGCTGGAGAGCTCGGCGGCGAGCACCTGGCCGATCGAAATCGCCTCGCCGTGCAGGTAGTTGCCGTAGCCGGAAATGGCCTCGAGGGCATGGCCTAAGGTGTGGCCGAAGTTCAGGATCGCCCGCAGCCCGCTCTCGGTTTCGTCCGCCGCCACCACCGCCGCCTTGGTCTGACAGCAGCGGGCCACGACGGTCGAGAGCACGTCCGGATCGCGGGCCAGCACGCGGGGCAGGGCATTTTCCAGGCGCTCGAACAGCTCCGCGTCGTAGATGACGCCGTACTTGATGACCTCGGCGAGCCCAGCCCGGAACTCGCGCGGCGGCAGCGTCTCCAGCGTGTCGAGATCGCACCACACCAGGCGTGGCTGCCAGAAGGCGCCGACCAGGTTCTTGCCGGCCTTGAGATTCACCCCCACCTTGCCGCCCACAGAGCTGTCCACTTGAGCCAGCAAGGTGGTGGGCACTTGAACGAAATCCATGCCGCGCAGGTACGTCGCGGCCACGAAGCCCGCCAAATCGCCCACCACGCCGCCGCCCACCGCCACGACGAATGATTTGCGCTCCAGGCAGTGGTCAGCAAACCGGTCGTAACACGCGGCCACGGTGTCCAGGCTCTTCGAGGTTTCGCCGGCCGGCACCGTCACCTGCACTGGCTCGAAGCCGGCCTCGCGCAACGCGCCCAGGGCCGTTTCCGCGTAATGCGGCGCCACGTGATCGTCGGTGACGAGGGCGCAACGGCTGCCGAGTTGCAGGCGGCGGCACTCCTGCCCGAGGCGCGCCAGGAGCTGGTTGCCGATTGCGATCGTGTAGCTGCGAACGCCCAGCGACACTTTCACCGTGTGCATGGCTGGAGCATAGGGTTTGGCCTTGGCCTGTCAAAGATTTGCGCGGGCGGAGCGCGACGACGCTTGCGTTCGCCGGGAAGGGGCGGTCAAATGAACGGGCAACAACATGCGAAGGCTTCTCCCGTGGCGGCTCGTTGGGCTGGCGGCACTGCTACTGGTGTCATGCCACCGGGATTCCGGTGAGCCGCGTTCGCGCGCAGCCCAAGACCCCGCCACGAACCTTCAGGTCTTCGCCGTGAAGGGCTTGGTGCGCGGCGTCGATCCAGTGAACGCACTCGTTCACATCGAACACGAAGCGATTCCCGGTTACATGGAACAGATGACCATGCCGTTCGACGTGAAGGACACGAACGAGTTGTCCGGGCTGCTCGTGGGGGATGCTGTGTCCTTCCGTCTGCAGGTGACGGACACAGAGGGCTGGATCGATCAGATTGTGAAGATCCCGCTGAACCGCGTGGCCTTGAAGCCCAAGCCGCGCCCGCCGGTCCGCGTCACGCGCGTCGTCGAGCCCCTGGAGGTGGGCGATCTCATTCCGGACTATCCGTTCACGAATGAACTGGGCCAGGCCATCCGCCTGCATCAGTTTCGTGGCCAGGCGCTGGGACTGACCTTCATTTTCAACCGCTGTCCGTACCCGAACTTCTGTCCCCGGATGTCCGCCAACTTCGGTCAAGCCTGCCAGCAGCTCCTCGCGCGGGCGGATGGCCCGACCAACTGGCACTTGCTCTCGGTTTCGTTCGACCCGGACTACGACACACCGGCCGTGCTGAGAGCCTATGCCGAGGGCTACGCGCACCCCCCAAGCCGCTGGAGCTTCGCCACCGGCGCCATGATCGAGATCGACGCGATCACGGAGCAGTTCGGGATGGTCTTTGCGCCGGACGGTTCCTTCTTCAGCCACAACGCGCGCACGGCGGTCGTCGATGCGAACGGCCGGCTTCAGCGCATCTTCGTCGGCAACGACTGGAAGGTGGCGGAGCTCGTGGCCGAGATGGTCAAGGCAGCGTCGGTGCAGGAACCCCCGGCGACACCGACTCCGCTGCCGGGGGCGCCGGCGGGGGTGGCACCTCACTGACCGCGGGCGTCGGCGCCGCGGGAGGGGCAGTGGGGGCGGCCTGGAGCGGTCCGATGGCGTCGATGCGGAAGTGCCGCGTGGCGCCGTGCAGTTCAAACTCGACTTCCTCGCCGACCTTCCGGTTGAGCAAGGTCTGGGCGATCGGCGTCAGGTAGCTGATGATCCCCTTGTCCGGCTCCGAGTCCCACGCGCCCAGGATAGACAGCGGTTCCGACTGTTGCGTGCCCAAATCGGTGACGGTGACGCGCGTGCCGATGCTCACCACGTCGGTCTTCGCGCCGGTGAAGTCCATGCCCCGGGCGCGGATCATCTGGGCCTCCAGTTCGGACTTCCGCCGCATGAGAAGCTTGTGCGTTTCCTTGGTCGCCTTGTATTCGTGGTTCTCGCGCAGGTCGCCGTAGCTGCGGGCGACGGCGATCTCCTTCGCGTTGGCCGGCAGCTTTTTGTTCACGAGCTCATCATACTCCCGCTTGCGTCGTTCCAGGCTCTCCCACGAGACGAAGAACGAGGTGTCCTGCCGGCTCTGCTCGCCGGAGATGAGCGCCTGCATGGCGGGATAGCTCTTCACGATGCGCGCCAGCAGGGAGCGCTTGTCCATGTCGTCGAACGCGGGCGAAAGCTGGAGGGCGCGCGTGAGGTCCTTGATCACCTCCAGGTCCGCCGAGCCGATCAATTCCACGAGCAACTCCTGGTCGTCGAGGATGTAGTCACGAAGGCGGTTCGACTTCTTCTCGAGGAATTGGTCGCGCTCCATCGCACTGAGCATGGAGCGGAAGACCTCGGGGCCGAGGATTTCCGCGAAGGTGTCGGAGCGTTCCTTGGCCAGCCAGAGCAGGAGTTCGCTGTTGGCGGTGTGCTGGCTGATGACCCGCGCCAGCGTGTCCTTGAGCGCGTCCAACTTGCCCTCGGAGATCAGCAAATAGACGCACTCGGAGCAGAGCTTGGCGGAGACGGTGTTGAGCAGGGCCAGCAGCAACTCGTGCCAACGGTCGGGATAGGCGTCTTTGAAGGATTGGAGCGCGTGGCGATGCTTGGCGGCCGGCATGGGCTCGAAGACTTGCGCGAGCTTGAGGCCCTGCGCCCAGAAGTCGGCGGCGGTGAGTTCGCCCGGCTGGGCCGGAAGATGGGCGGCCAGGCGCAGGTCGTCACACGTGAAAATCCCTTCCAACGCCACCGCCGGCTGCGTGCGGAGATGGTGGCTGATCTCCGCGTTCAGCGTGGTCAGCGCCTCCGTCGCGGCGGCGGCCGGGTCGCTCAGGTCGGCGAGATTCTTCTGCAATTCCTGCGTCACCAACAGCCGGGCTTTCAGGCCTTTCGCGGCCTTGAATTCTGCCATCAGCCGGTCCTGGATGGGCACCTGCGTCTCCTGATAAACGATGGGTTCCGTCTTCTTGAGCGGCACCACAAAATGACCGTCCTTCTTCAATTCCCGGCGGGCCGCCTCCCACCATTTCTTCCAATCATCGGTGATCACCTCGGGCACCAAGACTTGCTGGATCTGGTCCAGCGTTGCCCGGCCGCCATAGCTTTGGAGCACCAACCGGATGAGGTCCAGGTGCTGGAGCGCGGCCATGTGCCGGAGGCCCGGGAGGTCCGACGCCTTGCGGGCCAGAACGTGCTCGCTGGGGATGGGCTTCAGGGAATCGGCGGCGAAGGCCAGGTCCATCGAATGGCCGGGCTTGGACGGGAAATCAATGATGAGGCGGGAAAAGACCGTGTCCACGGTGGTGATTTTCCCGAAACCCCAGCTCCGATGCATGCAAAAGCCGCCCTGCACCAGTTGCAGCAGCGGTTCCACGTGCGGTCGGCTGATCTTCCCGGCCGCCACCAGTTTCTCCAGCTCTTCTTTCATAGTCCAAAAGTCTCGCGCGCCACGTTAGAAATGAGATTATTAGTACGTGCGGACGCGAAAACCAAGAGAAATTGCCTTCGGCCTGCTCCAGCGGCGTGAGCAGCGCGCCGGGTTCGTGGAGGACGCGCTCGACGAAATGTTGCCTTCGCTCGCCCCCGTGGACCGCCGGCTCTGCCAGGAACTCGTGTATGGCGCCGTCCGCTGGCAGGCCACGCTCGACTGGTTGATCGCCCGCAAGACCCACGGCCGCACCCAGAAAGCGCCCCTCCAGGTTCTGCTCCGGCTCGGCCTCTACCAGATGTTCTGGTTGGACCGCGTGCCTGACCACGCCGCCGTCAATGAAAGCGTGGAGCTGGCCCGGACCCAGGGCTTCGGAGCCCAGGCCGGATTCCTCAACGCCGTCCTGCGCGGCTACGCGCGTGAGCGGGAGCAGACCGCGCAGGAACTCGCCCAGTTGAAATCCACCGAGCCCAGCCGCGGATATTCCCACCCGGCATGGCTTTGCGAACGCTGGCAGGCGCGCTGGGGCCCCGACGTGTTGCGGCAACTCCTCGAGTGGAACAATCAGCCGCCCCGGACCTTCGCCCGCGTCAACTTGCTCCGGATCGATCCCGCCCGACTGATCGAGCAGTGGCGGCGGGAGAACGTGGACTACGACTTCTTCCAGCGCGACTGGACCGGCGAGAATCTCGTCTTCGAGTTGAAATCCGCGCCGCCCTTCGCGAGCCTGCCCAGCTTCCGACAAGGCGGCTTCTACATCCAGGACCCCGGCACGTTGCTGGCGGCGCATCTCCTCGATCCGCAACCCGGCGACCGCATTCTCGACCTGTGCGCCGCGCCGGGCGGCAAGACCACCTACCTGGCGCAGCGGGTGAACAACCAGGCGTTGATCGTGGCCTGCGACGCCTCGGCGCCGCGTCAGCAGCGGTTGCGGGAGAACTGCGCCCGACTGGGCGTCACCTGCGTCGAGCCGGTCACACTGGATGCCTTGCCGCAATTGGCCGTGGGCCAACTGCCGTATGATCGCGTGCTGGTCGATGCCCCTTGCTCGAACACCGGCGTGATGCGGCGGCGCGTGGAACTCCGCTGGCGCGTCACCCTCTCAGAGATTCAGCGCCTCCAGGGCACCCAGGTGAAACTGCTCCGCCTCGCGGCTCCCCATGTCAAGCCGGGCGGCCTGCTGGAGTACAGCACCTGCAGTCTGGAACCGGAGGAGAATCGGGAGATGGTCAACCGCTTTCTCGCGGACCACCCGGGGTTCGCCCTGGAACTTGAACGCGAGTTAGTGCCATTCCGCGACGGGGTGGACGGGGCCTATGTGGCCTGCCTGAGGCGCGCTTGAACTCACGACGCCAACTCGGGCTTGGCAGCGCCACGGCCCTCGTGGTGGCCAGCATGATCGGCGCGGGCGTGTTTACGACCAGCGGCTTCCTGCTGGCCGATCTCCGGTCGCCCTGGATCGTGCTGGCCGCGTGGGCCGTCGGCGGTCTCCAGGCCACGCTCGGCGCGCTCTGCTACGGTGCGCTGGCCCGGCGGATCCCGGAATCCGGCGGCGAGTACCTCTTCCTCTCGCGCACACTGCATCCCTCGGCGGGATATCTGGCCGGCTGGATTTCGCTGCTGGTCGGATTTTCGGCTCCGCTCGCCGCCATGGCCTTCGCTTACGGCAAGTACATCCAACCTTGGCTGCCAGGATGGTCGCCCGCCGTGCAGGGCACGTCCGTCATCCTGCTGTTTGGAGTGGTGCACGCGCTGCAGGTTCGCGGCGGCGCGCGCGTGCAGAACTGGGCGGTCGGCGTCAAGGTCGTGTTCATTCTCTGCTTTGTCGGCTTCGCCGTGACTTGCCTGGACCGCCCGCCCGCCGAACCCGCGCCTTCGTTTTCGTTGCCCGCGTTCAGTGTGTCGCTCGTCTGGATTTCGTTCAGTTACGCGGGTTGGAACGCGGCGGTCTATCTCGGCGGGGAAGTCCGCGACCCGGAGCGCAACCTGCCGCGCTCCCTTCTCCTGGGAACGGGAGCCGTGATGGCCCTTTACCTGGCGCTGAATGCGGTGTTCGTCTGGTCCGCCCCGATCGACCAGTTGGCGGGCAAGGTGGAAGTGGGCCTGGTCGCCGGACGCGCGCTGGGCGGCGAGGCCCTCGAACGGCTGGTCTCGCTCCTCGTGTCGCTGGTGTTGATGAGCTCGGTCTCGTCGATGATCATGGCCGGGCCGCGGGTGTATGCGCAAATGGCGGCGGACGGCTACCTTCCGCGTGGGCTCGCAGCCGCCAGCGGCCCGCCCCGACGGGCGATCGCCCTGCAAGTCGCCCTCGCCTTGGTCCTGCTCTGGAGCGCGCGCTACGACAGCTTGCTGACCTGGACGGGCTTCACCCTCCAGCTCAGCACGGCGGCGGCGGTAGTGGGCTTGGTGCGACTGCGTCTGCGCGAGGGCAAACAGTTGCCGGTGCCCGGCTGGCCTTGGGTGCCCGGCCTGTTTCTGCTGGCCATCCTGGGCACTACAATCTTCTGCATCGTGCAGCGGCCGTGGGAAAGCCTCGCGGTGTTGGTTGTCTTGACTGCCGGCTGGTGCGCGTGGCATCTGTATCGGCCAACCGATCGCTTCACGCCTCTCAGCGGCGAGCCGCCCTCGCGCAGCGGGCCGGGGCGCGCGTAACCGGCCCGGCGAGGAATGAATTTGCTTCCCGCGCCGCGCGGGTTCGCTAGCGTTGGACCGATGAGCCGCGACGCCCAACTCACCCCCATGATGGCCCAATACCGCCGGATCAAAGGCGAGTTGCCCCCCGACGCGCTGCTCCTGTTCCGGCTTGGCGATTTCTACGAAATGTTCTTCGAGGACGCGCAGATCGGCGCCCAACTCCTCAACGTGGTGCTCACGAAACGCGGCGTCATCCCGATGTGCGGCATTCCTCATCACGCCGCCAGCAGCTACATCGCCCGCATCCTCAAGGCCGGGCGCAAGGTCGCCATCTGCGATCAACTCGAGGACGCCCGCCCCGGCCAGCTCGTCAAGCGCGCGGTCACGCAGATTCTCAGCCCCGGCACGCACTTCGACGAACGGATGCTCGTCGCCGAGCGCAACAACTTCCTCGCCGCCGTCTATCCGGTCGGCAGGGCCTTCGGGCTCGCCCTGGTCGATCTCACCACCGGCGATTTCCGGACCACCGAACTCGCGTCCGAGGCCGCGTTGCTCGCCGAGTTGGAGCGCCTGCGGCCCGCCGAGTTGATCATCCCCGGCGAAGCCGCCACGCTGCGGACACTGCTCCAGCCCGCGTTCCCCACGCTGACCGGGTATGACGACTGGGTGTTCGCGCCGGAGACCGCGCAGTTTACGGTGCGCGACCACTTCAAGGTCGCTTCGCTCGACGGCTTCGGTCTCAAGGATCGCGCGGCCGCCATCGGCGCGGCGGGCGCGGTGCTCCACTACCTCACCCAACATCTGCGCCGCGAGGTGGGGCATCTCACGCGGCTGTCGTTCTACGTCTGCAGCGACTACCTGATCCTCGACGCCACCACCCTGCGGAACCTGGAAATCCTCGCCCCGCTGCATGCCGATGCGCCGAAGCCCGGCTCGCTCTACGGCGCCCTCAACCGCACGGTCACGCCGATGGGCGCGCGGCGGTTGCGCGACTGGCTCAGCCAGCCGCTCGGGGTGGTCGAGCCCATCCAACGTCGGCAGGAGGCGGTCCAGACCTGGATCAACAATGCGGCGGCGCTCGACGCCTTCCGTCAACACCTCGCCGAGGTGCGCGACCTGGAACGGACGATCAGCCGGCTCAGCGTCGGCACCGGCAACGCGCGTGACCTGCTGGCCTTGCGCGCGGGCCTCGAACAAATCCCGGGGATCAAGGCCCTCCTCGCCGCCGCCGCCGCCAGGCGGCTCACCTGCTTGAAGGAGGATCAGAGCCTTCTCACGTCGGCTCCTACCCCGGCTGAAGATGCCCTCATCCCTTCATTGGTGTCGGAGCTGGCTTCGCAACTCGCCGAGCTACCCGAGCTCATTGACCTGATCGCCCGCGCCATCGTCGAGGAACCGCCACTCGCCGTGAAAGAGGGCGGTTTGATCCACGACGGCTTCGACGCCGGGCTCGACGAGCTCCGCGCCGCCACGCGCGGCGGCAAGGACTGGGTCGCGAAACTTCAGCAGGACGAAATCCAGCGCACCGGCATCCCGTCGCTCAAGGTGCGGTTCAATTCCGTTTTCGGCTATTACATCGAAGTCACGAAGGCGAACCTGGACAAGGTGCCGCCGCACTACGTCCGCAAGCAGACCATCGCCAATGGTGAGCGCTTCATCACGCCCGAGTTGAAGGAGATGGAGAGCCGGATCCTGGGCGCCGAGGAGCGCAGCATGCGGCTCGAGTACGATTTGTTCCTCCGCGTCCGCGAGGCGGTGATCGGCCACCTGACGGCGATCCAGGCCAGCGCGGCCGCGCTCGCCCAGCTCGATGTCCTGGCCGCGTTCGCCGAGACGGCGCGGCTGCACAACTACTGCCGGCCGGAGATGGGCGACGAAGGCCGGCTGGAAATCCGCGATGGCCGGCATCCGGTCCTGGACCAGGCGTTGACCGAGGAACGCTTCGTGCCGAACGACACCGCGCTCTCCAGCAGCAGCGAACGTGAGTCCGCGCAATCTTTGCCAGGTGACTGCGCCGGCGGGCTCACCTCGGGCGCTCCCGAGGCCGTGAATTCCGCGCTCCGCACTCCGCGTTCCGCGTTTCCCCAGATCGCCCTCATCACCGGGCCGAACATGGCGGGCAAGAGCACCTACATCCGCCAGGTGGCGCTGCTCACGTTGCTGGCGCACACGGGATCGTTCATCCCCGCCGCCTCCGCCCGGATCGATCTCGTGGACCGCATCTTCACCCGCATCGGCGCCCGCGACGACCTCGCCCGCGGCCAATCGACCTTCATGGTAGAAATGAGCGAAACGGCGAACATCCTGAACAATGCCACCCCGGGGAGCCTGATCATCCTCGACGAGATCGGGCGCGGCACAAGCACGTTCGACGGCTTGAGCCTGGCCTGGAGCATCGTCGAGCACCTGCACAATCAGGTTGGCGCCAAGACCCTCTTCGCGACGCATTACCACGAGCTGACCGAGTTGGCGGCGCGCCTGCCGCGATTGCGCAACTTCAACGTGGCGGTGCGGGAGTGGCGCGACCAGGTGGTGTTCCTGCGCAAGATCCTGCCCGGCGGCACGGACAAAAGCTACGGCATCCAGGTCGCGCGATTGGCGGGCGTGCCAAAGGAAGTGCTCGAACGCGCCAAGGTGATCCTAGGCAACCTCGAGGAAAGCGAGCTGACGCCGGAAGGCACGGTGCGCCAACTGGCGCGCCATCGCGACCGCGAGAAGCTGCAGAAGCTTGCGGCGAATCCGCAGATGGATTTGTTTGGGTGACGCACATGTGACTGGCTTTTGCGCCGGCGGAAAGGTAAGCTCCGTCCATGGCCGAGCAAAGCGTTGTTATACCCAAGCCGGTGTTGGACAGCGTGGAAACGCCGGACGAACTGCATGACTGGCTCCTCGCCAACAACCCGCGCCTCGTCGCCGAACTGCGGGACGCGCGTCGGGAGGACCTCGCCGGGGAGTTCAAACCCTGGCAGCCACGCCATCTGCCATGCCCACCTACCGAGTCGAGATAGGCAGCCGGGCGGACGCCCAACTCGCCGGCCTGGATCGCGTCATCGGGGTCAGCGTCGAACGGCGGCGCAGTAGGCTTTTCTTTGATCTATGAACTGGCGAGACAGAATCCTTAGCGATCCACAAGTCCTGCGGGGCAAACCGTGCATCAAAGGCACGCGCATTCCCGCGGCCCTCGTTCTGGGCTACCTGGCGGCAGGCCGCGAAACCGACGCCATCCTGAAGGAGTTCCCTGACCTCACGGCGGCGGATGTGGTGGCCTGTCTGGACTACGCCCGCGATCTGGCGGAATTTGAGGCCGTTCTGGCATGAGCCTGCGGTTCTTCAGTGACCAGTGTGTGCCGGCGGAGATCACGGACACTTTCCGGCACAGGAGTTCTATCACGGCAAACTGTTTCTCGTGGATGTGCATCGGGTCCGAATCAGGCAGTGAACCGTCAGGAAAACGCAGCAGGAAATCCTGCCCAGCGAATTCCAATACGACGTTTTCCTGAGCCACAACCAGGCGCACAAGCCGCGGGTGCGGCGGCTGGCGGAACGGTTGCGGGCGGCTGGTGGCCGTGCGCCAGCACTTTGGTTCGATGAAGGGGTCAGCCAGCCGGGGAAATGAGTTGAAAGCGTCCGTAAGCCGGGTAAGCCTTTCGGCATGAGCACGGCAACGCTTTCAACCAAAGGCCAGTTGGTCATCCCCAACCGGTTCCGCAAGGCCCTGCATCTTCAGCCGGGCGACAAGGTTTCGTTTGCCGTTGAGGGCGAGAAACTCGTCCTGCAACGCGACCAACCGAGACGCGCCAGACTGGTGGAGAAACACGGCCGCAAAGTTCTGGTCGCCCCGCCCGGAGCACCACCGATGACGCCGGAAGTGGTCAAGGCTCTCCTGGCCGACTTCCCATGAGCCATCTGCTCGATGTCAGCTTCGTGCTGGCCTGCGCGTGGAGTTCGCACGCCAAGCACGGGGCTGCCCGCGCCTGGCTGGAGGGTCAGGCGGCCTTCACACTCTGCCCGCTGTCCGAGTTGGGCTTCCTCCGCGTCAGCCTGAGTCCGGGCTATCGGGCGACATTTGCCGATGCCCAGGCGGCGCTGGCCAACATCACCTCCCGCAAGCAGGCCCGCTTCGTCAGCGCCGACCTCCCCGCCGCCAAACTGCCCGCCTTGGCCAGCCATGCCGAAGTCACCGACGCCTATTTCGTCGAACTCGCTCGTGCCCACGGCCTCAAGCTGGCCACTCTCGACGACGGCCTCTGCCAGAAGTCGTGGGCCACTGGCATAGCCGAGAATCCGCTGTGACCAATCGCCATGGCTACCGATTTCCAATACGACGTGTTCCTGAGCCACAACCAGGCGGACAAGCCGCGGGTGCGGTGGCTGGCGGAACGGCTGCGGGCGGCGGGGCTGCGCCATCCCAATCTCGGATTTCGGATTTCGGACTTCGGATTTCCGGCGGAGGCGGCCCTGTCCCCGGCGGCGCCGGGATCGGACTGGGTGGGGCTGGAGCGCAGCACCGTGCTGTTTCGCGATCCGTCCAACGCTGGCCATGGCTCCACCGCACGGTTACAAGAACTCACCGAGTTCACGTGCGCAACCGTCGGCGAGCAACAGCCTGGTACGGCCGCTCGCGATACGGTCCCACCACCCCCGAGACATGGTGAGGACTTGTGCAGAACTCTGCCGGGAGCTTCGATATGACTGCAAACCCTTGAACGATTATGAACTCAGCCTTGCTTTCAGAACTTCTCAAGCGGTCAGAGTTGCGAACGCTGGACTTCAAACAGGAACACTATGATTTTGCCGGTGCGACGCCCGAGGAGAAGAACCGCAAACGATCTTCGTTCGCCAAAGACATCGTCTGCATGGCCAACACTCCTCGCGATGAGCCGGCGTATATCGTGATAGGCGTCAGGCGGCGACCGGACGGAACGAACGAACTGAGGGGCGTTTCGTCCCACGTCGATGATAACTTGCTCCAACAGCAACTTGAAGGCATCGTTTATCCGCATCCGCGTTTCCAATATGAACAGGTAGAGCTAAATGGATTGCAGTTTGGGGTGATCGAAATAATTCCAGAACGAAAGCTTGGGCCAATCCTGCCGGTGAGGGATTCTGCGGGCGGAGGGGTCGTGCGTCGGAACGTTTTGTATTGGCGTCGCGGAACGCAGAACGCTGAAGCAAGCCCCGACGAACAGAAAGTCATTCACGAGTGGTTTCGCGGGGGCGCCGCGGCTCTTCCTGAACGCGTCGGCGGCGATGCCGACTGGAGCCGCTTCGTTGGCGTCGCGGATGTTACTGAGCCAGGTCGTCAGTATGTCTTGGTTCTGGCTCCCGGCAGTGTGAGCGAGGCTGAGGCTCTAAAACACTTGGCGTGGGTTGACTGGAATCTCGTTGTTGACTTTGACCCGGAGAGCGAATCGAAAGGCATTCTCAGCCAGTGCCGCAACGATCTGGAAGCTCGGAGACCTGTTCATCGGATTACACAAGGAGACGACATTTCTGGCAACCCGAGCCGGGCGACCTTTTGGTATTTCTGCCGGGGACTTGCCGGCCGCAGCGACACCATCTCGGTTGGCTCGTATGCGCAGTGGAACAAGGCATATGGCGAGGACCTTCGGCGAAAGTTGGTCAGATTCTCATCTGTATCTTCGGATCCTGTGGTTCTCGTCGCGCTCTGGTCTGCGCCACAGATGGAGCCTTTTGTTCGCAAGCTCCTTGAGTCCTCTGCAGCCTTATTTGGGGAGCGACTGATTTCCGTAATCGTCACCGAGGCCGAGGAAGAATGCCGGAGGGTGGCTGAGGAAACTGGAGCGAGTGTTTGCCAAATCGCAACCAGGCATTTCTTGGAGGGCCTGGCAACACTGCAAACAATGCGGGCGGCGGGAGCGGACAACGTGATCCGCCTGCCGGGGCGTGACGGAGTACCCAAGCAAGTGTCCACCTCGGACCTCGCTTGGCTCGAAGAGGACCTAGAGATTATCCATCTGGGCGCAGGTCAGTGGCTGCCAGAGAACGTTGATCCAGAACGTGATTTTCTGCGCGGTGGGCCGATTACTTGGTTCGGACTCGGATTTGGTGCCGATGTCGAGCGCGAGAAGCTCTCCGCCGTGCTCAAGTGCGTCAGGCGCGACTTGAAGGAAGCGAGGATTACCCGGATCAATTTGCTGCACAGGCCGGGGGCTGGCGGCTCCACACTAGGACGACGCATCTTGTGGAACCTGCGAAAGGATTTTCCATGTTTCGTGGTGAGAAGGTGCGTTGCCCGTGAAACGATTGAGCGGTTGGCGAGGATCTACGCTTTGTGCGAGCAGCCACTTCTCATCCTCCGCGAGGGTAGCTTGATCTCAGACAACGACGCCGAAGATCTGGCCGGTCAGTTATTGGCAAGGCGCCTTCCTTCTGTGCTCTTGCAGGTTGTTCGTCGATACTCGGACGAGACCGAGGCTGAACGGCGGTTCTTCCTTCGCGACCGCCTGACGCCGGGCGAGGCCGAGTGGTTCCGCGCGAAACTGACTCTAGCGGTTCCGAGCCGGGGCAGTGAGCTTCAGCGGCTCGCCCGCAGTACGGGCTTCGATCGGACGCCTTTCATTTTTGGCTTAACAGCGTTTGCTCAAGACTTCATCGGCCTACGGCCGTTCGTGCTAAGTCATCTCACTGCGGTTCCAGCACCTCAGAAGAAGATATTGCTGTTCTTGGCGTTGGCCCACGCCTACGGACAGCAAGCGATCTCGGAGTCGCATTTCGCGGAGTTGCTGGGCATAGCTCCGAGTCGCCGTGTCGAACTTCGTCGTGCTCTGAATTCGCGAGCGTTGGGACTTCTCACCGAGTCGGAAAAGGGACGTTGGCGGACTGCGCACGACTTGGTGGCCCGAGAAACCCTAAAGCTGGCGCTGGGAGAAGGTCTTGCCGACGAGCGCAACTGGACCACGCGTCTCGCAGACCTCGCCTGCGAATTCGCCGGCTTTTGTCGAACCAATCAGCCGGTTCCTCCTGAGGATTTGCGGACAGCGGTTGAACGGGTCTTCTACTACCGCCACGACACTGAACTGCTTGGGACCGTTCGTGCTGGCGAAAACCTATTCTCGGAACTCATCGGTGACATTCCCAGTCCCGAAGGGCGGCTGCGAGTCCTTGAATTCGTCGTCAAACTGTTCCCTGATTCGCCCCATTACTGGGCGCACTTGGGACGTTACTGCTCAATCCGTCTGCTGGATTTTGAGAAAGCTGTCCATGCCATCGACAAGGCAATCAGCTTGAACGGAAAGGATCATGTCCTCCACCACATGAAGGGCATGGCGCTTCGGAATCTTGCGTATCGAAGTTTCGAAGTTGGTCGCCCGTTAGCTCAAGTGTTGCCTGTGGTCAAGAACGCCTCGGAGTGCTTCGCGGAAGTGCGGGCTTTGGCTTCTGAAGAAGATTACGGCTACATCAGCGAAGCGCAGATGATCACCCGCGCGCTTGATTACGCGCAGAGCTCGAGCGGACAAAATGCTGCAGTCATTTCAGCGAATCCGAACGCTGACCCGTGGGTCAGAGAAGCTTTTCAAAAGGTCGAGGACCTGCTCTTGGCTGTGCGTCAACGGCACGTCGGCGCGCAAGCAAGTGAATACGAAGAGCGCTGCCGTGCTGATCTCGACAAATTATATGGCGCGCACGATCAAGCATTACAGCGGTGGCAGAATCTCCTCGATCGGCGGGATTCGCGCGGGCTGTCTGTCGTTCATGCGCCCCCCATTCGGCGTCAGATCGTATGGACGCACCTGGCCAGGTGCGGCCGCAGGTGGGACCAGATGCCCGCTCCAAATCTACAGAGGGCTCTCGACCTGTTGGAGCAGAACCTTCACGAGGAGCCTGCTGACGACCGGAACGTTAGACTTTGGATTCAGGGGGCGAGGTTTCTTCCGAATCCACCATCAGTCGAAGTCGCGGCAGAACGCGTAGCTTATTGGCGGAGCAACGGCGATTCGTTGGATTCCGTTTACTACGTCTACGTCCTGCATTCCCTTCAGGCCATTTCCGGGTCGACGCTCTCTGCCGATAGGGCCATGCGAGCTTTGGAGGAATGTCGAAGTCGAGCAAGATTCCGACGGGACCGCACTCGGAGCTTCGAATGGTTGAGCAAAGGTCAGGGGCTGAAGCAATTGGTGCATCAAGACCTACTCGGCGAATGGGACCGGGAGAAGGACTTCTGGGGTAACATCGCCCAACTCCGCCGGTTGGATGGAGTGGTTTCAAATGTCAGCGGACAGCAAGCAGGTGAGATCGAGGTGGCCAGTGGCCTGAAGGCTTTCTTTGTGCCCGGAACTGCCAAAGTCCCAGTTGGCCGCGCCCTAAACATACGCGTCACGTTCTTCCTCGGCTTCAGTTACGAGGGGCTTCGCGCGTGGTCAGTTGAGGCCGCGTAATCGCTGGGGCCCATTGGCTGCACCGTAGCTCACAACGAGCTTTGGCAGAACTCGGTGGAGTTCAAGGCAGGCAGGGCGGGCGGCAAGTGCGGGCTTTTCCTGCAACAGTTCGCCGAGGGGCGGGGCCGCTTGATCCTCTTCTTCCCGGATGAACATTCCAGCGCGGAGACGCGGTTCCACTTTGAGGAATTCGTCATGGCCCACGCCAAACGTCGCGCGCTGGATGGCACGATGGAACTCGTGCGGTTCTTCGTGTGTCCCGGTTGTGGCGACCCGGTGCCCGACAGCTATGTGAAGCGGCTCCGGGAAAAGGGGAAGATGGAGTTCAACTGTCCCTGCGGCGGGACGGTGTCACTGGCCGAGCCGAAGGAGCGGATTCGCTTCCGGTCGGAAGTCGAGGCGATGGACAAGTCCGCCGACGGGCAGCGGGACTTCGATGCGTTCGTCATGTCGGCCAAAGGCAAGACGAGCACGAAGAGCTTCCAGGAATGGGCCGGTGGCGAACAGGTCACGCTGGCGATTGTGTTCACCGATGTCGTCGGCTCGACGGCGCTAGGCGAGGAAATCCGGGATGAGGCGATGAACGAAGTCCGGCGGGCGCACTTTGCCCAGAGCCGGCGGCTGATCGGGCAGTTCCAAGGCCGGGAGATCAAGACCATTGGCGACAGCTTCATGGCCGCGTTCCGGTGTGTCGGCTCGGCGCTGGACTACGCGCGGGCGTTGCAGGGGAACACCGGTCATCCGCAGGTGCAAATCCGCGCCGGCATCCACATCGGGCCGATGCACGTGGAGGCAGGGGATGTATTCGGCGGCACGGTGAACTTCGCCGCCCGCGTGGTCGGAGCCATTCAGGGCGCAGAAATCTGGCTGAGCGACCGGGCCAAGGATGACATCGACCGGCTGGGGGCTACCAAGCACAAGCCTCTCAACTGGGAGCGGCACGAGGGGGTGGCTATGAAGGGATTCCCGGGGAAGTTCACGCTGTGGGCGCTAGCGAGGTAGTCGCGGTAGTTTTGTCCACCTTGCAGCGCAGCGGAGCCTAAAAGGCGGAAGGACAAGAGAAGCCGCCAGATCATTTTCCAGGGCGAGAAATTGGATGCGGCTGCCGTCTGGCGAGTGAGGGACAAGTTCTTCCCGGCGAAACGGGTGAAGGCAGGGAAGCGGTGGGCGAATTCCGGCCGACTTCAGTGAGTATCGCTGCGCAGCAGGACGGTGTCGTTTGGGATGTTCCACCATTCTCGAGAGCCATGAGGCCATGAACGAGGCCCGGCGGACGCCATTTGCCCAAAAAACCGGAAGCTGATCGGCCAGTTCCGAGTTCGCGTAATCATGATCTCCGGCGACCGCTTGACCAGTTTCATCTGTGTCCATCTGCGGTCTTACTACTGTCTCGGCCAAGTCGGGGGACGGACTCGGCGCGTGACGGGCGAGTCGGCTGAGGAGGCTTGCCCGGTTCGCGGCGGCGGTTTACGTTCAACGCATGATTGATTGGCGACAATGCTCTGCGGTAGAGCGGGTGCCGGGCAAGGTGAGCGGTGCCTGGGTGTTCACGGGCACGCGGGTACCGGTGCGAGCGCTCTTCGAGAACCTCGAAGGCGGCGCACGAGTCGAAGAGTTTCTGGAATGGTTCCCGGGTGTGACCCGCGGGCAGGTCTTGGCGGTGCTGAAGTACGCCGAGTCCACGCTGGTCGAGGCCGTGGCCTGACCTCGCATGAGGATTCTCTTCGATCAGGGGACACCTGCGCCGCTGCGCCATGCACTCTCTGGGCACAGCGTTTTCACGGCTTTCGAGAGAGGCTGGTCCAATCTTGGCAATGGTGAGTTGCTGCAAGCCGCGGAGGCGGAGTTCGACCTTTTCATCACCACGGACCAGAACCTGCGTCACCAGCAGAACCTGGCTGGCCGACGTCTGGCAATCCTGGTTCTCCCCACGACCAACTGGCTGGAGATCCGTGCGCACTCCACGGAGGTCGCCGCGGCGGTTGACGCCATCCAACCCGGCGGGTACCGGGAGGTTCGCTGGGCGTAGCGACCGGGCAGGGCGGAGCGTCACCTTTCGACGTGCCCTCATCCGAATCCATCCGACCCGTTCCCCCGGCGTGAACCGCTCCCGCCAGACGGCTGGACTTCTGACCGCATCGCGTACAACATTCACCGCCGGATACTTTCATCACTGCCATGCCCGACCGACAGTTCATCACCCTGACCGAACCCGACGGCACGACGGCGGTCGTCGCGCCCGAGTTGGGCGGCTGGTTGCTCCGCTACGCCCGGCCCCTGCCGAAACACGGGCTCGTGGACGCGCTGCATTTCTCCCCCGCCGTGGCCGACCGTTACCCGCGCGACATGTGGGCCGGCATGCCGATCCTCTTTCCGATCACCGGCCGCAACCGCGCGGGCGACCAGGACCATCACTACGAATGGAACGGGCAGGTCCTCGAGATGCCCCAGCACGGCTTCGCCCGGCGCTCGCGGTGGAACGCCGTCGAGCAGACCGCAACTTCGGTGACGCTGGAGCTCACGGATAACGAGACCACGCGGGCCGACTACCCGTTCGCCTTCCGCTTGGCGCTGACCTATCGGTTGGAACAGGGCCGGCTCGCCTGGGAACAGGTGATCGAGAACCGCTCGGAAGGACCGATGCCATTCAGCTCGGGCTTTCATCCCTACTTTGCCGTGCCGCTGACGCCGGCCAGCGAGCGGGAGGCGTGCTTCGTCGAAATCCCGGATGCCCGTCGGTTCACTCCTGTCGGCCTCTTCGAACGGTTTACCTTCAAACCGTTTCCCGCCCAGAACTGGAGCGTCGAGGAGGACGTCGCTGAGTCGTTGTTCCTCGGTGACTTGAAGAAGCGTGAGCTGGTGCTGGTGGACCCGGCGAGCGAGCTTGAGGTGGTGTTCAACTTCGAGGAGGCGCCTCAGTACCGCTTCGTGGTCCTCTGGTCCCGGACGACTGAGGAACCGTTCTACTGTGTGGAACCGTGGACCGCGCTGCCGAATCCCTTCGGTCGGCCAAAAGACCGTGAGTTGATTGTGCTCGAGCCCGGGCAGAGCTCACGTGCCGGGATGTGGCTGGAACTGCGGCCGATGGCTTGAACGCCTCGCGACGCGGCGGCCGCTTCACGTCGGTTTGTCCTGAAAACCAGTTGAAACCGCGAACCACGCGAACCACGCGAAACCCGAACGGATTGCCGAAGGCGACCGCTTCACCCAGCGGGTGAACGTCTTGGTCGGCTCAACGCCTTTTTCTTTGGCATATTGGGCGTATTTCGCGGTGCGAACTGCCGGATTCAGGTTTGTTCAGGGCGTGCCTCCGTCCACGATCTTCTCGGCCGTGAACGAGCCGCCGTTGACCGCCCCGCCAATCGTGGAATAACTCCAGAGTCCCGTCCAGGTGTTGCCGGTCAACTGACCGTTCAGGAAAACGTTGTTGTCAAACCAGCCGGGATTCAAGTCCACCGTCAGGTGCGAGCCACTGAGGATGCCGCGCAGTTTGCCCTCACCGACCTGCGGGCCAATCGGTCCGATTGGCTCGCCGACCTGCCGCAGGCTCCAGGAGCCGGTAACCGGATTCGTCTCGGCCGAGAGGGTGATGCGGCCGGTGATGACAGGGCCACCCCCGTCTTCATGCCCGGAGTACCGGTAGGTTCCGGCGTGCTGCGGCGCGTCGAGCCAGACAACCCGATAGAGCATCGGCACCTGAACCGAAACCAGGCGGCTGGTGGCGGTGACGGAACTCAGATTCGTCAGCGCGTCGAACCGTTGCCAGGGGCCCTGAGCGGTGCCCGCCCACTCGACGCGGTAGGTGGCGTTGCTGACGGAGTTGGTCCACGTGAGGCTGCCGTTGAAGGTGAACGAGGTGATGGTCAGGTCCGCCGCCCAGGAAGTGGTCAGGAGACCTGCCAGTCCGAGCATCATTCCCAGTTTCATTGTGATCCGGGTTTGCCACACGGTGCACCTGCCGGAGGAAGGGCGCAATGTGCTTTTCGAGGCACAGGTGAATGTCCAGTGCCGCCGCG
>Ga0315274_10003380_pt1 | contig 23745 bp, 14 predicted proteins | sample YL17G02_20_MG_FD_203700 | JGI IMG/M metagenome (GOLD analysis project Ga0315274, IMG submission 203700) | Sediment microbial communities from Yellowstone Lake, YNP, Wyoming, USA - YL17G02_20 | ecosystem: Environmental > Aquatic > Freshwater > Lake > Sediment | place: USA: Wyoming | collected...
TGGGGTATGCCCGGCGTGGAAACCACCTTGCAGATCGTCACCCACCTGATCTCCACCGACGGCGCGTGGGGCCGCTTCTGGAACCGCCACCCCCTGTCAAAGACAGCGTAGGAGATTACACGCACCCGGCGCTCTAGCCATCCCCGCTCCGGCGAGATGACGCGAGAGCAAGATGTGCCCAAATACAAATACACAGAACTATCTATACATGCTAGCCTACACATGTTACTGGTGCGCCCGGCCAGACTCGAACTGGCAACCTTCGGATTCGAAGGCCGGGCCTTGCGTCATAATATGGCCTGGGCGCAAGACTTACAACGGCTTTTTCGGCTGAAAACGAGGGTTACAAGTGGTTGACAAGTCACTGAGGTCATGAGAAGCAAGCCACCACCACGTGGCGACTGACCCACTCAGTACCGCCCCTCGCAAGTTGGGTTCGGAAATCAGGCGGCCGGGAGCAGTTGGCATTTGGCCATCACCTTGGTTGCCGAGGTCGTGGTCCAGTTGAACGGGTGCGCGTGAAGGTTCCAGTGGGCGACGTAGGCCGTCAACTTCGCCGCCAGGTCGGCCGGGTCCGTGAAATCGTCGATCCCCAGCCGCTTGCGGCTCAGCACGCCGAACCATTGTTCCACCTGGTTCATCCACGAGCAGTGCACCGGCGGATGATGAAACGCAAACCGCGGATGCTCCGCCAGCCACGCCTGAACCTTGTGCCCTTTATGTGTCCAGATGTTATCGAGAACGATGTGTACGGTCGTGATGGCCGCCGGAATCTCGCGGTCCAGTTGTTCCAGGAACGCGATGAACTCGACCTGCCGCTTGCGCTCGGCGGTGCGGGCATACACCCGGCCGGTCCGCGTGTCGAAGGCCGCGAACAGGTTCACCGCACCCGCGCGTCGGTACTCGTGTTCCACACGCACAGGCCGTCCCGGCTGGGCGGCCAGGGTCGGCGAGCGCCGCGGACGCGGCTCATGACCTCCTCGAAGTCGTCCGAGATGATCGCCGACGTCGGAATCGCCCCGAACAACGGGTCCTGCTCTTCGAAGGTGGTTATCAGCGGCGTAGACTCGAATTGCCGTCGACGACGTTGAAGGCGCCGAATCCGGACGGCCTGATCCGGGGTTAACTCGGGGTTGTGGGTGTGCAGGTAAAGGGCACCGGCGCCATGGTCAAAGGACTCCGGCCACGACTTGCCGAACCGGCCCCGTACCATTGAGGCATAGGTGGCCCACATCAACGCGTACCGAAGATCGCCTTGCGAGGTGGTCAGCGTCTCGGGATGCCATTGGGACCACAGGCCCGTATCAAACGAACGCGGGCCTTTCCACTCGGCCAGGGGCTTGAGAAGCGGCGGGATGCTGCGCATCGGATCAAAGAGTCCTTCGGTCGCCTGGGGAAAGCCGAGTTCCTTGTCGGGGCCCGGCCGGCCCGCGTGACTGAGAAGCCAGGCCTCGCCGTAGGCCAGGAACCGTTCGTCCCCCGTGGCACGATACGCGCCTGCGCAGAGCAGACCGCTGCCGAAAGGGTGCTCCGGGCCCTGCAAGATGCATGCCCGGGCCCACTTGGCGAAGGCCTCTTTCGCTGCCACGTCGTCCGGCACCGTCTGGCAGTAGCTCGAGAACGCGTCGGCCAGCCGACTCGCGTAGCCCCACGGTGTTTCATGGGACCAGCGAAGCACGTTGTTCTTGTCGAACTGCGGCTCGCCGTCCCAGGTCCCGTCGGCACGCTGGGTGCGGCAGAGCAGGTGAATCTGCTCCGCCGCACGCTCCAGCAGCCGCTTGTCGTTGGTCACTTCGTAGAGCTTAACCAGCCCCGTGATCCCCGCGCCGACAGGACGAAGGTTCGTATAGGACGTCTCGGGCGGATTGGGCCGGCCCGGCTGCATCCCGTTTTCCGTCGTCAGATGATAGACGGTTTCCGGCTCGCCAGGGAGCGTGCAGGGACGCACGTTCAACAGGTAGTACTGCGACATCTCCCGGATGACGTCGAGCCCTCGGCGGTCGCCGGTCAACTGATAGTAGGCCGGCAGGTAGATCGCGTAGGTGTGACTGGCGCCGACGCCGTCGCACCAGTGCTGGGGACCGTGCCGGTGCTGGCCACCGACGCGCCACGGGTACTGCGGGTCGTAATGTGCCGTGTCGACGTCCATGATGTGGCGAGCGTGAGCCTCTGCGAAGCGGAAGTAGTGCGGCTCGCCGGTCCGCACGGTCATGATCCAGGGAGTGCGCGCGTAGCCGAATTCGTTGTTCATCCAGCCGTTGTGCCCTTCCCAGCCGCCTTGACCTTCGGCCCAGCTTCCTAGCCACGAGCGGGTCCTCTTGTTGTAGATGCGGGCGACGTCGCCGTAGTCAATCATGCCGTACCATGCGAAACGGTCCCGCAGGGCGATGAGCCAGTCCATGCAGCCGCGCAGCGCGCTCTCGGCGCTCGGGAACCGCCGGGCATCTTCCGGGCAAAGGTCGCCCAACACGCCGCTGGCGCACATCGCTGCCGGCTCCGGCAGGGCGACGGGCCGACGTTGCACCCACTTGGCCAGCGAAGTAACGTCGGCATCCGGCTTGTGGAAATAGAGGAACACCTCATGGGTCTTGGCCAGTCCCATGGCGCTCTCGACCGCACAGGCGTCCTCGCCGGCTGTCGTTTGAGAGTACCGCTTCATGTTCAGCGGCGCCACGTGCGGGGGCCAGAGCCAGACCGTCAGCCCCGTGCCGCTGGCCTCAACGGCCTTCGGGAAGTTCTGCCAAGCCTCGCGCACGATGGCAGTCGCCGCAAACCGCCCGCTGCTGAGCGTCATATAGCCCGAAGAAGTCTTTCCCTCGGCCACAACCTTCGTCCCATCGCGGACGGCGAAATGATCGTGGCGGTCCTGGAGCCACACGGCCGGGCTGCCGCACCTGACCGGCTCACCTGCCTTCCCGCCACAAAAAACCTGCGCGGCCGTAGCCTTCAGCGGCAGCACGATTCCCAGCGACTTCAGTTGCGTGGTTTCCGGGTCGGCAGTGAAAACAAACGTGTGCTGGAGGCGGACATAGCTCTTGCCGGCAAACGCATGGATGCGAAGGATGTACTGGCAGAATCGCGACCCGCCCTCTGACACGTGCCAGCCGGAGCACCTGATCGTGACCCGAGCGGGGCCGCTTTCCTCTATCTCTGCTCGGCAACTCTCCGTATCGAGCGACGCACGATGGAGAATGCCGGCGGACGTCGATGCAAGAAGGTCAACCCCGCCTGCGGCGACCTGCTCGTCGTCGGTGAGATTGCCGTCGCCGTTGAGATCCAATCGCACGTCTTCCAGAAACGACGCCTTCCTCTTGCCGACCGTGAACGACAGGGGGCCGGTCGTGACACGAAAGGTATCGCCCGTCTCTGCCACGGAAACGGGCGACGCAAAGGCGGGACGAGGGGCCGACCTGTCGTGTTCCAACCGGAAGGTCTGTTTTCCGGCGCCGGCCACGTCGGTCTGGAAGTCGAGCACGAGCGCGCGGATCGAGCCATCCGAATGCCACGTCAGCGGAGCGGCCTGGACGGGAACTGACTTGCCATCCAGGGTCGCGAGCCGCACGTCTGCCGGATCCTTCAGCACCCCTTCAGGTAGCGGCACACCCAGCCACACAGGCGCAGCCGAGAGCCGCGTGCTTGAGTCGTCGTTGATGAACAGAAAGATCGCAGGCGAGGCAGCAGGGGCTTCCGCGGGTGGCACTGCGCCGCCAAAGAACAAGCCGATTCCCGCTAAGACAAGCCGATTCATCGTACGTTCCTTCCCGTTCTTACCCGCTCAGAGTAGGGACACGGGTTGCCCCCTGCCCCCTCCCCGGATCCCGGCAAGCGGAGCTACCGCACCGGGCTCTTGCCTTGGATCCTGACGCGCAGGCGCTGGTGCCTGCCGTATCCTCGCCAGTTCGTTTGGCCAGTCAGGAGCGGCCCTGTGTCCGATGAACTGGTTCTGCCGGAGAAAATTCTGCCCCGCCCTTTACATTACGTCCGCCGCCACGCGCATTCCTGGCCCGTGCTCTTAGCGCTCTGCGGAAATACCGTACTGAAGTGTCCGGGAATCCGCAAACAGAAAGGCCTGCGGCGGCCAGTAGCTGAACAAGGCGAATGCCGCCGCCATGACAACCAACCCGATCATCGCACCTCGGCACACCGTTGTCCCCATGTCGGCCGCCGCCAGGGTCCTGTAACTGACCCATTGTCCGATTCCCACGGCCAGGAGGAAGATCAGGATATCGAGAGCGAGGTGATGATGTCCCAAGACCGTGGTGTAACCATAGAAGAGCACGGCCACCGCGACCGGCATGGAGAACAGGCCGAGGAACTTGCCCACCCAGAAATTATTCACCGACCGCCTGAGGGCAAGATACTCAAGCATCGCGTACAGAACCCCCGGCCAGAAAGCCAGCTTGAAGTGCTCCCAGACGCTCTCGTTCACAGGGGCGAACCAGGCGATCGGCCGCCAATGGCCGGTCCAGTCAAACGCTAAGTGCAGCGCGGAACCCGTCAGAAAGATGACGGCAACGCCGACCAGTTCCCACCGTATTGCCGTTCTGTTGGCCATGACCACGCCTCAACCACCGATCAGCCGTTCCCATGTCGTGAACCGTCTGCCGAAGTTCCGGCACTCCCGGCGCCGAACGATGCGGCCGCCCGTCGCCCGGCACGTATAGACTACCCTCAGGGGGCTGCGGCCGCAACGGCAGCACGGAGGCCCCACGCTCTGTGTGGCCGAAGGATCTTGGGTCCGCGGCTAACGCGGCCGCTCCGCAGAACAGGCCGGCGATCAAGACCACCCTCACGCTTGCGTGAAACAGCACCCTCTTCATGCGATCGCTCCGGGCATTCCTCTTTGCCCCCGCCTCGGGCCGCGCCGCCGTGGCCAGCCCTGCGCAGACGAGCAGCGCGAATGCGAGTGAGAGGCGATAACGCATGGTCCTGTTCTCCCGTGCTACGGTTTCCGGAAATCGGTGCACACCAGGTTCTTCAGGTCGCGGGCCACCAGGCGGCCGTCGGACCAGGCCGCGGGGGCCCAGACTTCGTTGCCTTCAAGCACCTGGCCGGACCACACGGGGGCCAGATCGGTCTCGAACGTATCGCCGCCATGCGCAAAACGATACACGCTGACGAGGCCTGTGTCACCCACCAGGATCATGGCGTCGCCGATGCCGATCAACCTGACCTCGTTGCCCTTGATGGCCCGCGCCCGCCAGACGTCCTGGCCATCAAGACCCGTGGCGCGGAAACTCCCGCTGCCGCCCATGTGGTAGATGCGCCCGCCGTGCACCATCGCCTGGTGATACATGCCGAACGCATTGCCCCCCGGTTTGTGGAAGACCGGCTTGGCCGTCCACGCGCCGCCCCGGTTCTTAACCTCGATGACCATCATGCCGCCGCCGATGAAGCGGCCGGAGTCGCCTACCAGGATGCGGTCTGGGGCTATGACCATCGGGATAAAGTACGTCTTCTCCGTCGCTGGGCCTTCATCCACGCGCCAGAGCAGGCGACCGTCGCGGGCGGCCAGGCCGACAACCGGGCCGGGGCGATTCCCCACCTGCACGTAGCGGTCGCCGTGGATCACAATCTGGTCCGTGCCGCCGAGCGTAACGAGCGCAGGAGTTCCCATGACAGAGTGGCAGCCCGGTACGCCGACGCTCCATCGCTCTGCGCCGGTGGCGGCGTCGAGGGCCATCACCGTATTGGTGGCCGCGCCCTTGGCCCAGTCCTGCCAGTCGGTGCGCGTGACGATGATCGTGTCGCGGTACAAAACGGGGCTCTTGGTGTAACTGTCCATGCTGCGTCCGGTGGCCTTGCGGCCAAAGGTGGACTTCCAGACCTCGCGGTGCGTCGCCTTGTCGAAGCAGCGTAGCGTGCCGCCGTGGTCGATGAGGAAGATGCGCCTGTCATCGAAGACCGGCCACGAGCGGATGCCGTCGTAGCGGCACGAGCCCTCGTCAATCCAGGAGGAACTCCAGTTCTCCTTGCCCGTATTGAGGCTGATGGACCGCAGGTACGTCTTGCGGTCGGGCTGCGAGGCCCATGTGTTCTTCTTCGCCGCGGCATCGTCCTTGTCGGCCCCGTCGGCCGACGGCTCGCCCGTCCGCACGGCGGGCGTCTGGCCATCAGGTTCAATCAACGGGTCGCGGTCAAGGATGAAGACCGTACCCTTGTCGATGACCGGCGCGCCGTAGCCGCGATAGAGAAGCGGGAACTTCCACGCCACCTTGGGCGGGTTCGCCTGAAGGTCCTCGCGCAGCCGCTCTTCCGGCAGCATGGAGTTGGCGTGCGGACCGGTGGGGTTGGGCCAGTCGGCGGCTAAGGCGGTTGCACAAAGAAAGACCGCCGGCAGCGTGACTTGAAGTATTCGCTTCGTCATTCGATGAACTCCGGTTCGCGGAATGACCTTATGTTCAATGGTCCAGCGGGTTGGGTTTTGATCCCGGTGGGATGCGGCCGGCTTTCTTCTCCAGCGCATACAGCGCGGCATAGGTTACCGCGGCGGGCGTCAGCGTTTGGTTGATGGTGAACTCGCTGTTGACTTCGGCCATGTTGTCCCAGACGTCACGCCAGACGCGCACGGGCGGCCATCCGCCCCACGTGTCTCGCCAGCCGCCGCCGATGCCGTAGAGGCTGATACCTTTGACCGTTTTGCCGCCGAGGTCTTGTTCGGGAAATTCGTACAGGAAGTGGCTGATTTCCGGTCGGCGCGGGTACCGGTATCCCAGGCCGGTGATGAAGGACTGGGCAATCGGGTTGCAGCCGAGGTGCCAGTCAATGCTCAGGCTCAGCAGATCGGTGAACTGTTGGTCCCCGGTCAGCGCGATTGAACGGACCACATCTGATGAGTTCTGTATCCCTTGCAGGCTCCCCCACCATCCGCCGCCCCAGACGTAGGCCCGATACGGGGTTTCGGACGATTTCTGAAGGAGTTTTCCCGCCGCGGGCGCCCCGGCCAGAATGGTGCGGTACCGCTCCCGCAGGGCCGCATCGGCCTTCTCGGCATTCGCTATCGCCCAGGGAATCCGCATGCTCGTGGCGTGAAACGACCAGTACAATTCCTTGGACTGCGGGTGCGCCTGGACGTATTTCGCATAATCCGCCTTGCCGGTGGTGCGCAGGAGTTCGCCGGCGGCCCATACGCAGACATTGGTCCAGGCTCCCTCCTGCCAGTTTAGTGACTTGTCCTTCCTCTCGCCAGGCTTCCACATCTTGTATTCGGGCGTCGAGTATTCCTGCCAGACCTGCTCCCGAGTGTGTGTCGAAGCGTAGGCGAATGCTTTCTCCGCGGCGGCCAGATAACGGTCCGCCTTGGCCGCGTCGAATTTGCGGATGGCGCGGGAGTATTGCGCGGCGGTTGCGGCAAAGAAGGGTGTCGAGAACCAGTCCGGTGGCAGGATGCCGTAGGGCGTGACCGCGTTGTGGTCTTTCTTGTTGGGATGATAGCCTTCCACCAGAATCTGGAGGAGGGAGTCCTGCAGGTTGCTGCGTCCCATCGGCACGGCGCCGTTGGGGAGTTGCAGTTCGAGAAACGCCATGAGACACCATTCGGCCTCGTCGAGAATGTCGGGGATGCCGTTGCCGCTTTCCGGCAGGTCGAGATCGCCGTCGGCAAAGGCATCGGGAAACATCTCATACACCACCACCAACTCGCTGGGCACCTCCAGATGGTTCGCCAGCACGTCGAAATCCGCGGCATCGTGGTATCCGCCGTGGAAACGCCGGGGTTGTTCACCGGCCTTCGGCCGCGGCACCCGGTTCTCGGGTTTATTCTGTTCTCCGGGGACGAGTATGGAAGGCTCGATGAACCCGCGTTCATAGAGCAGGCTGTGACAGGCCGGTTTCTTGATCCACGTCCACGGCCTCCCCGGGCAGGACTCGAATCAGGAACCCAGCGGTTTGCTGCCGGAACCACATATGACAAACCGCCAGCCAGCCTCAACTTGCCATGCGGCAGCATCGTGGTGCGTAACGGAGGCGCGCGGACACGGTCTCGCCGAGAGACCATGTCACGGGCCGATCCCAATGCCAATGCCTCCCTGGAGTCTTGCGGGCAGATATGCCGGGGGGGGAGACCGTGTACAGCGGCCCCCTGCCAATGCCGACAAGGCTGCCGTTTCACGAGCACGAGAAAGCGGACCTGTGATTGCGAGCAACGGGTTGATGGCTACTGGCGGCGCCACTGGCCAGACGTGCCGATCCTTCTCGACATGAACCTTGATCGTAACAGGCCCAATGGTTGAAGGCCAGTCATAGCGAGGGACTGCTGTATTTCTCTCGCTCCAAGCCAATTTCCGCTTCCAGGCGACACGCCCTGGCTCTCAGGAACTCCACCTCTGCTACCATGCCATGTTCGCCACCCGCCGCAGTTTTGCTCCGCCCTTTACAGGTTCATCCAGGCAGGTCACTTCTTCTCCATCCCGATCAGGGCCTCGGCAAACGCTTTTCCCATCTGTGCGAATATCTTCGCACAACCCATGTAGTGGAAAGCAGCATTGGACGTACCGCGTTTCAAGAGTGCCTGATCTTCCGCTGTCCTGAGCTGTCCGTTCTTCTTTGCGATTGCAGCCAGATTCTCATCCCAGAAGGGAGCTGTCTGAACAGCAACCACCCGGCCCTTGAATTCCGGCATCGCCGCAGGCGCTGCCATCGCCGCACGGAAATTGGTATGACTCCTAACATACCTGGGCGATATGTTTTTCGCATCCCCATCGACCCCCATTACACCGATCACGAACGGCATGTCAGGCGCATCAAGATCCTTGCGTACGTCGCGGATGAAATCAGCAAGCCATTCGCTGTACTTCGAATAATCATCCTTGGGGTACACATCGTGAGCGACCAAGTCATTCCATCCCTGCAGCCAGACAAATCCTGCAATCTCATACCCCTGCCCCTGGTATTCCGGACAGACTCTCTTGATGTCCTTCAAAACGTTTTTCACGTGTTCGACCATATAGCGGTAGTAAACGCCTGTTGCTTCGGCCTTCTTCTTCTTTTCCTCCTCGGTCGGAGCCTTAGCGTCCTTTCCGGGTTCGGGAAATACAAATGGTCCGGCGCTTGGCGGACGGAAATCCGTGTGAAGGGATTTGCCACCCCATGCCGTCTTGATGATCAGGAACGGTTCCTTGACCGCCCTGCTCATGTAAATGCCGAAGGTGAACTCCGGCCCGATGCAGTCTCCGGGTTTCGGATCTTTGATCGCCCCATAACCGGCCGTCATTTTGCCGGTTGCTTCAAAATTCGTCCCTTTCCCGCCGGTCAGATACGAAAGCCAGGCATGTTCACAGACCGTCGGCTTCCCATCCGGTCCAACCATCTCCTTGTAAATGGGCGCCGTGGCAGGATCATCGCCGATGTAATCAATGGTCGTTATTTTTGCCGGCCCCTGCATGTTGGACTGCCCGGCCAGGATGTAGACCTTCAGCGGTTTGGCGGCGTAAAGGGTCGTCGTCGCCAGCATCGCGACAGCCAGGATGGTGAGAATTGCGAGCCGTTTCATGGGTTGCTCCTTGGTTTGAGGGTGGATGATGTCCGCAATCTGCATTGCGAGTCCTTCGTCATGTTCCATTCGGGCGCAATCGTCTCTTACGATCGGGGCCGCGTGGGCTCAGCCGTCGTCCGGCCCAGCCTATTCGACTGCCCAGCCAGGGCGGAGACCATCGGTTTACCGACGACCTCGCCATGTCCACGATGTCAAACGCAACTTGATGCCCCATTTCTTGTGTTTCCGCCAATAGTTGTGGCCGGGTGAGAGGCGGCCAGATGCGACTATCTGCGCGGGTTGCCCTCCCACAGGCCGGCGATCAACGCGTAGCCGGCCGGGTCCTGGTCCTTCAGCTCGCAGCGGATGAACGGGTAATGGTCGTTGACCAGGAAGTAGCTCTCCATCAACTCAGCGAAGTACTGCTTCTCGCCGGCCAGCGCGGGATGCGGCACGTGTTGGCCGTCGAACCGCAAGACCGACTGGTACTTGCCGTCCTTGACGGCCTGAGCATAGGCGGCCTGGATCTTCATGCCCAACTCGGAATCCTTCTTCGCCGCATGGCGGTCGTAATAGGCCAGGGCAAGCTCGCCCAGTACGTCGGATTGCTGGAGCATGGCCCAATTCATCATCCGCTGGGGGTCGCGGACCTCCACGGCCCCAAACTTGTCGGGATTGGCGCCCTCGGCGGCGAGCCGCTCCCGGCTGCCGCAATAGCGAATGTACGGCCCGGCCTGGCCGACCTCCAGCCAGATCGGGATCTCGTGGAGCTGCTTGCGGCCGGGCTCGGCGATGAAGTGGTCGATCATGTGCAGCTTGTAGCTCAGAATCTTCACCATAGTGTGTTCGAGTCCCGGCTGATCCGCCAGGTCCGGGCTGAGGTAGACGGTCCATCCGTTGATATCCCGCTTGTCGTAACGGGGGGTGGGGATATAGTTTGTCGCGGCGGGGGATTTCGTGCCCTGCGTCGGCCGCCCGGCCTGCTCCCTCAATTGCTGCTGATAGGCCGCGAGGTCCTTTTCGAGCTGCACTACCTGCTGGGGGTCAACGCCCCAGTAGCGTTCGACGAACCGGGCCATCTGCGGGTCGTGTTCGCGGAGCTCCGCCCGCACGAACGGGTAGATGTCGTTGACGGCGAGGTAGGCCTCCGTGCTCTCGGCCCAGTATTCCATGCGATTGCTGCGGGCGTAGTGCGAACCGATCCGGCCGTTCCATATCAGCACCTTCTCGTACTTGCCTTCCTTCATCATGCGCTCGTAGTTGGCCTGGCTTTCGGCGTTGCCATAGTTGCGGCCCTTGCCGATGAAGTGGTAGTCGTAGCCGTGCCCCAACTCGTGAAAGACGACGAACGGATGGCGATAGCTGTCGCCAACGTGCGTCTTGACGCTCAGCGACATGAACGACTGCGGGTCCCTTGGGACTGTGTAGCCGCGATCGATCAGCCAGTTACGGCTAGGGTGGTACGACAGGTTCACCTTCTCCGCGTACTCCATCCAGATGGCATTGTTTTCCTGCATGTTGACCACCGCCGCAGCCGGGGCGGCCAACTTGATCTGGTAGAGTTCCCACTTGAGGTGCTCGAGCGTCCGGGCCGTTTGCTCCGGGTACTGCCTGCGCACGTCACGGTTGATGTAGATGGTCCAGCCCTCCACGTTGCGGATCTCGAAACGGTCTTCGGTGCCCGCCTGTGAGGCCGGGCCGGTTGTGGGGGCATCCTGGGCTGCCGCCTGCGATGCCATCATGCAGACGACCAGGCATAGGCTGCGGGTCATCACGATCTGCTCTCCTCGAACCGGGATTCCCCGGATGGTTTTGGGCCGATCCCGGTGCGCCGGCACCATCGATCTCTTGAAGATTCTACCACCGATCGCAAGACCGGTAAATCTGGTAGAGTCGAGGTCTGGCGGCGGCCTTATTGGTCTACGAGGCTCTTCGGTCCTTGGCCCACGATATGGCCAAGACGCTTCGGAGCATTCGGGGCAGTGTCTACTGGCAGACGAGCCTGTCTTGAAACCTGCTTGGATCAGGCTACGGGAATCGCTCCAATCCGGTGCCGAGAGGCGAAAACCTTATTTGCCAACCCATGTCAACACCTTGCCCCCTTCATGCGGCAGCATCGTGGTGCGTATCCTTCGTAACTCGGCGCGGTGCGGTTATCTTCTTGTGGGGGTTACCAGATATTCCTGCCCCTTCTGGGTTTCGAATGCAATCACCTTCTCTATGTCGCCGCTTTCGGCAACCGCCTTCCCTTGGCTGGTTACCGCGGCGGGCGCAGCCAGTCGAACCTTGCACGTGCCGCCCATTCTCGAGCGGATCAGCGCCCTGGTCAATTGCCCCTTCTCCCAATGGATGTCCAGTTCGAATCCGCCACGCGCGCAGATGCCTTTGACATAACCGTCCGGCCAGGACTGCGGCAAGGCCGGAAGCAGGTGAATCTCGCCCAAGTGCGACTGGACGAGCATCTCGCACACGCCGGAGGCATAACCGAAGTTGCCGTCGATCTGAAACGGCGGGCAAAAATCATACAGATTCGCGGCGAAATTGCCCTGCAACATCTCCGAGAGCACCTTGTACGCGCGGTTGCCATCGTGCAGCCGCGCCCAGATGTTGATCTTCCACGCCTTGCTCCAGCCGGTGGCACCGTCGCCCCGGGCATTCATCGAGACCCTGGCCGCTTCCGCGAGTTTCGGCGTCGCTAAAGGTGAGATCTGGCGCCCCGGATGCAGAGCGATCATGTGCGAGAGGTGGCGGTGCGTGTCCTTCGGGTCATCGCGGTCCACCATCCATTCCTGCAATTGTCCCCACTTGCCGATCTGGGGTCCGAGGAGGCGCTCCCGCAGGGAGGCCACCTTCTTGCGGAAACCCGCGTCGACGCCGAGCCGTTCCGAGGCCTCAATGTAGCTAGTAAACAGGTCCCAGATCAACTGCTGGTCGAAGGACACGCCGTCCTCCGTCGGCCCGTGCTCCGGCGAGAAACCGTTGGGCGAAACCAGTTTGCCGTCCGGCAGTGCCTTCAGCTCGTCTTCCCAGAACTCGCAGAGTTCTTTCAGCAGCGGATAGGCCCGGTTCTCGGCGAACTTGCGGTCCAGCGTAAAGCGGTAGTGGTCCCAGATGTTCTGGGCCAGCCACGCCGCATCCCCTTTAGACCACTTCCAGGTCGAGCCGCCGAAGACGCCGTTCTCGGCATGGTTGATCCAGCCTCGCCTGTTGAACTGCTTCTTGCTTTCCTCCCTTCTGACTTCACGGATCGAGTTCAGCCATTCCGCAAAGGGCTCGAAACATTCCGAGAGGTTGGCCATATCCACAAACCAGTAGTTCATCTCAAGATTGATGTCGCTGTGATAGTCGCTCCTCCACGGGGGGCTGTTGCTGTTGTTCCAAAGCCCCTGGAGATTGGCCGGAAGCGAACCGGGCCGCGAGCAACTGATCATCAGGTAGCGTGCGTATTGGCACGCGAGCATTTCCAGCCCGGGGTCGGACTTGTTCTCCTTGTAGGCCGCCAGGCGGGCATCGGTGGGCATCCGCAACCGCTCTTCGGGAATTTTTCCGATGTCCAATCGGAAGCGGTCGAAGAGGGCACGGTAATCCTCCACGTGTTCCTTCAGCAGTTCGTCAAAAGTCTTTTTCGCCGCCGCATCGAGTTTGGCGGTGATGCGGTTGTGCGGGTGTTCCCCCTTCCAGCCCTTGTCGCGCCGGTTGAGGTAGTTGGTGTCGGCGCAGACCAGTAGCGTGAAGGCGTCCGCCCCGTCCAGCCGGATCTTGTTTTCCTGGGCGCTGAGACGCCCGCCCTCATGCAGCACCAGCACCTGGGATTCATAGTCCAGGAGGATGTTATAGGTGGACTTGCTCTGCCTGTACTTTAAGCCGGCCAGCGACCCTTCCGAGGCCGTGAGGCGGTTGTCTTTCGCGCTGATCTTCGCCCCGTGCATGTCGCTCAGAGAGACCGTGGCGGTGTAAGCCCCCTTCTTGTTTGCCGTGAACCGGAAGACCATCACGCCGGCGGGATAACTGGAAAAGTATTCGCGTTTGTACGCCACGCCATCGGACTCGTAGGTGATCGTGTGAACCGCCTTGCTGATGTCGAGTTCCCGCCGGTATTGCTGCGGATTCGGGTGATTCATCTCAACGTAAACATCGCCAAACGCCTGATACGACCCGGTATCGGCTTCGTCGCCAATCCACAGGCTGTCTTCATTGAACTGGATGTGTTCTTTGGAAACATCGCCAAAGATCATGGCCCCCAGGTTGCCGTTGCCGATCGGCAGGGCCTCCGACGACCATTTTTTCTCGCCGGCCGGCTGCGCATACCACAGCGTCAGGTCGCCTTCCCGGCCGGCGGCATAAGCCGGCGCGTTGAACAGCAGAACCGCCGCCAAGCCTATGACGCCACCTCGTGCAAGTGACAATAGCCGACAAGTCATTCTTCCGCCCTTTCCCTGCCGTCATGTTCCACGGAGCCTCACCCATTCAGAGGGAGGCCCCATGACCGTGCGTCCTAATCGTAACACGGGCCGTAGCACACGCCAACATCTTTCGACTCGCCGCCAAGTTAAACCTGGCCTGAGGTTCCTCTCCGTTCACGGGCGATTCAGCGTGCTGCCGATGCTCACCCTGTCGCCGCGTTCCATCGTCAGGGGAATTTCCTTGGTCTCATAGCGAAGGGTGCATTGGGCGCCCACGATGCTGCGGATCTCGGCGCGCGCTGGCCTTCCGTTTTCCCATACCATATCCACCTCAAATCCGCCGCGGGCACACAAGCCTTTGACCGAACCGCATAGCGCGCAGCGCCCTTTCAGCGCGCCAACGCCCCCGTAAGTCATTCCGTGTCATCTTCTATCATGAAGAGGGGTTAGGTAGCCGAGGAGGGGAACTCGCGGAAAGCCTGGAAATTGTCGCCACCTGTCGCCTTATGTCAACGCTTGTCATTACCTAAGATTGGTGCGCCCGGCCGCCGCGCCCCGGACCGGATCGAGGCCCACAATCTGGCCGAGCGGTTCCGCAGGCACGGGGCGGCGTACTTTCGCTTTCTCACGGCGCCGGGCTTGGAGCCGACGAACAACTTGGCCGAACAGGCCATCCGGTTCGTGGTGATCGATCGGCGCATCACGCAGGGCACGCGCAGCACAGCGGGCCGCCAATGGAACGAACGCATCTGGACGGTCGTGGCAACGCTGACTCAGCAAGGCCGCTCCATCCTTCCTTACCTCCGCGATGCCATAGACGCCTGGCTCCGCCACCAGCCCGTCCCCACTCTATTCGCCGCCGGGCCGTGAACGGTTACAAACATCCTAATGAACGGTGAACGCAATTTCGGTGGACTACTACAGTCATAGGCTTTCCTGCTGATGTTGCCGCACTTACTGGCCGGCTTGTCGGCCGGTCACCTTTCCGCACCGCGTTTCCACGAAGCGACCGCGCGGAGCGATGAAGCGGGTTCCCGTCAAATCCACGGCGGCCACGTCTTCGCATACCAGTTCGCCGGCGATTTCGCAATTCAAGAACGTGGCGGATTCGATGATCGGCTTCTCGGGTGCGGGCGCCTGTCCGGTTCTTCCGTGGAGCCGGCCGCTCACAACTACGGCCCGTTGCGAATTGCCTCGCCCGACGGCGAACCGCGTGTCTTTCGCCGTAAGGCGAACAGGCATCGGCCCTTCAACGTACTCTCCGTAAAACCAGGCCAGCGAGTTGAAGTCGCACGACTCGATCAGCAGGTCCGGCGATTGAAAGCGGCAACTCATGAAGACATGGCAACGCCGAATCACGGCGCCGGGGTTCGAGGCGCTTTCGTTCCACAGCCGGCATCCCTTGCGGACGCCCTCAACGGGCGCGTCGACCTTGACCCTGAGGTCCTGCGCGTAGCCGCGCTCGTTCATCGGCGGCGTGCCGCCCTCGAGCACCTTGGCGCGGCCCAGGGTCATGCCGCGCTCGTCATCCACGATCAGGACCGTGTCGCCGGGGCGGTAATCCATCACGTTCAGCGGATAAATCTGCCGGATGATCCATTCGTTCTCGGCAATCACTTTCGTCACGCCTGCGGCGTGGGTCGAGATATTGAACGCGTCGTCGTTCATCCCCTCCAGGCGGCAATCCTCCCACAGCAGTTTCGCGCGGTTGCCTTTGACGTGGAACCCGTCGCGCCAGGACGAAGTGATCCGCCCGCTGCCGGGCTTGGGCTGGATGTTGAATCGGCGGAACGTGCAGAGGCCTTCGTTTCGCAACACGCTCACAGCGAAAAGCGGCGCCGACCAGATGGCGACATCTTCGAAGCGCAAATCCTTGTTCTCGTCCAGCAGCAGTGTGACATGCCCGTCGGGCGCAGCCACCATCTTGTGGGCGATGCCGCGCACCGGCAAGGTGACCCGCGTTTCGCCGGGCACGATGGTGTTGAAGTCCGGTACATGACGCCCGCTCTTCTCCGGGAAAACGTGGACGATCCGTTCTTTGAGGCTGCCCGGCGCGGCTTCGGTCATATCCTCCACGCCGTAATGCGCGCTGGCGCGGCGGCCGGAAGCGTCGGTCAGCCACAGCATGGCGAAATAGGATTGCTCCCGCTCATGGGTCGGGCCGCCCAACGGAGGCAACGCGAAGCCGTCGGCAATGCGGACATCCAGCGTCCCGGCGGCCTTGTCTTTGGCGACAACGACCCCTTCGGCGAAAGGCAGCGGATCGTAATCGACCGCCAGGTTCCGCACCGTCACGTTCGTGCAGCGCGACACCTTCATGAAACGCCCGGCAGGGTCGAGCAAGAAAACCGATCCGCCTCCGTCGAAGGCGATATCCGTGCGGCCGGTCCAGGTGAACACCCACGGCGAATCGCCGGTGACTGTCTTGATCCGATAAACGCGGTTCTTGTCGAAGACGAACGAGACGCCGCTCTTGTCGCCGGCCGCCTGCATCATTCGCCCGAGGGCCGGGCCATCGTCCGCAATGCCGTCGCCGACAGCACCGAAACTTCGCGCGCTCAGCACCGTTGCCGGGGCCGCGCCGGCACAGCATGCGCTCAGCAGCGCCGCGAGCAGTCCGAAGACTATCGCCCTCTTCTTATATGCCGCTCTCATTGGGCAGCCGCCGGTTCTAGTTCCACGGCCGTCTCGATCTGCCGGAAGTACTCGTCGCTGCCCGACCGGATGCGAACCGTCAAGGTGGCCGGGTGTCGCTTCCAAATGTTCCGTCCGCCTTATTCTACAAGCACTTGCGGCTCTTGTCTGCCCCGGTCTTCGCCGCTGCGATTGGCCTTGGCACCAGAATCAGTCATCTGGTTGTCGCAGATAACACCCGCTGACACCTGTCACCCGCACTGCGGACCCAGGACGGAGTTTTCGGGACACGCAAGTAGTCCGTCAGCTTCCTCACGTCAAGGACTGCCTCCTTCGCTCCGTAGAACTTCAAGTCATCTCACCTATGACTGTCGGGCGTGAAAGCAAAAGAGGTCTGGATCGGGAACGCGCACGTGCAGCCGGAACTCGCCTCGGGAATGAGGACAAGGCCGCCGGCGGGGATGATGTTGATCCAGCAGCCGGGACGGCTCACGGTGGAGAGCTTGCTCGCCTGGCGGCTGCGGAGGTCGAACATTATCGGGTTGCCCGCACGATAGAAGAGCTGATACGCCGAGGCCGACATGGTGCCGCAGTTGCGGCCGCGGAGGCCAATCTTCCAGTCGGGCACGGGCTCGCCTGTCCTGAGGTTATAAGCGCACGGCTCGGCGTAGAGGACTCCGCCGACCAGGACGGGGTGCCGGATCTGCTCGCCGTGGTCGCCGCGGACCTTGTTACCGTTGTCCTGCTCGCGATGCCAGCGGGCCTCGCCCGTCCTCGCATCGAAGGCGAAGAACTCATACCAGACGGTGTCGTTCTTGTTCTTCGAGCCGGTGAGAACAATCGTGTCCTGCGCGACGCTGAGGAAGATGACGTGCTGGAACGAGCGGAGGTCCACGGCCTTCTTCCAGAGGGGCCGGCCCGACTTTGTGTCGAGGGCAACGAGCCACGCGCCGCTCCCGAGAAGGGGGTCGAGCTTCATGCGCCCGTCGGCGTCCTGCGACGCAGCGGGATTGGCGCTCTCTACGAAGTACATCTGTCCGTCGGCAATGGCTATGGTGGGGTCGAGGATCGCGCCGCCGCTGTAAGTCCAGCGATTCTCGCCGGTTTTGCGGTCGAGGCAGAAGATGTAGTCGCTGGTGGCGATGTCCTTGGAGTCGCCGTACTGGATTTCGACGACGGAGAGGCCCATGGTGCGCAGCGAGGCGTCCTTCTTGCGCCCCGAGCCGAAGAGCGCGTCGCCGCCCGTGGCCACGTAGCCCCAGGAGTGCCGGCCGCCGGCCTCGCGCTCCGGAGCAGCGAAACGGCGGACGATCGCGCCTGTGGCGACGTCCAGCGCCACACACTCGTCGGGGCCAACCGCATACAGCACATCAGAGGCAAGGGCCAGGTGGCCGCTGTCCTTGGGTGCCCCCAGGCGGCTGGAATCGGGCAGGTCGGCCTCCCACAGAGAGGTTCCGTTGTAGGCGTCCACGGCGATAATCTTGTTGTAGGCGGGGACGAAGAGGCGCCCGTCCTTCGCGAGGGGCGGGACGGCGCGGTGATGCCGGTCGGCCATCGGGTTGGGGCCGGGCGGGCCGAACCACTGAATGCGCATCTCGCCGCCGACGAGGCTGTCGCCGCTGCACGCGGTGTTGGCGGGGTCCGCGTAGAGATGCGTCCACTCTCCCGCGCCCTCGCATGGCCCGCGGCGGGTGAGTTTCGCGGGGCCGTCGAGACAGAGCACGCCGCCGTACGGCCTTGCGAGACGCGACGCCTCGGCCGGCGCCTCAAGATTCGGATTCGTCACGCGGTCGAAGACGACCAGGTTGGCGAAGCCGCCGGGGAGGGACGAGAGAGGCCCGCTTTGCACGGTGGCCCGGACGCCGTACAGCCCCGCCGCATCGAGCGCTTGCCGCGCGGCAGCGCGTTTGCCGGCGTCGGCCTCAACGCCGATGATCAAGAGGTCGGTCGCCTTGGCCAGTTCGCAGACGAGGCGCCCGTTGCCGCAGGCGAGGACGACGGCGAAGCCTTTCTTGACGCCGGACTTCTCGGCGATTTCCCTGGCCGCCTCTTTGTAGAGCGGCGTCTGGCCGTCGACGCGATCAGGGTCCGGCCGACCGCTTTGCACCGTGGCGGCGGCGCTGCCTCGCGCGAAGCAGTGGATGGCGCCCGTGTCGGTGCTCGCGAGGAGGCGGCCATTGGCGACAGCGAGACCGCAGGCGGCGCCCGCCACGTTGCCCGACCAGAGCGCCTCGCCGTCGGTTGCGCGGAACGCGGCCACCTCGCCGTTGCCGCCCGCGAAGAGCGCGTCGCCCGCCAGGATGAGCGACGCGGAGTGCGTGCAGGGGCGCCTCCACGTCACACATGCTTGCATGCCCTGCACAAGATCGGCGAGGGCCTTCTTGTTGGCAGCGTGCTCGGCTTTCAGCCGCTCGCCTTCGGCGTTGCGGGCATCCTCGCCGAGTTCTTTGAGCGCGTCCTCGATGGCCTTCTGCCGGGCATCGATCTTGCGGCTAGAGGCGAGGAGGGTAAGGTAGCGGACGCGGTCGAGTGCATGGATTTCCCGGCCCGTGAGGAAGTAGAGGGTCTTGTCGGTGGCGAGGGCGCGGCGGGCGTTGAAGGAGGCGATCTGGGCGCCCTTCGTGGCGTCGAACACCTCGATCTGGCCGTTCTTGCCCGGACCATTAAGGACCAGGTTGCCGGCGATCGCCGCATCGGTGCCGCCGGCGCCCTTGATACTCCCGTCCGGCTCGCCGTCGGCGCGGCGGAACAGGGTGGGTGCCGTCCTGCCCGTCGGCACGTAGAGATGGGTGGCCGAGGTCAGGAGATAGCCCTGGGGCGACAAGTTGGGCGGCTGCGCCCTCCATCGCGTCGAGCCGTCGCGCGCGTCCAGGGCTACCAGCCAGACGCCTTCCCAGGGGAAGATTCCCTCGGCCGCGTACGCGAGACCCTCCTCCACGAGCACGCCGGTGCGGACGGGTGACGCCGCGACAAGGCGGCCGTTGCCGATGATCTTGCGGCCAGCGGGTTCGGCCCGATGCTTCCACACCTCGGCGCCGCTGCCCGCCGCAAGACAGTAGACCCAGCCGTCGTCCGAGCCGACGTAGACTTTGCCGTCAGCGACGGCGGGCGCGAGGTGCACGGGACCGCCCGCGAGGAAGGTCCATCGCACCTGGCCCGTCGCGGCGTCGAGGCAGACGACTTTGTCCTCGGCCGATGAGGCAAAGTAGATGGCGTCGGCGACCGCTGCGACGTGAAAGGTTCGGTCATAGGTGACCCGCGCGGCCAGGTCGGTGAGTCTGTGCCAATAGTCCACCTTCGCGGGAGCGGGCCAGGCCGGGCGAGGGGCGTGGCCCGGAGTGTGCACCCATGCCTGCTGGAGCGGCAGGGGGAGCGTCTCCGCGGTGACGCCGCTCCGCTGGTTGTCGTGCAGATACGTCGGCCAGTCCGCCGCCCTGGCCGGCGCCAGGGCAAACAAGGCCGCCAAGAACACGCCAGGGCCGAGGAATGGACGCGCCTTCTCACGCATCACGTTTCGCTCATCCGAGACCTCCCATTTGCCCCTGGGTAGGTTCACTTGCCGAGCCGTTCGATGCTGTATTGTAGCCGCCACCCCTCTCCCTCCCGAACACTCCGTCCGCCTTATTCTACAGGCACTTGCGGCTCTTGTCTGCCATGCTCTTCGCCGCCATTGAGGCCTTCCAGCCAGAAAGGACGGCCTCAGTGCCGGAATCCGTCATCTGGTTGTCGCAGGTAACACGGCACTCACTTTGCAGACCACGGACGGAGTCTTCGGGACGCACAACCGTGAATTGGTGCATAGGTGACGCCGCACAACAGCAGAAGTTCAAAAACCCACAGGTTACGACGGCGATGGAGTTTCTGGCAAGGACGTTTCCGGGCAAGGCATTCACTGGACCGGGTCGGTGACGGGGTCAAGAGAACGTTCGCCGCTATCGACCTTCGAACGGGTCCGTTATATCCGACGGGCTCGGCGCGCCCTCATCCGTGATGATCACGCACGCCGCGCCGCAGTAGGGGCCGAAATCATAACCGCCCCCGGCATCCAGCGAGATTGCCACGCTCTTGTACGGCTGGCCGCGCGAGGGATACCGCAGAGGCACGACTTCAATCTTCACGCTGCGGGCGCCCGCGGGGATGGTAACCTCGCCGGGCAACGGCTGGTAGTCTGTTCCTGCGACGGCGTTTCCGAGTACCGTGTAATTGGCCGTGATCTCTTTCGCCAGGCTCCCCCAACGGCCGATGGTAATCAAGCCTTTGCCTTTCGGGGCCTTCGCGTAGGATCGCGTGCCCACGGCATAGACGCCGGGCGGATCGCCGGAGAGCACTTTGATCTTGGCTTGGCGATTCGCACCCACTTCATACGCCTTGTCATCGACGAGACTGACCGAGACCGCGCCAACGGCCTGCGGCTGGACGACAATCTCGGCCGTGGTTTGACCAGCGGGGATCTTCAGCGAGCCTGAGAGTAGATTGCAGGCGGTCTTTGCACCAGTCTCCAAGGAGTACCGGACCAGGAGGTCGGCGGAAAGGGCTCCGAACCGCGCGACTGTAAACCATCCGTTGGTCGGACCAGCGACACCGGCGCTGCCGCCGGATATCAGGTGGACGCGAGTGGGGGTTCTTCGGTCCTGAAGGTGCACGGCCAGGAAATCCGCCGCAAGGTCTTCCCAATTGCCCGTGCCTGTAAGGAGCAAGGTGGACTCCAACCCCTCGCTGCGGCAGGCCGCGTCGAAGCGGTGCCCGCTCATCCAACCGTGGGCGCCGGAATCGAACGGGAAAAGGAGCAAGACGGGCGGATCATCCTTGGAAATATAGTTGATGGCGCTTGCGCTCATGGCCGCTGCAATGGTCATGTCCATAGCGCCGCCGGTGGTTGAGTCACGGAGACGGTCGGTCTGCATCAGGTCTGTGGTGCCCCAGAGATTGACGGCGCAGCGAACGCGGTCCGTGGCCGCACGTTGGCCGCCCGGAGCGATCTGGACCGGCTCGCCGAAGTTCGTCGTGCCAATGCCGGGCGACACTGTCACGCCGGTCGCCGCGTTGCCGTTCTTCGATATGCCGATGAGGGCAATGCGGTCCGGGTCAATGTTGACGCTCTTGGCGTTGGCGTGCAGCCAGGTCACGGCCCCGTTTGCACTCTTGTAGCCACGAAGAAAATCGCTGGCAACGCCGCCGGCCGCTGTGGCGACGGCAATGCCACGATCAAGGAGCATCTCAACTCCTTGGACGCCGCCGATATCAACAACGACAGGAAATGGACCTTTGCCATTCGAAGGTAGAACCAGACTGGTCAGAGAACTTCCACGCGGAAGATCCTGCGGCACGCCTTGAGACGTACCACGGGATGCCGCCTTGGCCGGGGCACGAGCGCCCTGCGTCTCATGAAGCGCAAGGCAAATCTCTAACACCGTGACCGCCAGACACAAACAGGTCCATCGCATGTCGTACCCCTCCTGTCCCCGCCCGAATACTCCGTCCGCTTTATTCTACAAGCACTTACGTCTCATGTCTGCCCTGCTCTTCGCCGCTACGATTGAGCCCTTCCAGCCAGAAAGGACGGCCTTCGCGCCAGAATCCGTCATCTGGTTGTCGCAGATAACACCCGCTGACACCCATCACTTGCAGACCCCGGACGGGGTTTTCGGGATGCACAACTCTGCCCAACTCCACCGCGTGTAGCCCAATCTACTCTGTGTGGCGGATTGCTGCTACAATACTGCCACGGACAACCGAACTTGCAAGAAGCGACCACCGGCACTCGGACGAAAGGCGGTCACTATGAGGATAAGCTCACTGCGGCTGCCTGCACTCGCCGCCCTGCTGCTGGCCAACACCGCATCCGCAGAGATTCCCTACCCGGCTGCGCTCGATGCGGCGGCGGTTGTCGAAACGCGGATTGCCGACATCAACCGTGAGGCGTTGGTGCTTGGCAATGGCGACCTTATCGGGCTGCTCTGGCAGCGCAGCGGCACGCTTTGCTTGCGCGTCGCCAAGAACGATGTCTGGGACGCCCGCGTTGATACATCACAGGATGTGCCGTTGATGAAGGTGGACGTGCCGAATAACAAATGGTCGGGCGGCGGCTACCCGCCGAGTTGGAAGAAGCCTTATCCGCAACCGCGTTGCGCAGCCATCGTAAGAATCGGTGCGACCACGGGCGAAGCCGGGGACTGGCAATGCATCCGCTCGGGCGGCAAGACGAACGAATGGTTGCGGCGGGACGACGTCGGTGTCATGGCCATCTCCGGTGCGGCGGGAGCCTCAGCCGGTTACCGGCGGAGCATTGATCCAGCACAGGCTGGTTCGTTCACTGCGCTCAAGTTGCAGCTCTCCGGGACTCCCGGCGCGCGATATTACGTGAACGTGCTCGCCGCCGTGGGCAAACAGCCGGTGGCGAGCGGCTGGAAGGATTCGCCGGACACGGACCAAGAGGATGTGTTCTCGATCCCGGCAGGAAGCCAGGTGACCGCCGTTGAGTTGTTCGTGATGACGAAGGACGGCGCGCGCGTTGAGAACCGGATTCGTCGAATTGCCTTCGAGGGCGGCAAGGAACCGCTGGTGATCGCGCCGGGCATGTCGGATCGTGGAATCAAAGTTGCCCGACTCGACTTGCGGCGCGCGGCGGCGACGGTTGATGACACCGCGGTGCGGGCGTTGGCGGACCGGAACGTGTTCCTGATCGAGTCCGACCAGGAGGTCGCGCTGGAGGAGATCCAGACGAAGGACTTACCCGCTGCCGAACTGGGCGAGACTGGCGGCGTGAAGTGGTTGCACATGAAACTGCCGGGCGACCCGGACTATCCCGGCATGGAGTACGCCCTCGCCGTCGCCGCGAACGGGACGCGCAAGATCGTGTCGCTCGTGACCTCGTTCGAGACGAATGAGAACGTGCGCGACGCAGCCATGCGCCTGGCGCGGGAGACGGTGGCGGTGGACACGGCGGCCTTGGTGGCGCGCCACGAGCAGGAATGGTCACGTTACTGGTCGGCCAGCGGCGTTGCGCTCGATGACCCGGACTTTCAGCTTTGGTGGTATCGGATGGTTTACTATCTGCGCTGCTTTGCGAAGCCGGGCGCGGTGCCGGTGGGCTTGTTTGGCGGCTTGGCGAGCAACAGCACGCCGTGGCACGGCGATTACCACCACAATTACAATGCGTGGCAGCCGTATTGGACGCCGCTCATCCTCAATCACCCCGACCTGACCGATCCGTGGGTGCGCTACATGAACCAGATG
>Ga0315274_10003382_pt1 | contig 23741 bp, 15 predicted proteins | sample YL17G02_20_MG_FD_203700 | JGI IMG/M metagenome (GOLD analysis project Ga0315274, IMG submission 203700) | Sediment microbial communities from Yellowstone Lake, YNP, Wyoming, USA - YL17G02_20 | ecosystem: Environmental > Aquatic > Freshwater > Lake > Sediment | place: USA: Wyoming | collected...
TTCTCGGGCCTTGTACACACCGCCCGTCACATCACGAAAGCTGGTCGTACCCGAAGTCGCTGGGCCAACCGCAAGGGGGCAGGCGCCGAAGGTATGGTCGGTGATTGGGGTGAAGTCGTAACAAGGTAGCCGTACGGGAACGTGCGGCTGGATCACCTCCTTTCAAAGGTGCAATTGCCTGACGTCCGGTCGCTCCGCTTTTTGTCTTTATATTCAAGCCGCGAGGTTGGCGTGGGCCCGGTGCTGACACAACCACGGGACAACGCTCTGATGGGCCTATAGCTCAGTTGGTAAGAGCGCACGCCTGATAAGCGTGAGGTCAGTGGTTCAACTCCACTTAGGCCCACCACCTGCTTTTTCGCGGCGGGGAATCGAGCCGATCGTGATCGGGCCGGGGCTGTAGCTCAATTGGGAGAGCGCCGGTTTTGCACGCCGGAGGTCGCCGGTTCGATTCCGGTCAGCTCCACCAGATTCGAATAAATGATTTGAATAAAGCGGCGAGCGTCGCCCCCGGCGGGGGCGGCGGATCAAAGCGATAAAGGTTCTTTGACAATCGAACATAAGCGGCATTTTTTGTCTTGACTAAACTTTATGGTCAAGTTATTAAGAGCATACGGGGGATGCCTTGGCGCAGGTAGGCGACGAAGGACGTGGCCAGCTGCGATAAGCTCCGGTGAGCCGTTCAACAGGCTTTGACCCGGAGATATCCGAATGGGGAAACCCAGCCAGGTAAACCCTGGCCATCCGCATCTGAATCCATAGGGTGCGGAGGCAAACCCGGGGAAGTGAACCATCTCAGTACCCGGAGGAAAAGAAAGCAACCGCGATTCCCCAAGTAGCGGCGAGCGAACGGGGAACAGCCCAAACCGTGTCCATGTAAGCTCGAGTGCGTTGTGGATGCGGGGTCGTGGGACCGGCGGGGCCTCAACTCGATGAGGCCACGGAGTTACAAAAACCCAGCCTAGCCGAATGTCATCGAAAGGGCAACCACAGAAGGTGCAAGTCCTGTAGGCGAAAGGTTCGGGCTCTCCGCGCCGGCTCCCAAGTACCACGGGACACGTGAAATCCTGTGGGAATTAGGGGGGACCATCCTCCAAGGCTAAACACTAACCTGCGACCGATAGTGAACTAGTACCGTGAGGGAAAGGTGAAAAGAACCCCTGTGAGGGGAGTGAAAAGTACCTGAAACCGTATGCTTACAAACAGTTGGAGCTCGCGAAAGCGGGTGACAGCGTGCCTTTTGCTTAATGAGCCGGCTAGTCATTTTGCGCGGCAAGGTTAACCGACCCTGTCGGGGAGCCGTAGCGAAAGCGAGTCTGAATAGGGCGTTGAGTCGCGCTGAATGGACGCGAAGGTGGGTGATCTACCCTTGGCCAGGTTGAACTCTGGGTAACACCAGAGGGAGGACCGAACCGGTGTTGGTTGAAAACAGCTCGGATGAGCTGAGGGTAGGGGTGAAAGGCTAATCAAACCCACGGATAGCTCGTTCTCTCCGAAATAGCTTTAGGGCTAGCCTCGCATGTATGCCACGGGAGGTAGAGCACTGGATGGCCTAGGGGTTCGAAAGTTCTTCCAAATCCAACCAAACTCCGAATTCCCGTGAGCTCTGTGCGGGAGTCAGACTACGGGGGCTAAGCTCCGTGGTCAAAAGGGAAACAGCCCAGATCGTCCGCTAAGGTCCCTAACTGCAAGCTAAGTGGGCAAGGATGTGAGGATACGAAGACAACCAGGAGGTTGGCTTAGAAGCAGCCATCCTTTAAAGAAAGCGTAACAGCTCACTGGTCAAGCGTTCTTGCGCCGACAATGTAACGGGGCTTAAGCTTGCGACCGAAGCGGCGGATGCGTCCGGTCTTCGGACCGGGCGCGTGGTAGGAGAGCATTCTGACGGGGTTGAAGCCGTCCTGCGAGGGGCGGTGGACCGGTCAGAAGAGACCCTGCCGGCATGAGTAGCGATAACTGCTGTAGAAACCAGCAGCGCCGAAAATCTAAGGTTTCCTGGGGAAGGTCAGTCCGCCCAGGGTTAGTCGGATCCTAAGGCGAGGCCGAAGGGCGTAGCCGATGGACAGCAGGTCAACATTCCTGCACCACCTGAGAGTCACCATGTGGGGACGCAGGAGGATAAGTGTACGCACGTCTGGATGTGTGCGGTCGCCTAGTAGAGGGAGGTCTCAGGCAAATCCGGGACCTCGTTAACCTCGAGTGTGGCGAGGAAGCTTGGCTTCGGCCTTGTAAACTCACTGACTCCAAACTGCCGAGAAAAGCCACTAAGAACGTATCTCGGGTGTCCGTACCGGAAACCGACACAGGTAGATAAGGAGAGAATCCTAAGGCGCACGTGTGAGCCCTCTCAAAGGAACTCGGCAATCTAACCTCGTAACTTCGGAAAAAGAGGTGCCTCGGTAGGGTGAAGTCGCACAGACGGAGCCCGAGGAGGTCGCAGAGAAATGGCTCAGGCGACTGTTTAGCAAAAACACAGGACTCTGCAAAGTCATAAAAACGACGTATAGGGTCTGACGCCTGCCCGGTGCTGGAAGGTTAAGGGGAAAGGTCAGCGCAAGCGAAGCTTTGAACCGAAGCCCCAGTAAACGGCGGCCGTAACTATAACGGTCCTAAGGTAGCGAAATTCCTTGTCGGGTAAGTTCCGACCCGCACGAAAGGCGTAACGACTTGAGCGCTGTCTCTGAGAGGGGCACGGCGAAATTGTGGTACCGGTGAAGACGCCGGTTACCTGCCGCTGGACGGAAAGACCCCGGCACCTTAACTGCATCCTAGCATTGGATTTTGGAATCGCATGCGCAGGATAGGTGGGAGGCTTTGAAACTCGTCCCCCGGGACGGGTGGAGCCAACCGTGAGATACCACTCTTGTGATTCCGAGGTTCTAACTCACTCCCCTGATCGGGGAGGTGGACAGTGTTAGGTGGGTAGTTTAACTGGGGCGGTTGCCTCCTAAAATGTAACGGAGGCGCCCTAAGGTTCCCTCAGGTTGTTTGGAAATCAACCGGAGAGTGCAATGGCAGAAGGGAGCTTGACTGCGAGAGAGACATCTCAAGCAGGGAGGAAACTCGGGCATAGTGATCCGGTGGTCCCGCATGGAAGGGCCATCGCTCAACGGATAAAAGGTACGCCGGGGATAACAGGCTAATAATCTCCAAGAGCTCATATCGACGAGACTGTTTGGCACCTCGATGTCGGCTCATCGCATCCTGGGGCTGAAGCGGGTCCCAAGGGTCCGGCTGTTCGCCGGTTAAAGCGGTACGTGAGCTGGGTTCAGAACGTCGCGAGACAGTTCGGTCCCTATCCACGGCAGGCGTAGGAGATTTGAGGGGAGTGGTCCCCAGTACGAAAGGACCAGGACGAACGGACCTCTAGTGTTCCGGTTGTTCCGCCAGGGGCAGCGCCGGGTAGCTACGTCCGGAAGTGATAACCGCTGAAGGCATATAAGCGGGAAGCACGCCCCAAGATTAGATCTCCCTCCCGCAAGGGCTGAAGGGCACAGGTAGACGACCTGTTTGATAGGCTGGAAGTGGAAGCGCCGAGAGGCGTGTAGCTGACCGGTACTAACCGCCCGTGAGGCTTGACCATAAAGTTTATTCTCGACAAAAAATGCCCGGAAAAATATGTTCGATCAAAAAATGCTTTAAATCCCGGCGATCATGACGTAGGGGAAACGCCCGTTCCCATTCCGAACACGGAAGCTAAGCCCTAGGGTGCCGATGGTACTGCTCGGGGTGCCGAGTGGGAGAGTAGGACGTTGCCGGGTTTTTTTTAAGATTCGGTTTTTATTCGAGACGGATAAAGGAATCTGGGGCAAAGGCCCTGACTGTTAGCGGCATACTCCTCTCCTTTATTACGATCGATATCTTTATCGGGACCGCCGGACAGCCTTCCGGCCGGATCCCTCGTCAAAGGAGACGAGTATGAACATCTACGTAGGCAACCTCTCTTTCAGCGTGACCGAGGCCGACCTTAAGGAAGCCTTCGGCGCGCACGGCGCGGTCTCGACCGCGTCGATCATCAAGGACAAGTTCAGCGGCGAATCCCGCGGCTTCGGCTTCGTCGAGATGCCGAGCCGGGAAGAGGCGACGAAAGCCATCGGCGCCATGAACGGCAAAGACCTCAAGGGCCGGGCCCTGAAGGTCAACGAAGCCCAGCCCCGGACCGACCGGCCCCGCGGCGGCGGCGGCGGTGGATTCGGCGGCGGTGGCGGCGGCCGCGACCGGCGCTTCTGATCCCATTAAACAAAAAGGGGACGGTTCTCTTTTTATAAGCGAGCCGGCTCCGGTTCTATCGAACACATCGGGCGGATGCCCCGCAAGGGACATCCGCCCTTTTTTTTGGAATTTTCCGGCCCGGCGTTCTAACGATCGAATTTATACCCGACTTGGCGGACGGTCTTGATGAAGGCCGGCGAGGAGGGATCGGTTTCGATTTTCTGTCGCAGGCTCATGATGAAATTGTCCACGGTTCGGGCGGACCCGTCGAACCCGAATCCCCAGACTCGATCGAGGATGTCGTCCCGGCGGAAGGCCTTTCCTGGAGAACCGGCCAATAAGGCCAGCAAAGCGAATTCTTTGGCCGAAAGCCCGACTTCTTTTCCCCGGAGCGTCACCCGCCGTCCCGAAATATCGATGATCAGGTCCCCGAAAACCCACAGGGGATTTTTTTGTTTTTCCGCCCGTCGCCGCCGCAGCAGCGCTTCGACGCGGGCGAACAACTCGGACAAGGCGAACGGCTTGGCCAGGTAATCGTCGGCCCCCAGGCCCAATCCTTCGATTTTGTTGTCGGTCGTGCCTCGCGCCGAAAGGATCAGGATCGGAACGTCCCGGCCCTTTTCCCGAAGTTCGGAGAGGATCTCCAAGCCGCTGAATCCAGGAAGCGTGATATCGAGAACGATCAGATCCGGGCCGGAATCGAAAGCCCGCTTGATTCCCTCCTCGCCGTCGGAGGCGGTCATAACCCGGTACCCGCGCAGCTCGAAGTTCATGGCCAGCCCCCGTCGCAGGGCCCGGTCATCCTCGATCACCAGAATGGACTCGCTCCCCGATTCCGCGGGCCGCTTTCCGATGGTCTTCATCGGGAGGAGGCTTCCTCCGGGGTCGCCGGCAGGCGGATCGTGAACAGGCTTCCCCGGCCCGGCTCGGACTCCACGAAAATCGTCCCCCCGTGCATTTTCACCAGATGCCGGACAATCGCCAACCCCAAACCGGCGCCGGGTGCTTTGCTCCGCAAGCCGGTATCCACGCGGTAAAACGGCTCGAAAATCTTCTTCAGGGCGGGCCGCGGAATGCCGATGCCGTTGTCCCGAACGGTGATCACAACGTTCCCGTTTTCATCGGCGGCGCTCAAGCGGATTTCTTTGTCCTCCCCGGTGTACTTGTAGGCATTGAGGAGAAGGTTCAGAACGATTTCGCCGATCGCCCGCCGGTCATGCCGGACGGGGAGGGCCGTTTCGATTTCGACCGTCAGGCCGGTTTCGGACGGAGGGGTCATCCGGGAGAAGCGAAGAACGGATTCCTCGACCGCCGGCCGGAGGGAGCCGGTCTCCATCTGGAGAACATCGCGGTCCCGGGCGGCCATGCGCCAGGTCAGAACGCGATCGATCATCGCGTCCAGCCACGCCGTCTGCTGGAGAATCGAGCGCAGGCTCTCCTCGGTCCGTACCGGGTCGTCCCGCAGCAGGCCGCTCAAGAGGGACTCCGTGTACATGCGGACGGCGGCCAGGGGGGTCCGGAGCTCGTGGGAGACATTGGCCAGTAGGTCGGCTTGGAGGCGGGCGATGCGGGCCCGGCGTCCCAGCAGGATCACGACGACGATCGCTCCGCCGATGGCGGCCGAGGTGAAACAAATCACCAGAATGCCGAACAGGAGGCTGATCGATGATTTTCCGAGAATGAGCAGCAGAATGCCGGCCGAGGCCGAGAGGAAGACCGGGACGATGACGCCGATGGAGAGAGCCACCATCGGACTGGTCATCCTCGTCTGCCGGTTGATGCGTTTGAGCTTGGCTGGTGTCAGAGTGGCCATGGACTCCGTCCGCGGCCGGAAAAAAAGCCGCTACTTCTTGTACCGCGATTGGGCCTCGGAAGCAAGAAGGGGCCGACGATTCGTCGAGATCCGGGCGGCCGCGGCCATCCGCGGAACTTCGGACCCGTCGGCGGCCCGGCGGAGGAAGACGATGTCCGCCGTCCGTCCGATCCGGGCTTTTGACGCGGCGGGATAACGGGTGACGGAGGTCCGGGGTTGGATGCCGTCGCCGAAAACCCGGAGGCGGAACTTCCATGCGGCGGCCAGGAGGACGGTGGCCATCCGGCCCAGCCGGGCGACCGGCGACCGGGGCCCGAAGGCGGCCTCGATGTTCCGTTCCAAGGCCTTCGCCCTCTCCCGTTCGCGCTCGTTGACCGCGTTCCTTTCAATCGCCGCCAGAATGGGGGAGTAATCGAGGGCCCTTTTCCGCAGGCGTGCGCCGCGCTCCGCCAGCCACGGATCCGTCTTTCCTTTTGCGGCCAGGGTTTGGGCGCCGCGGAAAGTGGTTTCCAGCAGGCGGTACATGGAACTCGAATTCACTTCATAATCCTGCCGGAAAGCGGTTTTGATCCAGCGCTCCGCCGCATCACCGGGAAACTTGGGGTGGACGAAGTTGAGCGTCTTTTGTCCATGCCAATCCTCGAAGGGAAGGTCTGTCTTCAGCAGGCCGCGTTTTTGGAAATCCTGGTAAAGCGCCGTGACGGGCAGGGGGATGAGGAGCATGAACTGGACGAAATCCGATTCCAATCCGACCAAGTGGTCGATATCGATTTGAATGTTGTCGGGAGTGTGGTGCTCCATACACAGGATCCCCGAAGCCAAAACCGAAATGCCGTGATCGCGCAGCTCACGGATGAGCGCCTTGGGGTCTTGGCCGCGGTTTTTTTCGAAGTTCTCCGCCTGGCTCTTGCACTCGACGCCCAGCCAGAGGAATTTCACGCCCAGCCGGGCCAGGTTCTCGACCCCAAAAGCCTGGATGGCTTCGGCCGAGGAGAAGATCGAAAAATCGAAGAACCGCCGGTGCGCTTCCATCTCCCCCAGAAGCTCCATCGCCCGGGTCCGGTCCTTGAGGAAATTCTCGTCCATGACGAAAAAATCGTCCGTTCCCAGCTCGTCCGCGATGCGGCAGGCGGTCTGGAAAAGCTCTTTTCCGGTGGACAAGTAGGGGGTGTAGGTGCGGCCGAAAAAATGGGACGTGCTGCAAAACTTGCAGCCGTTGACGCAGCCCAGGCCGGGGACGAGGAGGCTGGCCGAATTCCCCAGCAGGGGAAGGCCGAAGATCCTCATGTACTGGGCGCTCCGCAGCGCCGGATGGAAAACGGGCGCTTCGGGGTCCTGGCCCAGGTATGTGCGCAGCCAGCGGACGCCTTCGCCCTTGGCGACTTCGTCGCAGTCGATAAGCCGTTCGATGCCTTCGATGGCCGCGCCGTGGCCGCCCAGGACGATCTTGGCCGAAGGCGCGTGCAGGCGGACGAGGCGGGCCATTTCCCGGGCTTTGACGAAATTGGGAGTGATGAAGGAAATTCCGATGATGTCATAGCCTTTTTTTATCTCGCGGATGAATCTCCGCCGAGAGGGGAAATCCAGCACCGTGACGTCGGCGTCCACGTTGGCGGCCAGAAAATAAAGCCCGAAGGAGGGGTGATGGAACCGGAAGGACCCGATGTCTTGGGCCTTGGTGACCTGGTTATGGAAGAGCTCCATGAGGTTTTCTTTCCGCCCGTAGGCATCGTCCACACCATAGGGTCCGAAAGCGGCGGACAGCAAAATTCGTTTCGGCCGGGTTGTGTTCGTCATTGAACGATCGCTCCTTGACTGAAAATGGGGTTGCTCCGAGGGACCGTTCCCTCTTTCAGAGGGATATGGTAATCGGGCCCGTGTCATAGTTTTGTCATGGAGCCGATATTTTTTTTTCGGCCTGCCGAATGGCGAATACCCGGGATGGTCGTTTTTTCCGGCGGAGCGGGAATCCGGTATTCGGGCGCCGGGCCGCCTCGGCCCCGTCTTCACCCGGCATCCCCCGCTGACTGCCGAACACTTTTCGTTAATTGGCCTTTTGGTGTTGCTTTACGGTCTGCGAATGAGAGCGGCCGGAACGTGATGAGGGTTTGCCGCCTCGCAGGACACTCTTAGAGGGCGAACCCTTTGAACGGATTCCCCCCCCAACGTTCGCTCCGCTCCCTGCCCCCCTTCCCCGGAACATTAGGCGATGACATCGGCGAGACCCGTTGGGCATGGAGTTTGCGAAGGCAACGCATGATGTTCCAACGACGGAAACGCTCCCCAGACTTTGGCCATATTGATATTCACCCCTCCTTCCTCCCCTCGAAAAAGGGGAGGCCCCGAAATCCGTCAGCGTTTCCGAGAGCCTCAGGGCGACCGGGTCTTCCCGGTGCCCGTTGGGGAAAACCCAGTATAAGGGTTTTCCCAAAGAGTGCCCCGAGGCGCCGAGAAAGAACGTCGAGAGGTGGTCCTTCAAACCCGATCTGGGGTGAAGGCCGTTCTCTGATGCAGACCCGGTCCGGGTCAGACCGCATGGAACTGTTCGACGGTCAGGCATCCCCCGTTCTTGACATCCCCCCGGACGTCCCTTTATGCTTGTCGGCGGCGGCGGGATAAAATTTCAAATGGGGACGATAGAATGAAATTCATCCACGCCGCCGATATTCACCTCGACAGTCCGTTGATCGGCCTCCAGCGCTACGAAGGGGCGCCCGCCGAGGAGATCCGGGGGGCGACCCGCAGAGCCCTTCAAAATCTCGTCGAGCTTGCCGCCGCGGAAAAAGTCGATTTCCTGCTGATGGCCGGGGATCTTTACGACGGCGACTGGAAGGACTATAACACCGGACTTTTTCTTTCCCGCCAGATGTCCAGACTCCATGACGAAGGCATCCGTGTCTTCATCATTTCGGGCAACCACGATGCGGCAAGCCAGATCACCAAGCACTTGAGAATGCCCGAGAATGTCAAAACCTTCTCCGTCAGGAACCCCGAGACGGTCATCATCGAGAAACTCGGCCTTGCGATCCACGGGCAGGGATACCCCGACCGGGCCGTCATTGAAGATATGACGGGCGCCTATTCCCAGGCATCCCCTCACCATTTCAACATCGGGCTTCTCCATACGAGCCTCGACGGCAGGGAGGGGCACGAGCCCTACGCTCCCACAAATGCCGCCGGACTCCTGTCCAAGGGCTACGACTACTGGGCGCTCGGGCACGTCCACGCCCGGGAGATCGTCCGCGATGACCCCTGGATCGTATTCCCGGGCAATATTCAGGGCCGGCATATCCGGGAGACGGGGCCGAAGGGCTGCCTGCTGGTCGAGGCGCAGGACGGCCGCGTCGTCCGCGTCGAGCCCAGGGAGCTTGATGTCATGCGCTGGGCCGTTGCCGCCGTCGAAGCGGGAAAGGCCGCCCGGGGGGACGATGTCCTCGAAATCGCATCCGCAACCCTGATTCGGACCCTGAAGGAAAACAAGGACATGCCGCTGGCCCTGCGCCTTGAGATCGTGGGAGCCACAAAGGCGCACCGGGAGCTGCTGTCCAACCCCGAGCGCTGGAAAAACGAGCTTCGGGCCGTCGCCACGGATGTCGGCGGCGGCACGTTGTGGCTCGAGAAGATCCGGTTCGCCACAAGGGACGCCCTGGATGCCGCCGCCCCGACCGCGCAAAGCGAGGCCCTCATCGAGCTCATGAAATCCATCGACGGCCTTTCGGTCGATGCGGAGCTCGTGAAGGCCGCCGTCGAGGCGCTGGGGGATCTCAGCGGGAAGCTCCCGCACGAGCTGAGAGGCGGCGACGAGGCGATCCGTCTCGATGACCCCGAGGCGGTCAAACGGGCGGCCGAGGGGGTCCGGCAAGGGCTGATGAACCGCATCCTGGCCGGGGGGGGTGAGCTGTGAAAATCCTGGAGCTCGACCTGCGGGCCTTCGGACCCTTCACCAACGTGAAGCTCAACCTAGCGGGAGGCCGCGAGGGGATGCACATCCTCTACGGTCCCAATGAGGCGGGCAAGAGCTCCGCCTTGCGGGCCCTCAGAAGCTTGCTCTACGGGATCGCGAAGAACTCGTCGGATAATTTCAGCCACGACAACAAGGCCCTCCGCATCGGCGGCCGGCTGCGGAATTCCGACGGCGCCGAAATTGCGTTCTTGCGGCGCAAGGGCAACAAGGACACCCTCTTGAACCCCGATGAGGAACCTCTCGACGACCGCGCCCTCGATCGGTATCTTCACGGCGTGACGGAGGAGGTCTTCGGGCTTTTGTTCGGCATCGACCACGAAGCCCTCGGGCGCGGCGGCCGGAACATCCTGGCCGGAAAAGGCGAGACCGGACAGAGCCTCTTTGCCGCAGGCGCCGGGGGCGCAAACCTGCGGGCCGTGCTCGAGGCCATCGAGGCCGATGCGGAAGCCCTTTTCAAAAACAAGGGCCAGCTCCCGGCCATCAACAAGGCCATAAGCCGGCACCAGGAACTCAGGAAGAAAATCACGGAGCTCTCGCAGTCCAGCCGGGAATGGGCCGAAAAGGAAAAAGATCTCCACAGAGCGATGGCCGAGCGCGACAACCTCAAACAGAATCTGGAGCGGCAGGCGGCCGAGGCGAACCGGTTGCGGCGCCTCAAAGACATCATCCCCAAGGAGGGCCTTCGAAAGGAACTTCTGACGAAGGTCGAAGCGATGGGAGCGGTCGCCCTCCTGCCCGAGGATTTCACCGGCACCCGCCACCGCGCCGAGATGCGGTTGAGTGCGGCGTTGGAGGTCAAGCGCCAGGCGGAGCGGGACCTTGGACGGCTGCATGAGGATATCGCAAAGATCGTATTCCCGCAGAAGTTGATCGACCAGGCCGATGCCGTCGAGGGGATCCACCAGCGGCTCGGCCAGCATCGCAAAGCGGCCGAAGACCTTGGAAAGCTTCAGGGCAGACTTCAGCAGAACAAGGCGGATATCCGGATTCTGCAGATGGAGTTGACGCCCGGCCTTGATGGGGAGACCGCCGGGGGCATGAGGCCGAAGGCCGCCGTTAAAGCCCGCATCCAGAATCTTGCGAGCCGGCATGCGTCCCTGCAGTCGGATCTGCAGAGAGCGGCAAGGGAAGTCCGCGATGCCGAGCAGAAACTCAACGGGCTGAAGGATGACCTGAAAGCCCTCGATACCCCGAAAGACCCGGGGCCGCTCAAGAAGTCCCTGGTCAAGCTCGCAAAGACCGGCGACCTGACGGCGGCCAAGAGCGCGGCGGAGAAGGCGCTTCAAGATGAAAAGAGGCAGATCTGCGGCCTTCTGCAGCGCCTCCCTCTTTGGGGCCGCACCTTCGAGGATCTCGGCAAGGCGCCCGTCCCCTCGTCGGAAACCGTCAGCCGCTTCGAAGACGAATTTTCCGGCGGCAAGGCGCTCGCCGACAACCTGGACAGCCGCCTGGGAGAGGCGCGGGGAACGCTGCGGGAAGCCCAAAGGCAGATCGAAGCTATCCGGCTGTCCGGGGCTGTGCCGACCGAGGAGGATCTCGAAAAGGCCAGAGACAGGCGGCAGAAAGGGTGGGGCCTTGTGAGGAAGGCCTGGCTCCAGGGGGAAAATGTCGAGGGCGAGAGCAGCGCTTACGACCCGGAGCGCGACCTGGCGGGGGCCTATGAGGTCTCCGTCGAACAGGCCGATGAGACCGCCGATCGGCTGCGCAGGGAAGCCGCCCGGGTCGCGGAGTATGCCGCCCTGCTTGTGCAGGAAAAAAAGATCAACGAAGAGATCGGCAGGATGGAGGCCGATCGGCACGAGGCGCAGCAATCGATTGCCCGAGCCGCCGAGGAATGGAAGGCCGCATGGAAGCCCTCCGGCCTTGAGCCGCTGACACCCCGGGAGATGAGATCATGGCTGGATCAATACGGAAAGATCCTTTCGCGGCTGGAGAAGCTCGCCGAGCAAAAGGCCCTGCTCGACAGGCTCGAGGGCCAGATCGCAGAGCATCGGGAGGAGCTCATTCGGCGTCTCGAAGACCTCGGTGAAAAAGGCTCGACGGCCGACGAGGCTTTCGGACAACTCGTTGAGCGGTGCGAAAAAACCCTGGATAGGCTGGAGAAGCTTGCCCGGCGGCATGGGGACTTGGAATCGAAGATTTCGTCTATAGGTGATGTTTTCCAGGGATTGGGGCAAGCGAAAGAAGATGCGGAGCAGAGGCGCAAGATCTGGCAGGCGGAGTGGTCGGAAGCCGCAAAAATGCTCGGGCTGGGTGAAGGGACCACTCCCGACGAGGCGCTTGTCGCCCTTTCGAAGTTCGAAGAACTGTTCAGAAAGGTCGACGAATGCGACATGTTGGAGCAGAGAATACTCGGCATCAACCGCGACGCGGAAATGTTCAATGCCGACGTCAAGGCCCTCCTCGGCCACGTGGCCCCCGACTGGCCGGGGCTGACGCCTGAACAGGCGGCGGTTCAGCTCAACGCGGAACTCACCCGCTCGAGAAAAGCGGCAACACGGCACGCCCAGCTGGCCGAAGAGATCGAGCGGAAGAGCCGGGGGCTTCGCGATGCGGAAAATGAGATTGCCCTGGCGACGGATACTCTGGACAGCCTCTGCCGCCAGGCCGGGTGCGCAAACTCCGATGAGCTGGAAGCCCGGGAGAAGTTGTCGGCCGACTCCCAGGATCTGAAGCGGCGGATCCAGTCGCTGGAGGCGGATATCGTCGAGCGAGGCGGGGGGGCCGCCCTTAAGCAGATCCTGCCGGAGGTGGAGAAGGTCGATGTCGACGCGCTGTCTGCCCGGATTGAGGATATCGAAAACCGCCTCACGGAATCGAAGGAGCATCAAGCCGAGCTTAATGAGAAAGTCGGCAGCCTGCGCAGCGAGCTGGGGCGCATCGACGGGTCGTCCGCGGCGGCCGATGCGGCCGAGGAAGCCCAGGGCGTGCTCGCCTCTATCAGGGACAACGTCGACGACTATGTCAAGCTCCGCCTCGCTTCCCTGGTTCTCAGGAAGTCCATCGAGAACTACCGGGCGAAAAACCAGGGGCCGCTTCTAGAGAGGTCCGGCAAACTGTTCGCCAGGCTGACGCTCGGATCCTTCTCGGGCCTCAAGACGGAATACGGCGAAAGCGACGAGCCCGTCCTGCGGGGGGTCCGTCCGGATGGAAAGGCCGTCGATGTCACCGGCATGAGCGACGGCACCCTGGATCAGCTCTATCTTTCTCTGCGCCTGGCCACCCTGGAGAAATACCTGGAAACAAACGAGCCTATGCCGTTCATCGTGGATGACATCCTCATCCGTTTCGATGACGACAGGGCCAGGGCGACTCTTGAAGTGCTGGCTGATTTGTCGGGGAAGACCCAGGTGCTGTTTTTCACCCATCATGAACGATTGGCGGGAATGGCGAAAGAATTGAAATCGGACGGCGGACTGTACGTCCATAGGATGGGATGAATCGCTGGAACGCGAAAGCCGGAGAGCCGGCCTAGAATATTTTTTCTGATTGTCAGTAACGTTTTTCCGGTCGAAGGCGTATATTGTTTATGATGATCAGAAATTATCCCGTCTCCATAGGAAAATCTTCATGGAATTCCTGACAAAACTCGAAGAAATGGTCCTCATCGCCGTCCTCCGGTTGAAGGACAAAGCCTACGGCATTTCCGTCTATAAATACGTCATCGGCCTGACCGGAAGCCGGGCGGCGATGAGCAGCGTCTACTTTCCACTTGAACGGCTCGTGCGCAGGGGTTTCCTCACCACGATCTTCGGCACTTCCTCGCCCGTGCGCGGGGGGATGCGTAAGAAATTCTACCGGTTGACCGAGGCCGGCGTTCGGGTTCTTCAAGAAAACCGGGCCCTCGCCGAGAAGGCCTGGCGGGATCTCGGCGACCTGCGTCCGGAGACGATGGAGGATTGATCGTGTCGCCTCCGCCCCGCCTGGCCAGGCTCCTGATCAGGCTCTTCGCCTCCATTGAACGGAACGAATCCTATCTCGGGGACATCGACGAGATATACGCGGAGCGGATCGCCTCCGGCGGCGTCCGGCGCGCCCGGCTCTGGTACCGGCGGGAAGCCCTTCGCTCCCTGCCTGCCTATCTCCGGGATAGCCTCGCTTGGAGTTTGGCCATGCTGAAAAACTATTTCAAGACCGCCTTCCGGTCCCTCCTGAGGCACCGGGCCTATTCGCTTATAAACATCCTAGGCCTGGCTACCGGGATGGCCTGCGCCCTGCTCATCTGGCTCTGGGTCCAGGACGAGCTCGGCTTCGACAGGTTCCATGAGCATTCCGGAACGCTCTTTCGCGTCGAACGGGACAACGGCAACGCTTCGACGCCCTATCCGTTCGGCCCCGCCTTGGAGGCGGAACTCCCGGAATTCGCCGATGTCGCCCGGGTGGGAAATCCAGGGACGCTGCTCGTCCAGGCCGGAGAGCGGAGCTTTTACGAAACCGGCCTGCTGGCGGTCGATCCGGCATTCCTCCGGATGTTCACTTTTCCCATGGTCCGGGGCGAGGGTGACGCGGCTCTGAACAGGCCGTTCGCGGTTTTGATCTCTTGGGACATGGCGGATAAATATTTCCCCGGCCGGGATCCCTTGGGCCAGACCCTGACCTTCAACAAGGAATTCGTCTTCACCGTGGCCGGCGTCATGAAGAATCCCCCTCCAAACTCCACCCTTCGAGCTCACTTCCTCGTCCCTCTAGACCGCATGGAGGACCTCAGGGCGACGCGGGATTACTGGAAGGATATCAATCGCTGGGATCTTCAGATCTTCCAGACCTGGGTCCGGCTGAAAAACTCGACCTCCGCCCCGGAGGTAGGGAAAAAAATCACGGCTCTCTTCGACGACCATACGAAATTCGGCCGCGGCTCCTGGACATTGAGGCCGCTGACCGATATCCGCCTGGCGATGTCGAGATCCCAGGTCATTCTGTTCTCCGGGCTGGCCTTCTTCATTCTCTTGGTGGCTTGCGTCAATTTCATGAACCTGGCCACGGCCCGGGCGGCCAACCGGGCCAAGGAGATCGGCCTGCGCAAGGTCGTCGGCGCCTTCCGCCGGAGCATCGTCGTCCAGTTCCTCGGAGAAGCGTTCCTGACGACCGTCTTGGCCGTCCTGGCCGCGGCCGTGCTTTTCGTTTTTCTTTTTCCGGCTTTCCAGAGGATATCGGGGAAGGCGATCGGACTGGAGGCCGTCCTCAGCTGGAGGTTCGGCGTGGGGCTGTCGGCGATCATCCTTTTAACCGGGTTTATGGCCGGGAGCTACCCGGCCCTGCTTCTGTCGTCTTTCCATCCGGTCACAACGCTCAAAGGTCGATGGCGGGCGGGCGCCCGGTCCGCGTCTTTTCGGAGAGGGCTCGTCGTTTTCCAGTTTGCCCTGTCCGCGCTCCTCCTCATCGGCACGGGCGTGATCTCCCGCCAGGTCAACCACATGCGGACGATGAAGCTCGGATATGACAAGGATCATCTCATCTTCTTGTCCTTGCGCACCGATACGGCCAAATCCTTCCCTGTTCTGAAGACCGAACTTAAAAGCGCGACGCTCGTCCAGGGTGCGACGGCTTCGTTCCAGCTCCCGACGAACAACACCATGAAGGAGACGGGCACGACTTGGGAAGGAATGGATAAGGAAGCCAATCATTACGTCTATTATGACGACGTCGACTATGACTATGTCGAAACTTTAGGCCTCGGGCTGGCCGCCGGACGTTCATTCTCCCGGAAATTCGTCTCGGACGCGGGAGGAGCGTTCCTGGTCAACGAGACCATGGTGAAGCAAATGGGCATCTCCTCGCCGGCCGGCGCGATCGGCAAGATTTTGACTTCCTGGAACATCACCGGCCCGATAGTCGGCGTTCTCAAGGACTACAACTTCCAGTCCGCCCGCAGCGCCATCGAACCCCAGGTCGTCTCCCTTGGACGGGACAAGCTGCGCTATGCCGTGTTCCGTCTGACGGGCGGCCTCATCCAGGAATCGCTCGACCGGGTCAAGGAAGCCTGGCGGAAAGTCAATCCCGGGCATCCTTTCGAATACCGGTTTTTCGACGAGGCTTTCGAGAACATGTATCGGGACGACGAGCGGCTGGGGACGATGCTGAAATACTTTGCCTTCATGGGGGTCATGATCGCCTGCCTCGGGCTTTTCGGTTTGGCCTCGTTCACCGCCGCCCTGCGGACCAAAGAGATCGGGGTCCGCAAAGTCCTGGGGGCTTCATCGCCGCGCCTCGCCCTTAAATATGGTGACAGCTACCGTAATTACCATATTAAAATTTTGGGAATTAGGTAAACGGGGTACCTGTCACCATATTTGACATCACTTGGAACGGGGATTTATTCTGGTCCGCGAGGGCCAGATGTGATTTCAAGACGAGCGATCTCATTTTCATCTAGAGAGGGAGACCGTCGATGCCTAAAAACCTGATCCTATCGATCCTGGCATTCTTCATCTCGACAATCGGCCTTGCGCCCGGAGATCCGCAAGATTTCCCGCGCCTTGAGGGCCCTTACTTGGGGCAGAGGCCGCCGGACTTGACGCCCCGTTTATTTGCGCCTGGGATCATTACCACGGGCGATGAAGAAGGGAACTGCGGTTTCGCCAGAAACGGCCTGGTGTTCCTCTTCCAGAAATTCCGCGGAGGCCGTTGCCACACCTATATCATGCGCCTCAAGGACGGCTTCTGGACGGCGCCCGAGCTCATCCCCTTTTGGGAGACCATGGCCGAAAACGGCGACTTTGTCTTCTCGTCCGACGACAGGACGATGCTCTATCAGGTGAGATCGAAAACGGCAACCGGCGCCATCTCCCATATTTGGCGGGCCGAGGTCACCGACACGGGCTGGGGTGAGAGGTCACCTTTCCCTGAACCGATCAATACGCCCCATTTCGAGAGCTTCGCTTCGGATACGGCCGGCGGGACGCTCTATTTCTTCAGCCGCCGGCCGGGAGGGAAGGGGCGTTCCGACCTCTACCGATGCGCCTTGGCCGACGGCAAGTACGGCGATGCCGTCAACGTGTCCGCTTTGAACACCGAATACGATGAATGGGACCCGTTCGTCGCGCCCGACGAGAGCTATCTCGTCTTCTGCTCCACCATGCCGGGAGGGCTCGGCCGGGACGACCTCTATATCAGCTTCAGGGCGGAAGATGGGAATTGGGGACCCCCCGTAAACATGGGCGAGGAGGTCAACTCCTCAGGTTCCGAGAACCGGCCCTGCGTCACCCGCGACGGCCGATATTTCTTCTTCACCTCGACCCGCGGCGGGAGCCGGGATACCTACTGGGTCCGGGCCGAATATCTCGACCGGTTCAGGAAGTGAGCGGCTTCAGGGGTGTCGAGGCGCAAAATGTTTTTCCTTTGCCGGTCCGTCCGGGACGTCGTCAACGGCGGCGTCCTCATTGTCCTGAGGCATGTGGATAACCGCGTCGCGGTCCTCTATCACCTCCGCCGCAGGACGATGAACGCCGAAGATCTGGAAATGGTCATCGCCCGGAAGGGGAAGATTTCGGGCAGGTTGGAATAATTTCCCCTATGAAGATAGTCTCCTGGAACGTCAACGGCCTTCGGGCGGTCCTTCGCCGGAATTTCCGTGCTTTCCTGTCCGAGGAGAAACCGGACATGCTCTGCCTTCAGGAAATCCGGGCCGAGCCCGGCGACGTGGAGCCGGTCTGGCCTACATCCTATGAATCCTTCTGGAATCCGGCCCGGAAGAAGGGCTATGCCGGCACAGCTATCTTCACCGCGCGGCATCCCTTATGCGTCCGCTCCGGAATCGGCCGGCCCGAGCACGATGCCGAAGGCCGGGTCTTGACCGCCGAGTTCGAAGGCTTCTTCCTGGTGAACGTCTATTTGCCAAACTCCCAGCGCGGATTGACCCGGCTGCCGTACCGCCGGCGGTGGGATGCCGCTTTCCTGCGATATCTCAAAAGGCTGGAGGGCCGCAAACCGGTGGTCTTTTGCGGCGATTTTAACGTGGCCCACACCGAGATCGATCTGGCGAATCCTAGGGCCAATGTCCGAAACCATGGGTTCACGCCCGAGGAGAGGGCCGGATTCGGCGCCTACATCGACAGCGGCTTCCTGGATTCCTTCCGCGAGTTCGAATCCGGCGGCGGCCATTACACCTGGTGGAGTCCGAGGCCCGGGGTGAGGGACCGGAACGTAGGATGGCGGATCGACTATGTCCTGATCTCGATGGCGCTGCGGCCTCGACTCCGTCGCGCTTTCATCCGGGCCGACGTGCCGGGCTCGGATCATTGCCCGGTGGGCGTCGAACTGGACTGAAGCCCGCGGTCGCATCTCTTCATCTTCTGGGTTTTGCCTCAGCCGAGCCGGGCGAACCGGGCCGTTCTATCTTTCCCTGCGTCCGGACGTTTTGGTGAAATACTCGGAAGCGAACGAGCCCCATCATGAAAGATCGGCGGGAGAGCTGCCGGGCCCTTCAATCCGGTTTCGCCAACGCGCCGGCGGCGAAATGGTTTATTGAGCCGAAATCCCTGAAAAGAGAAATTTGGCTTCGGAGGTCGGAATTGCTGATGGAAATAGGGACAGCTCTATTGTAGGATGCTCTCGAGAGAACGGATTCAAATTCGGCCGAAACGGAGGACCAATGTACTCCCTCAAGATGATCCGAAGCCCCTTAAGCCGGGGGGTCGCCCGCGCGGCCTTCGTAGCGATAGCGGCGATGCTCGCCGCGGCGTCCGCCGCCGCCGAAGTCGTCCGTTTCAAGCCGGTCAAAGGCGTCCAGACCTATGCCGTCCGTAAGGCGGTGCTCACGGTGAAACCAGGGGACACTCTGGAAACGAACACGCTCTGGTCCGACTGGTTCGCGGGAAAAGACGCTCCCTGGCCTGGCGAAGTCGGGCCCATCCATATCAAGGGCGCCATGGCCGGGGATACGCTCGTCGTCCGCATTCTGAAGATCCGCCCGAACGCCCCGCTCGGAAGGTCGGGAACATCGACGGTCTACGGCTCTATCATCGCAACTGTATCGACGCCGATGCTTAACGATCCCGTGCCGGACAAGATGTTCCTCTGGAAGATCGACGGCGACGGCCGTACGGCCGTCTTGGACCTTCCGAAGAGCCGGATGAAGCAGATCCGGGTCGATCTCAGCCCGATGCTCGGCCGGCTGGCCACGGCGCCTCCGGGTGAGCAAGCGATCCCCGGGGGAGTGCCGTCGACGTTCGGCGGGAACATGGACACGTCCGAAGCCCGGGAGGGGACAACGATCTACCTTCCTGTGTATCACGAGGGTGCCTGCTTCTATTTCGGCGACGTCCACGCTCTCCAAGGCGACGGTGAAGTCACCGGCAGCGGAATCGAGACTTCGGCCGACGTCGCTTTCGAATTCGGTCTTCTCAAAAAGAAGGCGATCTCCTGGCCCCGGCTCGAGAACGCCGACTTCATCATGGTCGCGGGCTCCGCCCGGCCGCTCATCGACGCCTTTAGGATAGCCCATGTCGAGATGGTCAAGTGGCTGGAGTCCGAGTACGGATTCGACCGATGGGAAGCCCTCCAGATAATGTCCCAGGTGGGGACGGCCCAGGTCGCGAATGTCGTCGATCCGAACTACACCGTCGTGGCCAGGTTCCCGAAGCGCTACTTGCCCGGCAAATGATCGCCCAAAATAAGGTGACAGCTACCCTAATTACCCTATTGGTGAAGAAAATAGGGTAATTAGGGTATCTGTCACCTTATATCTGTCACCTTATATCTGTCACCTTATATCTGTGAAGCCGCGCGGGATTGACAATACCCGCGGCCGGGCATAAATTTCCGCTATGAACGCGCGGACCGCCTCCGTCTTAAGGCTGCTAGCGACCGTCGCCTTCGTCGTGCTGATCTTCGCCGCGGCCGGAACATTCGACTGGCCTCGGCTTTGGTTCTTTCTGGGATTCTACGTGGTCACAACGTCCGCCCTCATGATCTGGCTCAAACGCCGAGATCCGGGTCTCCTCAAAGAACGGATGACCATCAGGAAGGACGTCAAGGGATGGGACAAAACCATCGTCAGGGTTTATACCGTTCTCCTGATGGTCCTCTACATCCTCATCCCCCTCGATGCGGTTAGGTTCCGCTGGTCGCGCGTGCCGCCGACGCTCTCCTGGCTTGCGTTCGCGGTCATTTTCCTGGCCTGTATCATCGTGTTTTGGGCTTTCCGGGAGAACGCCTTTCTCTCCGGCTTCGTCCGGATCCAGACCGACCGCGGTCACACTGTCTGCACGACCGGACCTTACTGCTATGTTCGTCATCCGATGTACCTTGCCGTGATCCTCTCCATCCTGGGCGTGCCCCTCTTCCTCGGGTCGCTTTATTCCCTCATCCCGGCCGCGTTCGTCGTCGCCCTGTTCGTCCTGAGGACTTGCTTGGAGGACCGGACCTTGCAGCGGGAGCTTCCGGGTTACGCTGAATACGTCGCCCGGACGCGCTGGAAACTTGTTCCCGGGGTTTGGTGAACCATGAAAAGTTCGGGGGAGGAACTTGCCTATCTCTGGCCATAAAGGAGGACGTCATGATACCTGCCGGATCAAAGAGACGTTCATCTTGGCTCATGACGGCCGTGCTGGTTTGGTCCGGCCTGACGCTTTCCGGCTGCAGGGGCGGGAAGCCGGAGGCGAAGGCAGGCATGCCGCCGGCGCCGCTCTATCGCGATCCCGTTTTCGACGGGGCGGCCGACCCGTCCCTGATCTGGGACGACAAAGAAAGGGCCTGGTGGGTCTTCTACACCAATCGCCGGGCCAACGCGCCCGACGCCCAGGACGGCGTACGCTGGTGCCATGGCACGGATATCGGGATCGCCTCCTCCGCCGACGGCGGCTTGACCTGGACTTACCGCGGGACAGCCCAGGGGCTCGAATTCGAACCGGGGCGGAACACGTTTTGGGCGCCCTGTCTCGTCGAGCACGGCCGGACCTTCCATATGTTTCTCGCCTATGTCCGGGGAGTTCCCGCGGACTGGGGCGGCGACAGAAACATCGTCCACTACACGAGCCGGGACCTCTTCAACTGGAAATTCGAAGCCGTCATCCCGTTGAGCTCGGAGCGGGTGATCGACGCCTTCGTCATGGCCAAGCGGGACGGGGGCTGGCGGATGTGGTACAAGGACGAGGTCCATGGATCGCACATCTACGCCGCCGACAGCGAGGACCTTTCCCGGTGGCGGGTCGCCGGCCCCGTCGTCACAAGCGCGGCGCAGGAAGGCGCCGCCGTCTTCTGGTGTAAGGGCTCGTACTGGATGCTTGTCGACCGCTGGAAGGGGATGGGCGTTCTTTGCTCGGGAGACCTTTCGCACTGGACCGAGCAGCCGGCGCCGATCCTCGGCATCCCGGGCACGCGGCCGGACGACGGCGATATCGGCCGCCACGGCGAGGTCGTCGTCCAAGGCGGCGAGGCATACATTTTCTATTTCACCCATCCTTTCGGCCCCAAGGACCATACTGAGCCCGGAAAACACCGCTCGTCGCTTCAAGCGGCGAGGCTCGAACTTGCCGACGGCGTCCTCGGCTGCGACAGGAACAAGCCCTTCAAGCTTGCGCTCGGTCCTCCGTCGGGATTCCGGCCGGCTGCGCCGCCGGCAAGCCCTGTTGTCCTCGAATCGTCCGACGCCAAATTGGCCGCGGCCTTTGCCTGGGCCAAATCTCAAGCCCTGGATTACGTTTTCCCGGCCTCGGCGCACGACGACCCGGTGGGCGATTGGTATGAGGCGGCCCTGCCGTCCCGCTTCGCTTTCTGCATGCGCGACGTTTCTCATCAGGCCACCGGGGCCCAAGCGCTCGGCCTCGGCGCCTTCAACCTGAACATGCTGGGCAAGTTTGCCCGGGGGATCGGCCCGGTCCGCGATTACTGCTCGTACTGGGAGATCGACAAGTGGGACCGGCCAGCCCCGGTCGATTACAAAAACGACAAGGACTTCTGGTACAACCTGACGGCCAACTTCGACGTCCTGGACGCCTGTTGGCGACAGTTCCTTTGGACGGGGAACAGGGCGTATATCGAGGAGCCGGCTTTCCTCGATTTCTATCGCCTGACGGTTAAGGAGTATATCGAAGCTTGGGATAAAGACGGCGACGGGATCCCGGAGCACAGGCCCGAGTACGGCTATCGCGGGCTCGGTGGCTACGACGAAGGACCGTTCTCGGAAAAGGCCCTCTACGCCGCCGATCTCATCGCCGCCATGTCCCGGGCTTTCGATTCTTATGCCGGCTTACTCGAGATCCGGGGCGATCCCGGGGCGGCCGGCGTGCTCCGCGAACGAGCGGCGGGATTAAAAGGGATGTACGAGGCGGATTGGTGGAGCGAGGATCGCGGCAAGTATGCCGACGGCCGCACCGCCGGCGGCGGTCTCGTTTACCAGGACTTGATCTGGAACGGGGTCTTCCCGCTCTATTTCGGCTTTGTCCCCGCCGGGCCGCGGCGCGACGCGACGCTCCGCCGCATCCGGGCGAGTGAGCCCGAGGGCATCGAGATCGAATCTTACCTTCCGGAGATCTTCTACCGCTACGGAGAGGACGCAGACGCCTATCGCGAGATCCTGGCGCTCTCCGATCCGGCAAAGAAACGCCGCGAATACCCCGAGGTGTCGTTCGCCCTCGTCGGGGCGGTTGCGTCCGGGCTTATGGGCATCGAGCCCGACGCCCGCACCCGGACAGTGTCGACCCGGTCGCGGCTCACGGCGGATACGGCCTGGGCAGAGCTTCGAAACGTCTCGGTCTTCGACGGTGCGGTCGATGTCCGCCACGAGGGAAAGCGGATGACGGCCTTCGCGGTCCTTTCCGGAGGAAGCGTCGAATGGAGAGCGGTCATCGAGGGCGTTTGGGACGAACTCCTCGTCGACGGCGTCCGCCGGAAAGCCCTTCAGGGGCTGGACGAAACCGGCCGTCCCGTCTCCTGGGTTACGGTCAGGCTTGCGGCCGGAGAAAAGGCCGTCGTCGCGGCGTCTCGGCGTTAATAGGGTGACAGCTACCCTAATTACCGTATTTATTGAAGGAAAAAACGGGTAAATAGGGTAGCTGTCACTCCATTTGAGAAATCCCGGCCGTTCCAGGGTGTCCCGATGCTTCCTCGCGGCTGTTCCGCTGTCGGCTCTAGGCTCGAACTCCTGCTTTTTATTCCGGGAACAAGAAAAGACTTGACAAACTATACTGTGTAACACATACTATATGACGCATTGTATAAGTATCAAGGTGCCGACCATGACCAATGAAATGTTCGAGAACCTTCGCCTGGAGCTCCGCCGGGGCTGCGTCCCTTTGGCCGTCCTGGCCGAGCTGGGGGAGGAGCGATATGGCTATACTCTGCGCAAGTCGCTGACCGAGAAGGGGATGGCCGTCGACGAGGGGACTCTTTATCCCCTCCTGCGACGGCTCGAGGCGCAAGGGCTGTTGGTCAGCGAGTGGAGGAAGGAGGAGAATCGGTCGCGCCGCTTCTATCGCCTGTCCGCCGAAGGCTGGCGGATCCTGGACCGGCTGATCGCGGAGTGGGGCGCGATGAGCGCGTCCCTAACCGGAATTATAAAGGAGTCGAACGATAGATCTCGTTGAGCGCTTCCGTCCTGATCGGGCACTGGGAAACGATCCGGGCGGGATTGAGGGGACTGCGGGGCTTGAAGAGTGCCGCGGAGGGGATGGCCAAGGTCGAAGCCCTCAGGGACTGGGTGCTGTCCAACGTCCTGTTCGTCATCGCCCTCGGCGGCCTCATCTCCTGTTTCGTGGGAATCGTCAAGCTGGCCCGCTGGAATAGGATGGAAGTCAAGGCGGATGCATCGAAAAG
>Ga0315274_10003383_pt1 | contig 23740 bp, 19 predicted proteins | sample YL17G02_20_MG_FD_203700 | JGI IMG/M metagenome (GOLD analysis project Ga0315274, IMG submission 203700) | Sediment microbial communities from Yellowstone Lake, YNP, Wyoming, USA - YL17G02_20 | ecosystem: Environmental > Aquatic > Freshwater > Lake > Sediment | place: USA: Wyoming | collected...
TAGACTATGACAGAAACAGAATTCCATTTTAATTGTCTATTTAGAAGCTGCTCTATAGGGTAGCTTCTTTTCAAAAAATGGACAAAGTCGAGTTAAGAGCAGTTATCTGATTCGATTTATACTAACATATAGATTCTTATTTGGCAACATTTATCCAATTCCAATTTCATTACAATTTTCTATATCTGCTAAAACATTCGATTTGTACTGACTTTAAGGACTTTGTTGGAGAAAATCAGGACAGCAGTTACAAGAATTATAAGCAACACGCTGTATGCAGACGCTGTGCCAAAATTAGCCAATCTATCAAGCTGGGAGTAGATTTCTACTGAGATAGGCTTGTTGGATGGGATGTATAACAATATGGAAGCAACAAACTCACCCAGTGCGGTTACAAAAGCTAATAATACTCCAGCGAATAACCCGGGCATAACTAAAGGAAGTACTACCCGCCTGAACGTATAAAACCACGATGCCCCTAGATTCCTTGCCGATTCCTCCAGCGAGTTATCGAGTTGCAGCAGTGAAGCGTAAGTTGAGCGAAACACAAGCGGTATGTGCCTGACAAAATACGCAAGCGGTAGTAGCCAGAACGTTCCTGTAAGAATTTGATACCCTGTGAAGATGCCCGGTTTATTGAATGCTATTATAAGATTCATGGCTACCACTGTTCCCGGTAAAGCCCAGGGGATCATTACAAAGACATCCAGTATTTTACTCCCAACGAAACGCCTTTTTGCCAGAAGATACGCCGCTAGAACACCAAAGATCATATTTCCCACAGTTGCCAGTGAAGCCATCTTCAAACTATTTATGATGGGTTCAAGCACACCCGGTTTGGTTAGCAGGCTGACGTAGTTCTCATAAGTATACTCACTCGGCAGTATCTGCCATGTCCAAGACCCATTCTTTACAAAAGACATGACTATTACGGTTAAATGAGGAAGTAGCAGGATAATCACGATAACACACCCCAATGCGCCCATAAGATACCTGCTTTTCCCTTTTACTTCGGTTTCATAAGGGGCTATACCCTTGCTGATCATAACGTACTGATGCCTTCCAGAATACCATTGCATGAATAAGAGGAAGAATATAGAGATTGCAGACAGCATCACCGTCTGAGTACACGCCATGTCCATATCGTTATTGACTTTTGAAAAGAAGATTTGCAGGCTTAAAATCCTGTAATCAGGAGCAAAAAGCAATGGTGCGCTGAATGACGCCATCGAGATCATAAACACCAGTAAAGAAGCCCCAACAAGAGCAGGGGTTAAAAGAGGGAGAATGATTCTCCTGAATACCATCCCCTTTGAAGCGCCAAGGTTGTATGCTGACTCTATCACCGATACGTCTATGCTTCCAAGCGCAGAGGAAACGAAAGTATAAAAGTATACGTACATGGTGTAGGTATGGACGAGAAATATAGCAGGCACACGATCAATGGCAAAGGGAGGCTTCTCAAGGTTAAATATAGCCTGTAATCCTCTGGGAATGATGCCTGTCTCTCCGTATAGGAACATAAAGGATATGGCTCCGACTAGCGGTGGAAGAGCGAATGGTAATAATGCAAACGAGGAGAAAAGGTTTCTGCCGGGAAATCGGTATCTTGTGAATATGAAAGCCAGTGGAACGCCTACCAAAGCGGAGAATATCACACTGCCTAGCGATATAAATACACTATTCCCTAGAGCTTCAAGGTTTGCCCTGTTTTGAAGGCTGAAGAATTCACGATAATTCTCAAGGGAATATACTCCTGACTTAGAAAAACTCTGCCAGAATACGTGCAGAGATGGATAAAGCACGTATCCAAACAGCACAAAGACAACAGGCAGGATCAGGAGTATAGTTCCTAGATTCCGCTGAAGATTTTCTTTCAGTTTGTATGTAAAAATACTTTTAAGCAAGTTTACTTTAAGTTAGCCATGGATTAAACAAGGATTTTCACGGATATTAGAAAAGATGCAAGATTCATGATACAGGATAGCAAATAGCTTTTTGCATCCTGTATCGGTGTTTATCTGTGTGAGTCTGTGGTTAAGTTACAGATTCAGATAGTGTCAACTTGATTGTAAACCGTGTCTTTTTTATTCGTCACCATTGAACGGTGGATAGACATCCGTAAAGTAGCTCATGTAGGCGGTTACCCTGAGAGACCATCTAACGTATTCTACTGCAAAATCAAACATACCTCTGGGGTACTTTGCAGTGAATAGGATCGCCCACCAGGCTATGATCTGTACAAAACAGACAGCAATGCCATAGAACATAAGGATTATCCCGTGCGGGATACCTACGTAAGCCCATCCCAAGAGAACCTTCAAAATGAGTGTTCCTCTGGATGGATTTTCAGGATAATCAACTGAGAATTTCATGGGGTAATCTACATTTTCGTCCCCGTTGAATGGAGGGTATTTATCCGTGAATACGGACATATATGCCCCAAATCGAAGCCACCATCTCAGGTAAGGAACGACAAAATCAAACATCCCCTTGGGATATTTGCCAGTAAACAGGATCGCCCAAAAGGCGATGAACTGCACAATACCGACAGCGATCCCATAAAGTGCGAGTATTATACCATGCGGGATACCAGCATAGAAAACTCCAAGCAAAGTTCTCAAAATGAGAGTTCCTCTGGACAGACGTTCAGGATATTCAACCGAATACTTTATTGGTGAACTCGTAGCAATTCCCATGTGTACCTCCCCTTTTAGTCTGAGACCTCCATAATGGTGTCGCAGATGCTTCTTTAAACCACTATCATATTATTGTGGCTCAATCGCAGAATCTGCCCATTCCATAAACTAACACCCTTATCTTACAGAATTTTTATCAATCTGTCAACAATAACTTTTGGGAAAGTGCGATTCAAAATTCAGGTAAGGAATATATAGCTAATTATGAAACACGGACATTCTTGATATCCATAGATTACTTGCTCTATATTAGTTTGCTAAAACACATGTTCGGTTCTTGACAAGACATGCTCCTGCAAAGCTGGATCAAGCTCAACGAATACTGCTGAAAATCCCCACACACGCACGATCAGTGTTTTATACTGCGGTGATTTCGGGTCGGAGCGCGCCTTCAGTAAGGTATCACGATCTATCACGTTTAACTGAAGCGTCGCTGTGCATGGCATCTTGAGGAATGAGCCAACGAAGGCAGTTAGTGTATTGAAGCCATCCTCTCCCCTTATAGCTGTCGTATGCAGGGCTAAGTCAAGTACGGAGCCATGTGAGGCCTTTGTCAGATCGATTTTATGTATAGAGTTAAGCACTGCTGTTGGTCCATTTCTGTCCATGCCTACTGCGGGGGAGAAACTGTTGGCTGTGAGATCACCTGCCTTTCTGCCATCTGGTGACGCAGGAAGTGCGCTCTTGCCATGAATACCAAAGGACATGAATCCCGCCGCTCTTTTACTGCCATATCCATAAGGATTCTTTGCCCTTTCGTGGATACCATCGCAGAAATATTCCGCAATGTCTTTCAGGATCAAGTCTACTTCGTCTTTATCATTGCCATACTTCGGCGTACGGTTCAAGAGCATCTGCCGTAAAGGCTCATCATCATTATAATCAGATTTGAGGGCTGATACTAGCTTCTCCCAAGTAAGGGTTTTATCGTCATATATGAACTTTTTGATAGCGGAAAGACCATCTGCTGTGTTACCCATTTCTGCCATTATCTCGCCCCATATACTGTATCTTGCACCTTTTGGGGAAGATTTTTCAAGACAGTCTTTTATGCTGGCGGCGAAAAATGGGAACGTGATTGAATCGTCCTGACCATTGCCTTCGTGCATAAACTGATTAAGACGGGATTTGAAATCGGACATAACGTCATCAAACGTCTCGTAATTGTGTTCCTCTGCCTGCATGACTGTCTCTCTGAGCAGTGTAAGGCTGTCGTGAACACGGAAGCTTATCGTTCCTTTTCCTCCAATGATCAATTCAGAACAGCCATCGTTGCAGTAATCACGAGCGTCTTCTATGGGTATACCAAGTCTGGATAAAGCGGGTATTATGACTTCATCGTTGAAGACAGCCAGAACGTTCATCCCTTTAGCAATAACACGGCAACATTCCCTTAAAAGCCTTTTTGGTGAACCGTTGAAGAAATGCACGTTTAGCTTGGGTTCGGGGAGCATGAGTTTTGCACTTGCTTCGAGACACATATACGTTAGTTCGTTTGTGGCATCCTCACCGTCAGGAGTCTGCCCGGCGAGAGCTATATTGCGAAGCGAATCGTTGTTGCCTGCAAAGTAATTGAGTTTTATCCACAAACACTCCAGCAATTCCTGTGCCTCATTTCGTGTTATTTTGCCTTCATCTACGTCATTCTTATAGAAGGGATACATCCATTGGTCAAAGCGACCGATACAGCCTCTCCCGCCGAAGATGTGAATGAACCAGAAAAGCTGTAAAGCAGAATGAAATGACGTTGGACGGTTAACAGCAAGCTCGTGGCATACGTCTGAAATTTTTTTCAGTTCGTCCTTTCGCCATGGATTTGTTTCAAGCAATGACATTTCGGCAATATAATCAGCGTATTTTTGGACGTATCGGCAGGTGGAATCGTAAGATATTTCTACAGCACGGAGAAAATCCATTTTCTCAGGATCAGTCTCTTCGTTCAATCTCTCACGAGCGTAATCTCTGATCCCGACAAGACCCATGTTTAGAATCCTCTCATGACCGGGCGGGTAGTGAGAGTTATAGTATCCAAGATTTATGTTACCTTTATTTGGCAGAGCAAGGTGACAGCCCACTATAAGCTCATCGGGCAAGATGAACACAGTGCTGGCTTCGAGGAGAGCAGAAAAGTCCTTTGCGTGTCCTGTCAGAGAATTATCGTTCGAACCAAGTATCTCTTTATGCACTAATCCCACATTATGCGATCTATTCCAGTATATTTCTCGCAGTTTATGGCTTCTGCTCGATGGATCAATCTCCAACATTATTTCATCATCAACAATAATAGCTCCCTGAGCCATAACCACTCCCTTCGGTGATAAAACATCGCCTCAATGGTTAAACTCACATCAACTTTTGCTGTTTTAAATGTTGTGAATTATTTTATCACGTTTCATTACGATGTCAATAATAATCTGAGACTGATTCATCATCAGTTTTAAAGGACATAGAAATTATGTGTGTTTTTATAAGGTATAAAAAACTGAGGGTGAATCAGAAAAAATTTAATCACAAGATAGAAATTCATTGTTAAAGCACTATTTTTTGGTAAGAAAATTAAACTTGATTAGATCAACACTTTCACTTGACCAATCTTACTTAATCTGTTATATATAACATAGAAAAAAATGAGTCTATGAGTTTATGGGTTTTAACCCTATAGACTTATAGACCTATAGACCTATAGACCTATAGACTATATAGATTGGGAATGTGAAAATGACAATTTTAAGTTAGAGCAAGAGGAGGATATCTGTTGAGAAAAGCACTAATATTATTACTTGTTATTTTACTTTTTTCCTCGTGTAGCAATGAAAAGAAACAACTAAATGTAATAATCATTGGCAAAGCCGACGATTCCTATTGGAATGACGTAAAGATGGGTGCAGAAGCCGCAGGCAATGTTCTAGGGGTAAACGTAAAATTTTTCGCTCCCTCGAAACAAGACCCTGCGTGGCAGATACGAAAACTTGAGGAAGTAATTGGTAATTTTGTTGATGGTATAGCTGTTGCCCCTTCTGATCCCAAGTCTATTACTTCCCTTATGACGAAAATAGTGGAGTCAGACATTCCGTGCCTTGCTCTTGAAACTGACGTGGCAAAGGGCAGACATGCCTATATTGGCACAGGAAACTATTACGCAGGAAAACAGGCTGGAGAGGCGATGGCGGCAGAGATTCTGGATGGAAAAATTGCCATAGTGACTGACCCGTCTGTTCCTGATTTACTCCAACGGGTTCAGGGATTCAAAGATATAATGGTCGAACATGATAACATTGATATACCTGTAGTTCTGGAAAAACAATACGATGCAATACAGCCCGCTGATATAAAATCTATGCTTGGGATGGATAACACAGCAACAGGAAAACCTGCATATCCTGATATTAAGGGTATATTCTGTGTATCCGACTCGATTGGGGTAGTGACAGCTAAAGCATTGAAAGAGATTAACATGGCTGAAAAGATAAAGGTAGTCTGTATAGGCGAATCTCCTGATGTAATGAAGGCTGTTAGTGAAAACGTAATACAGGCGGCAATATCGAGAAGGCCTTACAGAGTGGGATACTCATGTGTGCTTATACTGCATAACATGATCAGAGCTGGTATCAACAATACTCTTATGATACTGCCAAAATCAGAAATAATTGATCTTGGAGTTGTAGTCGTAACACCATCAAATATCGTTGAATATAGAGAGCAATTAATAAAGCTCGGTATTAAGGCAAAGTTTTAAATATGAAACAAAAATTTGTTATACTTTATCTATTATTACTTGTGAGTTCACGATCTTATGCGGGAGATGTAGTTATCAACGAGATATACTACGATTCCGGGCAAACCGATGTGGGATGTTTCGTCGAATTGTATGGGGAACCTAACTTGAGGCTGGATGGCTATTACCTTATCGGTGTGAATGGCAATGATGGAAAAAAATATAATCAAATCGATCTGTCTGGTTACAGGATTCGACCTACTGGCTACTTTGTCGTTGCTCAAGATGAAAGTGTTATCAACGCTGATATGGTTGATCCAAAAGCTGATTATCAGAATGGACCGGATAATATAGAACTATGGAACAAAGATGGAAAAGTAGATTCTGTTGGCTATGGAAATTTTGAAAAAGCGACATTTACAGGTGAGGGAACACCCACTCTCAACTTGACTGGATATAGCATTGGCAGAAGAAAAGATGGATACGATAGCGGCGACAATAGCGTTGATTTCGTGGGGCTTGCAATACAATCACCGGGCAGTCCGAATTGGTCTGGAATTGGAATTGAGCGAAAAGGAAAATTGACATCCTTATGGGGATTTATCAAACAAAACTGAATGGGAGTTTAAAATGCTGTTAAGAGCAATATTATCTTGTATACTCGTTATAATTTTTATATGTTCAATAGGCACTGATCCTGCGTTTTCTGCATCAGGAACTTCATACGAGTTTATACTTAGTAAAACTGTAATAAATCACAAAAAGCCGATAGCATCTGCTGTATTCAATCCAGACGGCAATCTTATAGCTACAGGTTCAACGGATGGAAGCGTTAAATTGTGGGAAGTTGATACCGGAAAGCAAATAAAAGCTATCATTAAGCATCCGAATCCTGTATCATCCATTTCATTCAGCCCCAATGGGAATCTGCTGGCTGTGGGACTGGACACCGGGGCAATAACTCTATGGGACATTAACTACAAAGAACGGATAAAAACACTGAAAGGCCATGAAAGCAAAGTATACTCCCTGCGATTCAACAAAGACGGGTCGCTTCTTGCATCTGGATCAGAGGATAAGACAGTCAGACTGTGGGACATGAAGTCAGGAGATGAGATTAAGTCACTGAAAGGTCATACAGGCTCGGTATACTCAATAGCGTTCTCTCCTGATGGCAAGAATATAGCATCAGGCTCAGCGGATGGTTCAGTGAAAATATGGGAGATTGGCTCTAGTAAGAATACGCTGACGTTAAAAGATACTACCGGAAAAGCCATTCATTCCATAAGTTTTAGCCCTGAAGGTAATACACTCGCATCAGGTTTGGCAGATGGAAATGTCAGGCTGTGGGACGTAGCTTCTGGTGCAGAAAAAAGTGTTCTCATCGGTCAAAAATCCGGGATCGGCATGGATAATTGCCTGTCTTTCAGCCTTGATGGAAAGATATTGGCATCAGGTTCTACTAATGGCACAATAATGGTCTGGGAAGTTGCATCAGGCAATGTTGTAAACGAACAGAAATCATATAAAAGTATTAATTCCATCATTTTTAGCCCTGATAGCAAATCTTTAGCTTCAGCAGGAGACGATGGCATTGTAAAGCTCTGGAAAATTCGTGTGACGGAATCCCTTAAAGTAACACTTAATGCCCCTTATGACGGATGGCAGAGGGGTATCCTTAAACTTGATGCAGAAATGATAGGCACACCTGATAAGGTTACTTTTCAATATAGTCTTGACGGATCAACATGGAATAATATATTTGAAGACAATGAGCCTCCGTATTCAATAGATTGGGACACGAGACAGCTATTCCCGGATGTCACTAAAAATGTGCAGATTAGAGTCGTAGCGGAACGACAACCCGGAGTCTCAGCAGTAGATATAATGAAAAGTATCTTATCAATTGATAATCAGCTATCCATAACGAACCACGATTACGACGGCTTGTGGCACAATTCAAATTTTAGCATCAACTTATCTGCGTCTGATGGTGATGGGATCGGTATATTAGCGATCTATTACAAAATTAATTACGGTGCAAAGAAAGACATAAGAAGAGATGGACAGCCAAAGATAACGGATGAAGGAAAAAATACTCTGGAATACTGGAGTGCCGACAAACTGGAAAATGAGGAAGAACACAAGGTATTATCAGACATAAAGCTAGATAAAACTCCACCCTCTTTTTCTGATTGGGTAAAAGACCCACAGGTATTGTCAAAAGAATACTCAGGGAATTTTCGCATATCTTTACTCATAACGGACAATGGAAGCGGGTTGGAAGGTAAAACTCCACAAATTGACTACCACATTGGATCAGATACAGCTTATAGTGGATACAAAAACATGACCGCAGAGGGTGATATATGGTACTATGATATATCTGAACCATCGGGTGGATGGAGCCAATACGCAGGAAAGCCAATTTACTATAAGGTTAAATGCGAGAACTTTGCTGGCAATTCAGGCGAAAGTGTCGAACAGCAGGAACTTATAGGAAGCACGAAAGCTCCACCAACCGTTAAGATAACCAGCGATTTCAAGGATTGGATGAGTGGAAAGATTAAGCTAGAAGCAGATGCGTCTGACTCTGACGGAAGCATTAATAATGTGAAGTTTGAATATACACTTGATGGCATTAAATGGATACCACTCAACGCAGTGTCACAAACGCCTTTTTCTATTGAGTGGGATACAAACTCAGTTGTCTCGGATGTAACGAAAGGTGTTAATGTTCAGGCTTTAGCTACTGACAATGATGGTTTGGTGGCGAAAGACGTATCATCTGCTTTTGGGATAGATAATAAACCTCCAACCACAATTCAGGATTACGATAGTTTATGGCACAAAGCAAACTTCACAGTGAACCTGAGTGCTGACGATGGAAACGGGAGCGGAATAGCACGTACCATGTATAAGCTGAATGATGGCTACGAAAGGAGTGTTCAGTCCGATAGTCAGCCAGAGATAGATGAACAGGGTGAAAACACAGTTGAATACTGGAGTATTGACGTTGCAGGGAACGAAGAAACCCATAAAACACTGAGTGGGGTCAAACTCGATAGATTCTCACCTTCCGTTGAAAACTGGAACATCAAAAAAGAAGGCAATACGATTCACATTGAAGCCAAGATCAGCGATGCTTACAGCGGGATTGACGCTTCACCACAGTTTGACTATCACATTGGTTCAGAGACTCAGTTTTCTGGCTACAAGGACATGGTGAAAAAAGATAACAACTTATGGAGATACGACATTAATCTGGCTGATTCAGGTGATGCCTTTGGAAAAACGCTGTTCTGTAAAGTCAGTGCCAAAGACGTTGCTGGAAATCTAAGCATAAAGACGTGGGAGTCTGAGGTAACAGGAGAAACACAACCTACCACCGTTGTGGAAAGCAAACCACAGGAAGAATCACCAAAGATCAGCACAACTGAACCTGCCATTGATACGAATATCGAAACAAAACCTATTCCCAGAACTGAGGCTCAAGGAGAGAAAAGTGCCATTATCTGGCTTTCTAAGGCACCGAATACTGTAAAACCCGAAACAACTCTCACTCTTAAAGGAAAAATTGAAGCGAAACTCACAGATAACGAATCAGTGAAAGTCAGCCTGATTGCACCGGGTGAAGTAGTATACGAGTCTCACATAAATACCGATGCAAAAGGTGATTTTGATTTCGATGTGCATTTAAGCTCAGATGGTGAATGGAAAGTGGTTACAAGCTGGGATGGGAATAGTAAGTACCAGCCAGCTACGAGTGACCCCATAAAGATAAAAGTCGCTTCAGATGCTACTCAAGCCCAACCTCAAATGAAAGCGATAGATTTGTTCAGTAAGAAATCAATCATAATAGGGGTCTTAGCTCTATATTTGCTGATAATAGGTTTGTCCAGATAGAATTGATTTACGGCACAACAGAATGTAGTTTCTACATATAGGAGGAAACAAAAAAATGTCGTTTTCGCTAGGAATGATGATAATGGTATTTGGCTCGGTTCACACAATATCTCCCACACCCGCTGAGTTTAGTGAGTGTAAACGGTGGGTATCGGCTAAGTTTAAGGGTACAGAAGAAAAAATGCCCTTAAAAGCAAGCCTTGTCGTTCTTGCAAATAATGATTCTGTTCAATTGAACTCAAGGGCAGGAAAGCCTCTCAGGATCGTTGATAAACAATACACCAGGGGGTTATATTGCCATGCTGTGAGCAAGGTTGTCGTGAATCTGCCTTCTCCTGGCAAGACGTTCTCTTCTGTGATTGGTATTGACAGCAACGAACAAACCATGCCCGAACGAGGCAGTGTCATTTTCTCAGTTCATGCTGAAGGTAAAGAGCTATATCATTCACAGGTGATGCGTGAGGGTATGCCCGGTGTGCCGATCAACCTTGCTCTGAATGGTGCAAAACAGTTCGTGCTTGAAGTCGGTGACGCTGGAGACGGAATCGGCTGTGATCAGTCAGATTGGGCTGATGCACACGTCATACTTATGGATGGCAGTATACTATGGCTGGGTGATCTGCCGATTGAAGGACAGCAGAAGTCTCCATATACAACAGAACCACCTTTCTCCTTCATTTATGATGGAAAACCTTCAAGTGAATTGCTATCTTCGTGGAAGATAGAGCGACAATCCAGAGAGATTGATAATAACCGAATAGAACATAAAATCATCTACACTGATCCCGAAACGGGTTTGACAGTTCGATGTGAGGCTGTCGAGTATCAGGATTTTCCGATTGCTGAATGGACAATATACTTTAAAAACGAAGGCACAAAGGATACACCTATCCTTGCTGATATACAGGCAATTGATACGATATTGCAAAATGATACAGACAATGAGTTTGTCCTGAATCATTATGCAGGTAGTCCTTGTACCGCTTACGATTACCAGCCGCACAGGACAAATCTAGCACCTAAAATGGAAAAAGTCATCGCAACGTCAGGCGGGCGTTCGTCTAACAGCGATTTTCCTTATTTCAACGTTGAGTTACCCGGCGAAGGTTTTATAATGGTTGTCGGATGGCCCGGGCAGTGGTCTGCAAAGTTTACAAGAGATGATCTAAATAACCTAAGAGTGCGTGCAGGGCAAGAATTGACGCACTTTAGTCTGATACCGGGTGAGGAAGTCCGAACACCGTTAATCGTGGTGCAGTTCTGGAAGGGTGATCGCATCAGATCGCAAAATATCTGGCGTGAATGGATGCTGAGACATAACCTTCCCAACCCCCCATCGCATCAGATGGCGGCTTGCAGTTCCCATCAATACGGAGAGATGATCAACGCAAACGAAGCTAATCAGATAATGTTCGTTGACCGCTACCTTGAAGAAGGCATCAAGCTGGATTACTGGTGGATGGATGCGGGATGGTACGTAAACGAGACAGGATGGCCAAACACAGGAACATGGGAAATTGATACCAAAAGGTTCCCAAATGGTTTGCGTGCCATCACAGATCATGCACATTCAAAGGACGTTAAAATCATCGTGTGGTTTGAGCCTGAACGGGTTACACAAGGAACATGGCTATACGAGAATCATCCAGAATGGCTTCTTGAAAAGACATTATTGAATCTTGGTAATCCTGAAGCACTTCAATGGCTTACCGACCACGTTTGTAAGCTTATCAAAAAGCAGGGAATAGACCTTTATCGAAATGACTTCAATATAGACCCTCTTGAATACTGGCGTAATAACGATGCCAAAGATCGTCAGGGGATAACCGAAATCCGCTACGTTAAGGGATTTCTTGCCTACTGGGACGAACTTCGCAGGCGTAACCCCGGTATGCTGATAGACACCTGTGCTTCTGGAGGACGGCGCAACGATCTAGAAACGCTACGCAGGTCAGTTCCTTTGCTTCGCAGTGATTACATATTCGAGCCTGTTGGCCAGCAGTGCCATACTTACGGCATAGCGCAGTGGATACCATTCTACGGCACCGGAATTATACAAACAGACCCTTATACTTACCGCAGTAATATGTGTCCTCACGTAACAGCCTGTTGGGATATGAGAAATAAAGACCTTGACTACGAGTCAATCCGCCGATTATTCGGGCAATGGAGGGAGATAGGAAAATACTACATCGGGGATTTCTATCCACTTACGCCGTATAGCCTTGAGAATGATGTCTGGATGGCATGGCAGTTTGATCGTTCTGATCTGGGAGAAGGTATGGTTCAGGTGTTTAGGCGTGCAGACAGTTTCTACGAATCAGCCCGTTTCAAGCTAAATGGGCTTGATCCTGATGCCAAGTATACCATCATCAATTTCGACTTTCCTGACAAAATAATCATGACGGGCAAAGAATTGATGGAAAAGGGATTACCGATCACTATAACCGATCAGCCGGGTGCTGTCGTGAGCGTTTATAAGAAAATCTGACATTTGGGTTATTTTCTCGTTAATTATACGAGTTTTTCAGTTAGCAAAGAATCAAATCCTCTCTAACTCCCCTTTAGCTAAAGGGGAGAATGGATTCCCCCTTTGGAAAAGGGGGGAAGGGGGGATTTTGAAGCGTTGTTTATAAAGTAAAACATTAATCTGGTTAAGTATTACTCATAAGTGAAAAAAATCGTAAATAACTGGCTCCCTGCTTTCTCACGTATAACATTTATGGTTATCTATTTTTTGTATCATCCTGATCATCCTCATCGTCAAATTTGTATTCTTCATCAATTTCTTCTTCATATTCCTCTGGTTCTTCTATTATATGCTCTTGCCAATATGCTTCATCGTCTTCCCATTCCTTGATTGTCCTTTGGTTCTTTATCTTCCGTCTTATCAATCCGATTGACAGTATTAGTATCGCACCGCCCCAGAGAATAAAAGAGCTACTGAGCAAGTAATACCATTTGTAGCGTTTTTTTAGATCCTTCAGCCATCTGCTTTCCAGCCAGTCTATGCTCACACCGGTAGCACTTGCGAGTGCTTCGTCAAAAGGCCTGCCTTTCGCAAGCTCACGGATACATCCCCTGAGAGATTCGTCACCATATCTTTTCACCATAAACGCTATGATACTAAAACTCTCTGCATAAGCAAGCCTAGCCTGATACGCACTTTCCGGGAATTCTTCAGAGATATTATACAACGGGATGAGTGAGTTTCCGAGAGTTCCGGTAAGGATAGTCCAGTAATTGCTATAACCCCAGTCGTTTGACTCATACATGGCAATACCCTCATTGAACCATCTTGGAACGTTATTAAGATTCTCTTTTATGTATAGCCCAAAAACTACGTGGGTTATTTCGTGTTCAATAAGGTGGGTAAGGTTAATCCTTCTGTCCTCTGATAGAACGGGGTCAAGTAAGACGATCCGAGCCTGTAAAGGATATGCGCATCCTGCCGCCCAGTCCTGTATCGGCGCATTAACAGTTCGCTCAAACTCCTTTCGGGTCTCGCAGAACCATATATCTATCTTTCTACCCGTTGAGTAGCCCAGGTCAGAAGAAACTTGTGGGAAAAATCTCTCAGCTATATTCTGAATATCCTGTGCTGTACTTAAATTCACGGTGTATCGGACCAGGAAATGATCACTTTCAATGATAGACCAATCCTCAGCGTTTGCCGTGAGAACAAACAAAAATATGAGTATGATTACAATAATAGATTTCATCCAAAATCTAGCAACTCAAATCCCCTCTGACTCTCCCTTAGCTAAAGGGGAAAACCTATTCCCCCTTTTCGTAGGGGCATAGTGCCTATGTCCTTTGGGGATCAAGGGGGATTTATAGGTGTTTATTGTGTATTAGGGTAAAAAATAAAAGTTAAACATCATTTCTTAAACGTGCTTACAGTTTCTTAACAGGATTTGATAGTTTCCCTATTCCTTCTATTTCGATCTCAACAACGTCGCCGGGAGCTAAGGCGTACTCATTCGGAATCATAATCCCCGTACCTGTGGTCATGACTGTTCCGGGCAGGATTGGGTTATCACGACAGAGAAAGTCTGTCAGTTCATCGAAAGTACGCTTTATCTTAGATGAGCTAATCTCTCCTGAAAAGATAACTTTGCTGTTCCGTATGATTTGGCAAACTATGTCCAGATCGTAAGGATCCTTGATCTCTGAGTCCAACAGCGATATGACAGGACCTAAAGCACAACAGCCATAATATATCTTAGATTGTGGAAGATAGAGTGGATTTTCCCTTTCTATGTCCCATGCAGAGACGTCATTGCATACAGTGAATCCAATTATTTCATTACCTTTGCCAAGAATATAAGCTAGTTCAGGTTCGGCGGCGGTGAGTGTGGAATCACTTCTGATGTTGATGTAATCATTCGGTCCTGAACATCTTGCGGTTGTCGCTTTGAAGAATAATTCAGGTCGGGGTGCAGAATAGACGTAATCGTATATTCCCCTTGCACCAGTGGTATCTTCGTCACGCATTTCTGCGCTGCGCTTATACGTAACACCGCATCCCCAAACCTCCGGTGGATAGATCGGGATCAGAAGGTGCGGTTTGGACTTATCAGGGAGAATATTAAGTGATTCGTAGGAATAAACACCAAATACTTTTCGTGTTAAAGCAATCTCATCTATTGTTTTGCTTTCTGAGATGGATTGCTTGATTAGAGCCATTGTGCTTTCAAGTTCAGGTGATGTAATGTCAAGCACTTTATCACCTTCTAATATACCGATCCTTTGTCCCTTTTCTGGTAAATAAAACTGTAACAATTTCATAGGTTTCAACTCTCCTTTTTTCCATAGTATTATATTCTATCCACCACAGCACCCATCTGATTCAATCTCACGTAGATACATATAAAATCCAAAATTACGAGGAACGTTATAGCCAGATAGTCTGCAACAGTCACCTTAAACTGCTGATAATAAGTGCGGTTCTTTCTGATCCCAAACGACTTGGATTCCAGTGCCATAGCCAGCAGATCAGCGTTTCGGATGGCGTAGATAAATATCGGGATAATCAGAGGAACATGCTTTTTTATCCTTTGCAATATCCCACCACTTTCTAAATCCAACCCTCTGGATTTCTGCGCCTGTATAACGGTTGCCGTAGTAGATGCGAACGTTGGAACCAATCTGAAAGCCAGCGATAAGGCAAAGCTAACAGGGAAAGGCATACCCAATTTATTTAAACCGGCAGTGAATTCCTCTATCTTTGTGCATGAAAGAAAAATCATTCCGCAGATGAGTATTGTATCCAGCCGTAACCCCATAGCAACTGCGTAAAGCAACGATTCTTTATAAATGGATATGGGACCTAGTTTCCATAATACAGTTGACCCTTTCAGAAAGAACGTCCATAGTATTGTGCAAAAAACCACCAGAAGAATCAGAATCGTTTTTATTCTGCTTAAATTAGAAAGAGTTTTGCTTAATACGCCTATAATGATGACAATTATGCTGAATGCCAACACGTAAAGAGGATGGTTAAAAGCTAACGCTGACACAAATAACAACAGCAGGCTGAATATCTTTGTGATGGGATGTAAACGATGGAAAAGAGAGCCTTTATCAAGATATAAGTAAATTTCCATGTTCTCAACTCAGGATTTTTTTATACTCCAGGGTAAGTTCCTTCACTTTTTGAATATCTTCGGGAGTTATGCCATCTGACCTGATGGGATAGATGGTATTATTATGTAAAAGCGGATCGGCGTATGGATCAAACCCGAACTGCTCTACAGCCTTTCGCCATTCCTCGGTGCCGGGGATCGGTGAATAAATTGCCAGTTTCGCTAAGGCTCCGCACTCGTGGACGTATTTGACGCTTTCGAGCATCTCCTCCAGCGGTTGTCCCGGCAGGCTTATGAGGACGTAAACACCGATCTCTTTACCCTTATAACCAGCTTCCTTCAGGTTGATAATTGCTTCTCGCAATCCCTCTGGAGTTACTTTATCACCAATTTCCCTCTGTCTGTTAATGTTAGAAGTCTCAAGGCTTATCCTGATAGTCTTAAAGCCCGCCTTAAACATCAACTGCGCCAATGATTTGTTAATCTGGCTAGCGTGCATGGCGTTAGGCGTATGAAAATAGCAATCAAGGTTCCTGCGGATTATCTCTTTCAGAATGACTGTTATGTGTTCTTCTCGGTTCAGTAACAGTGCATCATCATAGAATGCGAAGTTTTTAGTTCCAAACGTCTTACAATAAAATTCTATCTCATCAACTACTTTTATTGGGTTTCTCTGCCTGAATTCACCTGCGACAAGGTTCGATGCGCAATACGTGCATCCCATAGGGCATCCTCTGGACGTCAGGATTGCCAGAGATTCTTTGTTAGTCAAAAGATCATACACTGGATAAGGATAGTCGTCAATGCTCAAATTCCCCCTTTGGAAAAGGGGGTTAGGGGGATTTGAAGTTAGATTCCGAACTAGCTCAAGAGCTTTAATTTCCCCTTCACCGCAGACAACGTAATCCGCACCCGAATTCTCAACAGCGTGATCGTAACATAGTGTCGCATAAGTACCGCCGAGGATTACAGGAACACCCGGGAACTGATTCTTAGCTTCTTTGATAGCTTCAAAGACACCGATGTACCAGTAAGTCATGCCAGACGTAACCATTATAACGTCAGGTTTCTCAATCCTTGCCAGTTCCTTTCGGAATATATGTATCGGCAAGCCGTATCTGCCGTAATTTCTCGGTACGTTTTTAAGCACCGAAGGCTTTTCGATTATTTCTTTATGGAATTTCCCGCATCCGTATTCGGTGTTTTTAGGCTTTTCAAGCTTCTGGTAACTCAGCAGTTCAGGATTGTATCTATCCAAGCAGTTAATCAGAGATATATTATAACCGTTTGCTCTCAGCAATCCGCCTATATACAGCAATCCGATCGGTCTTGACCACATATCAAAAGCGGCGAAGTCGTATATCCAAGGATTTATTAAAAGTATATTATAGAGTTTCATTTCATGGATATAATATAATCCTTAAATGATTGAATAACACCAAAAGGAGAATCATGTGTATTTAGATAATCTAAACGTGTGAGTTCTGGAATGCAATCGTTTAGGCTTTTCATGATTATTTGATATTTTGAGCAACTTTTCATCAACTCGTAGAAATCGCTGATTAACAGAAATTTTGCTTCCTCTTTAATTTTAAAATCTCCGGGTTTTAATATATCACTATCTCTTCCAGCGACTTTAAGTGTTTTAACTCTGCATGTTCTTCCCATAGAAATTGCGTTTCGAGTATTGCGTAATTCCTCATTCTCGCATAAAGCAAAAAGGTCAGACTGATGAATTACATTAAAATCTGGTATCCAACCCCACTTTACCTCAAGAATATACAGCAAATTTATAAATCCATCTGTGACTATAACATCTGGCTTTTTCACAAAGCTATGATTTGAAGGTATATCACTACTATACATCCTAATACCCCAGAAGCTTTCTCCTGAAGCTTTTTCGAGTCTTTGATATGGCTCCTGTGAATGTGTTCCAAAGTATACTTTAGAATTTACAAGATGATCCTTTGCAACATTCTTTATTTCTTTGTATATCAAAATATGTTTTTCTGCTATCTTATCTGAATCGCTTTTCATTATTCACTTCTCCTGTTTTGTGTCTTATCCCTCAGATAGTATTCTTTATATTTATCCTCGAAGTCATCTATATAACACTCAACTATTTTCCATATACCAGTTGATTCTGGTTTGGTTGATGGTGTAATAATAACATCATACTTTATATCGTCACCCTTCAATATAAATAGATAGGGGTTAAACAACCTATACCAGCCAAATTTATGTATTCGTAACTCCTTGCATTTAAGAATCTTATCTCTAGCTTTCCTGATTCCATATATATCGCTCTTGGTCCAACATTCCTCAATTACAATATTGCATCTTCTATCGATGACAGCAGTTACATCTGGTTCCTTCATCTTTATAAACCCTTTACGCCTTAGGTTGCCATCTTTTCCTTGTTCAAGATATAATCCACTCACTTTGATTTTAACAATATCATTCTCAAGTTCCCGGTAGTGGTCAGCGAATATGTTATCGTATAATGATGTACCCAATAGAACATTGATAACATTACGATACTTCCCTCTACGATATTTATCTATCCTGTTATCCATCTGTCTCTCCTTATTTTTTCTGTTTGTAGTAATTATCTACTTTCAGACAAACCCGTAATGCTCTCCATAGTCACAACCTTGCCATCTTTACTAAATACACTGACAAAGCCATCATCTTCAGTTGTGTACATCATAACACAAGGTTTACCACCTTCAGCGCTTATCATAACTTTGCCACCTAATTTGTTTACACCTATGACAGCAGCAGCACTATTAGTGGTATCACCTTTTCCAGACATCCTAACATAACCACCATCTCTAAATACCGATATACTAGCCTTACTATCACCACTGTCATCATAAATATCTAGTCCATGATTATATAAAGATTCATAAGGATCTTTTGCACTCTCTGGGGTTATTCCCAAACCTTCCCTATCAACAAGTGTGCCAAGCTTCATTAGCAACTTGCCGTCCTTATCTACTACTCTTAGCTCTTCAACAGTCAATATCTTGCTCTGTGTCATTTTCTCTGCAATTGCTACCTTAGGTATAAATATACGCCCTGTGATAGCTCCACCAATAAGACCTGATACAATAGTTAAAACTACCAATAGAATTAAAAATCTTTTAGTCATCAGTAACCTCCTACTGCTATGGTTAGCATATGCCCTTACCTTGCTTTCACATTCAAGTTCTATTAATTACTCCTTATACCCACAGAGAGGATCTCTAATTTGCTCATGGAAATTATTTTTTGAGTTCAGATCTATCCATATACAATAAAATAACCATATGCTTATCATAAAATCCAGCGAAGATAGGATGTCTAAGATCACTACCATCATTAGTAGTATAGGTAATTTTATTATCCTTATCTATATCTAGAATGCTGATTAAGATTCTATTAGGATTATTTTCTCGAAAGAGCTTTTGAATCTTAGGAATCTCTGTCGAATCATCTGCTACTGTCATACATCCTTTTGTAATTCCATACTCATCTGAAATAATTACATCAGATGTAGGATGCAGTAGGCACCAACTATCATAAATGTTAGGATACCAAATCATAAACAGTGTTATAATTAACAAGACTCCCAATATGGTTCCTATAATATCACGTTTATTCAAAATAATACCCCCTTTAACGAGATAATCCTGATATTACCCCAACAATAAGACCTGATGCAATAGTTAAAACTACCAATAGAATAGAAAATCTCTTGCTCATGTTAAATCCCTCCCGGCAATTCAAATTGATTACTTCTGATAATACAAAGCTAAAAGCTTGGGTTACAAATACTCATAATGTAAATGTGGCAAAGCCAAGTTAATAAAGCATTATTCATAATCAGTATCTACTAAATCAAACTGTATACCTTCATTTGGTGTTGCTTTTTTGAATGGAGATATTTGATTTGGGATTTTGGGTTTTATGCCTTTTAGTAATTCCTCAATTGTTAAGATTTGGATTTTTGGATAATCCTTTCCTGAAAGCTGTGATCTATAATAACCTGCCGATACAGCATCTTTTATCATATCCCTTGTTGGTTCGTGTAATGTAATAAAAACCCCAATGTCTGCATTTTCCCTACTCAATACACCAATCAAATCCCTTATGTCTCTAAGTTGTACATTACCACTTTTTACTGATACGATACATTTTTTTGTTTCATGTCCTTTATCCATAAAAAATATGAACCCGTCAATGCCTGTATCCTTGCCTTTCTTTTTATCACCGTAAGGTTTCGCCTCTATCAAGGATGTTGCCCACCATTGAAATTGATAACGATTTTGGTTGGCAAGTTCTACTGCTGATGCTAAATCTTCTGGTTCTCCTGTAACCCTATAATCCTTTTTCGGTTCTATACCAAACATAGACTTTAATCGCAATTTAATTATGTTTATGGCAAGGTGTGTTATATCAATACCGATCCAGTTCCGATTGAGTTTTTGTGCTTCTATAACAGTAGTTCCACAACCACAAAAAGGATCAAGAATAATATCACCTTCCTTACTACTGGCTTTGATTATTCTTTCTAATAAAGCTTCAGGTTTTTGAGTAGGATAACCAAGTCGCTCTTTAGCTGTTGATACAATTGCTGGAATGGACCAATAATCTTCAATTATCTTTCCCTTTTCATGTGCGGTTCTTTCGGTTCTTTTGCCATGAAATATTGATGTAGGTGTAGTTCTAATTCGCTTTAGCGTGCTTTCTGCATAAGGAATTCTAACATCATCAGCGTTAAATACCCAACTATCTGATTTACTATACCAAAATATTATATCGTGCTTTCTTGGAAATTGCTTTTGTTTAGGACTTGAAGCGCCATAGTAACACCATACAATTTCATTTCTATAATTTCTTTTATCAAAAATCGCATCCATCAGGATTTTCAAGTAGTGGCTTGCAGTTGGATCACAATGAAGATAAATAGAACCCGTATCTTTCAAAACTCTCCTTAGTTCAATTAGTCTTATGCACATCATTGTAAGATAAGCCATCATGTCATTATTGCCAATAAATGATCTAAATGCTATCATCATTTTTACCACATTTGCCGGAGCAGTATCAATAATCTCTGTTAAAGTTGCTTCTGCATTATCTCCCCAATGCCATGTATCTTCAAAAGCTGTAATCTGAGCATCTGAGAATTCCCCCGAAATCTCTTTATAGAGTATATTATAATTAGCTTTTGAATTAAAAGGCGGATCAAGATAGATAAGGTCTACCGAATCATCATTAATGTGTTTTCTGAGAATATCCAAATTATCACCGTAATAAAGAGTGTTTTCCAAAGAGATACCACCTTTCATAATACAAAGCTAAAAGCTTGGGTTATAAATATTCATACAGCAACAAACTCCATAGAATCTGGTTCAGGTTCTTCTTCCAGACAGAGTTCGATTACCTCTTTTATGCGTAGATACAGCTCATCCAATGTCTTTGCTTGAGTATAACAGCTTTTGAGTGCTGGCACAGTTGCAACATAATATCCATCTTCATCTTTTTCGATCAATACGGAGAAATTATAGACTTTCATTTTATGTCTCCATTAAGTATTTCATAATACAACACCTTCACGACGTATATTAAGGAACAATGGATCAATTTTTGATTTTTCATAAATTGCTACTTCAGAATCAAAAATATTTACGAGTTTGCCATAGCGATCAAGCATATCATAAGCAATATCATCCACTTGATCTTCTAATTCTTTTGTATGCTTTTTTACCAGAAGGAGAACATCATAATCCGAATCTTTATGTGCGTCTCCCCTTGCTCTTGAGCCAAAAAGGATAATCCGTTCTACATTATCACCTAATGTTTCATTAAGACGCTGTTTAATTTCTGCTAATACTGGATCATTTTTTGCTCGGACTTTAATCATTGCTTTTCTCGCTTTATTTTGCAGGTATTCTTAACATTTATGAAGCCAAAATAGAACGCCTATATATCAACTGATTGATTCGTCTGGATTCTTTGACCAGATAACGTTAAGCAAAGTAGGATGAGCAATGCCCATCCTACATCTATGTTTCTATGAGGTCTTATGAATTCCTTTGGCTATTAGAGTTAGTTAGATCACACCATATTTCTTCAGGACTTTGTTGACATCATCCTCATTACCACCCCAGCCAACGAGGATGATTCCTTCAGTACTGCCCACCTGTCCTGCGACGGTTTCTAACTCGTCAATTCCACCAAACAACTGTATGAGTTTCCCTGCTTTTCGTATCTTTTGATAGACATCGGGCCAATGCCTGCAATCAGGTGCGCCTGCGCCGGGAACCCATTGGACTCCCTTCAATTCCTTTATAGTTAAAAGTGAATCGAGATGCGGTAACTGACCCGGTCCGTCCAGATGATAGAATGGATTAGTGAGTTTTTTGCACGTTTTAGCCAGTTCTGGTTTAACGAACTTGTCAAACATGGCTGGACCAATCATGTAGGAAAAGTCACACTGAAGCATATAATACGGTTCCTCAGAGAATATAGCTGTCCACGCAGTATAACCCGGATTATTCGGTTGGAGTATGCTGTTGAACTCGTTAAAGTATTTCCACCACATCTTATGCGCTTCCCAATTAAGTCGTTTGACTTCATCTGGATAATCATATAGGCTGAAAAGCAGTTCCTTGCCGGGGAGAAAAGTGGACACTATATCAAGATTCCCTCCCATATCAGTCATGCCGACCTGAACCAGCCCTTCCCATCGTTCCATGCAGGCTTTATATATGTCTTTCAGCCGATTCAGCCATATATTATCAGGGTCATATTCAAATGTTAAATCTTTTGGCTCATAATGCTTCTTGGGTAGAAACCAGCATGTGCCATTCCCTTTTTCAAGGGTTGCGCCCATAAAAGCCGCCACGATGCCCGGACCAAAATTGGGCCACACTGATGGAAATGAATCTCCCATGAATTTTACGCATGACAGGTTATAATCCCACAGGTCAACTATTTGCTTCGCAGACACAGAAAAGTCGTAAAATGCCGTAAAGCCATGATCAGGCAGGTTCGGTCGTGGACGGCCCGGATCCCGACCCCAACTCGTTGCTTGAATCAAGGGGCGCTCCAGTTCTCCAGCCCACCATTTTCGATAGTTTTCCTTAACGATCTCCCAGCGTTCATTGTTGAAATCAATGCTCATGTTTGACTAAACTCCTTATACCTCTGAACCTGTTAATTCCTGCCAAATATCTCTTTTAGCTTTTTAGACTTTAGATACTCAGAGATTGGTATATCGCCATATTTTTCCCTCAAATTACTTAAAAGAACCTCTTTATACTTGATTTTCTTGCCATTACTAACATTTTTGTAAATGTAGACAACATCCGTAGTTTTTGGAATAGTTTCTTCAGGAAACGCTTCAGATATTTCAAAATTATCGTAACAAATAACAAACGCCAGTGAATGTGTGTTATTGTTGATTGCTACCTCTCCCAAATAGTTGTTGAATAACTCTGGGTTCATGTGATGATTATGCTCTCTGAACCAATCCTTGCCGATCGCATCATAAGCTTCTTTGACTTTTTTGATATGTTCCAGTCTGATCTTTTGATATGGTTTCATTGGATAAATCATCTGGGTCTTTTTCGTGCTGGGATTATAAATGGATATTTCTGCATAATAAGTCGGCGCAAAATGCATTTGGCTATTATGATAGACGACCGTTTCATTATCAAAAATCGCCAATACCCATCCGTAGAAGGCATCTTGATACTTTAAATCGTTTGACAGCACTAAAGTAGTGCCTGCAGAGGGGTTTATGTGTCCAAATATATAGATATGATCTTTGGAAGAATGAATCC
>Ga0315274_10003384_pt1 | contig 23732 bp, 20 predicted proteins | sample YL17G02_20_MG_FD_203700 | JGI IMG/M metagenome (GOLD analysis project Ga0315274, IMG submission 203700) | Sediment microbial communities from Yellowstone Lake, YNP, Wyoming, USA - YL17G02_20 | ecosystem: Environmental > Aquatic > Freshwater > Lake > Sediment | place: USA: Wyoming | collected...
TCGGTGACCACGCTGCAGCTCGCGTGCATGCTGTCCGCCGTGGCGAACGGCGGCGAATTGCTCAAACCCCAGATCATCAAGTGCTTCATCGGCGCCGACGATGAAGAACTGTCCCCGGCGAAACGGGAGGTGATCCGGCGGGTGATTTCCCCGGAAACCGCGGGTCTCATCGGCGCCATGCTTGAGAACGCGGTCAAGCAGGGCAGCGGAAAAACCGCCCGGGTCGAAGGACTCCGCATCGCGGGAAAGACCGGTACAGCGCAGAAGTCCGTACCAGGCGTGAAAGGATACCTGCCCGGAACCTACACCTGTTCGTTCGCCGGATTCTGGCCGAGAGAGGCGCCCCGGTACGTGCTGGTCGTCGTGATCGAGGAACCCAAAGAATCCTATTACGCCGCGCTGTCCGCCGCGCCGGTCTTCTCCAACATCGTCGAACGCATGGTGGGCCTTCCGACCTCGCCCTGGATGCTGAAGGAATCCGAACGCGAGGCCGCCGCAAAAGGCCAATTCCAATTCTCCTCCGAGACCCTGAAGACCGAATCCAGCCGCGAATCCGCGCCGCGCGAGACCGTGAACGGTTCGCCCTACCACGTGCCGGATTTGGTCGGGTACAGCCTTCGGCAGGCGCTACAGGAACTGGCCAAACGCCAGATCGAAGCCAGGGTCGAAGGGGACGGCGCGGTCGTGAAGCAGTCTCCTGAACCCGGGCGTCCGATCGAACCGGGCATGGTCTGTTTTCTCCTATGTTCCCAAAACCGAACTGGCGGGGACGTTCCGTGATGCGGCTCGCCCAACTCTGCGAGGGCATCGTTTCCATCCCCGAATCGTCCGGACGGATCCCGATCGAAGGCATCACCGCGGATTCACGGCAGGCCACGCCGGCCTGTCTTTTCGCGGCCGTTCCCGGATTCAAACAGGACGGCCGCCTTTTCATCGACGACGCGGTGCGCCGCGGGGCCTCGGCGATCCTCGCCGATGTAGGGACGGACGGCTTGTCCGTCCCGGTCCTGACTTCCGCCAACGTCCGGCGCACGCTGGCGCTGCTCGCCGGGCGATTTTTCGGAAACCCCTCCGATTCTATGCTCGTCGCCGGCGTCACGGGAACCAACGGCAAGACGACGGTCGCGTTCCTGATCGAATCCATCCTCAAGAACGCCGGGTTCGAAACCGGCCTGCTCGGCACGATTTTCAACCGGTGGAAATCGCACGAGGAGCCGGCCGGACGGACCACGCCCGAATCCGTCGACATCCAGCGCATGATGCGCGGAATGGCGGACGCCGGCGTGTGCGCGGTCTCCATGGAAGTCTCGTCGCACGCGCTTGCGCTGGAGCGCGTGGCGGGCGTCCGGTTCAAGGCCGCCGTTTTCACCAACCTCACGCGCGATCATCTCGATTTTCACGAAACCCTTGAAACATACGGAAAAGCCAAATCCCTCCTTTTCGGCATGCTCGATCAAGACGGGATCGCCGTGATCAATGTGGATGATCCCGCCGCGGAAGTCATGCTTGCAGCTTCGGCCGGACGAAAAACGACTTACGGCATGACGGCCGGGAATCCCGATTACTTAATCTTCGACATCCACATGGATGGGAACCTGACCCGTTTCAGCCTGTCCCATAAAAAAAGAATCCTTCCCTTTGCCGTGCCGCTGTGGGGGCGGTTCAACGTGGCCAACGCGGCCGCCGCGGCAGTCGCGGGGCTGGAACTCGGCCTCGACGGCGAATCGGTGCGCCGGGGAATTCTCGACATGGAGAGGGTACCCGGACGGATGGAGGGATTTTTCTCGAAGAGCGGAATCCGGGTGGTCGTGGACTATGCCCATACGCCGGACGCCCTGGCGAACGTGCTCGACGCCGTGCGCGGGTTCACGAAAGGGCGCCTCGTGACCGTGTTCGGTTGCGGCGGAGACCGCGACCCGGGAAAAAGGCCGGAGATGGGGAGGATCGCCTCCTCCAAATCCGATCGTACGGTCGTCACCTCCGACAATCCTCGCGGAGAGGATCCTCAGCGGATCATCGACGACATCTTGGTCGGGGTGCCGGACACCCGGAATGTCATTGTCATTCCTGACCGTGAGGAGGCCATCCGCGCGGCCCTCGGCGAAGCAAAGCCCGGAGACACCGTTCTGCTCGCCGGAAAGGGACACGAAGATTATCAGGAGGCCAACGGCGTCCGGCAGCCTTTCATCGACCGCGCGATTGCCGAATCCATTTTAAACGAACTCGGAGACATTTGATTTGAAGACGTCGCGCGGTCCTTCGGCCGCGCGATTGCCGAATCCATTTTAAACGAACTCGGAGACCTCTGATTTGAACCTGACCTTGACCGACATCGCACAGACCTTCAACCATGCGCTGATTCCGGACCTCGACAAGCCGGTGACCGGCGTTTCAGTCGATTCGAGGACAATCCGCCCCGGAATGGTCTTTTTCGCGCTCACAGGCGACCGCTTTGACGGCCATCGCTTCTCGGCTGCCGCCTTCGAAAAGGGCGCCGCGGCGGCGGTTGTGAACGCGGAGTGGCTGCGGGAAAACGCGCCGCCCGCGGACACCGTCCTGATCCCGGTCCCGGATGTGCTGAAGGCCCTGCAGGACCTGGCGTCCGTCTACCGGAAACTGTTTTCATTTCCCGTCATTGCCGTGACCGGGACCAACGGAAAGACCACGACCAAAGAAATGATCGCGGCGGTTCTGCAGATGAAATTCCGGACCGCGAAGACCGAAGGCAACCTGAACAACCATATCGGCGTTCCCTTGAGCGTTTGCGCGTGGGACAAAAGCCGCGAGGTTGCGGTGGTCGAGATGGGCACCAACCATTTCGGCGAAATCCGCCGGCTCTGCGAGATCGCAAGGCCGACCCACGGCGTTCTCACCAACATCGGCAAGGCGCATCTTGAATTTCTCGGCGACCTCGACGGCGTGGCGCGCGCCAAGTCGGAGCTTCTGGATGCGCTCGCGGAAGGGGGCAAGGCATTCCTGAACGGCGACGATTTCCGGCTGGCGGCGATGAAAACGCGGGTGCCCGAAACGGTCACGTACGGATTCATGGACGGGTGCTCCCTGACGGGCCGGATCGTGAAGACGGAGTCGGGGGGGGTGTCCCTTCTGGAAATTGAAGACCGAAGATTCCGCATCCCGGTTCCGGGGATCCACAACGCGGCCAACGCGCTTGCGGCGGTCGCCGTCGGAAGGGCGTTCGGCGTGCCGTGGGACTCCATGCAGGAGGCGTTGGAGCGGTTCTCGCCCCCGGAACGGAGGACGCAGGTCACCTCCCTCGCGGGCGTTCGGATCTGTGACGACACCTACAACGCCAATCCCTCGTCGGTGGAGCAGGCGATTCTCATGCTGAAAGCCATGCCCTCGCTGAAACGACGCGCCGTGGTTCTCGGTGACATGCTGGAGCTGGGAGACAAAAGCGCCGAGGAACACCGGCGGATCGGCGGACTCGTCGCCGACGTCCGGCCGAACGCGTTTTTCTGCACAGGGGACGCCATGGCCGCGGCGGCGGAGGAGGCGAGGAGCCGGGGAATGAGGAATGTGTTCCACTTCGCGTCCAGAGCGGAACTTTCAGCCGCCCTGACGGGATGGGTCCGTGAGGGGGACGGCGTGCTCGTCAAGGGCAGCCGTGGCGCGGCCATGGAGGAAACGGTCGAAGCCCTGGCGGCTTTTCTCAACGTTCAACGGGAACCAACGGAGAGGTAGTCCATGCTGTATCACCTTCTCTATCCCCTTCGACACGAATTCATCGGATTCAACCTGCTCGGATACATCACGGTGCGGGCCGCCGCCGCTGCCGTGCTGGCGCTGCTCGTGAGTTTCATCATCGGCCCGAAGATCATCCGGCAGCTGCGGAACAACCAGATCGGGGAAGTGATCCGGTCGGACGGGCCCGCGACCCACAAGAAAAAGGCCGGCACCCCGACCATGGGGGGATTGATCATCCTGGGTTCGGTCCTGCTGCCCGTGCTGCTCTTCGCGCGGCTCGACACGATCTACACCCAGCTGATGCTCGGCGTCACGCTCTGGATGGGCGCCGTGGGATTTCTCGACGATTACCTGAAGGTCGTCAAAAAATATCCCAAAGGGCTGATTGGCCGGTACAAGCTGCTCGGTCAGTTCCTCTGGGGGCTCATCGTGGGGCTGGCCGTGACCTTCTCCCCGGAATACGCCGGCGTTCACTCGTATACCACGATGCCGTTCTTCAAGAACCTCATGATCAATTTCGGCATTTTCTACGTCCCGATGGTGATTCTGCTGATCGCGGGAACGTCAAACGCCGTGAACCTCACCGACGGACTCGACGGTCTCGCCATCGGACTCGTCGGCATCGCCGCGCTCTCGTTCGCCGGAATGAGTTACGTGACAGGGCGCGTGGATTTCAGCCGGTACCTCAGCATTTTCTACTTCAAGGGCGCGGGCGAGCTCACCGTCTACTGCGCGGCCCTGATCGGGGCGGCCATGGGATTCCTGTGGTTCAACAGCTTTCCCGCCTCCGTCTTCATGGGGGACACCGGCGCGCTGGCACTCGGCGGGGCGCTCGGGACCATGGCTGTTCTTCTGAAAAAGGAAATCATCTTCCTCGTAGTGGGCGGCGTGTTCTGGGTGGAAAACATCTCGGTGATCCTGCAGGTGGCGTCGTACAAGTGGCGCGGAGGCAAGCGCATTTTTAAAATGGCACCCCTTCATCACCATTTCGAACTCCTCGGCTGGCCGGAGGAGAAGATCGTAGTCCGGTTCTGGATCGTCGGAATCCTCCTCGCATTGTTGAGTTTGGGGACATTCAAGATCCGTTGAAGATCGGAAGGTTGAACGGGTTGAAAGTTGCGAGTTGCAAGTTACGGGTTACGAGTTACGGGTTACGAGTTACGGGTTCAAAGTTCAAGGTTCAAAGTTCAAGGTTCAAAGTTCAAAGTGCATGGTTCCGAATTCCGAATTCCGAATTCCGAGGCACGAAGAACGAAGCACGAGTTACGAGTCACGATTTACGGTTCACGCTTCACGCCTCACGACTCACGGTTCACGAAGCACGGATAATTAAACCATGACATTCGGTCCATCACAGGTTTCAGGGAGAAGAATCACGGTTCTCGGCGCGGCAAGAAGCGGGCTTGCGGTCGCCGAACTCCTACTGCGGCACGGGGCCGCTGTTTTCCTGAGCGAAATGTCGGCCGAATCCGAAAAGGCGGATGCGGCCCGGCGTCTGTCACGTTCCGGAATTCCCGCGGAATTCGGCGGGCATTCGGTCCGTGCGCTCGACGCGGATTGGCTGGTCGTGAGTCCCGGCATTCCGCCCGGAGCGCCCGTTCTCGTGGATGCCCGGCGTCTAAACCTGCCGGTCCTCGGAGAACTCGAAGTTGCTTCGTGGTTCTCGAAGGCACCGATTGCCGCCGTGACCGGCTCGAACGGCAAATCCACGGTCACCACGCTGATCGGCGAGGTGTTCAAGGCGACCGGAATACCGACGGTCGTGGCGGGGAACATCGGCCAGGCGTTCTCGGAGGAAGTGGAGGAGACCGCGCCAGACGGCGTCGCGGTGCTCGAGGTCAGCAGCTTTCAGCTCGAGACCATCCGTCAGTTCCATCCCAAGGTCGCCGTGTTTCTCAACCTGACCCAGGACCACATCAACTGGCACGGGTCGTTCGAGGCTTACGGAAACACCAAGGCCAGGATATTCGAAAACCAGACCCCCGACGACCATTTGGTGCTCTGTGGTCAGGACAAGGGCGTGGTCGCGTTGTCACTGAAGGCAAAATCCAAAAAATACCTTTTCGGCGTGACCGAGATGGACGGTCCCGACGGATTCGTCCGGAACGGCGTGCTGACGGTCAGTCCCTTCGGCAACGAAGAAAGCATCCTGCCCGTCGGGGAGCTCGGCATCAGCGGCGAACACAACTTACTGAACGCACTGGCGAGCGCGCTCGCATGCCGGCTCATGGACGCGGACCTCGAAATTCTCCGGAACGTCTTCCGATCGTTCAAGGGCCTTCCGCACCGGCTTGAATTCGTGCTCGAAAAGGATGGCGTCCGGTGGATCAACGATTCGAAGGGTACCAACGTCGATTCGGTCTGGTACGCGCTCGGCAGTTTCCAAAATCCGATCGTTCTCATCGCGGGCGGCAGGGACAAGGATTCGGATTTCACCGTGCTGAATGAACGCCTCAAAAACCGCGTTCGGACAGTCCTGCTCATCGGCGAGGCGGCGGACAAAATGGAAAAGGCTTTCCGGGGCGTGTGCCCCCTTGCGCGCGCCGCCACCCTCCGCGAGGCGGTCGAGAAGGCGCGAGACCTTGCCCGGCCGGGAGACGTGGTGCTGCTGTCGCCGGCATGCGCGAGTTTCGACATGTTCAGGAATTTCGAGGACCGGGGCGAGCAATTCAAGTCGCTGGTCAGGGAGGGCGTGGGTTCATGAACCAGGACCATCACAAGGACCGTGTGCTGCTGATGGCCGTGCTGGCGCTGCTGGTGATCGGCAGCCTGATGATTTACAGCGCGAGCGCGTTCTGGAGCGCGGACAAGAACAACAACGATTACAGCCTGATCCTGAAAAAACACCTCATGCGGGTGGCGGCCGGTCTGATGCTCATGTTCGCGGTTTCGCGCATCGACTACCACCATTACCGGCGCTGGACGCCGCACATGCTCGCGTGCATGGGAGTTTTACTCGTCGCCGTGCTGGCGACGCCCAAATTTCGCGGATCCAGCCGGGTCATTACGCTTCTCTGGGGGCGCATCCATCCCGCGGAATACATGAAGCTCATCATGGTCCTCTATCTCGCGTCGGCGCTGGCCCGGGGCGTGGAATTCGAAAAGTTCGGAAATAAGAAACTCCTGGTTCACTTTGCGGTCATTCTGGGTGTCACCGGGCTCGTGCTGATCGAGCCGGATTTGGGAACGGCCGTCGTGATTTTCTCGGCGGGGCTGGTCATGCTCCTGCTCGCCGGGACACCGGCCGACAGACTGTTTAAAATGGTGCTGTCTGTGATCCCGCTCATTTTTCTGGGAATGAGCTGCAATCATTACCAGCGCCATCGGATCGTCGATTTCGTCCAATCCAAGATGCACCAGGCGCCGCTGCCCTACCAGATCCAGCATTCACTCATCGCGCTGGCCAACGGAGGGCTGATCGGCAGGGGCTACGGCGAGGGCATGGCGAAAAACCTGTACCTTCCCGAACCCTTCTCGGATTTCATCCTCGCCACACTGGGCGAGGAATTCGGATTCCTAGGTATCTGCTTTTTGTTCGTGATTCTCGGCGTGGTGCTGTGGCGCGGCACGCAGATCGCGCTCCGCGCGCCCGATCGCTACGGCTTTCTCATCGCGGGCGGCATCACTTCGCTTCTCATGGTCAACGCGCTGATCAACGCGGCTGTGGCCATGTACCTGATTCCGACGACGGGGCTTCCTTTCCCGTTCATCAGTTACGGCGGGTCGTCTCTGTTCGTCTACATGGCGGGCATGGGGATACTTCTGAACATTTCGGGTAAAACCGTGGCGACGTTCCACCAGTTCACCACCGACCGCGGACGCATCCGCTGGCCCGAGGTCCGGTAGACGAAGTATGCTGCACGTCGTGCTGACAGGCGGAGGAACCGGTGGGCACCTGTATCCGGGGCTGGCCATCGCCGAGGAACTCGCGAAGCGGATGCCGTGTAGTTTCCTCTTCATCGGCACCAAGCGGGGGCTCGAATCGTCCGTGGTACCGGCGCGGGGCATGGCGTTTAAAACCGTGTGGATCGGAGGGCTGAAACGGGGTCGCTTCCTGGCCAATCTGCTTTTTCCGCTGAAGACAGCCGTGTCCATTTTTCAGGCGCTGGCCATTCTGATCCGTTACCGGCCGGACCTGGCCGTGGGCACGGGGGGGTACGTGAGCTGGCCGGTGATCACAGCGGCGTCGCTGATCGGCTGTCACACCGTCATTCAGGAACAGAACGAGAAACCGGGGCTGGTCACACGGCTGCTGGCGCGCCGGGCGGACGCCGTCCACCTCAGCTTCGAGAGTTCGGTGCGGTTTTTCCGGAAGAACAGGCGCATTCACGTCAGCGGGAATCCCACGCGGGCGGACTTGGAACAGTCCAGAACCGAATTCGCGTACAGTCCGTTCGGATTGAACCCCGGGCGGACGACGCTTTTCGTCTTCGGAGGCAGCCAGGGCGCGAAGAGCCTGAACACGGCGTTCGTCCAGATGACCGGATCCCTGATGACGCAGACGGAACTCCAGATCCTCTGGGCGGCGGGTCACCTGTGGAACGAAGGCATCCAGAACCACATCCGACCCTACGGCGACAGGATCCGCGTGTTTCCCTACATCACCGAGATGGGACTTGCGTACGCGGTGAGCGATCTTGTGGTTTGCCGGGCGGGCGCAAGCACGATGGCGGAGGTCGCCCGACTCGGGCTTCCGGCGGTCTTCGTCCCGTTCCCCGGAGCGGCGGGCGGGCATCAGGAAGCCAACGCGAAAGTTCTGGCCGACGCCGGAGCCGCGGGGCTGGTCCTTGAAGGCCCCGATTTCGCTCCGCGTCTAGAGTCGGAGGTGCTGAACCTGATCCGCAATCCTGAAAAGCGGGAAACCCTGTCCCGCAGAATCCGGCCGTTCGCCAGGCCCGACGCCGCGGAGAGCATCGTCACCCAAATTTTGAAAACGCTATGACGCGCAAAGAACCCGAAAAAATACTTCTCCTCGGCCGCACCCGCCGCATTCATTTCACCGGCATCGGCGGAATCGGCATGAGCGGCATCGCGGAGGTCCTGCTGAACCTGGGATTCGCCGTAACCGGATCCGACAAATCGCTGTCCCCGGTCACCCGGCACCTCGAGTCGCTGGGCGCCGTGATCCGCGAAGGCCATTCTAGCGAAGGGGTCACCGGGGCGGACGTCGTGGTCATCTCGTCGGCGATCCGGCAGGACAATCCGGAAGTCCTCGCCGCGCACGATCAGAAAATTCCCGTGATCCGGCGCGCCGAAATGCTCGGCGAACTGATGCGGATGAAGCAGGGCATCGCCATCGCCGGAACGCACGGCAAGACCACGACCACGTCTATGGTGGGGCTCGTCCTCCTCGAAGGCGGATTCGATCCCACGCTCATCGTGGGCGGTCGGCTGAAAAGCCTCAAAACCAACGCGAAACTGGGGGAGGGCAACACCCTCGTGGTCGAGGCGGATGAATTCGACCGGTCCTTTCTGAGCCTCACGCCCACCGTGGCCGTGGTGACGAACATCGAGACCGAGCATCTCGACTGCTACCGCGACCTGGACGAAATCAAGAAAACCTTCGTGTCCTTCATGAACAAGGTCCCCTTCTATGGCGCCGTGGTGATCTGCATGGACGAGCCGTCGCTTCAGGAGATCATGCCCCAGATCGAGCGCCGGATTCTGACCTACGGGCTCACGCCCCAGGCCGAATTCCGCGCCGCGGACTGTCGGTTCCACGAGACTGTAAGCGAGTACACAGCCATGTGGCGCGACCAGACGCTCGGTCGTGTTCGGATTCAACTGCCCGGACTCCACAACGTGAAAAACAGCCTCGCCGCGGTGGCCGTGGGCGTCGAACTCGAGATTCCTTTTGAAGCGGTCCGTAAAGGCCTCGAGGAATTCACGGGCGTGCACCGCCGGTTCGAAATCAAATCCACGGCCGGCGACGTGATCGTGGTCGACGACTATGCACACCATCCGACGGAGATCAAGGCGACGCTGAAGGCCGCCCGCAACGGATGGAACCGGCGGGTCATCGCTGTGTTCCAACCGCACCTGTATTCACGGACCCGTGACTTTTACCAGGAATTCGGGCAATCCTTCTTCGACGCCGACATTCTGGTCGTCACCGACATCTACGGCGCGCGGGAGGAACCGATCCCCGGGGTGTCCGGCGCTCTCGTCGCCGACGCGGCCAAGGCGTTCGGCCATCGGAACGTTCAGTATGTGAAAGACAAAGGCGAGGCGGCGGAGGCGGTCATGCGCATGGTCAGGCCGGGAGACATGGTGGTCACCCTGGGCGCGGGCGACATCGCGCAAACGGGCGACGCGGTCATCGCGTCGTTGAAACGGGACTGATGGACGAAAAGAAGAGACAATTCCGTCTGCTCGTCCAAACGGTGCGGGGAAAGCTCCTTTACGACGAGCCGCTTTCCGGCCGTACGTCGTTCCGGATCGGAGGAACCGCGGATTATTATTATCTGCCGAAGGACATCGAAGACCTGGCCGCAGTCGTGCGGATGTGCGAGGAGCAACGGATTCCCCGGTTCGTCCTAGGGAGGGGAAGCAACCTGCTGGTTGCGGACGCGGGGTTCCGGGGTGTGGTGATGGACCTATCCACGGCCTTCAACGCGATCGCCTCGAGCGGACTCACGGTCACGGCCGGCGCGGGCGTCCAGCTGTGGGACCTTCTGCTCTACTGCACGGAACGGGGCCTTTCCGGGATGGAATCCCTGGCCGGGATTCCCGGGTCGGTCGGGGGGGGGATCCGGCTCAACGCGGGTGCGCACGGCAGCGAGATCAAGGACTGTCTTTCGAACGCCGCGTTCCTGGACTACACCGGCTCTCTGGTGATCCGGGCTCGGAACGAAATCCGAATGGAGTATCGGAGCACGGACCTTCCCGGCGATGCCGTCATCGTCCAGGCCCAGTTCCAGATGAGCGAGGGAAATCCCGCTGTGATGGACGCGGCCCAGAAAGCCATCCTTGCCCAGCGGAAGGAGAAACAGCCGCTCTCGCTCCCGTCCGCAGGCTCCGTTTTTAAAAGACCGCCGGGAGATTATGCGGGACGGCTCATCGAGGAGGCGGGCCTGAAGGGCCTGCGCATTGGCGACGCGATGGTTTCGGGAAAACACGCGAACTTCATCGTGAACTGTCAGTCGGCCAGCGCCTCGGACGTCCTGCGGCTGATCCGGGAAGTCCAGGAGCGAGTACTGGCGCGGTTCGGGGTGATGCTGGAGCCTGAAATTCATTTCCTCGGTTTTGAGAAAACAAAAGGATAGAACGCGGATGACGCGGATTAAAACGGATAAGGAATAGTGGAAATGTATGTCAAATGTCCATGCATTTAAAAAAAATGGTTTCACGCAAAGGGCGCAGAGGAACTGCGGAGGACGCAAAGGGGGATGGAAGGGTTGCCGTATGCCAGCATTTCATACTTCTTTGCGGACTTTGCGTTTTTTTTCTTTGCGTGCTTCGCGTGAACTCTTTTTTTCATTTTGACGGTATCGGCAGAGACCGTTAGAAATGAATGTTGAACCTGTAGCTTGGAACTTGAAACCTTGAACCATCGAACATGAAAAGATTTCTTCACATCTGCCTGGGAGTCGGCCTTTTCGGCGCATTCACGGTCTTCGTACTTCCGCGGTACGGACGGTGGCTGAAGGAGGGGGATTGTTTCCGCATCCGAAAGATCGAGGTGGACGGGAACGATCTGGTATCCCAGAAGGAACTCCTGAAGCTGGCCCGGATACGGAAGAACGACAATATCTGGAGCGTGGACGTGAAAGCCGCGGAAAACCGGATTTCGACCAATCCCTTCGTTGGCCGTGTGTCCGTGTTCCGCAGGCACCCGGACGGCATTCAAATCCTTATCGAAGAAAAAAAACCGATAGCGCTTTTGAAAAGGGCGGGGCGCTTCTACGCGCTGGACAGGGACTTGACGCTGCTGCCCGCGAATCCCGGCAAATGCTATTCGCTTCCCATCCTGTCCTGTTCTGCCGGCGACCGGCTCGCGTTTGGAAAGCCGGTCAAGGACAGAACGGTACAGGAGGGCATGGCCTTCCTGCGGTTCATGCTCAAGGACAGGCCCGACCTGTATCCGCTAATTTCGGAAATCAGTCCCCATGCCGAGGGCCTGATTCTCTATACGGCCAGGGGGGGCATTCCCGTTAAAATCGGCCTGGGGGGGTACGACTGGAAAATCCGTTATTTGGAGGCCATTCTCACGGAAATGGAAACGAATCCTTCGCTCACCAACGCCGAGTACATCGACCTTCGGTATGAAGGCCAGGTGTTCGTCGGCTTCGGAGTGTGATTTATGATGCGCACGAGACAATCCAAAAGCCCGCTGGAACGGCACATCGTTGCCGGGCTTGACATCGGCACAAGCAAAATCGCGCTGGTCATCGGCGAAGTGGATCCGGACGGCGGCATTTCGATACTCGGCGTGGGCACAAGCCCATCCGCTGGACTCCGGCAGGGCGTGGTCATCAACCTGGACCAGACCGTCCAGAGCATCGGCCGGGCGGTGCAGGAGGCGCAGCTCACTGCGGGATTCGAAGTCCGCGAGGTCATCGTCGGCATTTCCGGCGACCACATCCAGGGCATCAACAGCCGGGGGGTGGTGGCCGTGTCGGGGTCCGACCGCGAGATCGGCCAGAACGACGTGGACCGCGTAATCGAAGCCGCGACGGCGTTCAACCTGCCGAAGGATAGGCAGGTCATCCACGTCCTCAAGCAGGAATTCATCGTCGACAGCCAGAGCGGAATCAAGAATCCCATCGGCATCTCCGGAGTCCGGCTTGAAGCCGAGGTGCACATCATCACCGGCTCAAACACCATCTCCGGCAACATCATTAAGGCCGTTCAGAAGGCGGAATTGGACGTGTCCTGTCTGGCACTCGAACCGCTCGCGTCGAGCTACGCCGTGCTCGACCAGAACGAGAAGGACCTCGGCGTCGTCCTTCTCGACATCGGGGGCGGCACCACCGACATCGTGCTGTTCTTCGACGGCGCGATCCGGCACACCGCAGTGATTCCGCTGGGCGGACAGGCCGTGACGAACGACATCGCGCTGGGTCTGAAGACGCCCCTCGACCACGCCGAGGAGATCAAAAAGAAGCACGGGTGGTCCTTCCGTTCCAAGGAATCCAGAAGCGATCTCTTCCTGGTACCGGGCATCGGGGGCCGGAACGCCCGTGAGGCGTCTTCGGACATCCTGACCTCGATCATCCAGCCGCGCATGGAGGAAATCTTCTCCCTCGCGATGAAGGAGATCAAGCGGTCCGAATACGCCGGACGGCTCGCGGCGGGAGTGGTGCTCACCGGCGGAGGGTCACTGATCAAGGGGGCCGCGGACCTGGCCGAACAGACCTTCGGGATGCAGGTCAGCCTGGGCGTTCCGAAGGGTTTTTCGGGACTCGTCGAATCCGCGTCCAGCCCCGTGTATTCGACGGGCGTCGGCCTGCTGTTCTGGAGCGTCCAGGATATCGCCAAATTCCTCAGGCCTTCCAAAAGGCACCGGAAGGACTGGCTCGGAGAGACCGGCCAGTCGATTAGACGGTTTTTGAAGGATTATTTTTAATCATAACCAAGGAGGACCCGAATGCAGTCCACTGAATCCAAAACCCGGGACAGCCTGGCGGGCAAGGCGCTCACGTTCGATTACGTAGAGCCGTCGGCGAAGATCGTCCGCATCAAGGTTGTCGGCGTCGGGGGCGCAGGGGGGAATGCGATCAACCGCATGATCGATGAGAAGATGACGGGCGTCGATTTCATCGCCGTCAACACCGATCTGCAGGTTCTCGAAAATAACAAGGCGACGCAGAAGATCCAGATCGGCAAGAACCTGACCCGCGGCCTGGGTTCCGGAGGCGTACCCGAGGTCGGCCGGAAGGCGATCGAGGAAAACAAGGACCTCATCTCGCAGGCGCTGTCCGACACGGACATGGTTTTCATCACCTGCGGAATGGGCGGGGGCACGGGCACGGGAGCGGCCCCCGTGGTGGCCGAAATCGCCCGCGACTTCGGCATCCTGACCGTGGCCGTGGTGACCAAGCCGTTCGATTTCGAGGGCGCCAAACGGTACGAAAAGGCCGACCAGGGCCTGTACGAACTCAAGCAGTACGTCGACACCCTGATCGTGATCCACAACCAAAAGCTGATCTCTCTGATCGACAAGAAGACGCCACTCGACACTGCGTTCCGGATGGCCGACGACGTCCTGCTTCACGCCACCAAAGGCATCTCGGACGTCATCACCGTACCCGGCCTGGTCAATGTGGATTTCGCCGACCTGCGGACCGTGATGAGCCAGAAGGGCGACGCGTTGATGGGTTCGGGCACCGCGACGGGAGAGAACCGGGCCAAGGAGGCGGCGCAGCAGGCCATCACCAGCCAGATCATCGACGACGCGTCCATCGCGGGCGCGACGGGAGTGCTGGTCAACATCACGGGCGGCAAGGACCTGACGCTTTCCGACATCCACGAGGCGGCGTCGATCATTCATGACGCGGCGGGATCGGAAGCGAACATCATCTTCGGGGCGGTCATCGATCCGGCGCTCAACGATTCGCTGCGCGTGACCGTGATCGCGACCGGATTCCACCGGAACGGATACCGCCTCAAAACCCAGACCGAGCGACCCGCCGAACGGCGGAAGGAAACGTCGGTGTGGGACAATTTCGACGACCGGCCCGTGTTCGACCAGCTCGACCGGGAGATTCTGACCGAAGTGTTCGAGGGCGCCGAAGAGAGTAGGGGGGATTTCTTCTCGGTTTCGAAGGACAATCTGGCGATACCGACGTTCATCCGGAGGCAGATGCATTAATACCAATGGAACACGGATTTAGCGGATATGACTGATTTACACGGATACAGAGGTAATCGAAAGGGTATTCCGGACGTACCGTTCAAGGAAGACTGACGGATTGAAGCGGGAAAAAATGACTTGATGGAATTGTATCTCTGTCTCTGTCCAAAGAGGGCATTGTTATACATGTCATTCTTTCTTTATCCGTGCGTATCCGCCCCATCCGTTATATCCGTGTTCCATCTCGATGGATGAGGAGATCGAAACGCGGAAGGCACGATTCAGAACGTTTCCGGAATACGCCCGGTTTCTCCTCGAGGGGGAACGGGGCGGGATTCCCCTGAATCCGAAGGCGCCGGTGAGCATGGCGATCGTGTATCCCAACGGGTACGAGGTCGGGATGGCGAGCCTCGGATTTCAGACCGTGCACCGGCTTTTCAACAGCCATCCGGAGATCCGGTGCGAGCGGGCATTCATCCCGCCGCCACCGCTCGAGATGGAGGTTCGCTCACTCGAATCGGGCGAACCGCTGAGGCGGTTTTCGTTTATCGGGTTTTCACTGGCCTACGAGCTGGACATCGTTTCGTTCGTCCGGCTCCTCTCCGACGCGGGGATTCCTCCCCTGGCGTCGGAACGCAACGAAGCACATCCACTGATCTGCATTGGGGGTGTCCTAGGGGGACTCAATCCTTCTCCTCTCCTGCCGTTCACGGACGCGATTCTGGCAGGAGAGGGGGAGGGAGTCATACCGCTCATCGCGGACGTCCTCTTCCAATACCGGTCCGGTCCTCATTGCAGAAGGGAACGGCTTGAAGCCCTGGGGGAGATCCCGGGCATTTTCCTGCCGCCAAGGCGCGGCGGCTCGGTGGAACGGCAAGCCGTCCCGTCCCTCGCGGATCATCCCACCTACACGCCCATCGTCACGCCGTACAGCCATTTTGAAAACATGTTCGTCGTGGAACTCAGCCGGGGATGCGCCCATGGGTGTCATTTCTGCGCCGGAGGAAAGGTCTACCATCCACTGCGGTTCCATTCGCACGATTCCGTTCTTGAAACCGTCCGGCGATTCAATCCCGGCGCCAGCCGCGTGGGGCTTGAGGGCGCAAGTCTCTCGGACTACCCCGGACTTGAAACGCTTTGCACACAACTGATCGAGGCGGGTCATGAAGTGTCTTTTTCTTCTCTGCGTGCTGACCGGATCACTCCTCAACTTCTGGAGATATTGGAGAAGGGGAACATCCGGTCGTTCACCATGGCGCCCGAGGCCGGTTCGGAGCGGCTCAGGAACCGAATCCGCAAGCCGATTTCCGACGCCGTCCTGATGCAGGGCGTCCGGATGCTCTCCGGCTCGACGATCGAAATCCTGAAACTCTACTTTCTCATCGGACTGCCCGGCGAGGAGGATGCCGACGCGGACGCCATCCCCGAATGCGTCGGTGAGATCGCCCGCGCATTCTGCACCTCCGCGAAACGGAGAATCCGCGTGAGCGTGAACGCCTTCGTTCCCAAGCCGTTCACCGAATTTCAATGGGCTGCCATGGACGGGCAAGCGTCCCTCGTCCGCAAGCGCGAACGGATCGCCAAGGGCGTGCGGAACATGCCGAAGGTGACCCTGGTCCAGAAGTCCGTCCGCGAAGAGCTCCTCCAGGGGATGCTGTCCGTCGGAGACGAGCGGGCCGGGATGGCGGTGCACGACCGGGTGATTCACGGGCTACCGTGGAAGCAGGCCTTCCGGCAAAACGGCGTGAATCCTGAAATCCTTCTTCATGAACCGCGTCCGTTCGACCGGCCGCTGCCGTGGGATTTCATCCGGACCGGCACGCCGAAGCGGGCGCTGTGGGAGAGGATTGTTAAATAACGCATCAAACAATGCCACGAAGGCGCAAAGGCTCAAAGGCACAAAGAAAAATGATTGACAAACTGATAAACAACCATTACATTATTTTATTACACCCAATTTGTTTACCGTTCGGCGAGGTGTTCTTCGCCTCGCCGAAGTTGAGCCGAAGGTGAAGAACATCTTAGGCAACAGAAGCTCCGTCGAAGGGCTTCACCTAACACCCTACCGCTGGATTTCCTTGCGGCTGCGCCGCAAGGACCTGACGGCCCGCTAAAAGATTGCGGGAATGACAATAATCTTGATTTGTAGGGGGGCGGTGTCATCCGCGAATTCTTCTATCGGGGATCCAGGGGTGTGGAATGATCAATGGTTGTTGTTTTTTACAGCTCGACGAGGAGTTTTTCAACTCGCCGAAATTGTTTCGAAGGTGAAGAACACCTTCAGCAGTTGAAAATTATGGATTCCCGTCCGCTGGATCGGATTGGTGAAAATGACTTTCGCGGGAATGATAAGAATACGAACTTTTTAATACTTCGGTGAAGCTGCATGCATTCAATCCTTTGCGTCTTAGCGTCTTTGCGTGACATCCTGATATAGCGGAGGAGCGATGAAAAAAGCGGCACTGATCACGGGGGGGGCGAGGCGGATCGGGAAGGCGGTCGCCCTCGCACTTGCGAAGAGGGGATACGACATCGCGATCCACTGCAACCGGTCGGAGGATGAGGCCGTGCGCACCGCGAAGTCGGTCAGGCGTGAGGGCCGGGTATGCGAGGTGTTCATCAGCGATCTGGCAGACGACGCAGGACTGTCGGGGCTGATCCCAGCGGTTCGCCAGTGTTTTCCGCACTGCAGGCTTCTCGTGAACAACGCGTCGGCGTTCGAGCGGGCGTCCTTCGAGGAGACGGACCCTGAACGGTTCGACCGGATGATCCAGATCCACGTGAAGGCGCCGTTTTTCCTCACCCAATCCTTCGCCTCCCATTTCGGTACGGGGCACGTCGTCAATTTCTGCGATGCCAAGATCACGAGCCCCTTCGTCAGCCATTTCGCCTATTCCCTTTCCAAAAAGACCCTCTTTGAATTCACCCGGATGGCGGCCAAGGCCCTGGGTCCCTCCGTCCGGGTGAATGCCGTCGCGCCGGGAATCATTCTTCCGTCACGGGAGTTCAAGGAGGCCGACCTGGTCCGCATGGCCATGAAAATCCCCCTGCAACGGAAAGGAGACACCGGGGATGTCGCGTCCGCGGTCCTCTTTCTGGAGGAGAATCCGTATATCACCGGAGAATGCATTTTCGTGGACGGGGGGGAGAACTTAAAATAGTTACGAGTTCCGAGTTACGATTGAATCGGAGACGGAAAAAGGGAGACCGGAGACGGGAAACGGAAGACGGAAGACCGGAGACCGGAAAATATTTTGTTAGTCTCCGATTTCCGGCCTCCCGTCTCCCTCTCCCATAACTCGTGACCACAAATGAGAGGGATGAATGCTGATCAGGATAAAAAATCTGAAATTGAAGACGGTCATCGGCGTCAACGCCTGGGAGCGGCAGGAGGCGCAGGCTGTAGTGATCAACATCGAGATCGAATTCGACGGGGACCGTGCGGCCGAGACCGATGCCCTTGGGGAAACGATCGATTACAAGAAAATGAAACAAAAGATTCTTGCTTACGTCGAGTCGTCCCGGTGCTTACTTCTGGAATCGCTGGCCCAAGGGATTTTCAACATTTTACTCGAAGATCCCCGCGTGCTCAGGGCCACGGTCGAAGTGGATAAACCCAAAGCGCTGAGATTTGCGGATTCCGTCTCCGTCGTCTACTCTTCCGACCGGAAGAAAAGCGGTTCAAGCGCAGGCGCAGGTCCGCTTCCTGTATCAGGAAAAGGAGCCTGACCATGAAAAACCGTGCCGTAATCGCCCTGGGATCCAACATCCGCCCCGAAATCCACATCCCCAGCGCCATTCTCAGGCTGCAGCGAATTACCCAAATCGTCGCCAAGTCGGAGTTCGTTTCCACCAAACCGGTCGGAACCGCGGATCAGCCCGAATTCATCAACGGCGTGCTGCTCGTTGAAACGGATCTGGACCGGTCCGAACTGGTGAAATGGCTCCGCGATGTCGAAGATGAACTTGGACGCATCCGGGAGGACGATCCATTCGGCCCGAGGACAATCGACCTGGATGTGGCGGTCTGGAACGGCGAAGTCGTGCATCGCGACTTCACGGAACGGGAGTTTTTAAGAAAAGCCGTCCTTGAGGTGCTGCCGGATTTGACAATCCTGCCATAACCCCGCAATATCCATCCCCATCATCCTTTTTCTCCACATTTTCAGATCCTGAAAATCCAGACTGCTCCGATAAATGCGTGGACCGCAACCGGATTCCTGTCTAACCGGGGCTGGATATTCAAGAATCGCCCCTCCTACAAATAACGTGCCATAGTGTTTCTTTTATCCTTGACAATGTTCAGGGGAAAATGTATATTTGTTACGTATTTAACGCAGGTCTTTTCCCAAATAAGAAGAAGAAATCCAATGCGGGTCACGATTCAAGACGTGGAAAAAATCGCCAGTCTGGCCAAACTTTCGGTGTCAAAGGAAGAAAAGGTCAAGTTCCGGAAACAACTGGACGAAATGCTGGACTACGTCGAAAAACTCAACGAACTCGACACGGACGGGGTGGAGCCTACTTTTTTCGTCCTGCACGGTTCCGAAGGAACGCGGGAGGATCTGCCCGCAGAATCGCTTCCCCGCGACGAGGCGCTTCGGAACGCACCGGCCCACACGCTCGGCTTTTTCCGGGTGCCCAAAATCATCCCGCAGGCGGAGAAAAAGGGCTGACCCATGCCTTCCGCCATCGGCGTCATACCAGCCCGCTACGCTTCCTCCAGGTTCCCCGGGAAACCGCTTGTTGACCTGATGGGTAAATCCATGATCCAGCGCGTTTCGGAACGCGCCGCGAAAGCCCGGTCCCTTTCACGCGTGCTGGTGGCGACCGACGACGAGCGCATCCGCGACGCAGTTTTTGCGTTCGGCGGAGAAGCGGTGATGACGCCATCCGACATCCCCTCCGGCACAGACAGGATGGCCTTCGTCGCGAAAAATCTCGACGCGGAGATTTTCGTCAACATCCAGGGGGACGAACCCCTGATCGAACCGGATGAGATCGACGCGGTGGTCCGCCTCCTCGCGGAGGACCCGAAGGCCGACGTCGGAACGCTCGTGAAGAGAATCGACCGGGTTGATGAACTCGAAAGCCCCAACACCGCCAAGGTTGCGCTCGACGCGGCCGGTTACGCCCTGTATTTTTCAAGGAGCCCGATACCCCATTTCCGCGACGAAACGGACCCGGGCGCCAAAATCCGGAAACATCCGTACTGGAAACACATCGGCATCTACAGCTTTCGCAGGGAATTTCTCCTGCAGTACGCGCGGTGGGAGCCGACGCCCCTGGAGCGGGCGGAAAAACTCGAACAGCTGAGGGTCTTGGAGAGGGGATGCCGCATTAAAACCGCCGAAACCCCCTTCGAACCCGTGTGCGTGGACACGCCGGCGGACGCCGAAAGGGTCCGGAATCTATTGAAACAAAATCCAATCCATGCACCGAGGTCTTCTTGAAAACGAATTCCGCCAAGTACATCTTCATCACGGGCGGCGTGGTATCTTCGCTCGGAAAGGGGATCGCCTCCGCCTCGCTGGGATTGCTGCTCAAATCACGGGGCATCCGGGTGACGTCCCTGAAAATCGATCCCTACATCAACGTCGATCCCGGCACCATGAGCCCCTACCAGCATGGCGAGGTTTTCGTAACCGAGGACGGCGCGGAAACGGACCTGGACCTGGGACACTACGAACGGTTCCTCGACGTGGACATGGGGAAAGCCAACAATTTCACCACAGGCGCGGTGTACGGCGCGGTGATCGAGCGCGAGCGGCAGGGCGGATACCTCGGCAAGACCGTGCAGGTGATTCCCCACCTGACGGACGAAATCAAGAAACGGATCCGTCTGGCGGCCGGGAACGCGAAGGACGTCGATGTGATTCTCGTCGAGCTCGGCGGTACGGTGGGCGACATCGAGGGCCTCCCGTTCCTCGAGGCGATCCGGCAGCTCCGGCTCGAAGAGCCGTTCGGCCGCTGCCTGAACATCCACCTTACCCTCGTTCCGTTCATCCAGGCCAGCCAGGAGATCAAGACCAAGCCCACCCAGCACAGCGTGCAGAAACTGCGCGAAATCGGCATCCAGCCGGACTTCCTGATCTGCCGCACCGAATCCCCCCTGCCCCGCGACGCCCGCGAGAAGATCGCGCTGTATGCCAACCTGCCCTTCGAGGCGGTCATCGAGGCGCGGGACGCGGAAACGATCTATGAGGTGCCGTTGAACCTCGAGCGTGAGGGGCTCGCGGGCCTCGTCGTGCGACGGCTGAGGCTCCAGGCCAAGCCGCCTGCCCTGACCCGGTGGAAGACCATGGTCGAAACCATCAAGCACCCCAAGCGCATCGTCCGCATCGCCATCGCGGGCAAGTACATCGAGCTTCGGGACGCCTACAAGAGCATCCTCGAGGCGTTCACGCACGCCGGCGTGGCGAACTCCGCGAAAGTCGAACCCGTGTGGGTGAGTTCCGAGGAGATCGAGAAAAAAGGTGCGGCCGCTCTCCTATCGGACGTGTCGGGCCTTCTCATTCCGGGCGGTTTCGGCGAGAGGGGCATCGACGGCAAGGTGCAGGCCGTGCAATTCGCCCGCGAGAACGATCTGCCGTTCTTCGGCATCTGCCTGGGCATGCAGGTGGCCGTGATCGAGTACGCGCGGAACGTCTGCGGCATCAAGGCTGCCAACAGCCGGGAATTCGACGAGGGGGCGGATCAAGCGGTGATCGACTACATGCCGGGACAGAACAAACAGGTGCAGAAGGGCGGCACCATGAGGCTCGGAGCGTACCCGTGCATGTTGCGGCGGGGCACGTTGGCCCAGTTGGTGTACGGCAGGGACCGCATCACCGAGCGCCACCGCCACCGGTTCGAGGTCAACAACGTGTACCGCACCGCGCTCGAAAACGATGGCATGGTGATGAGCGGCGTGTCTCCGGACCACACGCTGGTGGAGATCATCGAATTGCCGGGCAAACGCTGGTTTCTGGCCGGCCAGTTCCACCCGGAATTCAAATCGCGCGCGCTTCAGCCGCATCCTCTGTTCGCGTCATTCGTGAAGGCAGCCCTGGCCCACAAGTCCCAGAAAAAGAAGGGGGCCTGATGACGGTCGTTCGTATCGGTTCCGTCCCGGTGGGCGGGGGAAATCCCCTGGCCCTTATCGCGGGGCCCTGCGTCATCGAATCCGAGGACCTCGTGATGCGCACCGCAGAAGCCCTTTGTGAAATCACCGGGAGGCTGAAAGTCCCCCTCATCTTCAAATCCAGTTACACGAAGGACAACCGGTCCTCATCGAAAAGCTGGCAGGGACCCGGCCTTGAAAAAGGGCTGGCCATTCTCCAAAAAGTCAAAACGCAGTTCGGAATCCCCGTCCTGTCGGACGTCCACGACCGGCATGACATGGCGGCGGCCGGGGAAGTGCTTGACGTCATCCAGATCCCGGCGTACCTCTGCATGCAGACCGAAATGACGCTCGAAGCGGCGCGCACCGGCCGGGTGATCAACGTCAAGAAGGGGCAATTTCTGGATCCCGGCGACATGAAGCACATCATCGGCAAGATCGAGGGCGAAGGAAACAGGGGGATCCTCCTCACCGAACGAGGCGCGTGTTTCGGATACCACGATCTCGTCGTGGACATGCGGTCGCTCCAGATCATGCGCGGACTCGGGTACCCGGTCGTCTTCGATCCCACGCACGCAATCCGCATCTACGGGGTGTCGAGCGCCGATCCGAAGGGCGGCGCGCCGCAGTTCGTACCGGGCCTGTCACGCGCCGGCACGGCCTCCGGAATCGACGCTATTTTCATCGAGACGCATCCGAACTGCAGGGAGGCGCTGTGCGATGCGGCGAGCATGTGGCCGCTGCAGCACCTCGAGGCGCTGCTCGTCCAGATCAAGCGAATCGACGAGCTCGTGAAGTCGATGGAGGAAATCCGCCTCTAACAAAAAAGATGGCACGCAAAGGACGCGGAGTAAAGAAACACGCGAAGAGTGCAGGGGAAAAAATGTATAATTACTGGACTTTGGCAAATTTCCAAATCCTTGTCACCCTGAACTTGTTTCAGAGTCCCCTCAAGGATAAAAGGAGATGCTGAAACAAGTTCAGCATGACAATCTATCTTGAAATTTGCCAAAGTCCAGTAATAATCATAAAAAAACTTTGCGGTCTTTGTGTTTCTTCGCGCCCTTTGCGTGAAATAGTTGCTTCCAAAATGCTGTTTGTAGGATAAGGGAGGTCATCCGATGAAAGTTTTCGTTGACACCGCCATCATCGAGGAAATCCAGGCCGCGAAGGCGCTAGGGCTCGCCGACGGCGTGACCACCAATCCGACTTTGATCCTGAAAGCCGGGCAGGACTTCAGGAAAACCATCACCGCGATCGCCGGTCTCATCGAAGGGCCGGTGCTCGCCGAGGCGGTGAGCGAAGACCGGGACGGAATCGTGAAGGAAGGCATGGAGATGGCGAAGTGGGCTCCGAACGTGGTGGTCAAGATTCCGATCACCCGGCAGGGCCTCGAGGCGACGCGGATCCTCGATGAGGAGGGAGTCCAGACGGCACTGACGCTGGTGTTCTCGCCGACACAGGCGCTGCTCGCGGCCAAGGCCGGGGCTTCGATGATCTGTCCGTTCATCGGACGGCTTGACGACATCGCCCAGGACGGCATGGACCTGATCCGCACCATCGTGGAGATGTACTCCAACTATCCCGAGATCAAGACCGAGGTGGTGGTCGCCAGCATCCGCACGCCGAACCATGTGGTCGAATCCGCCCTGGTCGGCGCGGACGCGGTGACGGTTCCGCTCAAGATCATCGAGCAACTCATCCAGCATCCCTTGACGGACATCGGGGTGAGGAAGTTCCTCGAGGATTGGAAGAAGGTCCGCCCGTAACGGACGGGATTCGTAAAACGTAAGTCGTAAAGCGTAAGGCGTAAAGCGTAGGGGATTTAAGGAAGTCTGAAGATTAGACCGGGGTTGAAGAAAAAAGGAAAGAAATAAGTACCCGTACCGCGAGGACAGATAGATAAATAAATGAACGAATCTCTGAACAAAAGCATCGACTGGGGCAAAGAGGTCATCCGCATCGAGGCGGAGGCGGTGCAGGATCTTTCCGACCGGATCAATGACCAATTCGCCAAGGCCGTGGACATCCTTTTAAACTGCAAGGGACGCGTGATCGTGACCGGCATGGGGAAATCCGGCATCATCGCGCGGAAAATATCTTCGATGCTGACCTCCACTGGAGTGGCTG
>Ga0315274_10003385_pt1 | contig 23729 bp, 22 predicted proteins | sample YL17G02_20_MG_FD_203700 | JGI IMG/M metagenome (GOLD analysis project Ga0315274, IMG submission 203700) | Sediment microbial communities from Yellowstone Lake, YNP, Wyoming, USA - YL17G02_20 | ecosystem: Environmental > Aquatic > Freshwater > Lake > Sediment | place: USA: Wyoming | collected...
TACCACTTGGGCGCTCAGAGCCATGTAAGGGTTAGCTTCGATACGGCGGAGTATACTGGCGATATAGTAGGCCTGGGGACCACACGCATCTTGGAGGCTATTCGACAAAGTGGCATAAAGGCCAAGTTCTACCAGGCTTCCAGCAGCGAGATGTTCGGGGATTCTCCTTCTCCACAGAACGAAGAGACAACATTCCGACCCCGCAGCCCCTACGCTATAGCCAAGGTCTATGCATATTGGATGGCAGATAATTATAGGGAAGGCTATGGGGTCTTTGCTGCCAACGGCATTCTGTTCAACCACGAGTCACCACGGCGTGGTGAGACCTTCGTCACTCGGAAGATAACTCGCGCCATTGCCCATATACTTGCTGAAAAGCAAAGATACCTCTACTTGGGAAATCTAGAAGCGAAAAGGGACTGGGGCTATGCTCCAGAATACGTAAGGGCGATGTGGCTCATGCTGCAGCAAAAAAAACCAAGCGACTACGTCATAGGAACAGGTGAAACCCACTCAGTAAAGGAATTCCTGATCGAAGCCTTTAAGTATGCTGGTCTCGATTGGCAGGAACATGTCAAGATCGACCCTCGCTATTTCAGACCACTTGAGGTAGATATGCTTGTAGCTGATGCCTCAAAGGCGAAGAAAGAGTTGGGGTGGGAGCCCAGAGTGACTTTTAAAGAGTTGGTCAGGATAATGGTAGATGCCGATATGGAGGCTTTGGGATTGAAATCACCAGGGAAAGGCAGAAAGATACTTGCGAAATATGGAATGAACCCGGTTGACAGGGCTTTATGCCAGCCAGGGAAAGACGAGATGAGATAGAGTGAAGACTGGACTTGCTTCTAAAAGAATCGCAGTGACTGGCGGAGCCGGCTTCCTGGGAAGCCACGTGGTCAGGAAGCTGGGCGAAAGAGGATGCAAGGAGATTTTCGTACCCCGCAGTAAGGATTACAACCTCGTGGAGATGGAGGCGGTGAAGAGGCTATATAGGGATGCCAAGCCTGATATTGTCATCCACCTTGCTGCCAGGGTAGGCGGAATCGGCGCGAACATGAGAAACCCCGGAAGCTTTTTCTATGATAACCTTATGATAGGAGTACAACTAATAGAGCAGGGGAGGCTCTCAGGGATAGAGAAGTTTGTAGCCATTGGGACGATCTGTGCCTATCCAAAGTTCACTCCGGTGCCGTTCAAAGAGGAAGACCTGTGGAACGGTTACCCCGAAGAGACCAATGCCCCGTACGGGCTGGCAAAAAAGATGCTTCTGGTTCAATCGCAGTCCTATCGTCAGCAATATGGATTCAACTCAATCTATCTCTTACCTGTTAATCTCTACGGGCCAGGCGACAACTTCGACCCTGAGTCTTCTCATGTCATCCCAGCTTTGATAAGTAAGGTATTTGAGGCTAAAGAAAAGGGTCAAGGTCGTATTGTAGCATGGGGGAGCGGCAAACCCACCAGGGAATTCATCTATGTGGAAGAGGCGGCTGAAGGCATAGTGCTGGCAGCGGAGAAGTACAACAAATCCGATCCGGTCAATCTGGGGGCTGGTTTCGAAATATCGATCAAAGACCTCGCAGAAATGACATGCGAACTTGCTGGCTTCTCTGGCAAAATAGCATGGGATACCTCCAAGCCGGATGGACAGCCAAGGCGGCGTTTGGATACTAGCAAGGCCAAGAAGGAATTTGGCTTCGAGTCTAAGATAGCCTTTAGGGATGGGCTTAAGAGAACGATTGAGTGGTATAGCAAGCAGAGAACTGCTAATCATCGCTATCCACACCAAGGATAGCCCCTTGCCCTAAATGTGGCAATGTTCTTTATAACACTAGCGAATGCCAGTGCGGCGTCAATCTCTTCCACATGAATGTTTATAAATTGACCTGACCCCCATCTTTGATCCATTTCTTGCGTAAGTTTAACATTTTTCTAAGTCGTTTCTATTGGTCTCCGGAACCGTAATTGATCCAGATTCCAGGTAACGATTCGCATATTCATCCGGTGGTATATTGCCCAAGGTCCATCATGTTTATCTATGATATAATAGCACGATAGATAAAGAGCTAAGCTGAGTTGCCGTTCCAAAGCGGCGCGGGCTGATACTGCTTCTACGCCGAGGAATGTAGACAGGCAACCAAGCAAAAGGGCTCGGTATTACGACGGTGGCCCAATATGGACTATTCAGAGCAGGTAGGGAGAACTGCGTCCCCTGTCACTGTAATCCGCCCACCAAAGGGATGGATACCGGTCAATCTGCGTGAACTGTGGGCGTATCGTGAGCTGCTCTACTTCTTCACCTGGCGCGACATCAAGGTACGCTACAAGCAGACACTGTTTGGCTTTGCCTGGGCAGTCATCCAGCCCCTCTTTACGATGATAATATTTAGCCTGTTCTTCGGTGCGCTGGCCAAGATCCCCTCTGAGGGTATCCCCTATCCCCTGTTCAGTTATGCAGCTGTGCTACCCTGGACTCTATTTTCTGAAGGGTTAACACGGTCGAGCAACTCCCTGGTTGCGGAGGCCAACCTTCTCCAAAAGGTGTATTTCCCCCGGCTGCTTATGCCCCTTGCCGGCGTTCTTTCTCCTGTAGTGGATTTCGCTGTTGCCTTTGTTGTCCTGATAGGCTTGATGTTATATTTTGGGTACTATCCCAGTGTAATGATGTTCTGGATACTACCCTTCCTTCTCTTGGAGCTACTGCTTGCCGTAGGCATAGGGATGTGGCTTTCAGCAATTAATGTTGAGTATCGAGACGTCCGCTATGCTATCCCTTTCTTGATCCAGTTAGGGCTATTTGCCTCACCTGTAGTCTACCCGGTCACATTCGTGCCCGAGCGTTTCCAGGCATTGTATGGCTTGTTAAACCCCATGGCTGGTATAATTGAGGGGTTTCGCTGGGCTATAGTGGGCACAAAGCCGCCCAGCTACCTAATAATAGCCTCAATCGCAATTATTGTGGTGATACTCATTTCAGGCGCCTTCTACTTCCGACGCCGCGAGAAGGCGTTTGCTGACGTAGTGTAGAACCATGACTGACATAGCTATTAAAGTGGAAAACCTAGGCAAGCTCTACCGCATCGGCCAATTTGCGGGCTACAAAACTATACGGGAGACGCTGATGGATGTCGCATCTGCTCCCTTTCGCCGCATCCGCTCTATCAGCAATCAGCCATCCGCTACGAGCCATCAGCCCAACTCCATCTGGGCCCTCAGGGATGTCTCCTTCGAGGTCAAGCGTGGCGAAGCTGTGGGGATTATCGGCAGAAACGGCTCCGGAAAGAGCACCTTGCTGAAGATTCTCTCGCGCATCACTGCGCCCACTGAAGGACGTGTTGAAATTCATGGCCGCGTGGGGGCGCTTCTGGAGGTAGGCACGGCCTTCCACCCCGAGCTCACCGGCAGGGAGAACATTTACCTGAATGCCGCTGTGCTGGGAATGAAAAGGGCTGAAGTCGAGCGAAAGTTCGATGAGATAATAGCATTCGCCGAGGTCGAGAAATTCCTGGACACGCCGGTGAAACGGTACTCCAGCGGGATGTACGTGCGCCTTGCCTTCTCCGTAGCTGCCCACCTGGAGCCAGAGGTTCTCGTGGTAGACGAGGTGCTGGCAGTGGGCGACGCTTCCTTTCAAAAGAAGTGTCTTGGGAAAATGGGAGACGTGACGAGGGGTGGGCGGACGGTGCTGTTTGTCAGTCATAACATGGCCTCAGTTACGCGACTATGTTCGCGAGCTATGTTGTTGGATGGGGGGTCAGTTCTGCAAGAAGGGGCGGCACACGAAGTAGTCGGTGCATATTTAAGGTCTGGAACGGGTACAAGGGCAGCGCGCGAGTGGCCAGACTTGATGAAAGCGCCTGGGAATGATATAGTTCGCTTGCATGCAGTGCGGGTCCTGACAGAGGATGGTCAGATAGCAGATGCTGTGGACATTCGAAAGCCTGTTTGCATCGAGATGGAGTATGAGGTGCTCAAGAAGGGCACTGTATTGGTGCCCAATCTTCACTTTTTCAACGAAGAGGCAGCCTGCGTGTTTGTGGCCATTGACCAAGATCCTACATGGCGAGGGAAGCCCAGACCAGAGTGTCTGTACGTCAGCAATGCGTGGATTCCAGGCAACTTCCTTTCCGAGGGTACTCTAATTGTTGGTGTGGCTATCAGCACTATGGATCCCGTCAAGGCCCATTTCTACGAGACAGATGCTGTTTCATTTCAAGTGGTCGATAGCCTTGATGGTGACTCAGCCCGTGGTGACTATGCCGGTCCTATGCCTGGTGTTTTAAGACCGCTCCTGAGATGGACAACACGGTCTAGCCCAAAATAGGATTCGCGGTGATCCATGGAGGAGGCTCAGCTCGATGAAAGTCGTTATTCTTGCCGGCGGCTTAGGGACGCGTCTGGCTGAAGAAACAGAAGTCAAACCTAAGCCGATGGTAGAGATTGGTGGGCAACCAATCATCTGGCATATTATGAACCATTATGCCCATTACGGATTTAAGGAGTTCTTCATCGCCTTGGGTTACAAGGGTGAAATCATCAAGAGGTACTTTCTCGACTATTACAATCTGAAAAATAGCATGACTATAGACCTGTCCAGCGGTAAGGTGCAGGTGCATGAGAGGGAATGTGATGATTGGATTGTGCATCTGATAGACACCGGCAATGAAACAAATACTGGTGGCCGCCTTAAACGATTGGAGGCGTGGTTGAAAGATAGCACGTTTATGCTCACCTATGGTGATGGAGTGAGCAACGTAGACTTGCAGGATTTACTCAGGTTCCACCGCTCCCACAGGCGTATCGCCACTGTGACTGCAGTACGGCCACCTGCTCGCTTCGGCGGGCTGATATTCGAGGGTGATCTAGTTGCTGAATTTACTGAAAAACCTCAAATTGGCGAAGGCTGGATTAACGGTGGCTTCATGGTTTTTGAGGCAGGGGTTTTCAGATATCTGGAAGGGGATCAAACTAGCTTAGAGGCACATGCGCTCGAGCGACTAGCTGCTGACAGCCAATTGGCTGCTTACAGGCATGATGGATTCTGGCAGGGTATGGACACCTTACGCGAAAAGCGGCTGTTAGAGAGATTGTGGCAGGAAGGAAGGGCACCATGGCATGTCTAGAAGTGAGAAATTCTGGCTCGACCGTCCCACGTTCGTTACAGGCGCAACTGGCCTCTTAGGTGGTTGGTTGCTACGGCGGTTGCTCCAACTCAACGCAGACGTTGTCTGCTTGGTGCGTGACTGGGTGCCCCAAAGCGAGCTTGTTCAGGCTCAGCTCGTTAATCAGGTGAAAGTCGTCCGTGGCGACGTGCGCGACCAAGCGCTGCTGGAGCGGATACTGGGCGAGTACGAAATCGGCACCGTCTTTCACCTCGCCGCGCAGACCATCGTCGGCATTGCGAGCCGCAATCCCATTTCTACTTTCGACACGAATATTCGGGGCACCTGGACTCTGCTGGAATCTTGTCGCAGAAGCCCAAGAATCTGTAGCGTTGTGATGGCTTCATCCGACAAAGCTTACGGCGATCAGGAGCGATTACCGTACACCGAAGATGCTCCCTTACAGGGCCGTTATCCCTATGACATGAGCAAGTCTTCTGCCGACCTATTGGCACAGTCGTATGCCGTTACCTACAAGCTCCCTGTAGCCATAACGCGCTGTGGAAACTTCTATGGTGGTGGCGACTTGAACTGGAACCGCGTCGTGCCGGGGACTGTACGTTCAGTGCTGCGAGGTAAACGACCTGTGATAAGGTCTGATGGTCAATATGTGCGGGACTATTTTTATATTGAGGATGCGGGTGAAGCGTACATGCTGCTAGCCGAGAAATTGGCGCAAAATCCTCGTTTGAGCGGTGAGGCGTTCAACTTCTCTAATGAGACTCCACTCTCAGTTCTGGAACTTGTTGAACGTATACTGAAGTTAATGGATTCACACCTGAAGCCGATTATCCGCAATGAGGCTAGCAACGAAATCCGTCTCCAGTACCTCAATGCAGAAAAGGCGCGCCGTGTTCTAGGTTGGCGGCCGTTGTTTACGCTGGATGAGGGGCTACGACGGACTATCGAATGGTACAAGACCTTTCTGGAGCTTCCCAATGAGTAGTGTTCTACCTGCTTGCCGATCCTGCGGCGAAACTGGACTGACTACGATTCTCTCCATGGGTCGGTCCCCCCTGGCAAATGCCCTGCTTACTGCTGAGCAACTGAAACAGCCTGAGCCCACTTATCCCCTCGACCTAGCATTCTGCTCTCACTGCTCCCTAGTGCAGATCACAAAGACAGTGTCGCCGGAGAAGCTATTCAAGGAGTATCTATACTTCTCGTCATTTTCTGATACAATGCTTCGCCACGCAGAGGGTCTTGTGCAGCGACTAGTCCCGTCCCGCAGATTAGACGGCGATAGTCTCGTAGTGGAGGTCGCCAGTAACGACGGCTACCTGTTACAATACTATAAAGAAGCTGGTATCCCCGTTTTAGGCATTGAACCAGCAGCAAACGTGGCAAAGGTAGCACAGGAAGAGCGCGGTATCCCTACCCTATGCGAGTTTTTTGGAGAGAAATTGGCCCGGAAACTTAGGAGGCAAGGGAAGCGTGCTGATGTGATTCATGCTCACAATGTTTTGGCGCATGTGGCTGATTTAAACGGGTTTGTGCAGGGTATCAAATTATTGTTGAAGGACTATGGAGTTGCTGTTGTCGAGGTACCATACGTAAAGGACATGATCGACCGGCGTGAGTTCGACACGATTTACCACGAGCACCTCTGCTACTTCTCGTTAACGGCGCTGGAAGAGCTCTTCAGACGGCATGACCTCGTGGTTCAAAACGTGGAGCATCTTTCTATTCACGGCGGTTCGCTGCGTCTGTTTGTGACAGTTCACGGTCAGCAGAAGTCAGCCGTCGGCAGTCTCCGGGCCGAAGAGGCGTTGTGGGACGTGAAAGGTCAAGGCTTTTATAAAGGCTTTGCAGCCCAAGTACAAGACTTGAAGAACTCCCTGCGCAGCTTGTTACACAAGCTAAAGCGGAACGGGAACCGCCTAGCTGCTTATGGTGCAGCAGCCAAGGGCAGCACACTTCTAAATTACTTTGGCATAGGGCGGGAATTGCTGGATTTTGTGGCAGATCGCAGCACATACAAGCAAGGTCTTTACATGCCCGGCGTGCGTCTGCCTATCTGTCCACCGGAGAAATTGCTCAACGAAATGCCTGACTATGTGCTGCTTCTAACCTGGAATTTCGCCGATGAGATTATGGAGCAACAGGCCGAATATCGGCGTCGAGGTGGGCACTTCATCATTCCTATTCCAGAAGTCACAGTTGTATGACTGCAACAACTCACTTGGGAGTCTATTCGTGATTTTTGTTGAGACAAAACTCAAAGGGGCCTTCATCATTGAGCCTGAAAGGATGGAGGATGAACGTGGCTTTTTTGCCCGCACCTGGTGCCAGCACGAATTTGCAGCGCACGGATTGAATTCTCAATTAGTACAGTGCAGCATTTCGTTCAACAAGAAGAAAGGTACACTGCGAGGTATGCACTATCAGGTCGCGCCCTATGAAGAGGTGAGACTAGTGCGATGCACGATGGGCTCTATCTACGATGTTATAATCGATGTGCGTCCTCATTCCCCCACATTCAAACATTGGATATCAAGCGAATTGACGGCAGCCAATCGTCTCATGCTCTATATACCTGAAGGGTTTGCGCATGGGTTTCAGACCTTAGAAGACGACACAGAGGTCTTTTATCAAATGTCGGAGTTTTATCATTCTGAGTGCGCCAGAGGTATACGTTGGGACGATAAAGCATTTGGGATTGAGTGGCCGAACGACATAACAGCTATCTCGGATAAAGACCGGGAATATGCGGGATTTGCATCATGAAAAAGGTGCTAGTTACAGGCGCAAGAGGCTTTATTGGTCGGCATTGTTTGCCCATTTTGTTGACAAGGGGATATAACGTTCATGCTGCTGACTCAAGGGGTTCAGTAGAAAATGTGCCTGATGTACGTTGGCATCAGGTGAATTTGTTTGATTCATTGGAGATTCGTAGGTTGATGGGTGAAGTCCGGCCGACACATTTGTTGCACTTCGCTTGGTTCACAACCCCGGGAGAGTATTGGACTGCGCGAGAAAACCTTGACTGGGTTCGGGCAAGTCTGGATTTACTGCAGGCCTTTGAGGAACTGGGGGGGGAGAGGGTTGTGATGGCTGGCACTTGCGCTGAGTATGACTGGAGGTATGGATACTGCTCTGAACAAATCACGCCTCTAGGACCAGCAACTTTGTATGGGACGTGCAAGCATTCGCTTCAAATACTGCTCGCCAGCTTTGCAAGGCAGACTGGTCTTAGCGCAGCCTGGGGACGGATCTTCTTTCTCTATGGCCCCCATGAGCATCCGAGCCGTATGATATCCTCGGTGATAATCTCCTTGTTGAAAGGCGAGCCAGCACGCTGTTCCCACGGTAACCAGATCAGGGATTTTCTGTACGTCGAGGACGTCGCAGATGCCTTTGTTGCGCTTTTGGAAAGCAGTGTTACAGGCCCCGTTAACGTTGCTTCGGGATACCCGGTTGTCCTCAAGGACGTTATTTGTAAGGTAGGTGGAAAACTTGGTCGAAGTGATTTGATCCAACTAGGCATTCTGCCCGTACCTGCCAATGAGCCACAATTGCTTGTGGCGGACGTTAGCCGGCTAACAAATGAAATACGGTGGTTGCCGAAATACAACTTGGACAGAGGATTAGATAAAACTATAGACTGGTGGAAGAGATCCCTCGGCTAGAAAGATTATGAGCAGCCCAAATAGATGCCCTGTCTGCAAGTCAAGTTCAGCAGCCTTGTTCTTGGAGCGCAAGCAAGTTCCAGTGCATCAAAACCTATTAATGCAGGATGCACGCTCTGCTGAAGAAATACCACGCGGTGATTTGAACCTCGTGGTTTGCGAGGAATGCGGCTTTGTTTTTAACGAGCTTTTTGAGCCCTCCAACCTGATGTATGGTGCAGCTTATGACAACACACAAACTTGCTCTCCTCTGTTCAACCAGTATATTGATGGGCTTGTGCATAGTCTAATTTTCGAAAGGGGAGTGCGGAATTGCCGTATTATCGAAGTTGGTTGTGGCAAAGGTTTGTTCCTAAGGAAATTGGTTGAAGCACGCAGTTCTGGAAACAGCGGATATGGATTTGACCCCAGTTATGAGGGTTCTGATGTTGATCTTGAAGGCCGATTGAAATTCGAGCGCTGCTTTTATGGGCCACAGTGCGCTGATGTTACTGCGGACGTAGTTATCTGTCGCCACGTGATAGAGCATTTGCCTGACCCATTGTCGTTACTTAGCACAATCAGGCAAGCATTGATGAAATCGCCCCACGCTAAAGTTTTCTTTGAGACACCTTGTGTGGAATGGATTCTACGAAACCGGATTATCTGGGACTTCTTCTACGAGCACTGCTCATACTTCAATACTGACTCCTTAACTGCCGCATTTCAAATCGCAGGTTTCAAAATTGGGGGTGTTCAGAAGGTGTTTGCGGGGCAGTATTTATGGTTAGAAGCAGGAGTTTCAGTGGAAAATCCTGAGGTAACCAAGAAACATGTCCCTATTCCATACTTAGCCAAGGAATTTGGGGCGATAGAACGAGACCTTAGAAGAGCCTTAAGCAATGAGATTCGGCGTTTGACTGCCAGAGGTGGAGTTGCGCTTTGGGGAGCAGGGGCCAAGGGTGTAACCTTGGCAAATCTTGTAGATCCTGCACGTAAACTAATTGCTTGTGTGGTTGACTTGAATCCCAGCAAACAGGGACACTATATTCCTGGAACCGGACATCCGATTGTAGGCTACCAAGAACTGGCCAAATATGGTGTAAAAACAGCCATTCTGATGAATCCCAATTATAATCAGGAGAATCGTGACTTTCTGGGGGAAGCACATCTGGATGTAGAATTAGTCGACTTAATGGATGTAGCGAGAGGTATACATGAGACTAATCATTGATACCGCTAAGAAAAAGCTGATTCAAGAGATTGAGGGGCATCGAAGGGCCATGGGACTCTATACAAAGGAAGCTTTCGAATTACTATCCGAACTGTGGCTCAAGGTCGGCTGGAACGAAAAGTATGCCTATTCCTTTACCTGGATGGGACGGCCACTTATTCAGTTGCCAGAAGATATGGTGCGAATTCAAGAAGTCATCTACCGGGTCAAGCCTGACGTTGTTATTGAGACCGGTATCGCTCACGGAGGCTCGCTAGTGTTTTATGCTAGCCTTTGCAGAGCAATCGGGAAAGGTCGAGTGATCGGTGTCGACATTGAGATCCGACCGCACAACCGCCGGGCAATTGAAGCCCATCAACTAGCTCCCCTTATAACATTAATCGAAGGGAGTTCTACCGCTCCTGACGTGGTTGATAGGGTCAAGTCCTGCGTTAAGCCTCGGGAAGTGGTTATGGTTATTCTAGATTCCAACCACAGCAAACAGCATGTTTTGGATGAACTGGCGTCTTACTGTGACTTGGTTACTCCGGGCTCCTACATTATTGCTGCCGATGGCATCATGAAAGAATTGCACGATTTACCCAGAGGCAAGCCAGAGTGGCTTTGGGACAATCCCTCTGATGCTGCGGCGGAGTTTGTCGAAGAGCACCCCGAGTTCATACTTGAGCAACCAGCTTGGCCTTTTAATGAAAGCGAACTGAGCGAGAATGTCACCTATTGGCCTGGAGCGTGGTTGAGGAAAAGGCCGCAGGACAAATGAAAGAGTTTCTTGGAACCATAAAGAACCTAATCCTCCTGCGTGCATCTAGTGATAAATTTGTATGGGGCAAAGCTCAAGAATACGAACTGAGGTCTTCCGAGCGCTGGCTTAAAGATAACTTCGAGAGCTTGTATCCTAGAGTTCAGTCAGCGAAAGCTGCTGGAGAATATTGGCCTGGCCCTGGCTCGCTGGTGACCGAGTTCTTCGCTGACCGTTATGAGCAGTGGTCAGAGTTTGCTATGGGTGTGAAGGACAAAGTTGTATTAGAAGTTGGGGCGGGACCTTGTGGAGCGTTGGCACTCTGGTGGTGGATAAAGCGCAGAATAATCATAGATCCCTTGATACTGGACTACAAGCAAATATCCTTGCATCTCTTCGGGAAGACATGGTACACAGATGACATTGAGTTATATTCGCTTCCAGCCGAGGACTTCCTAGAAGAATTAAATGGTCAAATAGATGGTGCCATCATCTGTCGCAATGCCCTCGATCACTGTGAAAGTCCCTTTCGGGTGCTGGACAACATTGCAGCTTACGCGAGGCCCGGATGCCAACTCCTGCTATGGTCTGACCTTTGGCATCTTGGCTCCCGTGACGAAGGACACTCTAACATAACTTCAGATAGGAACGTGTTCGAGCAGCACATCTCCTCTTTGGGTTTTGAGATACTCAACTCCCTCGAGGATGTCCGGCGCCCTACCGTCAACTATGGATGTCGTGCGAGAAAGAGAGTCGCGGTGAACGGAGAGTGACATCAGTTGAGTGGAGACTATCCTTTAGTAAGCATAGGCATGCCAGTATGCAACGGGGAGCAGTTCATTCAACAGGCACTGGACTCATTGCTCGCCCAGGACTACAGGCATTTTGAACTGATTATTTCCGACAATGCGTCCACCGACCGGACAGCCAACATTTGTCAGTCCTATGCAGCAAAGTATGCGCAAGTTCGGTATTATCGCAATGAAGAAAATTGTGGACCTGTGGCTAACTTCAACCGCGTGCTTGAGTACGCAACAGGCGAGTATTTCATGTGGGCTGCCTGTGATGATGTCTGGGAGCCAACTTACATCTGCACAATGTTGAAGTCTCTTGCAAGCGTGAAGGGCAGCGTGCTGGCTTTCTCAGCCTTTGACAATATAGATGAGCATGGTAATCAGACCAGAACTTACCCAGAACTGCTCAATCTGCTTTCACAAGACCCTTACACAGGGCTGCTGAACTACATGACACAAGAAGAGTATCTAGGCAAGGCTAATCTTACCTATGGTCTCATGCGTAAAGAGACCATTGAAAAAGCAGGAGGGTTCAAGCTATGGGGAGGATACTGGGGCTGTGACATGCTGGTAGTGTTCAGGATTCTGCTTATGGGGAACATGGTCATTTACCCAGGCATCCTGTTCCACAAGAGGCTGCTGTCCCCAGAGCCAAAGAATAAGAACCTCTTGAGAATACTGTTGAGAATACTGGACATCCCTGCAACCATCTCATCCTATCGGAGATGGCATAGCTACTTCTCTGGATATGCTAGAATCATCAGCCTCATTGACCGCCTACCAGAATCGGGCAAGGCTAGGCTTCAAGGGGCACTCCACACAAGAGCCAAGCAAGTGTACTGGAGGGTTCTAAAAGGTGCCTGAAAAACCTCTTGTAAGCATCGGTGTTCCTACCTGCGACCGCGCTTTGTTGTTGGAGCGAGCCCTTAATAGTTTGATAGCGCAGGACTATCCAAACCTAGAGATCATTGTCTCAGATAATGCTTCCAATGACAAAACCCCAAAGGCATGCGCGCACACGCTTCAGCAATACCCATTTATCCGCTACAGTCGAATTTCTAGCAGGACCACTGCTCTTGAGAACTTTAAGCGGGTATTATTGCTTGCAGCAGGCAAATATTTTATGTGGGCAGCCGATGATGACTTGTGGGAGCCCAATTTTGTCTCCACGTTGGTAAGTTACCTGGAATCGGACAAGGACACTGTTCTAATAGCTGCCGAGGCTCAATACATGATTCGTGATGGGGCAAAGCTGCCATTCTTTCCCGAGGGAAGGGCATTCTATAACAAACTGCCCAATTCTAAGTTGCGACGTCTGCTGGTGTTTACATCACATAGTTACGGCAACCTGATCTACGGCTTATATCGCCGGGAGGCCCTATTTACCAACAATGGGGGCACGGTGCTAGATGTTTGTAAGTTCATCAACGAGATTCCAATATTTCTCCAAATTGCCATAAAAGGTAACGTTCAGGTGCATAGCCAGGTGCTATTCTACAAGAGCGCCCCACTTAGCACTTATCTCCAGGCTGCCCGTGAATATGGTTTCAAACCCGTTCTGAATCAAAACCAACTTGCTGCAGCTACTATGCCAACGACCCGTTTTCAAGCGACGACCTCGCACGCCAAAGGTCGGCTTTCAAGACTACGGTCCTTTCTAGGTAGCGTTTTCCGGTGGTATGATTATTTCATAAATGTAGGCAGCTATCATATAAGGGCGCTGACAGACATCAGGCAAGCGATCTGCCACGTGGATATCGGTTTCGCCAGTAAACTCGTGTTGTTTGGCACCTTCACAAAAGAGCTAACCAGACATTTCCTAAAACTGTCTGTGGTTTGGCAAATCAAGGATATTTTTAGTGGAAAAACCGCTATTCAACTGTGACAACGCTTACCACCATTGCAGTCATCGGCTCTCGGTTTCGTGCATACGCTAAAAGCTGTTAGGCACTTTTGCAGATGGCTCTATGGGGCATGTCATGCCTCAGGATAGGATGGCTTTTGTCGGAGAAAACATGGTTAGCTTAGCGTGGATTCTCCTGAAGCAACTGTGTTAATGCCCGTATGTGATGGGGGGAAGTGTTTGAGGGAGCCGGTTGAAAGCATCCTAGGTCAAGACTTCTCGCGATTTCGAGTTTATCATCATAAATGACGGTTCGACGGATGGCAATACCGTTACTCTCGCCTCATGCCTCTACGGGAAGAGATTGAAAAGCAGAGGTAGATGTAGATAATGATTGTAGGCAATGGAATGATGGCTCATGCCTTCTCCTTTTATGAAACGAGCCCAGAAGTCCTAGTGTTCGCCAGTGGTGTTTCCGACTCACGAGAGAGAAACGAAGCAGCCTTTCGCAGAGAAGAATACTTGCTGCGCAAGCATTTGGCTGCTAATAATGAAAGCATTTTCGTCTATTTTAGCACTTGCAGTATATACGACCCCGAATTGAAAACATCTGACTACATCAATCACAAGTTGAAAATGGAGGAAATAGTCAGGAGCGAAGCAGCCAGGCATTTGATTTTCAGACTACCTCAGGCGGTTGGGAAGACAAAGAGCCCGACGCTTGTTAATTACCTATTTAACATGGTACGGAGTGGGCAACGGTTTGAGGTCTGGACAAAAGCCTATCGGTATCTAATAGATTGTGAAGATGCTTTCAAAATCTGCAGTTATATCATTGAACGCAGAATGTTCATGAACAGTACAGTAAATGTTGCACCACCGGTGAAGATAATTGCACCCAAGATAGTTGAAATTGTTGAACAGGTGTTAAACAGAAAAGGAAACTACGTGCTAGTTGATAAAGGTTGTGAGTATGATATTGACCTTCAGCGTATCATGCCTATCATAAAAGATATTGGCCTAGAATTTGATGAGCAATACCCGGAGCGAGTAATAAGGAAATATTATAGCGGAAATCAGAATGCGGTTGCATGACAACCCGTGATTATGGCCTCAGAGTGTCATATTTTCCTAAAGGTTTAGCAATGTATCACCCACAACTTGAGTGGCATAGTAGTAAGTCTGAAACGGGTGCATCTTAAGCCCTGCATGGCTGGACTGGATAGACCTTGGGTAAAGTCTCATTTTGGCGGCCAGGTTTGCAGCTATTATTTTGCAGCTGTGATAAAATGCTTAGAGCGATTTCGAAGTCCCGATGAGCTGCGGTTTCTATATGGTTGAGTGCATGGAACAACTGGAGGAATTGTGCAACGTAGGCAAGGAGATTGTCTGTTATACTGATTAAAAAACTTGGCTGATACAATGAAGTACTACTTGAAACACGATGAATGAACGCGAGCTGATACGTCGGGCAGGCCATGGGCGCAACTTGCGCGATTATAGATGGCATAAGCAGTTTCTGATGGCATTTCAAGAGATGGATCTGTATTAATATGGATTCACCTAAGGTCACTGTTCTGTTGCCTGTATATAATGGAGAAAAGTACCTTGCGGAGGCCATCGAAAGCATCCTTGACCAGACTTTTCGCGATTTCGAGTTCATTATCATTAATGATGGCTCAACTGATCACTCCCCCGCTATCCTTGCCCGCTATCAGCAGATAGATGATAGGATTCGAGTCTACCCCCAGGAAAACCGCGGATTGACTGCATCGCTGAACAGAGGATGCCAACTCGCCAGGGGAGTCTACATAGCTCGCATGGACCAGGATGATGTTAGTTTCCGGAAACGCCTCGAAAAACAGTTTGACTATATGGAGGATCATCCAGAAATTGGTGTGCTTGGTACGTGGATCGAGTGCATTGATGGGAACGGCGCACGTTTAGTCGAGGTACATGACCCAACAATGCCAAGCCTAATAAATTGGACTCTTATCTTCAGAAATTGCGTGGCTCACGCATCAGTTATGATGCGTCGTCAAGTCATAGAAAAGGTCGGTCTATATAATCCTGAGGCCGTTCACGCCGAAGACTATGACCTCTGGGTCCGAGCAAGCCGTGTCACTCGAATCGCCAACTTGCCGGAAATCTTACTAACGAGGCGTGAATGGGAAGGCAATATTTGCTCACGTCGTTTGCCAGTACAAGAGGAAAGTACCATCAAAACCATGCAATCGGCAATTGAATGGTCGCTAGATTCACACGTTCCCCTTGAGACAGTTACAAGCGTCCGAAAGGTAGCTAGGGGTATACCTTTGAGTAGCCTGCAGCAAATAGAACAAGTCAACGGGCTTATACAGCGCCTCTACCGAGCTTACTTGAAGACAAGCTCTCTAACCCCTAAAGAAGCCAAGGAAGTCGCCCAGGATGCTGGAATGACACTGGTGATTTTAGCTGAATCAGCCGGCAGGATTTCGCTACGAAAAGGATTAGCCATTTTCGTTCAAGCACTGAGGTTACGGCCTCAACTGCTGTTCTCCAGGCAGCTTACGACAAAGGCCGCAAGTAAAGCGTTGAGGATACTGTTGAGGAGAGCTTGAGTTGAACTACCGAGATACCTTGGTTCTGCAAGTCCGGTTGTGTGATTTTTGGCAGCGAGGCGACCAGGCCAGAACATTTTTCCCCATAGGGCAGAAACACTCCCTAACGGGATTTCAAAAATGCAAGGTAACACTGTGATTGTTTCGAGCACCTACAAAAGTGAATTAAATGACATTGCTGGGTAGTGGGGTGGAGGTGATGGAAAAAGGGATTGGCATATCCTACCCTGATAGGAAAGCCAACTAACATAAAGGGATAATATACCGATCAAGAAAGGGTGCCACAAGGGACAGTAATTGACCATGTCTGAACTGGGACTACCATTGGTTAAACTGAGCAACCAACGGCTGTAGATGTTTGCTCTGTAAGGAGCGAGACTGCTGTTAAACGAAATGTTGGAAAAAGAGATGACCGACTTTCTCAAGCGCCGGCCCTATGAGCTTAGCAAAGGTAACATCCGCGGTTTACCGTAATGGCCACTGGGAGCGTCGGGTGATCTGTGGCGCAGGCGAGGATGAAATGCTCATGGGAAGATATCAGACGCTAGCCGGTAAGTACTTGCTGATAAGTGGTAAAGTAAATACAAAACGTTATGCTCTAGAAGGTGTAAAGGTTGTGCCTTTAAGAGTATATTCTTCTAGGAGAGGTGTTATCATTATCATTATAGCAGGATCTCTATTGACACTTGCGAAGTCAATCGCACAAAGGCAAATGATATTATGAGGTTAGGTAATAGGTGATGGTACGAGCAGGAATCCCCTGCAGTTGGTTCAAGTTCAAAATGTACCGACGTGGGTGCTCTAGATATGAAAATTCTGCACACAGTTGAGTTCTACAGCCCCAGCGTAGGCGGAGCCCAGGAGGTTGTTAAGCAGATCTCTGAGCACCTGGTGAAGCGTAGGCACGAGGTCACCGTTGCCACAACCAAGCTGCCCCATCGCACCAGTTCGTCAATCAATGGCGTGCATATCGAGGAGTTCGACATCTCTGGCAATGCTGTGCGTGGCTTCCGTGGCGAGACGTCGCGGTACCAGCAGTTCCTTCTCGACAGCCATTTCGATGTGATGATGAACTACGCTGCGCAGCAGTGGGCCACGGACCTTGTTTTCCCAATCTTGGACCGCCTCAGTTACCGTAAAGTACTTGCACCCTGCGGATTTTCGGGACTTCTCAACCCGCAATATGCGTCTTACTTTGCTCATTTGCCTGAAGTATTGAGACAGTATGACCATCTGATTTTCCACTCAAATTCCTACCGCGATGTCGAGTTCGCCAGACAACATGGGCTTAAACATTACACAATCATACCCAATGGAGCGTCAGAGGAGGAGTTCAGGGAAGTTGATGCTACTTTGCGGCAGCGTTACGGCATTTCAATTAATGTCCCTCTTGTGCTTACAGTCGGCAGCCATACGGGTCTGAAGGGGCACCGCTTAGCCATTGAGGCATTTCGTCGCGCTCGCATCGGTCGGGCGGTGCTTGTTATTATTGGCAACAAGATTGGTCGTATGGGCTGTCTACCAGAATGTAAAATGCGTGCTGGTTGCGTCAGGTTGGTGTCTCTAGGACGCAAGCGCGTGCTCTTACTTAATCCAGCGCGCCCAGATGTAGTAGCAGCCTATCACGCTGCTGACCTATTCGTCTTCGGTTCAAACATCGAATGTTCTCCTCTGGTGCTCTTCGAAGCCATGGCATCCAAGACCCCCTTCGCTACAGTAGCCTGTGGTAACGCGGAGGAGATAGTGAATTGGAGCCATGGCGGTATCCTGTTGCCCACCATACAGCGGGGTAATGGCATGGTGGACGCTAAACCTGAGACTATGGCTCAAGCTATAGAAGATCTAATTATGAAGCCTGAAGAGCGGCTACGTTTGACAGAAGCCGGATATCAGGCTTGGCAAGAACGGTTCACCTGGGATAAGATATCACGCGAATACGAACGCTTATACCAATCAATTCTCGGTGGTAGTGAAAATCAAAATGCGTCTTCTTGAGCAATTGATCAACAAGTTTCGGTACATGAGGTCTGCGCATGAGCTCCTAGATGGCATACAGACCCAGAGTACGACAACGCGTCCGCAACTGCTTGAAGTTAATAAGTGGTCAACTTCAAAATACTTGATGAAGCTGGTGCAGGTAGTCGGACATACTCCTTATCCAGTGGACGAATTGATGCTGATGGCTGCTGCCTTCGAGTATCATAGGCCAGAGGTTGTCATTGATATAGGAACGCACGTAGGTAAGAGCGCCAGAATTTGGTTTGAACTCTCAAGAAGACTTCGGATACCAGCCACTATTCACACAATTGACCTTTATGAGCCGAGTCATGTCGAGTACCCTGGTCGGAAATTGGGCAGATACATTCGCGGTCTGCCGGTGCAGCAACATATTGGAGATGGCTATACCTGCGCTTGCGACATCATTCGAGCAGCAAGTCCCACAGCTTGCTTTCTGATATTTCTTGATGGCGATCATAGTTACGAAACCGTGCAACGCGAGCTTAAACTCTGTCAGATAATAAAAAGGGGATGCCTTCTGGTGCATGATACCTTCTACCAACCTGGCTCCAACTATAACCACGGGCCATATCTGGCGATTCAGGACGCTCTGCCCAGTCTGCCCGTAAAGCAGGTAATTCATCTGAATACTGGCCTACCAGGGATGTCATATCTGGGACTGGAGCATCCAAATCAAGGTAAAACATGAGAATCTTCTACGCCTCCGACACTACTCCAAATGCCTCTTTCCAGTCCAACCTGTGGCGGAACAACCTTTATCTACCCCTAGTTGACTTGGGGCACGATGTCGTGGAATTCCAATACGACCTCAGGAAAACCTTCCAGAATCTCAACCCATCTGACCCTGTTCAAAGAGCTTTCATTAAGAAGAACAGGCCCAAGGTAACTCAGGAACTGTTGCGCCAGATAAGGGCAGCCCATGCCATCAAGCATGTTGAACTGTTCTTCAGCTATTTTTATGATGCATGCGTGCTACCAGAAGCAATAGATGAAATCAAATCCATGGGGATAAAGACAGTCAACTGGTACTGCAATGGCTCGTATCAGTTGCACCTTGTTTCAGAGATTGCTCCCCATTACGACTGGTGTCTGGTGCCTGAAAAGTTCCGTCTTAAGGATTATGTAGCTATGGGAGCGCGGCCTATCTACTGCCAGGAGGCTGCCAATCCCAACGTATATAAACCGTATGATTTGCCAGTTGAATTCGATGTAACCTTCGTTGGCCAAGCGTATGGCGACAGACCGGTGTACATCAAGTACTTATTAGAGCAAGGCATCAACGTACGAGCCTGGGGGTGGGGCTGGCAGAACTACTCCGCTAGAGCTAGTATGATGAACTGGCCAAGTCACCTAAAGCGAGGTTTACTCGTCACACGACTCCTGATGACAAACCAGGGCAGGCAAATGATATGGCAGCGTTTGAGAAAGAGGCAAAGTGCAACAACTTCAGGAGCAGCACGTCATATAACTTTGCCCGGTTCCATCCTTGGGGGAAGATTATCTGACCTTGAGATGATTCAGATGTACAGTCGCTCTAGAATAAACCTGGGGTTTTCCTCTTGCGGCGACACTCATGAGACCTGTGAGCGCATTCTACAGGTCAGATTAAGGGACTTCGAAGTACCTATGAGCGGCGGCTTCTATATGGTGGAGCACATGGCAGAACTGGAGGAATTCTTCGATATAGGCAAGGAGATTGTCTGTTACACTAGTAAAGAAGACCTGGCTGACAAGATCAAGTACTATCTGAAACACGATGATGAACGCGAGCGCATACGCAAGGCGGGATACGAGCGCTGCGTGCGCGATCACAGCTGGCATAACAGATTTCAAATTGCATTTAACGAGATGGAGTTAGCTTGAATTCGGATTCGCTTAAAGTCACTGTCCTTATGTCGGTGTATAACGGTGAGAAGTGCTTGAAGGAAGCCGTTGAAAGCATCCTCAGTCAGACGTTCCGTGATTTTGAGTTTATCATCATCAACGACGGCTCAACTGATGGGACGAGCAGCATGCTTGCTCATTATCAGCAAAAGGACGCCCGAATACGACTTTGCAACCAGGGGAACCGAGGATTAATTGCCTCGCTTAATAGGGGCTGCGAGCTTGCTTCTGGCAAGTATATTGCACGTATGGATTCAGATGATGTAAGTCTCCCAGAACGACTTGCAAAGCAGCTGGAGTTTATGGAATCGCACCCAGAAATCGGTGTGCTTGGTACCGGCATCAAGACAATCAACGAAAAAGGTCGAGCGCTCCAAAACTGGCGTTACCCCGCATCGCCAAGAGTGATGGGCTGGTTTCTTCTCTTTGGAGCTTGTGTAGCGCATCCATCAGTTATGATGCGGCGCGATATCATTGGACAGCTAGGCTTTTACCAACCTGAGGCCCTTTACGTCGAAGACTACGATCTTTGGACTCGGGCAAACAGTGTTACCCAAATCGCTAATATTCCAGAGATACTGTTGCGGTATCGATTCTGGGACGGAAGTATCTGCTCACAGCATCGTTCAACCCAGAGACGCAATACTGCCAACATCATGCACCGGATGATAGTGCAATTGCTCCGTTCAGATGTCCCTGTAGAAATGGTCAGCACTCTGCAGCGAATGTGCGCCGACGCATCCTTGGATACTTTTCGGCAGATCGACCAAATGGACAGTCTTATTCGCCAACTCTACAGAGCGTATTTGGGGTCGAACACACTAAGCCCCAATGAGAGCAGGGAAGTGACTCGGGATTTTGCTTTAAAGCTCCTTATTTTGGCGGTAGCAGCCAGCAGGATTTCTTTGAGAAAGGGCTTACCTATATTCGCGCAAGCGCTTGCGACATATCCACCGATGCTGCTTTCCCGCGAAATTATGTCGAAAGGCGTAACAAAGGGCATAGCCATCATGCGAGGCAGGGCCTGATAGGGTGGTCTCATGGCGAGAATGGTTTGTTGGTACCGCCGGAAGATCCCCAGGCAATTGCGGCTGATATACAGCAAGCGCTATCAGATGATTCATTGGTTGATCGAGCCGCCGAAATCAATTTGAAATTGACACTGGGGCGGATCGACCGCTCTATCATCCAGCCGCGGGTTATGGCAATGTATGAGAGGATTGCTGCCAGCGCAAGCAGACACAAGAAGCAGGTTAACACATGAATGACACCTTACCGTTGGTTTCTATCATCACACCTGCCTATAATCAAGCCTCGTATCTGGATGAGACTATTCAAAGCGTACTTGAGCAGGATTACCCATGTCTCGAGTACATAGTGTTGGATGACGGCTCAACCGACAATACGAGAGAGGTATTGGGGAAGTATACTGGCCGAATCATCTGGGAAACACACCTCAACATGGGAGAGGCGCTCACGGTAAACAAGGGGTGGAGCATGGCCCGAGGAGAGATTGTAGCGGTGGTTAACTCCGATGACCCCCTATTGCCCGGAGCGGTCAGGGCAGCAGTGGCTTTCATGCAGTCGCGCCCTGATATCTTGGTCGCCTATCCAGAGTGGGAAATGGTAGGGCCCGATTCAAAGGTTGTTGGCCATGCCAGAGTCTCTGCATACGACTACTTGCAAATGCTCAAATATCATGACTGTATGCCAGGTCCTGGGGCCTTCATTAGACGCAAATCATTTGAACTAACCAGCATGCGCGATCCGGAATTCAAATATGTGAGTGATTTTGAGTATTGGCTCAGGCTAGGGTTATGCGGCGAGTTTGAACGCATACCATTGAGACTTGCGACATGGCGTTTCCATCCAGGCGCTACGTCTCTCTCTCGTAGAGGAACGGAGATGGCGAAGGAACATATCCGTCTAGTCGAAAAGTTATATTCTCTGCCAGCTCTTCCGTCAAAAGTCCGCAGAGCACGCCCTCAAGCCTTCAGTTCAGCCTATCTCCATGCGGCGACACTATGCAACGGAGCAAGATGGGCAGCCCTTGGCCATTCTCTGAGAGCAATACTATGTCATCCACCAACTGCATTCTGCAGTCGGCTAAACCGGAGAAGGTGGGCGACAGTTTTGGTTGTGATGCTTCCAGATCCATTAGGCAAATGGGGGCGTAGGCTATGGTACGCAAACAGCTCGGCTTCATTCAAAGCACGTATGTCCCTTAAGAAACATTTCAACGGGGGAAGGATGTGATATCTCACCATCGCCGTTGCCCGATGTCATCGGATTCATAGAAAGCTTGAAGCGAATGCACGGAGCTAAACCTCTGTTCTATAGCGGGAACTGTTGGCAACTGTAAGAAAAATGGAGTAAACTGAACTGAACCGCACTCAACTCATGATGTATCAGCGTTCTTTTGTATAGCGTTGGCACAGAGGAAAGTGGGAAGATGAAAGCTCTGATTCTCGGTGGCTCAGGGATGCTAGGTCATAAGCTCTGGCAGCTATTTGGCAGAGGTTTCAACACATATGTGACTTTGCGCCGAGATTTTGCTGCTTATAAAGACTATCAACTCTTCACCCCTAGTCGTTCTCTTGACCATGTTTCTGCTGAAGATTTTGAAAGCGTTGTTGGAGCAATTGACGTAGTCCGACCAGAGGTAATAGTTAACTGTATAGGTATAGTGAAACAGTCAGAGGCAGCCAAAGACCCCCTACTTAGCATTGAGGTAAATGCTTTGTTCCCTCATCGTTTGGCACGGGTTTGTCAAGAGAAGGGCATTCGACTCATCCATATCAGCACTGACTGCGTTTTCTCGGGTCGCAAAGGCAATTACGGCGAGGACGATTTGTCGGATGCGGAGGATCTCTACGGAAGGACAAAGTTCTTAGGTGAATTGAGCTATGAAGGCTGTCTGACCATACGAACCTCTATGATCGGACGGGAGCTTGAAACCTCTAATGGTTTGATCGAGTGGTTTCTAAGTCAGGAGGGGAAGACTGTGGGTGGGTACACCAGAGCTATCTTCAGCGGATTTACAACCAATGCTCTTGCCGAGATTATCGCCACTATTATAGATAGGCAAACGCAATTGCATGGGCTCTGGCACGTGGCATCCGCTCCCATCAGCAAGTACGATCTTCTATCGCTGGTAAGAGAGGTATATGGATTGAATATCAGGATTGAGCCAGATGAAGCAGTTATATGTGACCGCAGCTTAAACGCTGAGAGGTTTCGTCAGGCAACAGGTTTTGTTGCCCCCCCTTGGTATGATATGATTGAGCAAATGTATCGAGACCCAACACCGTACTCGGAACTGAGGAGGCCGCATGCTAACCGATAAGAGAGTGGTAGTCACCGGTGGCACTGGATCACTGGGCAAGGTTTTGGTTCGCCGCTTGCTCTCAGGAGAGCTCGGCAAGCCTAGGAGTATAGTGGTGTTCTCCCGCGATGAAGCTAAACAACATGAGATGCGCCTTGCATATCAAAGCCGCCGAGCCGCCACCGATGAAGTGATCTATCGCAATTTCGAGCAACTTCTACAGTTCCAGATCGGTGACGTGAGAGACTACCACAGCGTGAGCGCAACGCTGAGCAACGCAGACGTCGTGTTTAATGCAGCTGCGCTAAAGCAGGTGCCCTCCTGTGAATACTTTCCCTTCGAAGCAGTGCAAACAAATATAGGAGGGGCACAGAACATAGTTCAAACTATTCGCGAAAACAGACTGGCTGTGGAGACCGTGGTAGGGATTTCTACTGATAAAGCCTGCAAGCCGGTGAACGTAATGGGCATGACCAAAGCTATCCAGGAGCGCATACTGGTGCAAGCTAATATGGATTGCC
>Ga0315274_10003386_pt1 | contig 23722 bp, 22 predicted proteins | sample YL17G02_20_MG_FD_203700 | JGI IMG/M metagenome (GOLD analysis project Ga0315274, IMG submission 203700) | Sediment microbial communities from Yellowstone Lake, YNP, Wyoming, USA - YL17G02_20 | ecosystem: Environmental > Aquatic > Freshwater > Lake > Sediment | place: USA: Wyoming | collected...
TCGTCCGCGGTGGCGACCGCGAGGCGGGCGGCGAGGAGCTCGGGGCCGTCGTCGGTCGCCGGCGGCGTGGTCGGCAGCGCGGCTCGCAGCGGCTCCGCCGCCCTCACCGCCGCGTCCGCACACGCCGCCACGCGCGCCAGCGCCGCCTGGCCGGCGTCGCCGCCGGCGGCTTCCAGCAGGGCGGCCTCGGCGGCGTCGACCGCCGACCGCGCCGCCGCGAGCGCGGGCGCGGTCGGTGGCGGGAACCGGGCCAGGGACGCTTTCAGGGACGCGTCGGCCGCGAGCACGGCGTCGGCGGCGGCCCGGGCGTCCAGGGGCTTTGGGGAAGGGGGTGGCTTGCTCGGCGCGGGCGCCGCGCGCCGCGGCGCCGGCGCGCCGGCGCCCTTCTCGGGCGCGGCGGCGCACGGGCGGGCGCGCAGGGGGCGTGCCGCCTTCATCGCGTCGCGCGCGGAGTGAGCCATTCGCGGCCACCGCCGCCGCTGGCCACCGCCACACCCCGCGCGCCCTGCGCCCCCACCGGCGCCCGCCATGGCGCCGGCGCGCCCCGCCCTCCCGTGCGCCTACCGCCAGGACGCCGCGGTCGACCCCTTTTACGCGGGCGGACCGCTCGCGCCGCTGCCCGACGGCCGGGTGGCGACCGCCTACTCGGACGAGGTCAAGGTATGAAGGGAGAGATGTATGGGATGCTGCTAGGGAGGAGTGGAGGCGGGGTGGCGGCGGGAGGGGCGGCAATGGGGCGGCCGCCGCGCTCGACGGCCGACCCCCGCCCGCGCTTCCTCGCAGATTGTCTCCCTCGCCACCGCCACCGTCGACCTCACCCTCGCCGGCGACGGCGAGCCGATCACCGCCCTGGCCGCCGGCCCCGCGGGCGGGCGGGTGTACGCGGCGTCGCGGTCGATGACGCTGCGCGCGTGGGCGGTGCCGGCGCGCGGCGCTGGGGTCGGCGGCGCGGACGCCTCGTCGTCCCGCCCCCTCCCCCCCCTGCGCGCCTGGAAAGCCCACTCCGCCCCCGTCGCCTGCCTCGCGGTCGACCCGTCCGGCGGCTTGCTGGCCTCCGCGGGCGGCGACGGCGTGGCGCGCGTGTGGGACGCCGACGCGTTTCACGCGACGCACGCGCTCAAAGGCCACGCCGGCCCCGTCACGGCCGTGTCCTTCCACCCCGCGACCCCCACCCTGTTCACGGGCGGCCAGGACGGGGGCGTGCGCGTGTGGTGCCTCGCGTCGCGCGCGTGCGTGGCCGTGCTCAAGGGCCACGCGGGCGCGGTCGCGGCGTGCGTCCCCGCGCCGGGGCCCGCGCCGCCCTCCCTCCCCGGCGCCCGCCTGCTCACCGTGGGCCGGGACGGGCTGGCCGCGCTGTGGGACTGGGGGGGCAAGGCGAAGCTCGCAGAGGTGGCGGTCATGGACGCGGTCGAAGGCGCGGCGCTCGTCGCGCGCGGCGCGTCCGCGCCCGCCTCTGCCCCCGCCGACGAAATCCTCTTCGCCACCGCGGGCGCCAAGGGCTTCATCTCTGTGTGGTCGACGTCGACCCGGCGCGAGGTCGCCCGCGCCGCCGCGCCCGGCGCGGGCGGGGCGGGCGGCGGCCTGGTCGCGCTCGCGCCGCTCGCCGCGCCCGGCGCCCGCCTCCTCGCCGCGTCAGCCGACGGCCGCCTCGTGGAGGTGGAGATTGATGCTAGGAATGATTCTAAAGGCAGCATGGCCGCGTCCGTCGTTCGCCACGTCGTCGGCGACCTCGACGAGATCACCGACGCGCGCTTCCTCGGCGGCGCCCCCGCCCCTGGCCCCGCCTGGCGCCCGCCTACCCACGTCGCGGTGGCCACTAACGCGGCCGAGGTGCGGGTGGTGGACGTGGGGAGCCGGGCGACGGTGGCAAGCCTTGGAGGGCACGAAGGCGCGGTGCTCGCCCTCGCCGCGACGACGGTCCCCTCCCCGTCGACCGCCCACGCTTCCGACCCCGTCTGGCTCCTCGCATCTGGCGGCCGCGACGGATCGGTGTGCGTGTGGGCGCCGCTGGCGGCGGCGGCGGCCGGCGGCGCGCGCGCAGCGCCGCCCGCCGCGCGCGCGCGCGCCGCGCACGAGGGCGCGGCGACCGCCGTCGCCTGGTCCAAAAAGGCGCGCGGCGGCTTCCTGGTGACGGGCGGGGACGACAGGAGGGGGGGGGGGGGGTCTGGGGGGGGGGGGGGGGGGGGGGGGGGGGGGGGGGGGGGGGGGGGGGGGGGGGGGGGCGGAGACGCCGCTCCCCCGCCACCCCCTGCTCCCCGCCCCGCCGCCGCAACCGTCGCCCACGACAAGGCGGTCAATGCGGTCGACGTCTCCCCCGACGACGCCCTCGCCGCGACCGCGGGCGCCGACCGCACCGCGCGCCTCTGGTCGCTCCCGGACCTCGTCCCCGGCGCCGTCCTGCGCGGCCACAAGCGCGGCGTGTGGGACGTCAAATTCTCCCCCGCGTCCCGGACGGTGGCGACGGCGTCGGGGGACGCGACGGTGCGCGTCTGGACCGTCCCCGACGGCGCGTGCGCGCGCGCGCTCGACGGCCACGGCGCGTCGGTCCTGCGCTGCGCGTGGGCCGCCGGCGGCTCTATTCTCGCCACCGTGGGCGCCGACGGCCTGCTCAAAACGTGGTCGGCGCGCACGGGCGAGTGCGGCGGGACGGAGGACGCGCACGGGGCAAAGGCGTGGGCGCTGGATTCGGCAGATGCAGGGGGTGGTGGTGGCGGCGCCGGCGCCGCCGGCTCCCACCACCCTCCCTCTCCCGGCCGGGAAGCCGTGCTCGTCACTGGCGGCGCCGACGGCCGCCTCGTCCTGTGGCGCGACCGGGGCGCGGCCGACGCGGCCGACGCGGCGTCGTCGGCCGCCGCCGACGCGGCCGGCGCGCAGGCGCTGCAAAACGCGCTCGCGTCGGGCGACGTGCGCGGCGCGGCATCGCTCGCGCTCAAGCTCAAGGCGCCCGCACGGCTGCTGGCCGCGGTGCAGGGCGCGGCGGCGGCCGACGCGGGCGACGCGGCGCGGCCCGGCGCGGCAGCGCTGCGCGCCGCGCTGCGCGCCGCCGCGCCCGACGGCGGCCTCGTGGTCGCGCTGGAGGCGGTGCGCGCGTGGGTCGCGCGCGCGCGCACGTGCCACGAGGGTGTGGCGTTGTTGGCGGCGGCGACTGCGGAATTCTCTCCGGCCGCGCTCCTCGCCGCTCCGGGCGCCGCGTCGATTCTCGAAGCCGTCGCCGCCTACACCGCCCGCCACGCGCGCCGCGCGGAGCGCCTGCTGGAGGCGACGTACGTGGTGGACGCCGCGCTGGCGGAAGCGGGGGCGCTCTCCGAGGAGGAGGAAGAGAGGGGGGGCGACGCGGCGGCCGACGCGCGGCTCGCGGGCGAAGAGTGTGGCGCCGCCGGCGCGCCCGAGCCGGAGCCTGCCGCGGCCGACGGCGACGCCGACATGGCCGCCGCGTCGAGCGACGGCGGCGGGCCGGCGCCCGCCCCGCCGCGCGCGCGCCGGGCGGCTGCGCCCAAGCGCGCGGCCAAAGCCGCCGCGCCCGCGCCCAAGAAGGCCAAAGCGGGCGCCCCCGCGGCCGCCGCTGGGCGGCGGGCGACGCGGACGCGCGGCGCAGCGTGAAGTAGAGGTGAAGGGGCCCGCCTTTCTCGGTTGCAACAAAACACCCTCCCACCCTCTCTCCCTCAATCCCGCACCTCGCCCGACTCCCCGCTCGACGGCGACCGCGGCGGGCGCCGGTCCCTTGACCGGTCGCGCGAGCGGCCGCCCGCCGAGCGCGGCGACCGCGACCGGTCGCGCGAGCGGCCGCCCGCGCCGCGGTCGCGCGACCGCGACCGGCGGCGCGGCGAGCGCGACCGGGTCCGGGAGCGGCGCCAGGAGCCGCGCGGGGGGGAGCGGCCGCGCCAGCCCGGGGGGGGGGGGGCGCGGCCGCCGCGGTCGAACGGGCGGTCGCCGCCGTGCGGCGGCGGGCCGCCCCACGGCGGCGGCGGCCCGCCATACGACGGCGGCGGGCCGCCATAGTGCGCGGGCGGGCCCGCAAAGGGCGGCGGCGGGCCGCCGAACGGCGGCTGTGGCGCCCCCCCGAATCGGGGCGGCCCGCCCAAACCCCCGCTGAACCCCTTTGGCAGCGCCGGCAGCCCCGCCTTTTCCCGCTTCTTCGCGTTGCGCGGCTCCCGTGGCGCCCGCGATTCACCGCCTTTGCCCCCGCCCAGGCGGGCGGGGCGCCAGCCGGCGACCGCGCGGCCGCGCTCGACGTCCACCACGGCCGCCCGCCCGCCGACGCGCCGCCCGTCGCCGTGCTTGTACGCGGCTTTCATGTCGGCCGCGTGCTCGTACTCGATGAAGGCGTAGCCGCGCGGGACGCGGGACGGGGCGAGGGCGGCGTCGGCGTCGGCGTCGCCGTCGGCGCGCGCTCCGCCCTCGCCCTCGCCCTCCTTCTTCCCCTCCTTGGCCGGCGCCGTGACCAACACGACGCGCGCGATGGGCCCAAACTCTTCAAACTCGCGGCGCAGGGCGCGCTCCGTGGCGCCGTAGGGGAGGCGGCCGACGAACAGCGTCTTGTACGGGTCGCCCGTCGCGCCCTTGCCATCCCCGGGTGCGTACGCCGCCACGCCCGCCGCGCGCGCGGCGTCGGCGGCGTCCACCCTGGCGCGGGCCACGTCGCGCGCGCGCTCCAGGGGGAGCGGCGCGGCGAGGCGCACTTGGAGGGGGTACTCCTTGTTGCGCGTCAGCCGCTCCCGCCCCCCCTCGCCCGCGTCGACAACGACGTCGGCATCATTTTCCGCGAATTCAGACACACAGGGCGCAATCCCGGTCCACGCGACGCGCGCCGGCCGCTTGCGCGGCGGCGCGAGAAAGGGGAGCGGGTCGCGCGCCTTGAACGCGGCCAGGCCGCGCAACGACAGGCCGGTCGTATAGCCGAGCGAGCCCTCCTGGCCGACGGGCGGCGGGCCGGCGGCAGGGGGGGGTGCCTGCAGCGCGACCGCGGCGAACCCGGGAAACGGCGCGCCGGGGTAGGGCGGGCGCCACCCGCCGGGTGCCATGGACGGGGGCGGCGCCCAGCCGGGCGGCGGGCCGGCCGGCGTCGGCGCGGCGTCGCCGCCGGGCGGCGGCGGCTCGCCGCCGGCCGCGGGCGGCGGCGGCCCGGGCAGCGCCGGCGCCGGGCCAGGCTCCATGCCGGGCGGCGCGTCGTCGTCGACGTCGGCCCTGGGGAGAGAGGAGGGGAGGGCGTCGATCGCGGCGCGCGCCTCCGAGCCGGCGCGCCCCTCACTGCGCGATCCGAGCCGCGCCGCGCACATGTGGGACGCGGCCGACCGGCGCGCGCGGGCCAGGAAGAGCGGGCAGCGGTGCGCGGGAGTGTGTGGCGCTGCCGGCCGCGGTCGCCGACACTCTTCCATCCGCCCTTCTTCTCCCTAATGCGGCGAGCCGCGGCCCTGCTCCTGGCCCGTGCCGCCCCGGGCGCCGGTCGCCGGGGAGCGGCGGCCGCCGCCGACGCGGGCGGCGGCGCGCCGCCGCCGGCCGCCGCCGGCAGCGCCCCGCGCGCCGGCCCGCCCCCCAAATTCACGATCGTGGGCGCGCTGACCGAGCGCACGGTGCCCGTGCGGGCGCCCGTGTACGCGATAGTCGAATTGGGCGGGACGCAAGTCAAGGTCTCGCCCGACGACGTGGTCTACACCGACCCCCTGCCCGGCACCGCGGTGCGCGACGTGGTGCGCCTGGAGCGCGTGCTGGCGCTCGGGTCGGCGACGGAAACGAAAATCGGGCGCCCGCACCTCCCCGCGCCAGCCGCTGTGCTCGCCGCGGTGGAAGAATTTTTCGACGACGCCAAAGCGCTCCACTTTCACAAGCGACGCCGCAAAAACAGCCGGCGGCTGACGGGGCACCGGCAACCGTTGACGGCGCTGCGCGTGTTGCGGGTGGAGGGCGTCGAGCCGTGAAGAGAGGAAGGGGCGTTTTCGCTGTTTTTTGGGGGTGGTGGGGCCTGTAGCACTTGCAGCCGTCTCGCGGTGGGCGGGAGGCGGCGCGCCGCCGGCGGTGGCAGCGTTTGCGGCGCCCCTCTCGCGTGAGAACTCTCTTGCCTCCCCTCCTCCACCCTCCTCCCTCTCCTCTATGGCGTCCTTCTTCCGGGCCGCCGCCAAGCACCCGTACGCGCCGGCGGCGGCGCCCCTGCCGGGCTACGTTCCGCCGACGCTCCCTTTCACGACCGTGCTGGCTGGCTTCTTTGGCGCCACCGCTCTCCTCTGCGTGGGGACGTGGCGCTATGCGAGTGAGTTGATTTGATTGGGGCGGAGGGGGTCGATAGGCCGCGTTTGGGCGCCAATCGGGCGCCGCATGCGGGCGACCGGGCCGGCGGGCGCGCGCGGCGCCCGACCCCGCCGCCCGCCGACCCCCCACCCCCACCCCACCCCCTCAGCCGGCCGCGGCCTGGCCGCCCGGGAGGCTGCCATCGTGACCTGGCTCGCGGCGACGGCCGCGATCCATATCGTCGTGGAAGGCTACGTCGTGACCACTCCCGACTACTACACCGACACGTCCGGCAACTTCCTGGCCGAGATTTGTGAGAGATTGGCGGGAATGGGGGGGGGGTGCGGCGGTCCCCGCTTTCATCTCTTCGCCCACCACCTTCCTCACCCCTCCTCCCCTCTTCAGGGAAAGAGTACGCCAAGGCCGACTCGCGGTACGCCACCCGGGACGCGTTCACGATCTGCATGGAGGCGGTGACCGCGTTTGCAGTCGGCCCCCTGTGCGCGCTCGCCGCCGGCGCCTTTCTCGTGCGCCGCCCCTGGCGCCACCCCGCGTCCCTGATCGCCGCCGTCTGCCAGCTCTACGGCGACGCGCTCTACTTTGCGACGTGCGCGTACGACGGCTTCGCGCACGCGCGCGCGGAGCCGCTGTACCGGTGGTTTTACTTTTGGGGCATCAACGGCGTCTGGGTCGTCGTCCCCGCGGCGCTCGCCGCGCACAACCTGGCCGAGATTTACAGGGGGTGCGTGCTGGCGGACGGGAGAGCTGGGGCGCTCGCGCGGCGCGGGAGCTCGCGCAAGTGAAGGGGGGGGAGACGGGCGGACCGGCGCGCGCGCGTGTCGCGTTTTTCCGCGAGGCGAAATCACAGCTCGCCCGCCAGGGACTCGCCAAGGGCGACGCCGGGCGTGGCCAGGCAAAACATCATCTTGACGACGGCCGCCTCGGCCGTCATGCGGCTCCCCGGCGTCGTCGCGGCGCCCGCGGCCAGCGCGCCGGCGCCGGAACGGTAGAGGTCGGGGCGGAGGTCGCCGGCGGCGCATTGGGAGGAGATGAGGACGCGGACGCCGGCGGACGTGAGGGCGCCGATGAAGTCGAGCCAGCCGTCCCGGTCGGCGTCTGGCATGTTCCCTACCCCGTACGCTGACACGACAACGCCGCGCACACCGCGTGCGGCCATGTCGCCGTAGAGCATGCGGGGATCAGCGCCAGGGGTGACGGGAATGTGGGCGACTGCGGGGTCGAACGAAAAGCGCGGCCTGTAGTCCCCCACGGGCTCCAGCAGCCGCGCGTGCTTCCAGTCGACGTCCACACCAAGCCTGGCCAACGGACCGAAGCTGGGGGAGCCAAACGCGGCGTAGGACGAGGAATTCACTTTTTGGGCGCGGTTGCCGCGCAGCAAGACGCCGCCAAAGCAGACCGCGACCTCTTTCAACCTCCCGCCCGCCGCGGGACAGCCGGCGACCGCACACGTCAGGGCGTCGATCAGGTTCGGACGCGCGTCGGAGCGCACGGCGGCGAGGGGCAGTTGGCTCCCGGTCAACACGATGGGCTTGCCGAACCCCGCCAACGCATAGGAGAGCGCGGCCGCGGTGTAGGCTAAAGTATCAGTTCCGTGGATGATTAGGAAGGCGTCGTGGGAGGCGCGCGCAGCGTCAAGCGCACGTGCGAGGATGACCCACTCGGGCGGCCCCACGCGCGAGCTGTCCAGGTTGAACGGGACTTCGAGTTTGAGCCCTCCAACTGCGACATCCCGCATCTCGGGCACGCGCGCGAGGAGCGTGGTCAGCAGGGCGCCGGGCTGGAGCCCGCCGGGGCCGACGCGGGGATACGTGCCGCCCGTCCCGGGCACCAGCTCCGGGTGCCGCCCGACGGGCGCGGCGACAAAGGATTCAGAGGCGGCCATGCCGAGTGTGCCGCCGGTGTGCAGGATGAGGACGCGGGGGCGGGAGGCGGCCGCGACCGCGACCGCGCGCGCATGCAGGCGGGCTTGGCGCGCGCCGGGGGGCGGCGGCCGGCTTCGCCTGCGAGCCAGGGTCATGCCGGCATCGGCGGATGGAGGGCGGGGGGCGCGCGAGGGCGACGAGTGGCGCGACTCGAGAGGGGCGCAAGTGAAGGGGGGGGAGAGGGGCGGGCGGACCGGCGCGCGCGCGCGTGTCGCGTTTTTTTTCCCCGCCAAACCACGCCCGGGCGAGGTGGAACGAGGCGGCGGCCGCCAAACGCACGCGAAAACACGGCACAAAAGAATCGGGGCCGCCGGCACCCCCTGCTCTCCCCTCTTCTCACGCCGCGGCGACGACCGACGCGTATTCGAATTCCCCCCCCGCCTCGCTCGCCAGCACGTCCAACGCCACGGCCGCGCTTTGGGCGACAACTGGGTCGCTGTCCGCGAGCGCGGCGGCCAGCGGAGCGGCGGCAGCCGCGGCGCCGAGCGCGCCGAGCGCCTCCGCGGCCTCGTGCCGCACCATCCCGTGCTCCCCGGCGTTCGCCAGCGCGTCCCGCAGGGCTGGGAGGGATGCAGGGGATTGGAGCTGGCCCAGGACGTACGCCACCTCGTGCTTGAGGAGGGCGGAGGTGGACGGGCCCGCCGCGCGCAGCGCGGAACACAGCGCAGCGACGGCAGCCTCCCCTCCGTCGTCGCGCAACGAAAACAGGGCGCGGTACCGGTCGAAGATGGGGGCAGCGTCGTCGAGGAGGGTCGTGGTGAGTGTCTCCAGGGGGGTATCCGCGCGCGCGGGCGGCGCGGGGTCGACCGAGAGGAAGCGCGGGTGGGCGCCCGCGGGGGCGGCGGGGTCGCCACCGTCGCCGTCACCGTCTCCGGTCTCCAGCCACGCCGTGCGGGCGAGGGCGAGGCGGCAGGTTTCGGCAACTTCGCGCGACGCGTCCGAGGCAAACTCCTTTAAAAGCGCCACGCCCCCCCCGCCCAACGCCCCCGCCGCTTCCGCGGCTTCGTGGCGCACCATGGGGTGCTCGCCTGGGCGCCTGAGTACGGCCTCGAGCGCAGGGAGCGCGGACTGGGACCCGCGCTGGCCGAGGCAAAAGGCGGCGTCGTGGCGCAGCAAGGCCGAGTCGGGGTCGGCCATCGCTGGGGAGAGAAAGAGGGGGCGGCGTCGGGCGGGGCGGCCGGCGCGCGGCGGCCAGCCCCCCGGCCCCCCATTCCGCGCCCACCCTGCACCAGCGCCGCTTCCGCGTCCGCGCCTGCCGCATTGCGCAGCAGGAACAGGGCGCGGTAGCGGGTCGGCATCGGGGCGGCGCGGTCGGCGAGCGACGCGCGCGCGGCCGCGACCGACGACGCGTCGATTTCGCGCAGCTCGGCCATGGGGGACGAGGAGGAAGGTGTGCGGCGCGGGCAGGCGCGGGCGGCGCGCGCCCGGTCGAGGGAGAGAGAGTGAGCAACGGCTAGGAGGCGACGCCGTGTTGCACCCCCCCTCCCGCCCCACCACTCGTCGCCTTCCCCGCGTCACTCCACCTGGAACGCGTCCACCCGCGCCCCATCCCCCCCCGCCGCCGCGTGCGGCGACGGCCCGTCGACGCCCGTCTTGAGCTCGACCTCCATCAGGCGGTGGTTGTCCGCGCGGCGCCGCAGCGCGATCGACCCTACGAGGGAGTCGCCCGCGGCGGCGCGCACGGGCGGGACGAGGGGGAAGACTTGCTGGCCCCAGTGCGTGGCGCCCGCGGCGTCGGGCGCGGTGGAGAGCACAACCGGCGCCGGCGCCGGGTTCTCGGGCGACCCGTTGAACTCGACGTCGAAGAAGCCGACGACAGCGTCCACGGGGCCGTCGGCGGCGAGCGGGAGGCGCATGCTGGCGTTGAGAGGGGCGGCGAGTTCTTCCGAGGTGAGGGTGAGCAGGTCGTACTCTTTGACCGCCACGGCCGCCCCCAACATGTCGTCCGGGTGCACATCGGCCCAGGCGGCGGTCTGCATAAAGTACAGGCGCTGCTCGGCGCGGTAGGCTTCCGAGAGAGCGGTGACGTCCACGTTGTACAGGGACGCCGCCTCCCCCGCAAATCTCGCCCACCCCTGCATCGACGCCTGAAACTCGGCCGACCGAGATGCGCCCAGGGCGGACCGGGCGGGGGCCAGCAGCAGCCGGGCGTGCGAGGGGTAGAGCGCGCCCCCCGGTTTTAAAAATTTGTCGCGCGCCACGAGCACGGAGTCCAGCATCGACTCGCGCAGCAGCAGGTACCCCATCCACTCGGACACGATGATGTCGACCTTCTCGGGGAGGGCGACCGTCTCGATCGTGCCTTGAATGACCTCGATCGTGTCCGAGAGCCCGTTGGCCTCGACCAGCTTCCTCGCCAGCGCCGCCATGGGCGTCGCTTCGACAGCGTACACCTTGGCCGCGCCGGCGCGCGCGGCGAAGATGGCAAGGATGCCAGAACCGGCGCCGACGTCGAGCACGACCTTGCCCTCAAACGCGGCCCGGTTGCCTTCGATCGCGTCCCGGTACGCGCCCGTGCGCACGTGGTCTTCCAGCATGTCTTTCTGGAGAGAGGGAGGGAGGGGAGGAGGCGTGAGAGGGGCACTTGGCTCGGCGGCGGTGGCGCGGCGCTGGCGGCGGCCGCACCAGCGGCGGCCTTGCCTCGGTGAGGCCAGCCGCCGCCTAGAGCGCGTGCACGCATTTGTGCCACTCGATTGGGGGGGCGAGCGGACCGCCGGGCGCTCTCCAGTCGCTCCACCGCAGCGCCGCATGCGTTCGGCCGCCGCCCGCGCTCCCGCCGCCTCCCCACGCCCTCCCTTCCCCTCCCACCTGATGATACAGATACGAGTAGGTGCAAAAATAGGTGCTCCAATCGTTTTCCGCGGGCGGCGCGCCGTCCAAGGACGACACGCGGCCCGCGCCGCCGGGCGCCTGCGCGGCGGCCGCGCGGGAGGTGGGGCCGCGACCGGCCATGGCCGCCATTGTCAGGCGGGCGGGGCGCGGGGCGGTGGGTAAGGGTCGGGGGAGCGCCAGGGTTGCGGAGAGGAGGCGGAGAGTGGGCTGGCCCGCGCATTCGCGGCGGCTCCATACTCTCGCCGGCCCGCCCGTCGCCGGCCGCCATGTCAGGTGCGTGCGTGGCGTCGTGTGAGCGCGTCGGCCGGCCGCGCGCCCCCTCGCGCTGACGCGGCCCGCGCCACCCTTCCCCCTCTCCAGGCGCCGGCACCGCCTCCTCCTCTTCCTGGCAGGCCGACTACGACCGCGCGGTCGCCACCGCCGTGGACGTGGCGGCCGCCATCCAGGTGCGGGAAGAGAGGGGGATGGCGCGCGGGGCGGGGGCGGCGCGCTGCCGTTTCCGGTCGCCGCGACGCCGGGCCCACACGAAACACACCCTCCACCACATAGGAACGCAACGCGGCCCACCCCGGCGGCGGCCCCGCCGCCTCGCGCCTGACCGCGTCGGCGCGGCGCGGGCTGTCGTCCGTGGGCGCATCCCTGGACGCGCTGCGGGATGCGGTGCATGCCGCAGGCGGGGCGGGCATGTGCGCGCGAGGGTGGGGGGTGGAGGGAGGGAGGGCGGAGGTCGGGCGCGCGCGGCCGACGCGTCCTCCCCTTCTTCTCCGCAGCACCGACGGCGAGCGCAACCGGCGCCTGGACGCCCTGGACGCGCTGCGCGCCCGCAGGGAGGCGCTCCAGGCCCAGCTGCGCCGCGGCGCGAGCGGCGGCGGCGGTGGGGGTGCTGCGCCTCCTGCCACCACCTCCCGCCCCCGGGAGACGGACGCGACCGCGCCCCTGACGACCGCGTCCCTGCTCGCCTCCCAGCGCGACGAGATGGCGGCACAGGACGACGCGCTGGAAGCGTTGGAGCGGTCTGCGCGCACCACCAAACATGTCGCCCTCGCGGTGGGGGACGAGCTCGACCTCCAGGCCCGTCTGCTGGACGACCTGGACGACGACGTGGCGGGCACCGGGGCGCGCCTGGCGGCGGCCGCGCGGCAGCTGCGCGGCGTCGCGGCGCGGTCGGGCGGGTGCCGGTCGCTCTGCGGGGGGGTGCTCGCGCTCGCGGTGGCGGCCGTGTTTGCGATTCTGTTTATTCGCATTGCACGGCTGCTGTGAAAGAAGGAGGGCAGGCGGGCGGGGCGGTTTCGCCGTGTTTACTTTTCTTTCCTCCTCCCTCTCTCCCTCACCCGCGCCGCCCGCGCCAGCGCACGCAGTCGTCGCCCGCGTCGTCGGGCAGGGCGTAGTACTCGACGGGCGGGTTGGGCGGCAGGAGGGAGGCGGTAGTGAGGGCGCCGGCACCGGCGCCGCCGAGCGCGCCGCACCCCTCGTCCGTCTCTCCCTCCGCCAGCAGCGCCCGCCACCACGTGTCGGCCGCCGTCTCCCCGTCCGCGTACCGCCCCCGGCGGGAGGCTTTGACCAGGGTGAGGGACAGCACGCCATCGGAGAGGGTCCACGTGGAGAGCGCGGGCGCGAGCGCGCGGCGCGGCGCGCCGGCGAGAAGAATCGTGGCGCCCGCGACCACCCGCACGCTGCCCCGCTCGATGCGCACGGCCACCTTGCCCGCGCCCGGCGGCAGCCTCAGGGCGACGGTGGCCGACACGGGCGTCTGCCACCAGCGCGCGGCGCAGCGGGGAAGCGCGAGCGCGCCGCCCGCCGCGCGCGCGGCCGCAGGCGCGACCGCCGCCGCCCACGCCCGGTCCTCCTCCGTCACCAGCGCGCCCGCGTCCCGCTCCGCCGCTTCCCTCGCGGCCACGGCGGCGACTTCGGAAGGCGTGTAGGACGGCGGTGCGGGGCCAGGGCTCGCCCGGCCGAACATCGACGCCATCACGGCCGACCGCGGCGTCTCCCCGCACGCCGCCGAGGACGCGCGCTCCAGCCTGTCGATTTCATCGTCGCGCAGGGCGGCCTGGGGAGGGGGTGGGAGGGGTGTGCAGCGTGAGGGCGGCCCTTGTGCGCGCGCGCCGCCCCCGCCCTGCCGCCCCCCCCCCTGCCTCGCCTGCCGCCCGTGCCGCCGCAGCCAGGCCGCAAACCCCGGCTCGCCCCGCTCCACCGCGTCCGCAAAGTCGTTGGCGCGGCAGGCGTCCCGGTGGAAGGGCCAGTATGACTGATGAGGGGGGAGGGCGGGGCAAGCGTGTGCGAGGGAGCGCGCCGCCGGCGGCCGGCCGTTTTTTTCCTCTCCCCTCTTCACCTTTTGGCACGCGCGCCCACAAAACCAGACGCCCCGGCACCGGGAGCAGCGCAGCAGGCCCGCCGTCTCGCCGCAGTTGGCTAAAGGTTGGAGAGACGGGGGCGGCGGCGTCAGTTTTTTTTCTCAAAGACGCTCCACCGCCGCTTTCCGACCCCGCCGTCTCCGCACCGCACTCGACACGGGACGGGTCGGCGTCGTCCAGGTTGGGGGGAGGGGGCACGGTCATGGGGCGACGGGGCGGGGAGGAAGAGGGGAGAGAGTGTGGCGAGGGCGCGAGCGCGCCACCCCACCCCCTCTCTCCCAACTCTGCGGCGCGCGCACACACACGGTTGCACGCGCGCTTGCGGGGGGGCCTCCCCGGGGCTCGAGAATCGCGCCCCGGGGGCCGGCCGCGCGGGCGCGGCGCGTCGGCCGCGCCGCCCCACCCGCGTTATTAGGGACGAGGGCAAAGCAAAAGGGTTGGGTGGTGGTGTACACTCGAGCGCGCGGCGCGCTAGGAGCGCGCGCCGCGGCGGGACGGCGGGGCTCTAAAACGGAAAAAACGGACAAACCTTTTGTGGCGCGGTGGGTCGGCCTCGCCGCCGCCGGCGCACCCGCCCCGCCCATTGCGCTCGAAGCGCGTGATGGGGTGGGGTGGGGTGCGGCTGGAGCTTGATAGGGAGGCGGCGAGGCCGACGCAGCCCGTCGGGGAGGGCGGGGGCGAGGGTTTGTGGGGGGTTGGGGGCGGGACGATGAAAGGGGGGGTGCGAGGGTTTGTGGGGGGTTGGGGGCGGGACGATGAAAGGGGGGGTGCGAGGTGTCTTGGAGGCGCCCGGGCAGGCGCGGAAGGGCGTCCACGGTGGCCGCGGCGAATCACGGCGCGTCGCGCAGACCCGCGCCCTCGACCCCGTCCGCCATCCCCCCGACCGTCGCGCCCAGGGGCGGCAGGTCGAGCGCGACCGCGGCCGCCAGGGTGGCGTCGTACGCGGGGCCGCGCACGGCATACGCGAGCTCCGCCGCTTCGACGGACGCGATCCACGCCTCGAGCTCCATCAGGCGGGACGCGAGCGCGGCCGGGTCGGCGGCGGCCGGGGCGGGCTGCGGGGGCGTGGCGCGGGCGGGCGGCGACGGCGCGCGCGCGCGCGCGGCGCGTGCGCCCGAGCCGCCGCCGGCCGCCGCGAGCGACGCGCGGAAGTCGACCGCGGACGTGACCGACTCCAAGGACGTGTTGCGCGGCTCGCCCGAGGCGCCGGGCCAGGTGGCGACGGGGGGGAAAGGGAGGGCGCCGGTGATTTGAGGGGCGCCCGTCGTGGCCGCAGACGGCGACACCAGGGACGCCGCCGCGTCGGCCGCGCCCGAGGAGAGCGGGGCATACACCAGCTGGGGCTGGGACGGGGCGTTGTGCAGGCTGGGGGGGGGAAGGGTGGGACGAGGTGCGCGCGCGGCGCGGCCGGCGACCCCCTCCCTCTTTCTCCTCTCTCTCTCTTCTCACCCGACCGCCACCACCATGCTGTCATCGCTGCCCTCGTCCTCCACCGCGCCCCCACAGTCCCACAGGACAAAGGGCGGGGGCGTGAGCCCCGCGAGGCGGTCGCCGCTGCGGCGCGCGCCGATCTCGCCGTGTGTAAACGGCGACGCCGGCTGCGTCGACGCCGCCGACAGCGCGGGGGACGGGGAGGCGCGGGGGGTGGTGGCGTCGCCCTCAAAGTCCAAGACGCGCAGTGGCTTGCGAGGGCTAGGGAGGAAGGAGGGAGGGGGGTGTCGAGCGCGTCCCTTCCTCCCTCCCTCCCTCCCATCCACACCCTCTTTCCTTCCTCATACCGCTGGCTCTTGCGGATGCCGCCGGGACTGAGGTCGAACGCGAGCCCGGTCGCCGCGGGCGCCGCGCGCGGCGCGCGCGGCGGGCGGGGCGGGCGGGGGCCGGCCGGCACGCGCACCACTTTGCCGCCCTTGGTCGCGACGCCGAGGGCTGGGGGGGTGGGGGGGAGGTGGGTGGGTGTGGGCGCGCGCCTGGGGTGGTGGTGGGCGTACGGACCTGTCCGTACGCCCCCATTCCCGCCCGCGCGCGGCCGTCGGCACCCCATCCGGCCCGTCCATGCATCGGGCGTTCGACCCCATGCCAATAGCGGGGGGTGCCGCGGCCGGAGATGCCCTGGCGGCGCCCCTGCGTCCGCCTGCCGAGCGGCTCACCATCGGCGAGCCGGCGGCGCAGCCAGCCGTTGTTGTTGCTGGGTGATTATGTGGGTAACGTCGATCGACGCTCTCGGGGAGGTGTGTGGCGCGGCGGGGGCGCGGGCGGCCCCGCCCTCGTCGCGCCCCTTCGTCTTCCCCGCCTTCACGCCGCCGCCGCCCCCCACCTGGCTGTCGGAGTCTCGTAAATGTCGCAGAAGCACGCCTGCAGCAGCTTCTGCCCCGACTTGTGCACCGCGCGCGCGGCTAGCTTCACGCTGGCCGCGGCATCGGCCGACGCCGAGGGCGCGTCGGCGCCCGTGCGCGCCAGGATGACGCGCGCGACGGCCGGAGGGTCGGCAGCTAGGTGGGCCTTGACGATGTGGGAGGACATTTGGGGCGCGGGGGGGGCGGGCGCGGTTGTTGGGCGGGCGGCGTGCGGCCGGCAGGACCGCGCCGCTTCGCGGCTCCTTGTCATCCACGTCGGCCCGCGGGTATCTCCCTGTGCCACCCCGCCAAGCGCCCCACCACCCCGCTCACGCGACCCAGTGCGTCACACGAGTCCGCGGGCGTGCGTCGGGCGCGTCGAGCATTCACGCGCGCGGCCCCTCTCTCTCCCTCGCCACCTTTCCCCCGCCCCCCCCTTTCACAGCCCATCCAGGTCGTCGTACAGCCGGTCCACGTCCTGGTACTTGGACATGGCCTGGGAGGGAGAGAGAGAGAGAGGGTGGGGTGCGGTGGGCGAGCATGGAGCCGACAGCGCGCGCGCGCGCATCGCCCTCGCTCTCATCCCCCCTTCTCACCTGCTCGGCCTTGACCTTGCGCGCGGTGTCGGTCGCGACACCGACCAGAATCAGCAGACTCGTGCCCGCAAACCCGCGAAAGGCGGACAGCCCCGTCGCGCGCTCGACGAGCGGCGGCGCGGCGGCGAGCGCGCCCAGGAACGCCGACCCCAGGATCGACATCCGGTTGAGCGTGCGCGTGATGTAGTCCGCGGTGGCGCGGCCGGGGCGGACGGCGGGAATGGAGGCGCCCTGGGGAGGGGAGGGCGGGATTTTTGGGGGGTGCCGCGCGGCTGCCGCGCGGCCGCCCTCTGTCCTCCCCGCTCCCCGCACCTGGCGTTTGAGCTGGTCCGCCAGGTCGACCGGGTCGAGCTGGAGGAAGGTGTAGTAGTAGTTGAAGAAGACGATGAGCGCGATCGAGACCTGGACAGAGGAGGCAGGGGGGCGGGGGGGTCGCCGCGCGGCGTCGCTCGACTCGTTCTGTGCGGCCGCTGGGCGCCGCGGCGGGGCCGGCGTGCAGCCGTCGCCCCCCCTGCCGGCAACTCCCCGGCCGTGACCGCTCTCGGCGTGCGCCCAGCTCCGCGCGCGCCACGGTGTGTGGGCGCGCCGGCGACTCTAAGTGCGCAGCCTGCTGGCTGGGGACGCGGTCGCTTCCCACTCCCTCCCTCCCTCCTTCTCTCTCTCTCACCGGCAGGTACAGTGCCCCGGTGGGCCCGACGGCGTCGACGACGGGCTCCAGCCACGGCGCGTACCGCGCGAGGCCGGCGGGCAGGGAGAGCAGGGTCGACGCAAAGATGACGGGCATCACGCCGGTGGCGTTGACCTGCGGGGTGGGAGGGGTGGTGGGGGTGAGGAAGAGGCCGGGGTCGACGGCACAGACAAGGAGAACGAATGAGACGCCCCCGCCTCGTCTCCCACCTTGAACGGCAGGTACGACTGCCGCGCCAGCGCCGAGTTGCGGTACCGCGACGCGTAGTTCATCGGAATCTTGCGCTCCGCCTCTTGCACGTACACGACGCCGAGCGTCGTGACCAGGAACGAGAGCGCGTAGAGCCCCAGACTCGTTTTGTCCGCGTCGGCCGCCTGCCCGACCGCCGCCCCCACCGACGCCGGCAGCGACGACGCGATGTTGGCCGTGATCAGGACGGAGGTGCCGTTGCCCACCTTGAGCTCGGATATCGTGTCGGCGACATGGACGAGGACCATCGCGCCTGCGACCAGGGTCAACGCCGCGCCCGCCGCCCACCCGGGGCTCCAGTCCTCGACGTAGGGGCGCACGTAGGCCAATTGGCCGCCCGCTTGCACGCCCGCAAAGGCCAGGGCCAGCAACTTTTGGTAGAGTTGGAACCTCGCCTGCCCCTGCGGCCCCTCCTCGCGCTGCAGCTTTTTGAGCGACGGGAACGCGGTGGCCAGGAGTTGGAGCACGATGGACGCGTTGATGTAGGGGACGATGCCGAGGGAAAAAACGCCGACGCGCGAGATGGAGCCGCCGGAGAGCGTGTCGATGTAGCCCAACAAGCCTCCCGACTGCAGGCTCGCCGCAAAGGCAGCCACATCCACACCCGGAATCCGCTCATAGACGCCGACGCGGGAGAAGACGACGAGCGCGAGCATCGTCGCGAGCTTGACCGCGAGCGGCGCGCCCGGGCCGTCGTCGCCGCCGGGCGCGGCGCTGCCGCCGCGGCCGGCGCGGGCGGGGGGAGGGGTGCCGGTGGGGTCGCGCGCGGTGGCGGCAAAGAGGGCGAGCGGGTCCCACGAGGCGGGCGGAGGCGAGGAGGACGTCGCGCGCGCCGGAGGCTCAAACGCCGGCGCGCCCCACGGCGGGGGCGCCGCGCCGGCAAACGATGACGCGGCGGCGACGACGCGCGGCGCGAGGCGGCGGGCCGGTGCGCGCGGGCGGCCTGGGGAGGTGGGGAGAGCGGGTCGGCGAAGGCTCACCCGCCGCGCGCTCGACCCTCGGCACTCCCTCTCCTCGATCGCGGGCGATCATGGCGTGCGTGTCATCCGTGTCGCGCCCCCCGCGACGCCCGAACGCACCCGATGTCGACGGCGGCGCCGCAGCCGCGCCGCGCGGGCGGCACGCGGGCCGCATTGGGGGCGCCGCGGTTGGTAAGGGCGGCGAGACCGCGGGCGCCAGCTGGAAAGGGTGTGGCGGCGAGGGACAGCGCGGTGTGGCGCGTGTGGGCCGACGCCGCGGGCCGCCGCCGCGCGCGGTCACAGCCGAGACGACGCCCCAGGTCAACACAGGCAACCCCACCACGCCTCTCTCTCGCTCTCTCTTTCTCTCTCGGTCACCGAGCTGTGCGCACATTCACGGAGAAGGGGTAGCTGACCGCCGCGCTCGTCGACGGCCGCGTGCACTCCGCCCCGCACGCGCGCGCGCAGTCCCTCGCGCCCCGCCGCGCGGCGTCGGGGGACAACATGAACCCTGTGATGGATTTGACGGACGCCGCGCGGGCCGCGACCGCGCCGTCGCACGCCGCCGCGCACGCGTTTGCGCACGCGGCGGGCAGCGACCCGCCGTCGGCTTCCGCCCGCCCGCAGCTCGTCGGCGGGTCGTCGGCCACGGTCGGCCCCGCGAGCGCGGCCGCCACTTCCCCCCCTCTCGGCCCGCTTTCGGCCGCCGCGCACGCCGCCGCGGTCACGCCCGCGCGCCGGGACACGACGCGGGACGACCCGGGCTCGGTCGCGTCGATGGAATACTTTTTGGCGACGGCGCCCTTGAGGGCGAACGGGGGGACGGGGTCGTCGCCGCCGAGGGAGGGGGTGGCGGCAAAGGCGGCCAGGGGCGCGGCGGCCACCAGCGCCCTCGCGGCGGCCGCAGGCATCGGCGCCGACATCGGTGCGACGGCCAGCAGGGCGGCCGCGACCGCGGCGGCGGCGCGGGCGGCCAACGAGCGCGGCGCGGTCGCCGCCACAGGCCGCGCCGGCGGCGCCGCCCGTGGCAAGGGACGCATGCCGTGCGCACGAGCTGGCGAGCGTGTCGCGCGGCGACTGCCGCGGCCCGGCCGCCGGCCGATTCGGTCTGGCCAGCGGGGCGTCGCCGGCGGCTCGCGGCGCCCACTCTGCCCCTCGCCCGCTCCCCCCTTCCCCCATTCACGGCCCGCACGCGTCGCCCCATGCGGCCGTCCCTCGCCCGCGCGCCCCGCGCGCCGGCGGCATCCGCGGCGCCCGCGCCGCGCCGCGCCGCCGCGCTGCGCCGGGGCGTCGCGCCGCCCTCGGCCGCCCGCGCCCCTCGCCACGCTCGCAACATGACGGTCGCCGCAGCTGCGGCCGGCGGCAAGCTCATCTCCAGCACCGAGATCCCGGCCTTCATCCCGCGCTCCGACTTCATCGACCAACTCGTGCGCTGGGCGGTCGTCGCCCAGGAGGACGGGCGCGCCGTCTACGGCGCGCCCCTGCGCGTGACGCCCACGCTCAACGAGGAGGGCGCCAACTGGGGCTTCACCGTCGACGTCCTGCGCGACGGGTCCCCCGCCGCCACCCTCGCCATCGGCTTCGACGACTCCGCCACCGTCAAGCACGAGTGGGTCGGCCGCGGCGTCGACGGATTTCCCGTGATGACGGGGACCGAGACTCCCGTGACGGGCAAGTTTTTCCAAATTGTCAAGGTCGGCGACGCGCCCGTCGACGAAGACACGCGCACCGTCATCCGCAACTTTTGCACGCTGCTCGTGGGGGCCGTCAACAAATACTACGCGTTCGGGTCGTGCTTCTCGGACGATGCCACGTGAGGAGGAAAGGAGGGGGTGGTGGGGAGAGGGTTTCCCTGCTGCCGTGTTCTCTCTCTCCCCTTTTGGGCGCTGTTCGGGGTGCAATTGCGTGTGACCGTGAGATGCAGCGCGTGCGTGGTTGTCAGGAACAAAAGAAACAAGTGCGCACCGGTCTCCTCTCCCTCCCCTCTGGAGCTGTCAATCGTCTCGGCTCGTGAGCCCGCCCACGTCGAGCTCGGCGGGCGCTAGCCTGCGCATGGCGGCCCGCATGGCGGCCGCGCGCTCGGAGAAGGCGGAGTCGTCGAGCGCGGGCGACCCCGCCCACCCCGCGCACGCGCCCGCGGCGAGCGCGGCCCACGACGAGCAGCCCCGCAGGGCTCCGGGGTCGATGGTCACGCCATCCACCAGGCGCCACACGCGAAGCTCGAGCAGGGTCGCGGGGCGGCCGCCCGCCGCGCGCGCGGCGGCCGCGGACAGAGAGTGCGCGAGCCACGGACCGAGCGCGGCCGCGGCCGCGGGCGCGCCGGACGCGGGCACCTGCCACGCGCCCGTGACCTCGGCGGCCAGGGTGAGGAGGGCGGGGCGAGAGGCGGGAGAGGGGTCGGGCGCCCCTGTTTTTCCCTCGCCGTCGTGAAACGCGGTCGGCGCGAGGAAGAAGCGCGCGCCCCGCAGCTCGAAGCCGCGCCCGCCCGACTCGGCGATGCCGCCCGCGCGCAGGATCGTGGTGGCCTCGCCGCGGGCGAGGGCGGCGCATGCGGCCGCGCCTTCCTTGAGCGCAAGGGGGGGGAGGGCGTGCGCGCCCGCCGCCGCGCGCGGGGGCGCGATCGAAGCGCGGCGGGCGCGGTGCGGCACGGACGGCCGCGGACGGGCGGTGGCGGCGGACGCGGCCATGGGGGCGCGCGATGGATGATGGGTGGTGTGGTGCGGGCGAGGGTGGGCGTTCGCGCTCGCTCGCCCCTCTGCGTCTCAGTCTACCCCTCGCTATCACACGCCCCTGACCCAGCCGCCTCCCGAGTCGCCCCACACGCCCTCCCTGTCCAAGGAGCGCAGTCTCTCGGGCGACCTGTCGCGCCCTCTCTCCTCCTCCTCGGCCGCCGCGTCCACCGCCGCCGCGCGCCGCACCGCGCGCCGCACAAAAATGGTGGCCCCGAAGCCCGTGCCGGCCGCGGCGAGCGCGGTGAGCGTCGCGCCGACCCACAACAGGGGCCCGCGCGCGTGGCCGCCGCCGGACGCGACGGCGGCGACGTCCTCGGCCAGGGTGCCGGCGTAGGTCAAGACTGTAAAAACAGAGGGTGCGGCGTGAGAGTCGGGACGGCGACGCCATCTCTCCCTCTCCTCACCCCTCTTTTCTTCGCGCCTGCCATCTCCGGCACCATGCCGACCGCCGACGCGCCCGCAAACGCCAGAAAGGGGACGGAGGTGGACGCGGCGGCCAGGTTGAGCATGTTGTAGGGGATCAGGGGGCTCAACCGCAGCACGAGAAAGAGCGGCCACCCTTCGAGCGCGAGCGCCGTGTCGAGCGCGGCCCACGTCCGCGACCGCCCCCGCATCGCCCTGGCCAGCGCCGCCCCCACCAGGTACCGCGCCAGCAGGAACGCGGCCGCCGTCCCCGCCGCCGCGCCGAGCCAGGCGGCGAGGAGGCCGCGGGGAAAGCCGAAAACGAAGCCCGCCGCGACGGGGCCGGCCACGCCGGGCAGGAGGAGGGACACGGCGGCGGCGTAGGACGCGACGAAGATGCCCCAGCCCGCCCACCCGTTGTGGGCGGACAGCCAGGAGAGGACGCCGGCGAAAAAGGGGGCGCCCTGGGGGGGAGAGAAAGTGGGGTTTTTCGTCGGTCCGGTTTTCGTCGGTCGGGCGCGTCCCAAACAGCACACGCGGCACCCATGTCTCTCCCTCTCTCCTCTCCCTGCCACCCTCCCGGCGCGCCTTGACGGAGGCGAGGACGATCACGGCGACAATAAAACCGAGACCGGCAGCTTTGCCCCAGTGCGCCCACGCAAACGCCGCCGCGGCCGCCGCGACCCGCCTCGCGGTCCAGGCGCTCTCGCCGGGCCGGCTGGGCCGCCACCGGGGTCGCCGGCGGGCCCACGCGCGCGGCGGAGCCGAGGAGACGCCATCGGGCGCGGAAACGCGACCTGCGGTCGCGCCACGTCCGGCATCGCTGGCGGCCGCCGACGGCGACGCGGGCGTGGCGGCGAGCAGGGGAGCGGTGTCGAGCGCGGTGGGAGACGAACAACTCTCCATGCCGCGCGCCGCGCCCCGGCCGCCGGCGCCAGGGGCGCACGGGGCCGCGGCGACTCGCGCCGGTCGCGGGCGCCGCCGTCGGGAGGCCGGGCCGCGGTGTGGCGCGGCGTCGCGCACCGCGCGCACTCCCCGCGGGGCCTGCCCGCGCGCGGCCGAAGCCGGCCGCCATGGTGCGGGTGGTTGGGGGGCGTGTGCGTCGATTGCAACCTTGGCTGCGAACACGCGCCGCCCGCGGCGCCGGCGGGGCGTGGCGCGCCATCCCTCCCGCCCACGCCCGCCCTCCTCCCTCCCTTCAGGGGCGTCGAGCCAATGCGCTGGGTGATAAGGTATGTGTGTGGGCACGGCCGCCGCCCTTCCGCCCCCCCTCGCCTCCGCCAGCCCGCCATTGCCGACGCGTGCGCCCCTCCACCCTCCCCCAGCGCGCCCGGCCGTCCCTGCTGGACGGCGTGGACGGCTCCGACTTTGACTGGGGCGACTGCGGCGCGTGGAGGCCGTCGTTGTTGCCTGGTGAGCAAGGAGGGAGCGGGGAAGAAGGGGTGCGGCGCGGCACGGCCTGTCCCCGCGCGCGCGCCGCGCGGCGGCCGCGCCGGACGACGGTCACGGGTCCGCGCCGTCCAACTGGGGGGCGCCATGCCTGCCCGCCCCCCGCCTCGCGCCGCGGCGCAACCGCGCGCCATGCCCGCGCGCGGCCAACCGACCCCAAACCCCCTCTTCTCCAGGCGGTTTCAAGTCCCTGAAATCGCGCTGGCTCACCGAGCACGAGCGCGAGTCCGGCGGCGGCCGCGGCGGCGCGGGCGGGTCGCCGTCGACCGCGGCGACGACCTCCGGCCGCGACTCGTCCGGCGGCGGCCGCCCCGGCTGGCCCGCCTCGTCCCGCGGGCCGCGGAGTGGGGGCGGCGGTCGCTCGGACCGTTCCCGGCGGGACGGGGAACGGTTCGACGCTCTGGCGCTCGCGCCGAGGCCGGCGCCCGCGCGGCGCGCCCCGGCGCCCGTCTCCGTCCTCCCGCCCGGCGGCCGGGGCCCGCCCGCCGAGCTGTGCACCCTGGACCTGGCCAGATTCGCGTCGGCGGCCTCGCTGTGGGAGGCGGCGCACGCCGGGGCCGCGGCCGCTGCGGCGGCCGCCGCGGGCGCCGACGCCGCCCCTGCCCCGAACCCCCCGCCCCCTCCGTCCCGGCTGCGCCTCGTCTACCAGGACGCCGCAGGCGATCTGCTGCTGCTGACGGGGGGCGAGGCGTGGGGCAGGCTCGTCTCGTCCGCGCGCCGCGTCGTGCTCGTGCCGGCAGAGGGATGACGAGGGGTGCGCGCGCGACGTTCTTCTCTCCCCCACCCCCCGCTCCCCGGCCCGGTGGCACACAATTTCTGTCACAGCACTGCGCCGCCGAGCCGGGAGACCCTTTTCCTTCCATTTCTGCAACCGGGGAGACTGACGCACGGACCGCGAACGACACCCGACGCTCTCCCGGCCTCGCCCTTTCACCCGGCGCCGCCGGGCGGGGTCCACAGGCC